>ERZ1034781.48-NODE-48-length-57356-cov-30.905761_pt1 | contig 57356 bp, 44 predicted proteins | sample MGYA00520700_ERZ1034781 | MGnify/ENA primary metagenome ERZ1034781 (study PRJEB33766, sample SAMN09781709) | gut metagenome | biome: gut microbiome | host: Homo sapiens | place: Madagascar | study: EMG produced TPA metagenomics assembly of the PRJNA485056 data set...
AACATGAAAAATAAAAAAAATCAAAAGTAATTTATTGTATTTCAAAAGGTTATTTAGTAAAAAATTTGATTAAATTTTGGATAATTTATAGAGATTTTTTGAGGAAGTGGCAGGGGCAGAAAGACTCGAACTCTCAACCGTCGGTTTTGGAGACCGCTGTTCTACCATTAGAACTATGCCCCTGTGGAATTGCCGTAGTATTATCAACAAATTGACCCTCTTTGTAAAGGGGCATATCAAAATAAATTTAATAATTTTTTAACAATGGCTTATATAAGGCTTTTGTTAAGTTTCACTTTGAGCCTTTTCGCCTTCACTCTGTTCTAATTTCTTCATTTCAAAGAAATTATGACGAGTTTTATAGTAAAACACCGCAAGAATTGAGGTAATCACGGTCATATAAAGAGCATATTGGCCATAACTCTTTATCATGTCAGACAAAGGTAAACCTCTCATAGCAAAGTCACGCCAGAATTCATACTCCCATGTAAGTGGGAAACAAAACTTAACTGTATTTACCCAAGCAGGCATATAACCTGATGCTAAAAGAGATCCTCCAAGGATAAAGCCTGGTGGCACAATTAAGATCATCTTACTGCCACCTTCACTAGGTTGATTAGTCTTCCATGTAACTAATAGAGCTAGCACACTAATTGAGAAACCTGTCATCAACATGCTTGGTAAATGGAAGAAATAGTTTCCTTCAAATCTCATCTGCCCAAAGATAATCAATGGTGCTGTAACAAGTGAGATTGCAGTAGTGTAGATAAGAGAATAAGGCAACAATCTTGCTAAAAGACAGGCAAATCCATCTTCTAAAATTGCCTGCCAGCGCATCGAGACTTTAAATCGTCCTACTAACATCACCGAGGTAAGACCTAGGATAATGGATGAGAAAAAGTAGATAAAGGCGCTACAAAAGGTAATGGAAGCTGAGGTTGTAGGATTATAGAGCTCTCTTTTTACCATATTCATAGGTTGCAACAGAGCCTGTACCTTTTCACTTGATGATTTAGCCAAAGATGCAACCTCAGTGGCTGAGTTTTCAGCACCTAATGTAGCTATCATCTCACTTAAATTAGCAATAGCCTGACCGTTTTGCCCCAGATTTGAGTAATCAGCAAAATAGCCTATATTAAAAGTTCTGTCGAGTCTTTTGAGCTCTTTTTCTAAGTCTTTTGGGAAATAGAGTACGCCGATATTTTTATCATGAGCTGTAAGATCACGCACTGATACTGGTGAATGGTAAACCTCAGTGATCTCCACATAGGCTGAGGTATTAAGTTTCTCTATTAGAGTAGTAGACAGATGAGAGCTATCAAGATCAATAACAGCTATTTTTCCTTCAAAGACCTCACCATGACGCATACAGACTGAAACTATAAGCGTGATCATAATCGCCATCATGAATGCTGCGATATGGTAAGGTATGAACCTGCCTGAAAGCATGGCCTGAAACTCCTCATCAATGGAGGAGATGATTTTATTCATCACGTACCTCCATTGTCATACCAGTTAATACCTCAGGTGAGTCTACATATATTCTTACCTGAAATGAGGTCAGATCACCTAAACCGCGCTCGCGGGTCATTCTAAGATCTGCAAAGGTAGGAGCTACTGTTGCATACCTTACCGTACCTGTAAGATCTTCATCTGTAGCTACACAATGAACTTTTACTTTATTGCCTTTTTTATACTTTAGAACCTGCTCTTCACTTACATAGATATCAAAGTACTTTCTGTCAGTCTCGAGTGTAAGACCTGAAGAGTTAGGAGATACCAGCTCCCCTTGCTGATACAGGATCTTTAAGATCTTGCCATCACATGGAGCAATTAAAGTAAGACGTCTGTAGTTGACCTCTTCTTGATTTAATTGAGCCACAGTCTGCTTTAATTGAGCTTTAAGGTTGTCTAAAGCGTTTTGCATGTTATCAATCTCAAGTCTTTCATTCTTAATTGATAACAAGGTCATACCCTTTGCTGAACCTGTTCTCTTTAACTTTTCTATCTGCTCGTCTGTGGCGCCGTAAATTGCTGCCTGTAACTTACGCAAAGCCTGAGTTTTTGCTGCACCTGCCTGGATATTCTGTGAATTGGCGCTGTCATAGTCAGACTTTGAGATACTTCTTGTATTAACTAAAGAGTTAGCTCGTTTATATTGCTTTTGTGCTAAGAGCTTTGCTGACTCTGATACGGTAAGAGATTGCTTTAACTGTTCAATCTCTTTCCATTTGGTTAACTCCTCTAAATCTACATTAGCTTTTCTAATTTCAATTTCATTTTCTTTAGAAAGAATTAAAGCCTTTTGAGCTTCAATGGTAGCTTTGGTTCTTTCAATACTAATAGCTGTATCGGTGTCATCTAAGACCATCAGAACATCACCTTTTTTAACTATTTGAGATTCTTCAATGTCACGCTTTAACAGCCCCCCTCCTACATTTTCAAAAGAGACATCCACTGTATCCGCGGTTAAGACTCCTGACTTAATGCTTTTAGCAATAGTGGTGGCATCACCTCTTGAACCAAAATAAATAAGAGTAGAACTAATGATGAGTAATGAAAACATGGTAAGCAGAGTCCTTAGAGCGCCTCTACTCATAATTGAATTTAACTTCACTTTTACATACCAAAATTCTGTGGCTGTACGCGTTCTTACTGGTACCTGTAACTTACAGTATGGAAAAATTGAAAAATTTTTGTACGTTACAAAATTAAAAAAGTTGTGCAATACAAAAGCTACATCTTTCAAAAAGTTATTCATATATCACACAAAATTTACCCCCTTCTGCTCAATAAGATAATGACAAAATTGTCATTATCTTATTGAGAATTTCTAAAATCGATCTATACTTAATGACACAAGTGTCATTAAGAGCCAATAAAAATGGATACTAAAAACAGAATAAGACGCAAAGATACACGTCCTGCTGAAATCGTCATGTGCGCGATTAAACTGTTTGTTGAAAATGGCTATTTTGAGACTAACTTTCAGGATATTGCCAATGAAGGACATCTGGCGCGCTCAACAATCTATCTGTACTTTAAAGATAAGAAATCAATCTTAAAGTCTGCTCTAAAAAAGAAATTTGAAGAGAATAAAAACAACTTAATCGATTTGAATCAGGATGAGAAAGATACTTTCCATGAAAGAATGGCAAAGCTCTTAACTAGGATGCAAAAAATTACAAGAGACGAGTTCTTTAAGCGGTTTTGTATCATGATGGCTGAACTATCAGCTAAAGATCCTGAAATTGCCATGATTTGGAAAGAAGAGATTTTTGACAAATTAAAAGAGATCTGGGCTTCCATGTGTGAAGAGTTCAACCTTGATCCAAAATACAGAGAATATATCTTTAATGTTCTCTATTCTGTCTTTTTTATGTCCTGTATTTCGTCTGTCTGCTTTAGTGAAGATAACCCTTTTATGGATTTTGCGTCATTTGCAGAAATTACTAAGACTGATGTTCAAAAGGCTAAATATGATTGGATGCTAAATCATGAATAAGAAGTTAATTGTTGTTCCATTCGTAATCACTGCTGCTATCTGCGCAGGCATTATGTACTCAAAATATGACGGTTCAGAAGCACTTTCTAAAGCTTATGGCAATGTTGATATCAGACAGAGCTCTCTTGCTTTTGAAAGATCAGGTCGTATTGTCAAATTAAACTTTGATGAAGGACAAAAGGTTAAAAAAGATGAGATCTTAGCTGTCCTTGATACAGAGGCTCTTAACTATCAGATACAGATCAATGAAGCTAATATGCGCCAGGCTAAAGCATCATTAGATGAAATGGTTCGAGGCAATAGAACTGAGGATATCAAACAGGCTGGAGCCAATGTCAAAAGGCTTGAGGATAACTTAAAGCTTGCAACCGTTACCAACGAGCGTTACCAGAAACTGTATAGAGCAAGAAGTGTTTCAGCTCAGGAAAAAGACAATGCTTTTTACTCAATGACACAGATTAAAGCTCAACTAGATGAAGCTTCAGCTAAATACAAGCAGATGCTAAAAGGCTATCGAGTTGAGGATATTGAAAAGGCTCAGGCTCAATATGATGGCGCTGTAGCAGAGGTTAATTACTTAAATTACCAAAAGAATGAGCAGAGTGTTATTAAAGCCCCATTTGATGGTGTCATTCGCACAAGAAAGAGTGAGCTAGGTGATATGGCTTCTCCTCAAAGCACTGTTTATGAGTTATCAGTAATAGATAAAAAGAGAGTGCGTGTCTATTTGACAGAAAAGCAGTTACCTTTAGTAAAGGTAGGCGCTAAAGCTTATATCAGTGGTGTTGACGACAATAAGGTTGAAGGAAATGTAGCTTACATCAGTGATACTGCAATGTTCACACCTAAGACTGTACAAACAGAAGACTTAAGACCTGATCTTGTGTATGAGGTAAGAGTTGATACTAATGATCCTGAGAACAGACTGCGTTTAGGCCAGAGTGTAACTGTAGAATTTTCAGAAAAATAAGTAACTGTAGTAAAAGCGCAGATTAAAGAGCAAAAAGATGAACGGCATTATTGAGATTAGCTCTCTTTATAAATCCTATAAGGTACAGGGCAAGAAAGATGTAAATGTCTATAGTGATTTTTCACTAAACATTGCTGCATCTAATCATTTTATTTGCCTTACAGGACCAGACGGTGCTGGTAAATCTACGCTTTTAAAATTACTCTCAGGCGTTATAAGACCTGATGGCGGTGAAGTGTTATTAGATGGATTAAAGCCAGACAATAACAGTGAGAATTTCACAAAAGTTGTAGGCTACATGTCACAAACACTAGGCTTATATGGAGAGTTAAGTGTTTTTGATAATTTGAGGATCTTCTCAGGATTAAAAGGACTTAATTTAAAAGAAAACCAAGCTTATCTTTTAGATTTATTAGAAAAAGTAAATCTCTTGCAGTTTAAAGATCGTGAGGCTGACGCCCTCTCTGGTGGTATGAAGCAAAAGCTGGGACTTACCTGTGCTATCGCTTCAAAGCCTAGAATTTTAATTCTAGATGAGCCTACAGTGGGTGTTGATCCAGTCTCTCGTCAGGAACTGTGGGACATTATCTATGACTATATCAATAAGGCACAAGCTTACTGTATCTTTTCTACAGCTTATCTTGAAGAGGCTGCAAAAGCTGATATCACCTTGATGATGAATGATGCTAGAGTGGTGCTACAAGGCAAACCTTCCGATATCTCAAAAAAGATGGATGGCAGGACCTATAGTGTTGAGTTAGGAGATCTTAACTATCAGAAAACTGTACGCGAGGTTATGTCTATCTCAGAGCGTTGTTGCAAAGGATCCCCTCTTATCGATGTCTGCCCTCGCTTGAGCAAAATCGATATAGTTACCAAAGATAAAGACAGTAAAAAAACTGTTTATGACTTTTTAAAAGACAATCTAGGCATTGAGGTTACTGTAGAGAAAAGAAAACCAATTCTTGAGGATGCCTATATCTATCAGAGCTATTTAAACAGATTACAAAAAGAAAGCGATGATACAAGCTGTAGCAGTACAACTGCTGATACTTACAAGTCATCAGAGAAGAGTACTACTCAAAAAAATAAATCTTTCTGTACACCGCTTAAAGTAACACCTTATGACACAGGAGAGCCTGTAGTCATGGTCGATAAAATCAAAAAGAAGTTTGGTAACTTTACTGCTGTTCATCAATCCAGCTTTAAAGTGCATAAAGGCGAGATCTTTGGCTTATTAGGTCCTAATGGCGCAGGTAAAACCACAACCTTTAGAATGATCTGTGCTTTGTTAAAGCCTACCTCTGGTAATGTTACTGTAAACGGTTTTGATCTTAAACATGCTAAAGATGATGCCAGAGCTACCATTGGCTATGTATCTCAAAAATTCTCCTTGTATAGAAAGTTAAATGTCTATCAGAATTTAGAGTACTTTGGTCTTAGTTACGGACTTGAAATAAAACCTCTAAAAGCTCGTATTGAAGAGCTTTTAGATGAATTTTCATTACGTAAATACAAAGATATTCAAAGCGAGGATCTGCCCTTTGGTTTACAGCGTCAGCTCTCCATGGCCTGTGCTTTAATTCATAAACCTAAGATCCTCTTTTTAGATGAGGCAACATCTGGAGCCGATCCTGTAGCAAGACGTGTCTTTTGGGACAGGGTGAGTGCTTTAGCTTCAAATGGAACCTGTGTGATTGTAACTACCCACTTTATGGAAGAGTCTGAGTATTGCGATAACTTTTTAATTCAGGATCAGGGAAAGATCTTAGTTTTAGGAGCCCCTGACAAGATCTGCATTAAAGACGGTCACAGAATCAGTATTGAGCAGGCCTTTGTGGAGCTCGTTCATAAGTTTAGAGCTCAAAAGACATAAAGGAGAATGAGTATGTTCAGATATCTACCAATTCTTCTAGAAAAAGAGTTCAAACAGATTTTAAAAGACAAATCTGTCTTTGTCTTAGCCTTTTTACTGCCAATGCTCTTAGTAGTCATCTACGGTAGTGCTGTAAGAATGGAGGTCAAGCCTGTAAAGCTGTGCATCAGCACTTATTATGAAAGTGCTTTAGAAAGAGCGATTACAGATGAGTTTATTGGCTCCCCTTACTATGAGGTAACTGTTGAGAAAAGCTTTGCTAAGGCTCAGGAGTTATTTGATGACAACAAAATAAAAGCCCTTTTGTACTTACCAAATGATCTTCCAAACAGAGTGCAAAAAGGCAACGGTGAGCTTATGCTCTATTTAAATGGTGTGGAAGCTCAGCTCTCATCCATCTCTGAACTTTACATAAAATCTACCATCCAAAGTGCTGTTTCAAAATTAAGTAATACCAAAAGCTCAAGAATTACGGTTAACACCCGCAACTGGTTTAATGAGTCAAATGAATCTGTATGGTTCTTAATGTCAGGGCAATACGTAAGTATCATTACTTTAATCAGTATCTTTTTAGGTGGCTTTGTAATTGCTCGTGAATGGGACAGAAAAACGATTGAGTCATTAGCTGCTACTAATGCTTCAGCTTTTGAGATTGTATTCTCTAAAGTCATTGTCTATTACATTATGGCTATCTGGTCGATGTTTATCATCCTAGGGTTGGGTGAGCTTTTATATGACATTCCTATTCGAGGCAGTATCATAGGTTTAGTTTTCAGTTTATCTGTATATGTATTAGAGATGATATGCTTAGGTGTACTTATCTCCTCTTTCATGAAGAATCAGTTCACCGCAGCTCAAATTGCTGTGATCATAGGTTTCCTACCTACCGTGATGTTGTCAGGTCTAATTTTTGATTTACGCGCCGTACAGCCTTTTATTCGTGTTATAGGTACGATTATTCCTCCTACCTATGAAGTTAAAGCTATGAGAATTAACATGCTATCAGGTGGCAGTGAGTTATTCTTAGTAGCAAACTTCTTTATTCAACTTTTTTGGTGTGCGCTGTTTTTCATCCTTACAGTAAGACAGGTTAAAAAGGACAGCAAATGATGAGAACTCTAATCAGAAGATCTTTGCTAAGAATTTTAGCTTTAATCAAAAAAGAAATCTTAACCATTTTAATGGACAAAAAGTCACGAGCCGTACTTTTTGCCCCAATCATCGTGCAGTGTATTATCTTTGGTTATGGTGCTTCCTACCATTTAGAGAGTGTGCCTTATGCTATCTATAATCAGAGTAATGACAGTGTAAGCTATGAGATTGAGCAGGAGCTTTTAAAAACACCAAAGTTCAAGCTAATTGAAAAGTGCCACACCATGGGCTGTTTAAGAGAGAGTGTGGATTCTCAAAAGAGTCTTATCGGTATCTTTATAGACTCAAACTTTAAGAATACCCTTCAGGCTAATATCATTCTTGATGCACGAAATACAGCCTCTGCAAATACCGCTTCTGGCTATGTCACCTCTATTATAGAGAATATTAACAATCGCCTCTATGGTAAAAGTGCACTTAACATCAACTCACGCTTTTTATTTAATGAGAATAACTACACTCGCTATACCATCTTAATTGGTATGACTTTAGCTTTATCTGTAATTCAGGTGTTATTACTCTCCTCATTGAGTGTTTCAAGAGAGAAAGAAGAAGGCTCTTATGACATGATGATCATGACACCAGCAAGACCTTTTGAAATGCTAATTGGTAAAGCCATACCTCCTATTGTGATTGCTTTTATCCAATCATTTATCCTGATTGCTATCTGTCGCTTTTACTTTGAAATACCAATGCGAGGAAATATCTTTGCAATCTTTACTTTAATTACCATATTTGCTTTTGCTATTGTAGGAATTGGACTTGCTATCTCTACCTTGAGTAAAACCACTATGCAGTCACTCGTCGCAGGATTCTCACTATGTCTTGTATTAATCATGGCATCAGGTCTTATTACCGCAGTTGACGGAATGCCTTATTGGTTTAAAGCTGTAGCTTACTGTAACCCTGTGTACTATGGAATTAACTCCATGTGGCAAATCTATTTACAGGGTCGCTCTATCTTTGATTTGACAGATAAAATCATACCTTTAATCATGGTGGGTATTGTTACTCTATCAATGGCTTCATATCTATTTAGGCATAAGCTTGAGTAAAAAAATTTAATTTTATCCATACCTAAAAATCCCTGTTAATTAGTGTATAATGTAGCTTTCAGGAACAGCGAAAAAACGCAACCGCTCCTGAAAGCGAATGCGTCCCCGTTCTTACTGGATTTCACTCAGTGTAAGGGACAAAAAATGACCAATCCACTTTTCCAAAAAGATATCATCTCAATCTCAGAGTTTTCAAAAGATCACATTGAACTAATTCTGAAAACTGCATTTGAATTAAAAGCACATCCTCGTAATGATTTATTAAAAGACAAGTTAATCGGTGTAACTTTCTTTGAAGGTTCAACCCGTACCAGACTATCTTTTGAAACTGCTATTCAGCGCTTAGGTGGTAGAGTTATCGGTTTCTCTGATGCTACTAACACCTCTTTAGGCAAGAAAGGCGAGACCTTTATGGACTCAATGAGGATCATCACCTCATATACTGATGCCCTGGTAATCCGCCACAACAAAGAAGGTGCTGCAAGATTAGCAGCTGATATTTCACCTGTACCTGTAATTAACGCAGGTGACGGTTCAAATCAGCACCCTTCACAGACCATGTTAGATTTATTCACCATTAAAGAGACTCAAGGCCGTTTAGAGGATATCTCAATTGCCTTTGTAGGTGACTTAAAGTACGGTCGTACCGTTCACTCACTAGCTGAAGCTTTATCACTGTATAACGCAAGAATTTACTTAGTTTCTCCTGAGTCATTAGCAATGCCTCAGTACATTCTTGATGATTTAACCAAGCGTGGTATCACCTTCTCAATTCACAATTCATTAGAAGAGATTATGCCTAAGATCGATATCCTGTACATGACTCGTGTACAGAAAGAACGTTTTGATGAAACTGAGTATCAGCACTTAAAGTCAAAGTTCATCTTAACCCCTGAAGTTTTAGCTGATGCTAAAGAGAATATGAAGATCTTACACCCTCTCCCAAGAATCGATGAGATCACACCTGAGGTTGACAATACCCCATATGCTTACTACTTCAAGCAGGCTGCAAACGGTGTATATGCACGTGAAGCTATTCTTTCATTAGTATTAAACAAGGAGATTTAAGATGTCAGACGCTCATGTAGAAAACAACAAATCAAAGCTCCTTGTTGAGGCTATTGCTAACGGTACTGTGATCGATCATATTGCTCCAGGTCAGGCAATCAACATCATTCGTATGTTCAAGTTCTTAAGCAAGAACAATCAGTTAACCGTAGGCTTTAACTTACGTTCTGGTAACTTAGGCAAGAAAGACATCATCAAGATTTCTGATGTTGTCTTCTCACCAGCTCAGACCGAGCAGATTGCTGTATTAGCGCCTAATGCAACTATCAACCAGATTAAAGACTTTAAGGTTGTAGATAAATACAAGCTAAGATTACCTTTAGAGACTGTAGGTGTCTTCAAGTGCCCTAACAGCAACTGCATTACTAATGATGAAAGAGATGCTAATGCTCGTTTTAAGATCTCAACTGAAAACGGCAAGGTGTTCATGAAATGCAGATACTGTGAAAGAGTATTTGAGCGTGAAGTTGTATTAGAGTACAACGGACTTGAGGTTAAATAATTAGCTTCAGTTAATTTCTGAATCTACAAGGAGAGCGCAGATTTTGTAAGTTTTTTATGACATAGCAATCTGCGAACATCAAAAGTCCGATTTAAAAAGTCGGACTTTTTGTTACAGCTGTTTTTCAATCTCTACCAGATCTTCATCCATCTTTTCATACTCAGCATTTAACTCTTCATCTGTGATCCTGTCATCCTGATCTGGCTCGTATTTATGCTTAGCTTCAGGTAAAGGAATATCAATAGCTTTATACATTGTTTTATAGATGCCAGCTATTTCATCAAAGTAATAACCACCTTTGTATACAGAAAGCATAATGGTATCTAGATCTTCGAGTATTCTTGATAGAGACTTGTTTGAGAACTTAAGACCATCTTTAGAAGCTGCATCTAATTTTTCATAATCTCTGATGCGAGTGTTAAATATCATCTTTAGAGAAACAGAAATAAGCTGACAGAGGAACTTGCCATGGAAGGCACGGTCAGATGATGAGAATATACGGTCAAAGTTTAAAGGAAATAAGAACTATCTGTGTGATAGTTTATGAAGGGCCTAAAGGCATTTAGGATTTCAGGAAATTGGATTTGAAAAGTTAAACATTACTGCTCTAAATGAAATTCAAAGCAGTAAGTTAATTAAAGATCAGCGTAAACTGCGCTGTTTGAATCAAACTCCGGAGCTATTTCAGCTTCAATTCTTGTTTTATTGAACTCTTGAACGAATTCTAGGAACTTGTCTTCTTTTACAGGTTTAGAGTAATGATAGCCCTGTAAGAACTCAACACCATTTGTTGCCAAAACTTCAGCCTGTTCAGCTGTTTCTACACCTTCGGCTACAACAGAAATACCTAAGGTATGGAACATCTTAATACAAGCTATCATGATGGTTCTTGCCTGCTCATTATTAGGCTCAAAAGCAGGCCAAATTAAAGACTTATCCATCTTCACAAGATCATACTTAACAGCAGCCACCTGAGACAGATTAGAATAACCAGTACCGAAGTCATCCATAGAAAACTTATAGCCAAATGACTTTAACTTCTCCATATTGTCTAAAGCAACCTTACCGCTGCGTACTAAAGCTGTTTCTGTCACCTCAAGATTGATCATCTTAGGATCAAGACCATAGCTCTTTACGGTCTGATGTAATCTAAAAGGGATGGTAGGATCTGCTATCTGAATACCTGAGAGGTTGACCTCGATATACTTGATACCAAGTTTTTCAACTTCATTATCTTTAATAAACTGACATACCTTTGAGAAGACCTGATCACCAATCATACTGATTAGTCCACGTCTTTCTGCTACAGGAATGAAGACCTCTGGTGAGATAAAACCAAATGACTTGGTATCTTTTAATCTTACTAAAGCTTCAGCTGACTCACAGCGATTAGTCTTGGTATTGATAATAGGCTGATATACAACATAGAAACCATCTTCATCTACTGCTCTTTGAATCAGTCTTTCAACAGAAAGAATATAGTTTCTCTTATCAGCAATTTCTTTATCAACGATTAAAACTGAGTGGTCATTCTGCGCTTCATAATGAGACTGACAGAATGAAATAAGCGAGAATAAAGACTCAGCATTATCAGCACTGGTAGGGCACTCTACTGCACTTACAATATAAGTAGGCTGAATTGAACTATCCTCAATTAAGAGAGCCTTATCTGATACTTTATATCGAGCACTCCAGTCGGTTAACTCTTCTTTTGAGAAGAGGATGAAACCAAAGCTGAATTCTGAAATTCTAAAGATATTACGGTTACTAAAATCAGGAATTGATTTTACTGATTTAGCAATACAATCTAAACAGGTTGATAAGCTGTAGGTTGAACGTAGTGAAGTGGTGTTCTGCATTGAAAAACAGATCACATAGAAGTTCTTATTCTCACCAAAGAGCTCATCGATTACCATCTCAAAAGCATTGCGAGATAATAAAGAGTGAATATCCTTATCCTCATTCTCTTTTGAGTTCTCAAAGGAGATGTATACAAACATCACGATAAGAGCAATAGCTAAACTTATTAATGATGCTGTTGGTACCAAATACTGATAAATAGCAATGAACAGCCATGCAGCAAAGCAGAAAATAAAGTCATATTTAACTACTAAGTGTCTGTTTTTTACAGCATAAGCTAAAGCAGCAATTGCCATTACGCAGTAGGTAGCCGACATGATATAAACAATGTTTACTAAGGTGCCGTATGAGTATGAACCCTTTACAGAAACACTGTAGTTAATATCACCAAACAGGATACCTAAAATTGCAATTATCAGAGGAATGGCTCTTAATAGAAGTTCTAGTGTTGAATAGTTTTTGACCTTTCTTCCGCGTAAATCAATATAGATAAATACATAAAAGGCCATCAAAGACAAAGAAGCAAAAAAGAATTGATGAATAATTCTATTTATCAGAATTGAAAAATATTGAGGATGAAATGAGGCATATATACAACCAATGTCGCATACAATGCAGAAAATAGATAAGCCTAAGAAACCTTCAAATAATTCGGTTGAAAGTAACTTTACTCTTCTATATTGAAAAAATTCTATTGTAACTACTAGTACTACGCATAAGGCAACTAGTTGTGTGCCATAATCCATAGTTTTCTCCGATAATCTATTGTTCTAACTCATTCTACAATATGGAAAATCTTTTAACACTAGCAGTACAAAATTAAATCGAGGCTATCACAAAAATTTTGATAATTAAGCGAATTTTGTATAAAAAATCCTCAGTGGAACATGTTATTGCATGAATTTTCTCCACTGAGGATCTTTATATCTAAATGCTTGAAAGCGCTGTTAATAAACCTAACAGCAAAAAAGCTTTCAGTTAATTTTAAAGATTATCTAGCATTCTTATCTTCAAAGTATTTTTCTTCATTACCCCATGAAGCAACACCACTTTGATCTTTCATTAAAGAAGCTGTAAATACAGGCTCTTTGATGCCCTGTTTCTTCTGAGAAATGTAGTTATCAAATGCATAGAATGCGTACTTACCTAGGCGAACAATAGCATAAAGGTTGGTTAATGCTAATAGAGCCATACATAAGTCAGCTAAATCCCATACTACTGACAGTGAAGCATATGAACCGAAGAATACCATTGCAACAACTAAGATTCTGAAGACAGTCATTACATAGGTGTTCTTAGTTAAGTACATGATGTTAACTTCACCATAGTAGTAGTTACCAATGATTGAGCTGAAGGCAAATAAGGTAATGGTAAATGACATGAAGTATCTGCACCACTCACCTAACTGAGATGATAGAGATTCCTGAACTAGAGCAATACCAGTTACATCACCGCCGATTTCATATTTACCTGATAGTAAAACAATCACTGCTGAAGCTGAGCAGATAAATAAGGTATCAACGAATACACCGAAAGCCTGGATTAAGCCCTGCTTTACAGGATGAGATGTGGTAGCACAAGCAGCTGCATTTGGAACAGAACCTTCACCAGCTTCGTTAGAGAACAGACCACGCTTAATACCAGTCATGATCACTGCAGCAAAACCGCCAGCTACAGCTGACTGAGGAGCAAAAGCGTCATGGAAGATTAAGTAGAACATCTCAGGTACTGCTGATAAGTTCTTGAAGAAGATAACTAAAGCTACAATCAGGTATAAAGTTGCCATGATTGGAACTAAGAACTCAGTTACTTTTGCAATACGGTGAGCACCACCAAAGATCACCATTGAGGTTAAGATACATAGAACTAAACCGGTGATGATGGTGTCAAAGCCCATACTGTCATTTAATGCCATAGCAATGGTATTTGACTGTACTGAGTTATAGCTTAGAGCAAAAGTAATGGTAATTAAAACAGCAAATAAAGCAGCAACAGCAGGCTGTTTTAAAGCATTGCGGATGTAGTAAGCAGGACCACCGTGGTAACCACCCTCACGGAATGGAACCTTGTAGATCTGAGCTAAGGTACTCTCAACGAAGCCTGTAGCTGAACCGATTAAAGCGATGACCCACATCCAGAAGATTGCACCTGGACCACCTAAGGTTACTGCAATTGCAATACCTGCAATGTTACCTACACCTACACGTGAAGCTGTACTGATACAGAATGCCTGGAAAGAGCTGATCTCCTTACCCTTGGTTTTATGACCAACGATACCGTGTCTTAAAACACGAACCATTTCACCAACGTAGAAGATCTGAACGAACTTGGTTTTGATAGTGAAATATATGCCTAAACCAATCAAAACAACGATTAAGACATAAGACCACAGAACGCCATTAACAGCATTAATGGCAGAATCTAAAGTGTCTAGCATTTGAGTTATATCCAGTTAAGTAAAAAATTCAGTGACTATCTATTTTCAGTGACATTTTATGTTGTTGCGCTTTTTAAGACGCAGGAACTTAATTTTTCATTAAATTTCTAGTCAAAGATTGTAAAAATCAGGTTATTGTCCCACAAAAAGCCTTTTTTTACAAAGAGAGATATGAACTGCGCCGTTTTTGTTCATGCATTTTGTACACTTCAATTTACAAAATGCATGTGGTAACAGATTTTGGTGAGTGGTTAAATGAGGTTATGTTGAAAATAGGAGTTACTCTCTTTGCTATGCTGTACGTAACACCTTTTTCCTAAGATTTATATAGCACAGAGTCATTAAGACTACACTTACAGCCCACGACACAGGATAAACTAAAAGCACACCTTCAAAATTATTGAGTACAGGTAGCACAAATAGGATCCATAAAATTCTGAAGATACAGAATGAGAACAGCAATACCACCATTGGAACTAAACTCTTACCCGCACCCCTTATTGCTCCTGCAAAGACCTGAGTAAAGCCTAACATGCCATAGAATGGGCAGAAATACAGCATTGCAAGATATGCGTACTGGATAGCTTCTCTATCTGAGGTAAACAAGCTTAGAATTGGATTGTGGAAGACAAGCATGATAATGCCGATACCTGCTGTATAGGTAACTCCTATGATAAGACCACAAATGACACCTTTTTTAACGCGCTCAATACAGCCAGCTCCATAGTTTTGTCCTACAAAGGTTGCCATTGCAAGAGAAATACTTAACAAAGGCAAAATATCAAAACCGTCTATCTTAAGATAGATACCATAACCTGCGATGGTCTCGTAGCCAAAGACATTAACGCTTGACTGAATTAGCACATTTGAAAAACAGATCACGGTGTTCTGCATTCCAGCAGGAATGCCCATACGAAGAATTCTCACTAACATCTGCCTATGGAAACGGATTGCTTTTAAATAGACTCTGCATTCATTTTTTGTAGTCATGACGTAGTGTAATGAGAAGATACAGGCTAAAAGCTGACTGATGTTAGTGGCTATAGCAGCTCCTGCTACTCCCATATCAAAGACAACAATAAACAGTAAATCTAAAACTACATTGATAACTGAAGCATAAGCTAAATAGAGTAAAGATCTTTTGGAATTACCAGAGGCATTTAAAATGCCTGCAATCATGTTGTAGAAGATGGTGAAAATAAGACCAAAAGAGTAGATAAATAAGTAGGTAACAGAGTCATCTAAAATATCTTTTGGAGTATTCATTGCCTCTACCATAGGCCTTGTTAACAGCGCACACAGCACGGTTAAAACCACACCCAAAACTAGTGAAAAAGCTAAAGAGGTATGCACTGATCTGAAGACATTACGTCTGTTTTTAGCACCTAAACATTGAGCAATAACAACACCTGCGCCAACTGCTATACCCTGACAACCTGAAATAATTACTGTCACTATCATGGAGGTTGAAGATACTGCTGCTAATGCCTGTGATCCTACGTAGTTACCTACGATAATTGAATCAACAGTTGAATACATCTGTTGCAGGAAATTGCCTAAGATCAGAGGAATAGAAAAGAAAAGCAAGATCTTAAAGATATTGCCTTCTGTCATGAGTGTGATTTTGCTTTTTTGCTTGTCAGTCATAGTCTTAAATAATCTTTTTTTGCTTATTGTATGCCAATTTGCAAAATAGTCACTAGTAGGGCACTAATGATCAAGGATTAGACTTGAGACAACATGTATTGAGTGAGGTTAGTTTGAAATGTTTTCAGTATTATCTTGAGAGAGATGTTCTAATATTTCATTAGAAGATTGCTAAAATTTCTCCTCATCATCGACCATAGCACTTAATGAGGCTATTAACTTTTCAATTTCATCAAGCTCTTCTGACAACATTGGATGAGTCTTCTTCAATTGATTTATATATACAGTTCAGTCATCCAAGATTAGAACTCCTATCTTTAATCATGTACTCTTTTTCTTTACTGAAAGTTTATCATAAAGCATCAAGGTTTCATTTTATGAATATACTGTAACTATGTAGAAGGCACAAATTGTATAAGTTCTTGAAAAGTTGACATTTATCTTCTCCGTGAAATAATTACGACACAAAATACAACCTAAAAAGCTAAGAAATTACCATGCAGACAGATTTAACCAATGGAAGTGTTTTAAAGAACATTGCCTTATTCTCACTTCCTTTCTTTTTATCTTATTTCTTACAAACTCTTTATGGTTTAGCTGATCTTTTCATCATAGGTCAGTTCGATGGAGTAGATAGCATTACAGCTGTATCCATTGGTTCACAGATCATGCATATGATAACTGTCATGATTGTAGGTTTATCTATTGGCACTACTGTATGTATTGCTCAGGCTGTAGGAGCTAAAGATAAAGAGAAGTTAAGATACTGCATTGGTAATACTGTCACCGTATTTTTTATTGTATCTTTGCTCCTTACAGGATTGTTGCTGTTCTTTACTGACTTTATTGTAGCTGTAGTAAAAACTCCAGATGAAGCTGTAGCAGGCACCAAAGAGTACCTTATCATCTGCTTTATCGGTATTCCTTTAATCACTGCTTATAACATTGTAAGTTCTATTCTAAGAGGCATGGGTGATTCAAAATCCCCTATGTACTTTATTGCTATAGCTTGTGTTGCCAATATCATTTTAGACTATGTATTTATCGGTTATTTTAAGTTAGGAGCAGTAGGTGCAGCCTTAGGTACTACTTTATCTCAGGGCATTAGTGTTATCTGTGCCCTCACCTATATCAATAGAAATAACTCAAGCGACTCATTCTCTTTTGCCTATTTAAAATTAAAAGGCAACATTGCCAAAAGATTATTACGCATTGGTATTCCTATCTGCGCTCAGGACGGATTTATTCAGGTAGCCTTCATGGTGATAACCGTCATTGCCAATATGCGTGGTTTAACAGATGCTGCAGCTGTTGGTATTGTTGAAAAGCTCATAAGCTTTATCTTCCTGGTACCATCTTCTATGCTCTCTACAGTATCAGCTATGGGTGCTCAGAATATTGGTGCAGGTAAAATTGACAGAGCTAAACAGACCTTACGCTATGCTATCTTCATTACCTTTATCTTTGGTGTGATTGTAGGAATTCTCTTCCAGTTTATCGCTGAAAACGCCCTTGAACTGTTCACTGAAAATCATTCTGTAATCGTCTCAGGTGGTAAGTACTTACAGGGTTATATTTGGGACTGTATGTTCGCAGGTATTGCCTTTAGCTTCAGTGGTTTCTTCTGTGCTTTAGGAAAATCAGAAATTTCTTTCTTGCATAACTTAATTTCGATTGTAACTTTAAGAGCTCCCGGTGCTTATTTAGCATCAATCATGTACCCTACAACCCTGCTGCCAATGGGGCTTGCTACAGCTAGTGGCTCCTTGCTCTCTGCAATTATCTGTACCATTGCTTATAAGGTTATAGCAAAGAAACTCTAATCTTAAGCGCATATTGATTTAGTAAAATATTTTACTATTACAGGTAATCGTATGCGCACTCTGTTTTGGACTAAATGATGAGAATTGAGGATGAAGTCACTGCTATTTTTGGAGATAAGAACAAAGCCATCATGGATGGACTTGAAATGTACAACATGCTGTTTGAGAAGAGACTTAACAAGAAGGATCAATAATTTTATGTTTCAAGGTTACGATTTAAAACACTTCTTTAAATTCATCATTCCATCAATTCTTGCCTTTACCATTTTAGGCATTTACTCCGTTGTTGATGGATTCTTCGTGGGCAATGCTCTAGGTGATGCTGGTGTTTCTGCTATTAACATTGTCTTCCATGCTGTAGCATTAACCTTTGCTCTAGACTCAGGTATTGGTTTAGGTGGTGCTGTAATTTGGTCTATTGAATCAGGACGTGGCAATTTAAAAAAAAGACTATAAGAGTTTAAAAGTTGACTTAATCTTACTGGCTCTCGTCTCTTTAATTATCACCATCGTGCCTTTTGTATGGATGGACGAAATTCTTGATGTATTAGGAGCTAGAGGTGATGTTGCATCTTATGGCAAGATTTACTTATGGTACATGTTTGGTGCTACCATTATTCAGTTATCAGGCTCAGTCTTTGTACCCTATGAGAGAAACAATGGTGGTGTAACCTATGCAACTTACTTCATGGTCATTGGTTTTATCATGAACATTGTTCTAGACCATGTACTCATCATGATCTTTCCTTTTGGAATTCATGGTGCTGCCATCGCAACTTTATTAAGCCAGGCAGTTACTGTAGTTGGCTGCATCTATTACATTAAAAAACACCAGATGCTAAAGCTTTCAAAGCCTGTATATGTACAGAAAACCTCTCTTAAGATCATGAAAATTGGTATTGCGCCGTTTGGTATCAATATGTCACCTATGGTCTCTATATTTTTTATGAACGCTATTCACTTTATTATGGCGGAGCTTTAGCGGTATCAACCATTTCTTGTATTGAATTCATACTCTTCTTTGTATACTGCGTTCTTCAAGGCGTAGGCGCAGGTGCTCAGCCTTTGATGAGTAGATTCTAAGGAGAAAGGAGATTTACTGACTACGCAATTACAAGACGCCTGTCCTTGTTCACAGCGCTGTTTTTAGCAGCTGTAAGTATCGTCATCATTTTTGTTGCAAGAGATAATTTAGGCAATTTATTTGGTACTTCTGATGAGGCAGCACTTGAGATTGCAATTGCAACTCCAGTGTTCTTAGTAGGTATGTTCTTTTATGCTTAAAGCATGATCTGCTCAAGTGCCTTTTATTCAACTGAGCGTGAAACCCTATCTTACGTCTGCATTTATGCCGAACCTATCATGCTAATCGTTTTACTTTTGATTATTCCAAGATTCTACTCACTTACAGGTGTATGGTGTTATCGCAAATTCTTACAGCATGTATCAGCTTTTATCTAAGTAAAAAGACCCATGTAAAAAGAGATAGGAGCAAAGGAGAATAAAACAGTAGAGCTTAAAGGAAAGTTTTAATAAGAACTGATAATTACTACAAGGCCAAGCAATATAGCCTGACCTTGTGATTAAATTACTTTAATTGAGAAATCTTTTACTTTAATAGATTGTCATCTGTAAAGTAATCAATACGCATTGCGTGCTTTACTTCACTTAAAGTCTGAGCTGCAGTTTCACGTGCTTTAGCTGTACCCTGCTTTAAGATCTCATAAACATCAGGAAGTCTCTTTTCCCAATCATTGCGTCTTTCACGAATTGGGCGAAGTTCTGTCTGGATAACATTGTTTAAGAACTTCTTAACTACCATGTCACCTAAACCGCCACGCTGATAATGAGCTTTTAACTCATCTAGGTTCTTGTAGTCAGGTAAGTACTCAGCAAAATACTCATCCTTGCAGAATGCATCAAGATAAGTAAATACAGGGTTACCTTCTACATGACCAGGATCTTCTCTACGCAGGTGAGTAGGATCTGTGAACATAGACATAACTTTCTTTTTGGTGTCTTCTTCAGTGTCTGATAAGTAGATGCAGTTACCTAATGACTTACTCATCTTAGCTTTACCATCGATACCAGGTAATCTTAAGCATGATTTATTAGTAGGTAATACAATCTTTGGCTCAACTAGGGTCTCACCGTAAACTTCGTTGAACTTTCTTACAATTTCACAGCACTGCTCAATCATTGGCATCTGATCTTCACCTGCAGGAACTGTAGTTGCCTTAAAGGCGGTGATATCTGATGCTTGGCTTACTGGATAGCAGAAAAAGCCTAATGGCAGACTTGTTTCAAAATTCTTTTGCTTAATCTCTGCTTTTACAGTTGGGTTACGCTGAACACGAGATACAGTTACTAAGTTCATGTAGTAAACAGTAAGCTCAGCTAACTCAGGGATCATTGACTGAATAAAGATATTTGACTTGGTAGGGTCAATACCGCAGCTTAAATAATCTAAAGCTACCTGCATTACATTCTGGCGAACTTTTTCAGGATTATCAGCATTGTCAGTTAAAGCCTGAGCATCTGCGACCATGATATAAACTTCATCGTACTCGCCTGAATTTTGCAGACTAACGCGCTCTTTTAATGAACCTACATAATGACCTACATGTAGGCGGCCAGTTGGTCTGTCACCTGTCAAAATAATCTTTTTCACAATAATCTCCGTTTATTTATTCTTTTGAAAGTTGAATTCAACTTTGAATACGACTTAACCAGATCTTAAATAAGAGGCTGTTTCTGTGTACTATTTTACTAATACAAAAAGGAGTGGTAAACACTTATCAAAAACAGCCCATTATTATGCATGATCTTTAGGAAAAATCAGAATATTAAGTACTGACTGACGTGATAAGTGTGAACTCAGAAACAAAAAGATGTAATTAGTAAGAAATAACTAATTATGATTATTCTGTTTAATAATGGCTGAATGTGTAGTACCTGTAATCTCATATGTTCCGTTAAAACATCCAGAATCGGACTCTTTTATAAAGTTTTTCAGTTGAGGATTGTACATATCAGCTCAAATTATTAAATCATCAGTAAACTTAGCACATTGCTATTCAGATTCTATCTCTCTTAATGATTGTCCTTTTATATTTTTCCATACTGCAGGTCCGCTGACACTGTATCCGGTTACGAAATCAGCAGCTGCAGAAGAACTTGAAAATAATATATCCTCAGTCGTAATGTGCTCTTCGTTGACAAGTCCTGATGCTATATGTTTTTCACGAATAGCCTTCATGCCTTTTGATAGGGATTTCTCAGACGTCTTCTCGTTAATTCTCGATCCTTTTAGGACTACAAATCCTTCTGAAGTTATTTCTCCAACGGCATCAGCAGTACCGATCTTAAGATAAAGAAGATTTTCGTTTCTGTCATGCTGTTGCGAACTGTCATGGCGTAAAGGTTCTAATACTTTGTATCCCATAGCGTTAACAAGAACCTTTATATTGTCCAGAAACTCTTCCATTGCAGCAATCTGAGATTCCTTTAAAACAGTATTCTTATATGTGTTTTTTGTAAGAACTTCATAGCGCCTACTGTTTTTGGCTAACTCAACAAGCCTGTTCTCAAGATATCTAATCAGGGCCTTGTTAAGGTCACGACCTGTAAAAATGACTGCTGTATTCCAGTAATATTTTTCTTTTTCTGTAGCCGCATCTCTAAGATGCTGCAAAAGACGATCTTTGACGTTCTCAGCTTCACCTATATAAACTGAATCTTCATCGTTTTCCTCATCTTTACAGAATAAAAAATACACTCCAGGTTCCTGAATATCGTCTCTTTTGCAGTCGGAAACTTCTATTCTTGGAATTTTTATTGCCTTGCCGTTCCAGTTGGATAATTCGGCTGTAACGATGCTGTCAGCTGATCCGTTGACAAGAAAAAGTTCTATTGATTTTCCGTGCATAACAGTGTTCACCTACTCTATAGTTTGAAAACTCAGATTTATCCTTTTTTTGACATCAGAACCACAGTCTCCACATGCAAGGAGGAAATAGATTCCATATCAAATAGTTATTTTTTGCACATAAAAAAGTGTACACAAACATCTCAACTACGAGTTAATATGGTGTCATAGTGAACATATCTGCTGTTTTAACGTCCATCAGATATTGCAGGTTCAGTTTTGGCACATGCATGTGCCAAATTCCCCCATCAACGTAAACTGCTACAAAAAAGATCAATTCGGAACGCACTGCGTTCCAAGTTGGAAAAACGGCATAAAACTTACGCATATTTCTCAGTCTCAGAAGCAGCTGCGACTATTTCAGTCGGAAATAACATGTATTTTTTCCGGTACCCTCGCGCTTTAATTCACCCAATGCAACCATATTTCTAAGAGCACTTTCAACTGAGCTTATACTTAATGAAGGACATTGTTCTCTGATATCCTGTTTTGTAAATCGGCCAATTTTATTCTGAGTTGCCATTCTTACCTTTTCTATGGCTGAATGTTTTGTTTCAACAATGGCAAATCTGTCAGCAAAATCTCTATAAGCTGAAAGAATAGTACCAAGAAGGTATTTCACAAACGGAATAGGATCGTCTTGTCCTTCATGCCAGCCATTCTGCGATGCAGCAAGTGCATCATAATAGAGATCTTTATTCTTAGCTATTTTGGCCTCTAATGAAATATACTTGCCAACGTAAAATCCGCTCCTGTAAAGAAGAAGCGTTGTCAGAAGTCTGCTCATTCTGCCATTACCGTCATTAAAAGGATGAATGCACAGGAAGTCATGAATAAAAATCGGTATAGCAATTAACGGCTCCAATTCCATATTTCCGATGACGCGATTATACTCTTCGCAGATACGATCCAGAGCCTCCGGTGTTTTATAAGGAGCAAGAGGTATAAATAGTGTTTCTGTATGTCCGTCAGGATATGTTGCACTAATATAATTCTGTACCGTTTTTGTTCTTCCTGCTATAGGGTTATTCATATGGCTGTACAGGATTTTGTGCAGTTGCAGAATGTAATTTCTGGTAATGGGGATTGCATCAAAGCTTTCATGGATAATTCCCAAAACATCTCTGTATCCGGCTATTTCCTGTTCATCACGATTTTTAGGAGTAGTTTTTTCTTCGACAAGCTGTCTGATGCGGGTACTGGTGGTTACTATTCCTTCTATGGCATTTGACGCTTCTGTACTTTGAATTTTCGCTATTTCTACCAGTTTTTCCAGCTCTTGAGGGCGTTGTTTCAGATACATTTCCTGCTTTCCGGCTTCACGATATATAGCCGCAATTAATCCAAGAAGCTCAGAATCCCACTTTTGGTCTTTGATCAATGAATAATTAAACTGTCGCATTCCCCTACCCCTTTCCCTTAAATTATAGTATAAAAAAAGGGAATAGCGTAAGTAATAAGGGAATAAACCAAACTTTTTCAAAAAAAGTCTTACACAAGATCTTTAGCTAAACGCCGAAGATCTTATTTAAAATTAATGAGTTATTTTAAAGCTCTAAGTTATTAATCGTAAAGATTAGTAGCCTTGAGTTAAGATCTTTAAAAATTTGATATACAAAACAATAAGATATTGTTTTTGACCACTGGTTAAAAAGGTCTGATTTAAGGCTTAATTTTCCAGAAAACTGGACGATTGAAGAGAAATGGCAGATAAGTTAGTTAACTTATTGATTTAGATAATAAAAATTTGACTTTCCGTGATATAATTAACCCGTATTTTGTCGATCTAGTTACATAACGAAATAAAATTTAAGGAAGTACCGCATAAAAACGGGCTACCTTCTTTTGTTGTGGTGTCATAGTTACATATTATTATGTAACCATATAGAGTAATGTTATGGCTGTTATAGATGTTCCTCAATTACCACCTTTGTTGTTCAATAAGAATGGCAAGTACACTTATGTATGTACTTATAAGAACCATTGGGATCCTAAGTTAGGACGTTCTGTTAGAACCAAAGGAGAGAATGTTACTGTTGGCAAGATATTAGGTGGTGAGCTTACAGGCAGGATCATCTGGGCGGAAGACTTTATAAAACAGTTTCACATACTTTCTGTGTTAAAGACAGAAAGAGTCGTTGATAAATTTAAATCCAAAGGCAAGCTTACACGTTATAAACTTGGGTTCTCTCAGGCTGATGAGCTTGAAGACATCGAAGACAACACTTTATTCGTCAGAAAGGCAAAGGAGCTTAGAGTGGTCCATGCCGGAGCTACCTGGCTACTTGATGAGGTTATAGCAGATACACCATTATCAAAAGCACTTAGAGATACCTTTAATACCTACAATTCAACACAAAAGCTTCTGTCTTTGGCTTATTTCAAGATATTAGAGCCTGAAAAGGCAATGTACCTGTATGAGGATTTTGCCTTAGCTACAAGACTTCCATACCACAGACCTTTAGACATAGGTTGCATTACCAGGTTCTTACAGCATGTTGACTCAGCAAAGCTTGATAAATTTTTTGAAAAACTCAATCAGTATTGTATTTATGAAGAGGAAAAGCAGAAGAATAACGTCTACTACGCTCTGGATTCAACCTCTATCTCCACCTGTGCCAAAGAGCTGGATTTTTCTGAATGGGGTCATAACAAGGATGGTGATTTGTTAAAGCAAATCAATATCGTAATGCTTGTAAATCAGAAAACAGGCTGTCCTTTGTATTACAGAGTCTATTCCGGAGCAACTCCTGATGTATCAACTGTATCACACCTGTTAAAGGAATACTGTCGCATAGGATTTAACCGCAGTGCGATCCTTGTTGCTGACAGAGGTTATGGCTCTGTTAAAAATATTCACCACCTGTATCAGGATAACCAGAGTTTCCTTCTTAATATGCGAACCTGCTTTTCCATCTGTAAGAATCTCATTGTTAAGAACCTAAACGCTCTGCTTGATGACTGTAACTATAGTCTTTCACTTAGTCAGAGCGTAGTAACGGAGAAATTAAAGTGGAACTATCCTCTAAACTGTAATACCAATACTAAAAGAGCTAGACTCAAGGGAGATATGTATGTGCATATTTACCTTAACCATGAACTTCGCAACAGCGCTGAAGATACATTCAGAAGTACTCTGGCTAAGCTTCTGGATAAAAAGAAAACTGATGAAAAGTCTCTTACTCAGGAAGAAAAGGATTTCCTTGAGAAACACACCTCCACTGATGACAACGGCGGTGTCTTTGTTTCCAGCTCAGCCAAATTTGAATATATGCTAGGCAAAGGATTCCGTGTTCTTGTCTCAGACATCATCTCCGATCCTGTTGAAGCAGACAGAGCTTACAGAGAACGTAATGAAGTTGAACTAGGCCTTAGAAAATTAAAAGACTTTACCGGTGCCAGAAGACTGCATATTTCATCGTCAAAAACTCTTACAGGAAAGATATTCGTTCATTTCCTTGCCTTCAGTATTCTCTGTATGCTCAGATGCAAGATTGTCAAAGCCAAAGATGAAGGTAAGAGCTTACCTTATGATTCAACTGTTAAGATGCTGTCTGCTCTGTCCAACATAACTCAGACCATATTCCCTGATGGAGGCTATTTCTCTGAGGTTGTAGGCAAGAAGAAGGACCTTTTAAAGGCACTTGATATTGAATTGCCTGAATCTGAAATGAACGTTGTTTATGAAGAAGATGAAAATGCCGAAGATTACGTCGACGACTAGTTTTAGTTAGGCAAAATAAATCCAAAGATCTGTGTCTGAGGATTTTTTTATCCATTTATATTATATAGTTACATAAAAAAGTAACAAAGAATGGGGTACTTGCCTTCGGATAGTCATACTCGACCACGGTCAACAAATCGCCGACCGTGATCTCTGTATCAAGTTCTTCTTCTATTTCACGTTTAAGAGCCTGCTGAGGAGTCTCTCCCGGCTCAAATTTTCCTCCAGGAAACTCCCAGCAATCTATAAACTCACCGTAACATCTTTGCGTAGCGAAGATTTTATCTCCGTCCACAATAATTACGGCGACAACATTAACAACTTTCATAGCCCCTCCCACCAATCAGGATCGCCTCATCTTAAGTGTCCTTCTCAAAAAGGGAAGAATAGAGTTAACCATGATTGCGTTTATTTTTCTCTGCTGTGCAGATGATATTGATTCCTTACGCTTGTTGAACATATCCAGCAAGAACTGATAATCGTTTCTGCCATCAAAATCGTTATATGAAGTCCCCGGAAAAGCGCCCTCCTCATACAGATACATGAGAAGTTTCCGAGAAAACAATCTCGAATCAAGGGTGATGAACTCCCGGTCGTCAAAGGCATGCAGTAATTTGAACATTCCTTCGCGTACGGAGATTTCTTCATCCAGGTCGTCACGTTCAAACTTCCTGATGCAAGAGCTGCCAATAGGATAGAGCTCATTCCCGTTATAGCGGTTCTGGATCGTGTAAAGATAACGAAGCCTTTCTTTTCCGCAAATACATGCGGATTCTAATTTCCGATCTTCTTCACAATCAACGATATCCCACTCCTCAACGGCAGAAGCCCAGTCACTTGCCTCCGAGCTCTCGATGACAGTCCTTATCAGGTTTTCTGCATACACACTTGCCATTGAAGCCTCCTTTAATAGTATTCCTCGATATAGCTGTAGGCCTTATCGAAGACCTCTTTGTCCTTGATCTTGTACTTTACCCACACCACGCTACGCAGTGCCTTCTTAACCTCCTGGCGGCCGCCAGTTGTGTTCTGACAGCCATCGAAACGAACGATCTTAACGATGTCATCAATGTCGGTGACAATGCGTTTGTAAGTTCCCCATCACCATAAAGAGATAATTTTCAATTTGAATCATAATAACTCCTGTTAACGAAACCAATTAGCAGGAAAGTATTATGCTTAAATCAGAGTTCCATCTATATTTCAAAATTGCTGATGACTATTTAGCTAGTGGTTATTCATTAACTAAGTATTACGATGTTGGACTAGAGCAATTTTGCTTGAAGCATAACTTGGATATTCATCAGTTACTTTCAAGAATTAGATTCGCCATATTATTTCGTTTTATAAACAAAACTCTTTCCTCAAGATTAAGCTTTTTGAATAATTTAAAAAAATGGGAACAGATTTATGATGAATATAGAGCAAGCGGACTTCCAAAGAATAGATTTCATGAATTAAATAACCATAAAATTGGTGTTTCCCATTCCACTTTTTTTGAATTGCTTCGAGCTATAGAATTTAAGAAAGCGTGCGAATTCCAAATTTGATTCAACTATTTTCCACTAAAACTGCATATTCATTCTCTTAAATTTAAAATTCATTCTTCCATTTAAATTCACAGCTCTTTTATTTTTGTTCATCATTCCCGACCTGTTTTGCTATCTTTATAAAACTAAATTTCATTCCATTATTTTTGTTCTTTAATCCGATATTTCTAATCCATAAAAACACCGAAAAAATCTCACCATTATCTTAATTATCGGCAGTAATTTTTTATGAGCTTGTTCGATTTTTTACGGGGGCGTTGCAGAAATAATATTTAGTTAATTCAATATGTTAAATTCTTAAGAAATTAGCCGTCATTGTATTTAACGCAATATCGCGTTGATACAATGGAGACTTTCTTATGGAAGTTGATAAATTAAAAGGCCTATGTCTGCATGTTCTTTGCGGATACAAGCATAGAGACATTGCTGCTAAATTTAGCATCTCAGCATCATTAGTATCGATAATAAAACATCGACTAGCTGATGCTCAATTAACTGCTAGTTCAGAGGCTGTAAGCAAGGTAACAGCAATGACCGACAAGGAATTGGCTACAATTGTATATCCAACTGCAATTGTGGAGCAGCTAAATGAGGATAAGAATATTAAGGTTGGAAGACCTAAAGTAAATACTCTTATGCCTGATTTTAAAGCTATTGCAAACACTATACTTGATTCTCACGTTAGCAAGAAGTTCTGCTATATAGATTACCTTTCTCAATGTGAGTCACAGCAGTTAGCTGCGATATCTAGAAGTGATTTTTATGCAAAACTCAATATTGAGATGAAGAGGATCAATGGTCCCAAGGTTTACATGCCTCAAGAGCATCCTTATGGAAATGAAGTGTGCATAGATTTTTGCGGTGATAACTTCTATTACTATGAACAAGGTGAGAAAAAGAAAGGTACCGTCTGCGTCCTTACTTGGAGTGCTAGTTACTACACTTTTGCCATAATAATTCCATCTCAAAAGACCGAGGATACTTGCTACGCTGTAGGAAAAGCTTTTCAGTTTTTTGGATATTTACCATTGATATTGCAATGTGACAATTGTAAGAGCATGGTTACTACTCATAAAACTGGAGCTGAAGCCCTTTTTAATGAATCCTTTAAATACTTTGTTGAAAGATTGGGGATGGTTCCAATAGCATCAAATCCGTATTCACCATCGCAAAAATCATGTGTTGAGGCAATGGTGGGTATGGTGCAAAGAAATGTGTTGCCTCGTATACCAGATGATCCTAGCAAGACCATATTTGAAAATAATGCGATGCTGATGGAGCTAGTTAATGAGCAGATTAACCGAGCTCCATACAGGTCAGACACTGATAAAACTAGAGAATTCCTGTTTAAAACTTATGAGATTTCCAGAGCCCGTAAGTTTGAAGGTATTATTCCCGTCTTTTATCGTCGCCTATCTTACTTAAGAGTTGATTCCAACTATCGAGTAGAGATTGATGGTCATAAGTACAGTGTACCATTCAAGTACGCCACTAGATATGTAACAGCAAATATAAGTGGCAACATTATCACCATTATTTATGAGGGAGAGGTAATTGCTACTCATACTATAAGTTATGACGGCAAAGATACCGTAAAACTTGAGCATATGCCTGAAAATCACAGGTCTGTAGCGGAGAAAAAACTTAAATATCCAGATGTGCAAAGCATAATCAATAAAGCAAAGAGCCTTAGCCCTCAATTGGAACGTTTCTGCAATGCAATGTTAAAGAACTTTGGTTTTGATAACGGTAAAAGAGCCTGCATTAGGATCATCAATTGCTATGTAAATAAATCAAAATTCCCTCCATTTATTATGGATGAGGCAATAGAGCGACTTTTTATTAACACACCTGATAAATGGAACAGCAATTATTTACTACAAATATTTGATGAGGTTCGGGATGAAGTTAGTGTTAATGGCTCTTATGAACATCAAACTACATTGGATTTTACAGCAGATCCTAGTCAAACATTTTTGAGAGGCGCAGGTGGTGCTGAAGCTCTAAATGAGCCACATCAAGACACTGTAGAAGACTCATCTACATCATCTTTTAATCATCAAGATACATTTTAACTAAGAGGCTTATTATGGCAGCATTATTTGAAAATCAGAGCAACTTGCTCATCAAGTTACGTTTAAACAAGATAGAAGGTTTTGCAAAAGAGCTAGAAAATCAATTTCTCAATGAACCTGTGTTTGCTTCAATGAGTATTGAAGAGCGTTTACTCTTATGCATTGAGGCTCAGGAAACTTACGCTAAGCAAAGACGCTGTGCAACTTTAATTAAGAATGCTAAGTTTAAGGATAACTTAAGAATGAGCGATCTTACCTTAACTAAAGAGTAAGGCTTAACCGACCAAATTAAGGCATCAATTACTTCGTTGCAGTGGGTTAACAAAGGAGTAAATATCCTTGTAACTGGAGCTTGTGGTGTTGGTAAAACAGCTTTAATCAATGCAATTGGTTACAACTGCTGCAACAATGGCATAACTGTAAAGAACTTTAGAACTAGTGATTTATTTGAAAATCTCTCACAAATGACTGCTCTAGGTAAGCACAGATTCAAAGAGTCACTAAAAAGGACCAAGGTTTTGATCTTAGATGACTTTGCAATAACTCCATTTAATGAAGAACAGCGCAAAGATCTCTTTGATATCATTGATGATAGGCAGAAGATTGGCTCGACAATTATTGCTAGTCAGCTTAAGAAGGCTACCATTCAGAAGGTCTTTGGAAATGATGCCAAGGGTGAGTCTAGCTACGATAGATTTATAAATCCATGCATTGAAATCATATTACAAGGCGAATCTAGACGAACTGCAGAAGGAGAAAAACGTAAACAAGAAGCTTTAGCCTTGTAGTAAATTAAAATTCACAGAAAAGAGAAAGCTTACCGCTTTCTCTTTTATCGTAAGATAAGGTGTAATTTAAAGCCTCCAAAAGTCTCTTAGGGCGGAATAAAGCCACAGTTCTCCTGTTAATCACCCCCGTTGTTTTACATATCTGCATTCTGAACAATAGATCTCATAGTCAAAAGTAGATGACCAGTTCCCAGAAATACTCCTAAAATGCGCCTTGAAACAGCATAGAAATGGCTATTTTTAACTTTAAAAATTCAAAGATGAAGATTAGAAATATTGGAATTGAACAGAAATAAAAGAACTGTAATCAAAAATAGAAAATCGCAGGTCAAAATTAAAGAATTAAGGTTCTCAAGATCTAGGATTTTAATTTAATGAACGCTGGAATTCGCACATGACTTTGCAGATATCTATATTGACCCTCTATTCAAGATGATTGAAGATGCTGCTAAAAGAGCTGATGTAATCCAAGTTGATGAAACTCCTTTTGCATGCCTTGGAGCTCAAGGTAAACGTAAAGAGCGTGAAACTGAAAATCAATCTGATGAGAAAAAGTCTAACTCTAAGAATTACATCCTAGCTCTTACAGCACCTAAATTTGCAAAAGAGTAGTTCTGCTTGTACTACTACATGAAGAACCGCTCAAAAGAAACTTTAAAAGAGCTTATAACTGATGATTACCTCTTTAATACCATCTGTACAGATGGATACTCTGGCTATGATGCTTTACTAAAAGATGAGCATACTGATGCAAAACATCAATCCTGCTTAATCCACTTTAGACGAGAGATTATAAAAGCTATAGATCCAAATGGCTTTGCTCAAGAGGTGCTAGCTTTAGAAATACCAAAAGCTGTAGAGAAATTAGCTCAAGACTTTAAAGGTGATAATTCAATCATTCTAATGTTTAGCGTGCTTGAAGCTTTATCCAAGATATACAGTTATGAATCAAGTATGTCAGGTGATACAGAGGAAGACTTTAAAGCTAGAGTTGAGTGCCGAACCAATGGTCCTGTACGTAAACTAATGGATCATATTGATATCATTATGAATAAACTCAGCGATGGTAGAGCCAAACTCAAAGGTACTAAATTCATTAAAGATAAAAGCGATCCTTTCTCTGCCGCTTGTGTTTACTACATGAATAATAGAGACAAGTTACGTACATTCCTTGATGATGGTGCAGTTCAGGCTGATACCAATCTAGTTGAAGGTATCATTCGTCCTTTAACTTTACTTAGAAAGACTATTTACCACAAGGTAAGCCAAGAGTATTCAAAAGATATGGCTATGACCCTTACTGTATTCCAAACTGCAGCTAGAGTTGGCATTGAAGATATTCATTCATACCTAAGAGAGTACTGCCATGCTCTTTATAAGTACTGCTTTGAAAAGCAATGGACTCAAGCTTACAAAGATGGTGTTTCACTTGATAAGCAAATCAAGACCTGGGACATGAAAGAGCTATCTAAAGGCTTTGACTTTAAGAAGTGGAATTTAGTTACTTACAAGAACAACAAGTAACCTTACCTAAAAATCCCCATTATTTATACCTGCGCCTGAGAACTTGCCCCACAGGTGGTGCTATTTTTAACTTTTTTGCGTCATGGGGAACTTACCAAAAAAAATAAGGACTATCGGCAAGCCAGACTATTCAAAAATAGTCGCAGCATGCGGATAAGCCTTATTTACTGGGCTCTTTGGCCCTCTTATGTAGTTTTTCTTGACATCAATACTACGGTCTCCACATGGCACGATACCTTCTGATTGATGTCAGGTTCTGTGCCCGTTTGCGGAAACATATCATGTCAAAAAGGAAACAGGTCCACGCCTTTTGAAACCACGCATTCACAGCTACAAACAGATGCAATCTGTGGCAAAAATAACATCCATATCAAGGTCTTGACCATCGAAGTCTATGGGAACAAGTCTGTATAAAGACTTTGCTATCTATATAATGCAAGGCAATTTTACACTGCTGCTTCCTGCCACTGTCTCGACCGTTGAGACAGTGAAAGCCGCTCAACTTCTACACAATTCATCCTCTCTGAGCACGAATTTGCCATACACTCGCAGGGAGTTGAGTTGCCGGATTTCACCGTCTCGACCTAGAATCCGATCCTTATTTCTTTGTGTTTTCTTCTAATTCCAGCATATACTTATCAAAATCAGACATGAACAATCTATCCTGGATGACACGGTATTTTTCAAATTCTGTCTCAGCATGAAGCTTTGCAATTTCTGCGGACACCTTACCCGCGTCCTGTAAAATACCATAGTCAAACATTTCAATGAAGCTGTTGAGCCTCTTTTCCCAGTCCTGCATCGTAAGCGGGATATGGCGCAAGGTCATGTTTTCAGCAAAATCCAAATATGCCGTAACCATACGATTCAGCTGCTTCATTTCATCCTGACTCAAATAATTCTTAGCAACCGTAACATCACTTTTCTTAATCTTTCCTTCCGGTGCATCTGCCCAGGTGGTTAACCCCATGTGCTCTTTTGTGTGATCCGCTCTTTCCACGATCAGCTCCGCCGCCGTATGTCCATGAACGGCGTAATGCATTTTATTCTGGACAGTCGCATAGAATCTTCTCGTCGTTGCAGAATTTTTGTCATAGTCAATGGCTGTCGCATACAGGTCAGTAATCTTCTGATAGAACTTTCTTTCGCTGGCACGAATCTCACGGATACGCTCTAACTGCTCGTCGAAATACTTCTCTGTCAAATACGTTCCTCGTTTCAGCCGTTCATCATCCATCACCCATCCTTTGATGGTGTAGTCCTTGGCGATCTGGTTTACCCATTTACGAAACTGCACGGCCCGCTCGGAATTGACCTTGAAGCCAACGGCAATGATCATTTGAAGGCTATAGTGCTTGATATCGCGTGTGACCTGACGAGAACCTTCGGTTTGAACTATTCGGAAATTCCGAATAGTTGCGGCCTCTTCCAATTCACTATCCGCGTATATTTTTTTAATATGTTCATTTATCGTCGGTAAACCAACATCATACAATGTGGCCATCATCTTCTGTGTCGACCATATATTTTCATCCTCATAGCGCATCTCTATGCTGTCCTGCTGATCACCCACTGAGGCAACATAGGTTAAGTACTCTGCTGCGCTGGAACGGATGGTTATCTCATCTTTTTTCTTTGCCAAATGAAGTGCCTCCTTACTTTGTCATATGTCTCCGGATTGATTTCCTGACCAAACAGATGAATAGCTACCTCTTTTCCATGCTTCTTTGCAAGCTCTAAAAACCTGTTCTGTGCAACCGTTAGCATACCGCCGGTACCGCAAGCCCCATCTAACAAGACTCTATCTTTGATACAATGTGCTTTTCCCGAATATGTGTGCCGATGCCCGTAGAAAGCCTTATTCTGCGGGCTTTTTCGCATTTCAAAGGGCATAAACCGACCTGCGAAATTGCTCCGATATACTCTTGCTGTTGCTGTGCTCATTCCGGCTGTGCCTCCTTTCCGAACCCCCTAAAAGGCAATCCTTAAAAAGTATAGGTATCCTTAAATTGTGTGAGGAAACCTTAAAAGGTTTACCACGCCTTCTCCAAATCCGACTTCGGGAAGGAATCGACCGTCCTGCCATCATCGAGCGAGACCATATAAAGCCCGCCGTTTATATCGATGATGGTTCCTTCTTGACCGCGCCAGCGTACTCTCACATGCTCGCCGACACGGAAACGAGGTGTCTTTTTCTGTGAGCCAAACTCTGATGCCATCCCTGCAAGAGCAAAAAGCCCGAACAGTTTACCTGGCTTCTTCTGACGTCTTGTCTCTTCAGGTTCCTCAATCTGCACATCGTCATCATACTCATAATGACAGTAACGCTTTTCGAGATCTGCCTGCAGGTCATCATCTATGCTGTACGTCAGACTCTCTACCTGCTCCTGCGTGAAGTCTCCCAGCGCCGTTTTTACCATCTGGTTAAGGCAGTCCTTACTGACCGAGCCGTCCATCTCCACAATCTCTGCCGGAGTAAATCTGACACCCGCCGCCAGAGCTTTTCTGGCAAGGCGTGAGGCATCCTTTTCATTCACATACATCAAGATGACTTCTGCGACCTGAGCATGGCTTCCGAACGTGGTCAGTTCCGAAATCTTTCTGACCTGTGTACTATCAGCCCATTCATAGAATTTGTCGTAAAAATCTTCCCACGTCATAGTATCTTTGCACCTTTCATAGCCTGCTCTTCTGCCTGTATCATTGCCAGCTGTTCTTCGTTACAGAACGACTTCAGCTTCAGCATTCCGTCATAATGCTTCAGAGACAGTTCAATCCTGCCCTGCTTCGTATCCGGATTCTTCGTAGTCTGAACCAACCTAACGCTATCGTTGATGATTCGTGCATGCTGCATAAGGATTCCAGTTGTGAGAGCAGATAGCTGCTCTTCCGACAGCTTCTCCGGATTCTTCGGAGGCTCTGAAAATACCAATGCAGCCCACGCTGCCTTATCTACCTTGTTCTTCTTCCCAAAACCGAACATAGGCTAATCCCAAACATCAAAAATCTCGTCATAGAACATCATCTCTTCCACAGTATACGGACGATTTTTCTGTTCCTTCTTTAACTTCTTGTAGGTCTTGTCATCCACCTCGATGGTGCGAGTCTCCATGACGGTTTTCTTGAAACCGAGGAGTCCCCCGCTTCTCGACCGGAACCTGAACTTTTACTTTATGTTTCATGATTCCCTGATCCAACGATTCTGCTTAAAGCTTCAGCAATTGCTTCAACATCTCCATACGAATTATTTCTTCCAAGAGAAATCCGTATCGTCCCTTTGGCATATCTCTCATCTAACTTAATTGCTTTCAGCACATGAGAGATTTCAGTGTCCTGGCTGTTGCATGCCGACCCAGTAGATACGGCAACCCCCATCAAATCTAATCTGTGCAGGATTGCCTCACCATCTTTATCTGCAAAGGAAAGACTTATGAGACCGGGCAGTGTATCCGCACCGCCATTTCTAATAAATGCTATATCATTCTCTCTCAGTCTGTTCAGAAGTTCTGTTTCGAGCGATCTCACATAATCCTGATTCTCTAAGATTTTTTTACAGTTCACTTGCAGTGCTTTTGCCATGCATACAATTCCGGCAGTATTCTCTGTTCCTGCTCGAAGGCCGCCTTCCTGAGAACCCCCGTCAGCATATGGAACTATTGGTGTGCCTGCCTTTACATAAAGGAAGCCAATCCCTCTAACTCCATTAAACTTGTGCGCCGATGCAGAAAGCATATCGACACCGAGCTTTTTGACATCTATCTGGACATGCCCCACCGTCTGAACTGCATCCGTATGGAAGAGAGCTCCGTGAGCATGAGCAATGTCACAGAGCTCCTTAATTGGCTGCACTGTGCCAATTTCATTATTCGCATACATTACCGATACTAAGCTCGTCTGATCAGTAATAGCCTTCTCAAGCGTTACCGGTATAATATCCCCATCAGAATTAGGCTCCAAATAAGAAACTTGGCACCCAAGCCTCTCCACCGCTTCACAGGCATGTAGAATTGCATGGTGCTCTATAGCGGATGTAATAATGGTTGAGTTCTTTTTGCCTGAAAGTCCGACACCCTTTATTGCCCAGTTATCACTTTCAGTACCGCCGGAAGTAAAATAGATTTCTTCCGGTGAAGCCCCAATGCACTCCGCAATAATCTCACGGGATTCCTTTATTGCCTTTTTCGGAGCCCTTGAGAAAGCGTATGGCTGTGATGGATTCCCATACTCTTCGAGAAGAAATGGTTTCATCGCTTCAAAGGCATCTATATCCAGTTTTGTAGTTGCAGCATTATCTGCATATACGATTTTCTTCATAGACACCTCTACATGAAAAGTTTGCAGCCCTCAGCTTTAAACTCTTCGATTTTATCTAATAGCTCCTCGACCGTACATTCAAGATATTCAGCGAGGCAATCCATACAATAGAAGTTCTGAATATTCTCACCGAGGAGTTTTTTGTTGATGCCCACTGTATCCTTGTCGATATCGGTCTTCCCGCATATCACGCACTCATACTTCATTTTCTATATTCCTTAAGCTAAAGGTTGGCATCTGTTTGTTCTCATTTTTGTATTCGGAATCAAGGATGGACATCTGCCTCCATATAATCTTTCTCATATTCACAGCCGGTCTGAGACAATACCTATTGAACAGCCTCATGTCAACATCCTCCGGTCTACGCCACTGAGGGAAAAGGAGCTTTAAATAAGCTGTTGCAATGCGTTTTACCGCTTCTGTATGTCTTACATATGCATTGTCGGAGACTTCCACAATCCTGTCTACAATCGCCCTGTAGCTTACATCATCTCTCAGCATATGCAGCACAGTGCAGAAATATTCCGAATTCAATGCCCAGCCAGAAACCTTCAGGTCATCCCGCATATTAGGAATATCCCAGCCCTTAATAAATCCGTGAATACGGTCAACAAGAGCACTTTCCTGGAATAATGTAGGAAGCTCGCCAAACATACTTGAGTACTCATCCATGTTTTCGATGGCGATGTTGCCAAGCAGGACAACTCCTGCAAAGGACTCTCCCTCGTATCCGCCAATATTAAACCTCCCCCGTTCCATATAACCTTGCATAATGGAACGCATCTCACTGATATCGTTAAAGGTTACGAGTTTCACTTCATCAATTGCCACAAAATCGTTGCCAATAATGAAGCCGGGAGTTCGACGGGATGTATCGTAAAACATCTTGGCACGGGTGATTTTACCGCCGTCGGTAAGCAGTCCATATTTGCTTACATTACCAAACACATAGGATTTTCCCGTCCCCTTTGGAGCAAGCTCCAGAAGATTAAGCCTTTTCTCCAAAAAGGGAAGGAGCCGTGTGAGCATAGCCAGTTTTTCGTTCTCGTCCTTATAGCCTGACGCATTATAATCAATGGCTCCAAGCAGAATATCAATCCATTCAGAGATTTCAAACTCACCACGAACATCCTTGTAATAATCAAGGTCAGCCATATACGGGCAGAAATTTGTGAATCCTGTCATTTTAATCTTGCCCGGAATCTTCGGTTTTACAGTATCATCCGGGAGCCTGTATCCCAATTCAATGATGCCCCATGTCTCCTGGCCATTTGTCAATTCGTCTTTATAATGCTCCCATACCGGAGGCTCTATGATTGTCTCCTTATTGGTCAGGCCGAAATTCGGAAGAGAGAAAGATATATCGCCGGTCTTGATATCGATATCAATCCCAACTTTCGTGAGAATCTTTACCCTCTCATTTTCATAAATAATTCTGTTTTTTATACTAATCCATTCCTCTTTCTTCGGGAGATAGGTCTGGATGAACTCTGTAACTTCCTCCACATCATAGTTACCCTCATCATCCTCGAACTTCTTAAGAACCCAATCCCTAAGGAACGAAGGCAGTCCAAGGGAAGAAAAAAAATTACTTTTCTTCAGATCCTTGTATACCACCATATCTTCAAAGCATTCTCGAAGCTTTTTTTCCATTAATCACACCTCCTACAGCAGGTCTCTTTCCCGTTGACCTTCTCTCTTTATGATCAAGGGGAGGTTTTCAGCTATAACATTGTCTCCTGAATAAACAGTCACGGAGTACTTACCCGGCTTTTTGAGGTCTGGCATATCAACTCTGTAGAAATTATTGCCTAACTCCACAGCATCATATCTCTTTCCATCGACACCTACGCTTACGTCAGACATCTCAGCGGTCATAAACAGTTTCATGGCTGCTTTCTTTCTGAAACTTACCTCTATTTCAAGAACATCCGCAAAATCAACACCGGATGCATCTACTGGCATCAAATGAACTTCAATCGTAACATCACCGTAAGTAAACTCGATAATAGGAACGCAGATCTCCTCAAGCGTAGCACCGCCATGCACTTCAACATTAGCTTTTCTTGCACCTTTAAACCTGTCGTAATTTGCAAGTGCCCAGAAATCTCCTGCGTCTGTAGCATAATCCGGCTGAACATCAATTTCGCTCTTCTGGCAGCATCGACCGGAGTGCTGTCCCTTTTCTGCCATTTCCCAGATATTCTCCGTATCATGAAGTACAGCCAGTCTGCTGGCTCCATGGTCTGCAATCATTACAGCACTCTGGATATCTCCACCAATCAGCTTGTTCCTGATTTTCTCCAACGTATCGTGTATTACATCCAGTTCTTTTGTCAGGTGAAGAGGAAGCTTTGAATTGCTGTAGTAATCATAGTCGTATTTACCGTGATGCTTAATTTCATCAATATCTTTGATAGAAACTACCTGGTTTTCAGGCCAAGGCTCAAGAAATTCCCTATTCTTAAATGTCAGCGAAGGCAGTTCGCAACGGCATACACTTACTTTAGTGCGCAGTCCCAGTACCTTGCACTCCTCCAGAATGTATCCCAGATATTCCACGCCCATTGCGTCCATAAAATACAGCAGAGCGTTTTTGGTCTTTAACTTTTCGATCTTCGAGGAACGTGGTTCCAAGATCAGGTTGTAATCTCTCTTGACAGCCTGTTCAAGAACAACCCCATAAAATTCAGGTAAGAGCTTGTTAATAATCTTCTGATACTTATAATCCTGGAAATATGTATCCAACAGCTCATTCTTGAAGCGGAACGGTAGCATATAAGCATACAATGTCGGATAGACATGTTTGAGGATCCCAATCAGCTCGTCCCTTTGATATTCAAGCCCATACTGATCTAAAAACGCAAATATAGCTTCTCTTTCCTGTTGAGTATTGTCTGTAAGGTAATAAATCGCATCTTTCCCCTTACCGACAACAACCTTGCAGAAAGAGGTCAATTCAGCCGACTGGTTTCCAATCTGGTTCAGTAGAGTTTTCCTGCTCTCATAACATTCCCAGAAATCTTTATCCTTATGATTTTTGCTGAGTATCCCCCTATAAACCTTCGTAACAAGGTCTTTGATGCTTGAGGAATGTACAGCGGCATCATTAAGACACCAGTGATTCTTTGCTCCAAACAGCTTTAGACCAACATAGTACAGCCACATTCGTTCTGCCTGCATCTTTGCAAAGGATGCGGCATGTGTCTCTAATGTTAAATGATTACCAAACTCATCATCTATCACATCAACCCATTCCGGCTTTTTCTCAAATCGGTCAAGCGCATATTTCCATTGTGCGTCTGTTCCTATTGCCTCACTCAATTCCGAAGTTTTCGGATCTTTTTGAAGCAGGACATCATAGGCTTTTGACAAGCCATTGATCATATACAGAGCATTGGGAAATTGCACCCTCGTACACTTTGTGCGGATATAAAGCCTGCTGTCAGCGTAGGTTTCAACCGTTGCAGCAAAATTATCTATGCCATTCACAGCATTTATTCTTGCTGGCAAAGAAAGCTGTGGAGCAACAAGAACTACTTCTGTTACTCCTTTTGCCGCTCCTTCCACGACAACAATTCGAGGCTTAATTCTCGGATCGCGATATTCAAGGTATTTAGCGCACTGGTAAGAGAGCACCACAACATGCCCTTTAATTGTCATGGCAAGAAGCTCGCTCAAAACCTTCCTAAGTTCTGCCTCGCCCTGAAGCTTTACAAACGAAGTCAAGCCAGTAACAAAGCACGTTCCAGTAAAGTTGGAGATCTCATTATAGAGAGCATCCAGCTTCGGAAGGCTGTCATCTCCACAGAAATGGGACGCAGCTATAAACTTCGTAGCTCCAACCTTATAGTGCTGCTTAAGAGCATTCAAGTCTTCGCGATTTTGAACATCAACAATCAGAGGCTGGACATTCTCTTTTGAAAGATATCTGTCTATCTTTTTTTTACATTCAGCTATATCCATAACCAACCCTTCAATTATCTTTTGATGATTTCCATGCCAACCGTCATATTATCCTTAATCAGTTCCTTGAGATACCGCTTCACATCTGCATCATCCATGCTATCAATCTTTTCAAGTGCTCTTGTACAACCTTCCTGATTGTACTTTGCTTCAGCCATCTGCTGCAGTTTTTTATCCACTTCAGGAAGACCGAACCAGTCATATGGCTCCTGTGTTATCCTGCTATCCAGATATCCCTTCACCTCATCAATATCTGTCAACATCACATCATAATTCTTGATGATCGTATCCCTGAATATTCTGTCGAGAGTAGTCTGATCATCCATAAGCTTGTAGAAGGACGCCTTCTCAAGGTACTCTCTTGCTTTCTCAACGGAAGAAGCATCTGGATGGTTTCTGTTCAAAGTTCCAAAAGCAGCTCGAGCGTTCTGTACCTCAGCGTCTGGCACCAGACTCAAAATCGGCATAAGATGCTTTCTCGACCATTCTATCGGGGATGCAGACTTCGTCTTTTCCCTCCACAAAGCCTTAAGCTGCTCATTACCCAGATTGCTGCGATAGTCCTTAGCTTTCGCATCAACCATATTCGTGTAAGCTACTTTGTCATCTATAAATACCCCGGTCGGTAGAGTCTGATATAATCCCCGGATTTCTTCATCTGAGAATCCATCCAGATAAAACGCACATACTTCCTTGAACAGATCCACTTGATTGTTATAGAAACGATTGAAGCCATCGGCATTAGCAACCAGCAAATCAAGGAATTTCTGTTTCTGTGAGTCAAGAATCGTTCCTGCACGTTTTATACTGCAAAGCATCTCCATAAATGACTCCATACCTCCGAACTGGTTCTTTGCAGCCGCATAAGAAATACGTATTAAACCGCACTTGTCACACCATTCGCGGATAGTGTTGGTAAAGGTTATATTCTTGCCAATTACCTTGCTGCTTTCCGAAATAATCTTGTACTCCAAGATGACTTCGCGGATTTTTTGCTGAGCCGTTTCAATATTCCAAACCCAGTTGGCAGCATCCGCATCAAATTTGCCTCTGAGCACATTGATGTACTGCCCGTTATCTCCGATTTCTGATGCAAGTTCAACCAGCTGTCCACCTTCGAAGTCAGCCACATATTTCTTCATCCCCTCGGTACAGTTTTCCTTTGTCAACAGTCCCTTCAGATCTTCAGAAGCATTCTTGTTTTTAAGACAAATTTCTCCTATTTCAAGTGCGATGCTGTTGTCAGTTTTGGAACCGCCCATATTGTTGCTGTTGGCAATGCCGCAATAGCAGTCGATAAGACTTCTAATAACAGACTCCTCTGTCTTAAGGGCTATTCCAGGCATAATTTCCTTAATCGTCCAGATAGGGAACGAATACTCCTTCAACTTATTCCGGATTCTCTCTCTGGTCTGTTCGATGGAAGTGCAAAGATGAAGCGGTATGCCAAATGCGATGGACGTAGCCTCATTGAATGCCTTCTCTTCCGGAGTCATTGCCACAATATATTTATCCTTATACCTGGCATTCGGAGTAATCTGAAGATTGATAACCTCGGCTACCATTTCTTTGAGTTTATCGAGGTTAAGCGAATCATTCGTCAGTCCATCGCTCCAGCTGTATGACCCGTCAATGTACTCCCTCAAAACGAAGCCAAGAATAAAGGCCGACAGATTACAAGGCATAAAGCCATAAGGTTTCCCTTGTACAATTTCATAAATGGACTTTATTGAAATTCTCCCGCCATCATCGAAAGCTTTCTGAATAGCTTCATCAATATCCTTCTTAATCCTCGAAATAAGGATATTCGGATGACTTTCCCAATATCTGTCATCGTTCCATGCATCCTGCAAAGCAGTTTCAAGCTTGGTGGTAACATTACCAGAGGAGAATGTTTGCCTTGTGGTTCTTGTCGCACCACACTCCACACCGAGTTTCAGGCTGGACGGTGTAAACATTGTCGGGAGCACATTATAGGCTCCCTCTAAGCAGTCCGAGAATTTCTCTTTATTAATCCCCTGCAGGATGGCCATGAGACTTTCCATAGAAGTGGCTCTTTCACCATCAGGTTTTTTCTTCGTATATACTACAAATTCGCCACTGGCAATCCGATTCTTCCATTTTTTCAGAGCATCCTTGGCATTATTTGAGTACTGAGTTGCCAGAGTATTGTCTTTGCCCTGCTGATACATAGACTGCGCCATCTCATTACGATACTGCGAATAACCATCCTGCCCGAATGGTGTGACCGTAGCATCAATAAACACTATATTGAAGCTGCCATCCTTAATAGCATCCATGATTTTCTTTGCGATGGCATTTGCCTCGGTGTCGTTTTTGGCAAAACATGCAACTGCCGGAATCTTGTTTTCAAATTCGTTCTCGCGATTACGAAGAGCACGAATCGCCTGATCAAAATCTGCCGCAGATACATACTTCAACTCATAACGAAGTTTCATGGCACCGCCAAGTGTCAGTGCGTCTGTGACAGTCGTCTTGTCAGTTAATAGCTCTGTTATCAGTGCAGATGTGGTCTTTCTGTCGATATCGTCTTTGAATTTATCAAGTTCAGCACCGCTGACCTCGTTGACATAGGCATTGTACTGAAACTTTCCGTTTCCAAGCTGCTTTTTGAACAGAATTTTATCTCTGACAAGTTTTTCAGCGCACCTTCCGGCAGCACCGCCATCCATGTCAGAGCCCTCAAAGGCATGATCAACGTTTTTCTCGTTCGGAATGAAAAGCTCAACGGAATCTCCGGCATGCTGAGAAATCGCCTGCAGAAGAAGGACTGTCTTCAGTATTCTCTTCTCATCTGCATCGAGCTTCTGATTCTGGCTTCTTGTGAAGTAGTCAAGGACGGTGCGTATATCATGTGCCAGCAGGTCTCTTCCCTTGTCATAAAAGAACTCCCACAGCATGTCTATGGTGAGCAAAGGATTGTCATTTTCCGGCCCGAAATTGTCTATAAACCACTGGAAGCCTTTTATTTCATCCCCACGGTCATTTTTTATAAAATCAAACATGCTGCGTTGGTTTGAGTCAAACGCAGATGATATATGCTTAAGTAAAAGTGCTGTGTATGGATGAATCGGAAGAATATCAAGCATTTCTTTCTCTTTAATGCTTGCTATACCCATCACAATCTTTCTGGATTCTTTTGTTCTATCCGAAAGCTCATCCGTCACCTCAGCCCAGTCATCCTGAACGACCTTGTCCGTATTCTTTTCCATAGCCGCGCCCATCAGCTGGAATGCTATATTCTCCGGCAGGCTAATTAAGCTGTGCGGATTGACAAACCTTCCGTTCAGCTTGATGAAGTCCTTATCTCCTTCATGGAAAAGACCTGAGCTTACATGAGTGACCAGAATGAAATAGAAAGGTTCTGTTTCACTCAATTCACAAAGCTCCTGGAATCCTGTAAGATTCCTGCTGTTGTTATAGAAATACTCGGTAAACTCATCCCAAATAAACACAATGGCCTTGAGACTATTCACCTCAATAACTTCCTTGATCCAGTCCGCCAGATCACTGGCCGTCATGGAAAACGCACGGATTTGACGTTCTCTGGCGACTTTGAAAATTTTATCCATGAGCGCATGAAGAGCGGCATCCTTATATGTGCGGAGATTCTCAACAATAGCATCCACATCATCTCCACCAAACAGATCTGCGTAGCTTCCCTTCACATATACGTTAAAGCTCTGCTTATTCTCAGCATCTGTAAGATATCGAATGACAGCTTCTTTGAGGGAATCCCTGCCTTTGTTTTCAATACCGGCTACGGCAAACGCCTTCTCAATGCTCTCCTGAATGGCAAGGACAAGATCATTATCTCCACGAATATTGGAAGAGCCGTAACGATGCACCGTAAGGACACGACCGCTGTTCTTTATCCTCAGGAGGTTATTGCATAAATCATTGTCCATCCCGTATTTGTCAAAATACTCCTGCACATCGGATTCATCCGCATCGAGAAGCTTCTTTAAGGTAAGCACTGCGTGTGACTTTCCAGTACCATACGCACCCTCGACCCAGATAGACAGCTTCTGCTTCCGGTCAAGAACATTCACTGTATTCTTCACCAGCTTGATGAATGTGTCATGGGGGAAGAATTTCTTCCACATATCATGGTTACTGTTTATAACAGCCTCATTGACCGCCGGAAAATAGTCGGGATCAATATCGAAATAATAACGATAATTCTCCATCGCCATAATGCCACACCTCCTTATAACAACGCGAGTACATCTGACGAGGACTTATCCGCGTTTAAAGTAATCGTATCCAAATCCAGATTGAACTGTGCAGTAATAAAATCTGGATGGTTGATATTTAATCCGTTAAGTATCTTCTCCATGGATTTCCGTTCAAGACAGAAGATCTCGGTAGGGCTAATTCCATCGCTTTCTATATCATGGTCGAGCAGACGGCTCAGCGTAAACTGATAATAGCCGCCACACGCCTCAGCAAATTTATACAACGAGTATAAAATTACTTCAGGATCTGGATTTGTCCAGGCAGACCTAATTACAGAGTTCCAATATCTCTTATTGCCCTTAATCTCATACTCACACGCTCCCATACCAATCTCATTTCCCAAAATAGTATTTGAGATGAAGATGTTCTTATAAGCGGAAACAATATGAGACCTCGAATTCTGGCTCATTGTATCGTCAAGCATGGATAAAATCTCATCAGGAGTATATGAATAGGAAACCTCGATATTCTTGATCCACCAATTAAACTCGGAAGTGTACGCCAGATTACAAGCAAGGAGAGCCCATGCATTTACAGTTTCCACACCTAATCTATCAATAACATCACCGAATTCTGCAAACTTCCCCTTGACTGTGACTTCTGCGTCATTAAGAAACGCTTTAAGATTTTTTACCATGTTCTTTCCCAAGTCATGTGGCGATGTCCAGAACTCGTCCTTCTTCTTAAAGTATTCCACGACCCAAGAATACTCAATCCCCATGTTTCCATATCGATCAATGCTTCCCATTTTTCTTTCTCCTTTCGGCAATCTCATTGAATTTGCGACCAAGCACCCGTGAAATACGTCGTGACACTTTTTGCACTTGACACATCTGTCATCTATCTTAACCACGCCATCTTTCATGGAAATAAATCCGCTTGGACAGTTTGCCTCACATACTCTGCAACCTATACAATAGGCGGATTTTCTCATTACCGTTTTCAAAGCAGACATAAAATATATGTCCTGCTTAGTGTTGCTTCCAATATTGATAGTAAAATCTGTTTCCTGCCCATTTGTCTGGACAGTCATCAAATACGGTTTTCCTTCATATATTATTTCGACATTTCCATTTTCAAGGTAGTTAACCTCTCCAACAGTTTTTAACCATTCTTTCCATTCTGTTGACTGCCTTAGGAGTCTTATCGTTAATACGCCCTTGTCGAAACTTTCGACTGTATACTCTTTGGCGAATGATAACTCCTTACCGCTGCGTCTTGCTTTCCATCCAGCAATATTCATGAACTCCTGAACAGCCGCCTCAGACGAAAGTTCCTTGGCCGTCGTATTCAGTATGATGTTGTTAAATGTTGTTGTCGTTTTCTTCCCTACCTCAGCATCTTTATAAGATTGCTCCTTAAAATACATATTTTTTGTAGTTGCCAGAGGACAAACCAAGCAGCCTGCCCTGCTGTTGCCTTTTTTATATGCATCGTTAATAATCAAATCTCGTTCATAAATGTATAAAAACAATTCAGCCGCATTCCATTCCAAGATTGGATGGCAGCTATACTGTCCTCTTACTTTTTCTCCGAGACTAACATCTTCGTATTCACTTCTTGATGCACTTTCATCTCCTCTAATTCCGGTAAAAGCCATTCCACGGAAATGGGGATTCTCCAAATATTGTCTTAAGAGCAATATCTGAGGAGCTGTTTTGTGAACGCTGCAGCACCACCTCATTGTTTGAGCAGGTGGACCGAATTTCTTCCATGTGGATTCTGGATCAAAGTCGCTCTTTGCCCGTAGAAAGTCTATTCCATTTTCTCGGCAAATACTCTCCACCTTATCAACGACATCATATGTGTCAGGGAACTCCATCCCAGTATCCCCAAACAAGACTTTCATTTTATTGTGCGGCAAAGCTCTCTGAACAAGGTCAAAGGCTACGACACTATCTTTTCCTCCGCTAAAAGCTACATAAAAAACATCAACCTTATCCTTATATTCGATATAAGTGTTATATATTTTTTTAATCGTATCCTGTACCAACTGCTCAAGAATGTCGTGATTCTTCTCTACCATAGCTGGAATATCAACGAACCTCAAAGGCTGTCCGTTATGCTCTGGTTCTTCCAGAATAATAATTTCTGGGGCAGAATATGTTGCGCCACCCTTTGTCTTAGCCACAAGTCTGCCACGGTAGAAATAGTTGTTAGCCTCCGCCCACATATATGGGTAGGTGTCATTTTTGTCGTATTGCCAATATTGGTCAAATCCCAATATGTCTAATTCTTTATAATAAACAGGTCGCGGCTCCTTGCTAAAGTTTAGTGGGGAGCTGTTTAGCAATAGCCCACCTGTTTCTGAATCCCAGCTATATGAATACATAGCATCATTTCTCCCTCATGTTTCGTCTCGCCCTTGCGTTAATCATGAGCGATTCAATATTTGTATATGATCTTCTTGCAATAAATCCTTTATCTGCAAGATAGTTCAACACCTCCTTTTTCTTCAGATTTACATTACCCTGTGCCAGAACATCGGTAATAAAGTCATCAAAACTGGAGTATGCTTTTTTCTTTTTTACCATTGCACCGGCAACTGCTTTTCTGTTATATCCACCATGCATAATGTAATAACGATCACTAAATGAAGCCACATACTGTTCCAGCAGAAAGATATTCCACGGATGAGAAGCTTCTGGGAATATGGCAAAGTCCTTTATATCTGCCAATGGCGTGTAATTCCCTGTGCAGTATTTATCAAGAATTCTGTCCGTCTCCTTAACCTGGAACCGAACATCATCTCTATTTACAAATCTGTCTTTACTTACCCTCACAGCGTTTTTATATAGAGAATCAAAGTACACTGTAGTCCCCATACTCTCCGCGAACGCCATAAGTTCATCCATTGTGAATGCCTTACGCTCTTTTGCAAAGCTGGCAAACACATCGCTCATTGAGAAAACTGCATCTCCGGCACTGATTACATTTCCGACAAAGAAAAATCTGTCACTCAGCTTGTATTTCAGTGCTTCTCTCCATCCCAACTGTGAGAATATGGAATTTTTCTCATAGATGTATGGATATTTGCGCCGTACTGCTTCATACAGTTCATCGCCGCTTATAAAATCACGTGCCGCAATTTCTTCGGAAATAAGCTCCGCTATGTTATCAAGTTCCTCTTGTGAAACGGAAAAGGCATCGGCGTGAAAATATTCACCTTTACTGTTTCTGACAAATTCCCGATTGGTTCCAAGTATGGTTCGAATCTTGTCTTCCGGTATATGTGACAGGACAGAACATAATTCCTCCGTCTCTATCGGTTCTCCACGTTCTTTAAGGAACGTTCTCACATCCTCAATGGGATCCGCTTCTGCATGTTTTTCTTTGGAGAGATAGCTTCTTGCAATGTAATATCTATCTCCACACATATGCCTGATGTATGCCTTCAGCATGTCCGCATCGTACATTTGGTGATCCAGAAATTCTTCTGAAAACTCACGGAAAAGAGCTTCATAATAAATTGCGGTCTTCCCATCTGAGAAGCACTTCTCAATGTATTCAAAGAGACGGCTGCGCAGCGAGTCATCCAGCATGTTCTCCGGCATATGAACTCTGCCGTCGTAAACAATACCGCACTCCTGAATCATTTTTTCAATAATATCTGATTCTTCCTCCAGGCTCTCGCCATTGGCTTCCTCGAAATATCTTCTGAATTTTTTCATTTCCAAGTTGGAACCCAGCCGATATCCCTTGGGGAAGTATTCCTTCAATACATCTGCATATGGTCTCAATTTTTCAGGACTATATTCATTCTCCCTTTTGACCTGACCCCTGCCCGTAGACGGACTCCAGTCATCATCATCCAGAAACAGCAGAAGCTTCGTTATTGCCACCCTGAATCTATTGTGCTGTACCTCGTTATACTTAACAAAGCTTACATCACTAAACAATCTGTCAGCGGATTCTTTCGCCACGCTCAATTCGACTCCATACAGTCGAATTGATTCGATTCCATGTTCTGAGGCATATTTTTCTGCGCCTCTAACAGAGGACACATAGCTTCTGCATGTTGCTTCTGCCATTTCCTCGTGTCCCAGCATCCATTGATAAAAATCCTCTTTGTCTTCCCGGTGATATCTACGTTCTTGTGCTTTGGCGCTTTGTGTAAAGTTAGTTTGTGACATATCGTCAATATTTGTGAGTTACCTCACACTCCTCAATGTAACCGCATATTTTTCTTTTTTTTCAAAAAGGGGGTGCGGGGAAAAAAGTTTTTTTTATTTTTAAACTACTTCTAAATTAGAGTCATTACAAGAAGAAGTTTCAATATCCAACTTCTTAGCTATGACAAATTCATGAATCCGTGCAAGAGCACAAAATGACATGACCGCAATTTTTAGTTAAACATTACCCCTAAGCTTAACGCTTTGGGAGCTCTTTAAAATATTAGTTTAATACTGAAAACTGGCTTAAAATGCGCTGTTTCTTGGTATAAAAATTAGATCTATTAATTGTTTTGAGATTACTGTAATATCCTATCATCAGTTAGTTAATAGGTATTCTTAATGTCTGGCAAGTTTGTAAGTTTGATTGAGGGATCAGGGGTGATCGAAAGTTCACGCTCTAGATACTCATCACTTCAAATTAGCCACTATAAAGATTTATCTGATAAGAAATTCCTAGATAAGCTTATAGCTGACTATAAAGAACTTAATCCTGTAGACTCAAGAGGTGCAGAAATTGCACAAGCTGGAGTTATTTACATGGCAACAAAGATGGGAGAAGTATTACTTCACGATACTAGTCCTGATAATGTCATGTGGATTATCCAAGAGTTCTGCGACCAAGTCTCATTACAATTTAAGGATTGGAGACGAAGAGAGCTTGTAGTCTATCCTTTAGAATCTTTATTGATGATTATCTTTCTAGCAAGATGCTGTGGCAAGGTAACCGCAAAGGAGATACTAGAATTCTACAGAGCACGACTACTTGAATTAGTCTATCTAATCCCAGGTCTTACAGAGTGTTATAACGAGCTTTCTATAAGCACCATCAACCGTGTATTTAGAGGTATCAATCCTGAGCAGTTAAACAACTTCTTTGTAACCTACTTTACAAAGGTTAGAAGAAGAATTACTGAGCAAATTACCTATCACTCCGATAGATTAAAGAGTAAAGGTATTGATGTTAAAGACACCTACACCTTTGATGGACAAGAGGTAGTATCTACCTTTAGAAGAGGTGAGGATAGACGCTGTAAAGGTGGTCAAATTGTATCTACATACGATAGCACCAACCTACAATGTCTTACCTACATGGTGGTAGATAAAAAGAACCAGGAAAAAGAATGCATTGTAAAGATGCTAGAGCAACTTGGTGATAAAGCTTCAGGTAAAGTATTTATGGCTGACGCCTTAAATACAGTATCTGCTGTAACTAATGCTATCAATCAAGCTCAAGGCTTCTATCTAATGCCAATCAAAAAGAATGGCGGAAACAAAGAGCTTTTAGAACATGTTACTGCAATCTTTAACCGTGAGCATAAGCATGTGGTTAAGGAGTCATATCAAGAGCTTAACCATGGTCGTATTGATGAGTGGCATTTTGAAGTGTTACCTGCTGAGAAATACTTAGATAAGCGTATCAAGAATGAGCATGCAAATCTAAAAACTCTAGTTAAGTACACTCACATTAGAACTCCAATGCGTAATGGTGAAGCACTAGAAACAACTACTACCGAAAGATACTATATAAGCTCATTACCTTTTGATGAAACCGTAGTATTTCAAGTTAAATACTCCATCTTAGATTACTGGTTCATTGAAGCTCATCATGGAATACTAGATACCCCAAGAGTATTCAATCAAGACGACTTACAAGCTTGCAATGACAATACCATTGCAAACAATGCAGGTCTCAACAAGATGTGTTTAGACTTTGTGTCTTACATAAGACAAGAGTTGTCTATCAAAGGTAAACAAAAGACTCCTTACTCTTATAACATCACCATGCAAAAGCTCAATGATTTAACCACCTTTGAGTTACTTGAGTACTTCTATGACTATTGGCTTGATGTAGTAGATGAAAGTCCATTAAAGACTCCAACTTCAAATAAGCTCAAGCTTGAGACCATCATTGAAAAGTACAATAGCTCAAGTGGCAGCTACAAAAGCTTCCTATTCTAATTAACCTAGCCAATTAAGTTTGGTTAAAGCCATTTATACCTACATCAAAAACTACCACCAAAACGCAGTAATCCAACCTAAATTCAGTACTAAATTAACATTTTAAAGAGCTCATTTTGCGCATGGCTTAAGGATTTTAATTATTTTTGGGGCGATCTTTGAAAGTGTGATCTCTCACGATTTCATGAATTCGCCATACTTCTTAGCTCTAATTACGTTTTTTACTCTAGCTCGTTTAGTATAAAACGGCATTACTTCTACCTTTGCAGGCATTTGCCAAAGGCATCTCCTCATCTTACCTGTAGATGTAATGTTGTCTCTTAACAAGCCGTGATCCTTATGCTGTTGATAGTAGATATCAATAATCTCATTGCGCTTTTTCATAATACCTGGACCTTTACCCTCATAGCACTGTTGTGGGGTAATGTAGCAAATACCACTATGACGGTGCTTATGGTTATACCAATGGTAATATTGATCAACCCAAGTTCTTGCATGTTTTAAAGTATTAAAGGCTTCTGGTATAGCAACCTCATGACCATGTTTAAGTAATTTAAAGCTTGCTTCCATATGGGCATTATCATTGCTATGTCTAGCTCTGTTATAGGTACATTCAATGCCTAATTCAGTACATTTTGCAATCATGGTTGATCCTCGCATAGGAGCACCATTATCACTATGTAGAACTAGAACGTTACCAAATATGTCTCGATTAGTTCCGTTAAGCTCTACAGCCTTACTTGAAAGCTTTTTAAAACCTGCTTTATAAAAGGCTTTTTCAATAAATTGAGCTGCCAATTCAGCTGATTGAGTTTCATGTACTTCCCAGTGGATCATCTTTCTACTGTACAAATGCGTTCCGACATCCATCCTGTAGTCTCAGTAAGGTAGGCTATTTCTCTTTTTTGAGCTATACTTTGTATTCTTCCTCTTTCGTTCACCCGTCTCACTGATCGTAATATTGCTTCGTTTCTCTCTGGCTTCTTGTGCCGCATGAAATACATCCTCTGTGATAATCGGTGGGTGGCTGTCCTTCATCTGAAACGTCTGTCCCTCTGTTACGGAATCTGATAAAAGAACGGTTCCTATATACTTTTCGTTCGTAAGCAGTTTATCAATGGTCCTCTTGCTCCATTGTTCTTTTCCCGTAGGAGAGGGAATACTCTGCTCTGCAAGCTTTTTTTGAATTCCTAAGATGCTTGCCCCATCAATATACCAGCGGTATATATCACGAACCACCCGGGCCTGCGTGGGCTCAATTACAAGATTTCCGTCCTCATCTTTCACATATCCATACAGTCTTTTGCGGTAATTGCCTGAACTACCATTTAGTGCATGATTCCGAAGCCCCATCCGGATGTTCATACTTCTTGACTCGTTTTCGGCCTGTGCAAAGGACTCTGCCACTGATATCAGTAGCTCATCATCAACCTCATCTGTATCCAACCCTTCTTCGTCAAAAATAACACGTACACCGGCTACCTTTAATCTGCGTAAAGCCTCCAGCGTATCCACAGTGTCTCTTCCAAAGCGACTGATGCTCTTGGTCAGAATTACCGATATATGATGTGCCTCTGCTTCATGAAGCATACGCTCAAATTCTCGCCGTGGCAATTCTCCCCTAGCAGAAGCAATATCCATAAACACATCTGTCAGCTTCCACTGGTCAACATTGGCAACGGCTTTTGTAAGTGCTGATACCTGTGCAGAAAGGCTATAGAGCTGGTTCTTCTCGCCGCTGCTAACTCTGCAATAAATGCCTACGTTCTTTCCCGGCTCTGTCCGCTTTGACGGTATATACCATACTTTTGGACTCATTGCATTGCCTCCATTCTCTCAATTTAGCCTAATTACATCAAAATTTGTGAAGCATGTACAGTAGTCTATTTTGGAGTTTTTAGGCACGTTTTTACAATATATATGAGATAAGCATTCGTAAAAGCACTACATCTTGCGTGACATCAATACTACCGTCTCAACATGAGATGAATATGGGAACATGTCAAAGCCCTGTACTTCCTCTATTTCAAAACCGTTGTCATGAAGTGTCTTCAAATCGCGCTCTAAAGCCTTTAATGAGCAGAATATATAGGCAAGTTTTAGCGGAGACTTTAATTTTGCCAGAGCTCTGCAGGCATCCTCGCCGATACCTACTCTTGAAGGATCACAGATGATCGAGGCGATGTCATTTTTCTTTATAAGAGAACCGATAACATCTCTGATGTCCCCGACAATAAATTCCGCATTACTGATATTATTCAACTTTGCATTATCTTCGGCAGCTTTTATTGATTCAGGTACAATCTCAACACCAGTCACTTTCTTAAAGTTCTCAGACAGAGGTAAAGTCATGGTTCCTACACCGCAACAGAGATCAAGAGCTGTTTTATTACTGTCTCTACCACAGAAAGACACAGCCTTCTTGTACATTATTTCAGCCACAGGGTAATTCACCTGCAGAAAAGTAAACGGACCTGCCTTATAGTTAAAACCGCAAAGCTCAAGAGTGATCTCTTCCTTACCCGATATCAGTATCATTTTTTCTGACAGGATCTTGTTTGAATTACTCTCATTCACATTAAGATACAGTGAATCAACCCTGTCTTTAAACTGAGATCTCAGTCTGTCTATAAAAATCTCTGAAGGCGCTTCTGACACCACTAAAACAGCCATTTTTTCTTTTATGGTGTCACGCAGAAGTAAAGAGCGCAAAAGGCCTTTCTGTGACTTTTCATCATATACAGATATGTTCTCACCAGTAAAAAAGGAACAGAGATCATTTGCAAATGAAGAGAACCACAAAGGTTCTAATGAACAGCATTCCACTGCTACAACCTCGTGGGAATGAACCTTATAAAAGCCGTTTACGACCTTTTCATTCAAAAATGCAAAATAACGTATGCTCTTATAGCGTGATGGAACCGAAAGATCTGCTCTCTGAACTGTTTTTAAATTACAGCTGTCAATGCCGGCTCTCTTTAGGGCCTGAGCAATCATTTCCTGTTTGCGTTTTAAAGTGCCTTCATAGCTTATAGGTCCAAAAGACATCACAGACTGCAGCGATTTGTCCTTATAGTCGACTCTGTCAGGGGATTTCTCAGTGATACTGATTACTGTACCAGGTCGTCTTTTAGAGCCGTTTGCAAAAGGATCACCTATTTTTGCAAGAACAGTTTCTCCGTCGATCACACCTTCAAGGTAGATTTCACTGTTTTCAAAATAAGCTATACCCTGACCTTTGTCGTTTAACTTTTCAACATAAAGTTCAACTGGATCTCTGTACTCTTTAAAAGCGATCTGTTTTATATTTTTAGACATGATTAAAAGCGTTTCGTGATTATTTTTTGCGTTGTCACTGAATTTTTTCTAAGTTTACACTAAGATTGAATGCATAAGATTAACATATACAAAGTTTTAAATAAAAAGGATCATCCTATGAGTAAGAATTTAATTCTAATTGGATATACTTGTCTTGGAATGTTGTGTGCAGCTACTTTAAATGCCTGCACCAATCCAGTTTCAGAAGCTGGTACGGTTAACACTTATTATGAAGGTACCATTACCGGTATTGAAGCAATTGATATTGCCAATAAAAAGAACGATAACACCTCAAATACTATTTTAGGTGCCGTAGGCGGAGCTCTTTTAGGAAATCTTATAAGCAAAAACAGCACCGGCACTGCCGTAGGCGCGGGATTAGGAGCCTTAGCAGCAGGTTCCGCATCAAAATACATGGACAGACATGACGGTGTAAGATTAACCATTGATTCAGACAATGGTCCATTGATTGTCGATATGCCTTTCTCATGCAAATATGCTGTAGGCAAAAAGGTACGTTTAATCTCAGGTAGCTCACAAGGATCTGTAATGGTTAAACAGAACGGACGTTATGTAACAGCAACTGAAGACAGCTATACTAAGTGCCCTGCTGTTTACAATGCAATTAAAAACAATTAGTCTTTTTTGGAAGGATTAAGTGGTGGCCCATTCCTGACTTGAACAGGAGACCAAACGATTATGAGTCGTCTGCTCTAACCAACTGAGCTAATGGGCCATTGTTCGAGGAGGTATTTTACAGGTTACCCTCTCTCCCGTCAAGATTTTAAATCTTTACTCAAAATCTCCTTCTGGATCTGAGTGTACTCAGATAAAGCATCCATCTTCCCTTGGCTCATCTCCACACTAAGGATTTTGGCTCTGTCTTTTAGAGGCTTTGTTATAACTTCACTTAAGATATCTGCAAAATACTCTATTCTGTCCACATAAGGGATCTCCCTAATCTCACCACCTGATTCAAAGGTAAGATTCAGTGGAGCACTGATTAACAGCCTTACAATCTTTTCATAAGCTGTCTGACGAGTCTGTTCAATGAATTTAGCTGGAGTTATATCAGGAGTTTTTGCAATGATCTTCAATAAACCTTCTAACTCATCTGCACCCTTTACGCCTAATCGTTTGCACAAAGCTACAAACTCATCTAGTGCAAACTCTCTTTGTACATTAGAGACCACAGTAGGCTGCTGAATAATAAAGGCCATGAGTTTTCTCATAGGAGTTTTAAAGAAGTCCCTTGAGACCTCATTTTTAGCAATCTGTTCCTGTTCTTTTTTCTCTTGAGCTACATAAGCTCGAGGCTGTTCAACATGAGTTTGCTTTAGCATGTCATAAAGCTGATTTTCAGAAATGCCTGATGGCTTTGAGAGCAACTTTAAAGCAACCGACTGTAATGAAACTAAAGGAATAGCTTTAATCAGCTTTATGGTGTCTGAGATAAAGTTTGATAAAGAATTAGGATCTTTTAAATCATAGCTTTGAGACTTATGTACTATCAAAAACTCTGGATAGCTCATAGCTTCATCTAAGAACTTTACAAAAGCACCTAAGCCCTGCTCTCTTACTAAAGAATCAGGATCATGCTCTGGAGGCAAGAATGCAAAACGAATTTCTTTACCATCCTGCAAAATTGGAGTTACTGTTTCTAAGGCATGCCAAGCAGCATGACGACCTGCGCTATCTCCGTCATAACAGCACACAACTTTGTCAGTGTAACGGAACATCTCTTTAATCTGCTCAGGTGTAGTTGCTGTACCTAATGAAGCTACAGCATAGGTACAACCTGCCTGTCGCACTGAGATCACATCCATATATCCTTCAACAACCACAATACGTGGTGGACGGTTGTTATTTGCTTTTAAGACCTCATATAGACCAAATAACTCATTACGCTTACGGTAAATAGGAGTTTCTTTGGTGTTCATGTACTTAGGCTTGTCATCGCCCATGGTTCTGCCACCAAAACTGATGATCCTGCCTCGTCTGTCAAAGATAGGGATCATGACACGGTTACGGTACATAGAGTGCACACCGTAGTCATTGCGCACTAACATACCTAAATCAATTAACTTCTGCTCTGTTTTAGGATCCTGACATAACCTTTCTTGCAAAAAGTGCGGATTTTTAGGAGCAAAACCTAAGCGACACTTTAAGATAGTATCTCGTGTCAAACCACGATTTTTTGAAAAATACTCAAGACCAGGAGCGCCTTCAGGTGAGTTTAATACCTGAGTATATAAGGTCGCACATCTGTCCATGAGGTCGTAATACTCTTTTTGCAGATCGACTTCTTCTTTGGAACGGGTATTAGTTGTGTCATATTCAACGGTTAAACCTGCATTTTGAGCAATTTCTTCAACTGCCTCAGGAAAACTCAGGTTCTTTAATTTCATGATGAAATCAATGACGTTGCCATGCTCTTTACAGCCAAAACAGTAAAACATCTGCTTTGCTGGTGTGACACTAAATGAGGGAGTCTTCTCATGATGAAATGGACAGCAGCAGGTATAGTTTGCGCCTGACTTTTTTAAAGTTACATACTGACCTATGACCTTTTCAATAGGAACATTTGGCAGTAACTTTTCGGTAATAAAACTTTTCTTGATAAACGGCATGGCAAACTCTTTAAGGTATCTCTTAATACTGTCTTACATCTCTGATTTTTAACAGCATTTTACTTAACATAAAGTTAACGATTACTGTGTATTATATGAACATTCAGGCTGTCTTGATAGCGACTAATATAACCGACAATTAATACAAAAATGGTAGAATAGTGTCAAAAAATACGAATTTTAAGAACTTTTTTTAATATTTCCCAAATTTAAGCTGTTTTAAAGCTACGATAATTGCACTTTTACGGAAAACAAATGTCTACATACATCTTTGGTGATCTTCACGGCTGTTATGATGAATTTACAGCTCTTTTGAAAAATATCAACTACAACGAAAACGAAGATGAACTAATCTTTACTGGTGATTTAATTGGAAGAGGTCCAAAGCCTGTTGATACTTTAAATTTAATCACTGCGTTAAAGGCAAAACACCCAGGACGAATTCACTCTGTTTTAGGCAATCATGACTTAAACTTTTTAGCTGTTTTCTATGGCTATCACAAAGCCAAAGCTAAAGATAATTTAGATGTGCTCCTAAACGATCCAAAGCTTAATGACTATATTGAGTTTTTTAAAAGCACCCCCCTTTTATATGTTGATCCTGAGAAAAAAATAGCTGTAGCTCATGCTGGTATTTATCCTAAATGGACAATTGATGAAGCGCAAAAACACACCAATGTCATTTCAAAAGTATTAAAAGATCCTCTGCATACAAAAGTCTTATTAGCAAATATGTATGCAGATCATCCTGATCATTTTGAAGAGCAAATGCTGTCATCAGATCTTAACTACTGGAGATTTATCGTAAGCGCCTTTACAAGAATGAGATTATGCTCAAAAGAACTTGTACTCGATTACGGTCATTCTGACTGTTCTGTAAGTGATGCTCAAAAGGACAATATCTATCCTTGGTTTAACTTTGGTTCTCCTTTTGAATACAAAAGGGAGAACTTTACGCTGTTCTTTGGTCACTGGGCAGCTTTAAATGCTCAATGTGACAGAGAACATGTTGTAGCTTTAGATACTGGCTGTGTTTGGGGCGACAGACTTTCCTGCTACGCACTCGAAAAACAAGAAAAAATTTCAGTTTTATCACTTCAAAAGAAAAGAGAATCTAAATAGTTAGATTTTTCTACTAACATTTTACTTAGTTAACATCTCATCTTCTAAAGCAGTATTTTGTTTTAATACTGCTTTTTTTATTTATTTTCAAGAAATTAAATAAAATTTTTGAAATTTTATTTCATTAT
>ERZ1034781.55-NODE-55-length-55914-cov-50.355932_pt1 | contig 55914 bp, 46 predicted proteins | sample MGYA00520700_ERZ1034781 | MGnify/ENA primary metagenome ERZ1034781 (study PRJEB33766, sample SAMN09781709) | gut metagenome | biome: gut microbiome | host: Homo sapiens | place: Madagascar | study: EMG produced TPA metagenomics assembly of the PRJNA485056 data set...
CCTTCTGCGCTTTAAAAATACGAGGAAAATATTATGCAAATAGCAATCAGTCAAAAAGTTAAGAATGAAATCAAGGACTATTTCTACATTACACTGGGTCTGTTGATTTATACATTTGGATGGACTATCTTCCTGCTTCCATACCAGATAGTAACGGGTGGCGTAACGGGTATTGCAGCCGTAATCTTCTACGGTACGGGAATACCTATCTATTTGTCGTATTTTCTCATCAATGCCGCCCTGCTGCTGGCTGCGCTGAAGATTCTGGGATTCAAGTTCATGGTGAAGACCATCTATGCCATCATCATGCTCTCCGTGTTCCTGGCGCTGGCGCAAGACTGGATGATAGGTGAAGACGGCAAGATGGTGCAGGTGCTGGGAGAGGGACAGGACTTCATGTCGCTCATCATCGGCTGTCTGTTTACAGGCTTGTCGCTCGCCATCGTCTTCCTGCACAATGGAAGTACGGGAGGAACGGATATCATCGCCGCCATCGTGAACAAATACCATAACATCTCGCTGGGACGTGTGCTCATCTTCGTGGACCTCGTCATCGTGGGCAGTTCCTTCTTCGTCTTCAATGCGAAACCGGAATTCACGGCGATAGATGCCATCAGAAAGGTGGTATTCGGTCTCTGTACCATGGTGATAGAGAACCTGGTGCTCGACTATGTGATGAATGCCAAGCGAGAGAGTGTGCAGTTCATGATATTCAGCAAGAAATATCAGGAGATAGCCAACGCCATCGGTACGCAGATGGACCATGGTGTGACGATTCTGGATGGCCACGGCTGGTACACCGGCGATGAGATGAAGGTGCTCTGTATTCTTGCCAAGAAGAACGAGAGCGTCACCATCTTCCGCATCGTCAAGATCATCGACCCGAATGCCTTTGTCAGCCAGAGTGCCGTCATCGGTGTGTATGGCGAGGGATTTGATGAAATGAAAGTGAAAATCAAGGAGAAAGATATTAAGAAAATCAAATAGTGATTATGAAGATAGTATTTGCAACCAATAACCAGCATAAGCTCCAGGAAATCCGCGACATCCTGGGCAGCGACTACGAGGTGGTTTCGCTGAAGGAGATAGGATGCGATGTGGATATTCCTGAAACAGGAAACACGCTGGAGGAGAATGCCTTGCAGAAGGCGCAGTATGTTTACGACCATTATCACCTGAGCTGCTTTGCCGATGATACCGGTCTGGAAGTAGAGGCGCTGGATGGTGCGCCGGGTGTTCACAGCGCCCGCTATGCTGAAGGTACCGACCACGACAGCGAGGCAAACATGGCTAAACTGCTCAGAGAACTGGATGGAAAGGAGAACAGAAAGGCCCGATTCCGTACCGTGATCTGCTACATCGAGAAGAAGGATGTCTGCCCTTGCGGCTGCACCAGCATCAAGAAAATCCATCAGTTTGACGGCATCGTAAACGGTTCTATCGCTACCGAAAAGCACGGCACCGAAGGTTTCGGCTACGACCCGATCTTCGTTCCGGAAGGCTACGACCAGAGTTTCGCCCAGCTGGGTGAGGAAATCAAGAACGGCATCAGCCATAGAGCCAGAGCCGTGGCTAAACTGGCTGAATACTTAAAGAACAAAAATGATTAATACCCTTTCGATATTAATCCCTACATATAATAATGTATGCGTTGAGCTTGTAAAATCCCTGCAAGCTCAAGCATCGTTATTGTATTCATCTTCAGATTCCCTCTCTTCAATCTCTCATTTCAAATACGAAATATTAGTCGCCGATGATGGTTCTACAGATGAAAGAACAGTAGAAGGCAACCGTATCATCAATACCCTCCCCCATTGCCGCTACATCGAGAGAAAAGAGAACGTGGGCAGGGCTGCCATCCGCAACTTCCTGGCAAGGGAGGCGAAATATCCCTGGCTGCTTTTTATCGATAGCAACATGAACGTAATCAGCCATCAGTATCTTGCCAATTATCTAAAAGAAAAAGAAAGCGATGTGGTCTATGGAGGATATCAGATAAAGCGGGATGCTGAAACCAGAGAACGACTGAAATATAACCTACGATACATTTTCGAATCTGCCGGCACGCAGAACGGAAATCATCTCCAGCGACAGGCTCATCCCTATGCAGACTTTCACACCTCCAACTTTATCGTGAAGCGAAGCATCCTGCTGAAACACCCATTCGATGAACGGTTTTCCCACTATGGGTACGAAGATGTGCTTTGGGGCAAGAATCTAAAAGACAATCAGATACCGATTCTTCACGTGGATAATCCACTGGGTTATGAACACTTTATAGGCAACATGTCGTTTCTCTATAAAACAGAGGAAAGCCTGCGCACCCTCTATCAGTTCAGGAATGAACTGCAGGGCTATTCCAAAATCATCGACTATGCCCACAAGCTGAAAAGATGGCATCTCTATCCACCTTGCCAGTATCTCTTTCCGCTGCTGAGTCTGCCAATAAAAGCCAGGCTCACAGGCAATAAACCCAGTATTTTTATGTTTAATATATATAAGTTATTATATTATATACATTTAGATAGATGAGAAAGAAAATATGGATACTCCTCTCGTTCCTGATCCTTCAGGTTGCCACTTGCCAGAGCAGCGCCGCCATCGGCGACTGGAAAGCCTATATGGCGTACAGCGAAGTGCAGGAAATAGAAGAAGCCGGCAACTGGATATTCGTGCAGGCTTCCAGCAATCTCTATGCTTACAACAGAAACGACCAGAGCATTCAGACCTTCAGCAAGATGGACTTTCTGAACGACTGCGATATCCAGCACATCGCTTACAACAAGACTGCCAAGCGGCTGCTCATCCTTTACAACAATGCCAATATCGACCTGATGAACACCCAGAACTGGAGCGTGCAGAATCTGCCGGATTACTATTCTGCCACCATCACGGGCGACAAGACCATCAACGATATCTATATGTATGGCAAATTCGCCTATCTCTGCTATGGACTGGGCATCATCAAGCTCAATATGGCGGATGGGGAAATCAGCGATACTTATACACTGGGATTCAAGGTGAACTGGTGCGAAATCAGGGATAACCAGATCTATGCCTACAGCCAGGAGGAAGGTACCTACCGCGCTGCCCTCTCTGACAACCTGCTCGACAGAAACCGATGGAGCAAGGTGGGGGCTTATACCGCTCCCCAAAAAGAGGACAAGAGCGAACTGATGAAGCTGGTAAGCAGCTTGCTGCCAGGAGGTCCGAAGTATAATCATTTCTGGTATATGAAGTTTATCCACAACCAGCTCTATACCTGCGGCGGCGCCTTTCTTTCGGGAATTTCTCTTGATACCCGTCCCGGTACCATCCAGGTTCTGAACCGGGACAACTGGACCATCTATCAGGATGACATCAGGAATACGACGGGTTACCAGTATCAGGATATCAACTGTGTAGAACCGGATATCCACGAGCCGAACCACGTGTTTGCTTCGGGCAGAACCGGACTCTATGAGTTTACGGACGGCAAACTGACACATTATTATAATAAGGACAACAGTATCCTGGAAGCTGCCGTGGATAGAGGAACGGTGCTGGACAACAACTATGTGCTGGTGCATAGTCTGCTATCGGATGAAAACGGAAGGCTGTGGATTCTCAACAGTCAGGCTACCCACCGCTCCATCATCGAGATGAAAGACAACCAGTTGATAGCCCACGACCAGAAGACATTGAATCCGAACGGCTACAGTCTTTCGGCGATGACGGGTCTGATGAAGGACAGGCAGGGCAGGCTGTGGTTTGTGAATGACAACCACGAAACTCCTGCCATCGTCTGCTATCAGCCGGAAACCGACGAGGTGAAGATGTTCAGCAAGCCCTTCACCAACCAGGATGGTGCTGAAATCAATCTCTATTATATCAGATGCATCAAGGAAGACCTGGAGCATAATCTGTGGATAGGAACCGACCAGGGACCTTTCTACATCACTCCGCATATCCTGGATGATACGCAGCCAACGCTTACCCAGGTGAAAGTGCCGAGAAACGACGGTACCAATTATGCCGACTATCTGCTGGGCGGTGTGGATATTACCTGCATGGCAGTGGATCAGGCAAACAGAAAATGGTTTGGTACCAGCAACAACGGTGTCTATCTGATCAGCGCCGACAATATGGAGCAGATTCACCACTTTACGGCAACCAACAGCAAGCTGCTGTCGAACAACATCGAATCGATCGCCATCAACGATGCTACCGGTGAGGTGTTTATCGGAACCAACAAGGGACTCTGCTCCTATATGAGCGATGCTACCGCCACCAACGAAGAGATGACCCAAGACAATGTATGGGCTTATCCGAACCCGGTAAAGCCAGACTATACAGGACTCATCACCATCACCGGTCTGTCGCTGGATGCGGATGTGAAGATAGTGAGTACCAGCGGAACCCTGGTGAACCAGGGCAGAAGCAACGGCGGCACCTATACCTGGAACGGCTGCGACCAGAAAGGCAGAAGAGTGGCTAGCGGAATCTATATGGTGGAAACCGCTACCAGCAACGGAGAGAAAGGTACCGTCTGCAAAATAGCCATCATCAGATAAAAGAGACAGCATCTTCTATCAGAAATATCAAGAGAGCAAGCAATGAAACTCAGTATCATCATCCCCGTATATCGTGCCGAAGATACGCTCGAAAGATGTATCGGGAGTATCCTGCAGCAATCATTCACCAGCTACGAGCTGATTCTCGTAGATGATGGATCGCCTGATGCATGCCCTCTGCTCTGCGATGAATATGCCGGGAAAGATTGTCGTATCCACGTTATCCACAAGGAAAACGGAGGTTTAAGCGATGCCAGAAATGTGGGGATAAAGAGGGCTAAAGGATTGTATATCACCTTTATAGACAGTGATGATGCGATTGTGGAAAACTCGCTTCAACAGCTGATGGAAGAACTTTATCAACATCCCGATGTGGATATTCTGGAATATCCCATCATGGAGAGAATCGGTCATCCCCATCGGGAAAAGCTCCTATCCTTCGCTCCGAAAACCTATCAGAATGCCATCGAATACTGGTTGGCGGAAAAGGGCTATCATCATACCTATGCCTGCAACAAGATATTCAGGCGTTCGCTGTTTCAGAACATCGAATTTCCGAAAGGAAAAAGCTTTGAGGATGTGTGGACGATTCCGAAACTGATAGGGCTGACGGAGACTGAGATTAATCCGGATAGAGCGGTAGTTCCTCCTCCACCATTAAAAATAAGGGTGACGGATGTAGGGAAGTATCTCTATTACTGGAATCCTCACGGCATTACATCGCAGGCAAAATATCCTGATCTGCTTCAGCTGTATCTGGGACAGAGGCAGGCTTTGATGAAGCTGAAAATAGCGGGTACAGAAGAAATGAAGCTACAAATGGAAGCAACAGAAGAAATTCTGCTGAAATATCTGTCTTCATTAGAAGATTTCCTGACACAGCATCTCAATGTCCTGCTCGATCTCTACGATTTATCGGGAAGATATGAACCGGATCCTCCCCTTATCCATGCCGTGAAATGGCTGGAAGGAAAAACGGGGATTCATTCATTCAAACTCAAACTATTCAATATTTTAGGTTATCATTCATTATGCAAAATCAATCATCTCATACACAGAATATACAGGCACCCTTAGTAAGTTTCATCATCACCACTTACAATATGCCTACGGAATATCTGGAAGAATGCCTCAAAAGCATCCTCCAGCTCTCACTCAATGCCAAGGAAAGAGAAATCATCCTCGTGGATGATGGAAGCGATATCTGTGCAATCAACGGACTCACGGAATATCTGCAGGATATCATCTATCTGAGACAGCCTAACCAGGGAGCCAGCGTGGCTAGAAACTATGGTATGATGATAGCCAAGGGCAGATTCATCCAGTTTGTGGATGGCGACGACTATCTGGTACAGACCGCCTACGAACATTGTCTCGACATCGTAAGATATCATCAGCCAGACATCGTGACTTTCAACTATGTAAAAAACAGGCAGACGGATACTCCTCCTTATGAATTGCCGACTCCGATATCGGGCACAGCCTATATGAGCAATCATAACCTGCATGGTTCTGCCTGCTCCTATATTTTCCGCAGCAGCATCAGAGGAACCCTGCAGTTTACGCCGGGCATCGTATATGGAGAAGATGAGGAGTTTACCTCTCAGCTCTTCCTGCGTGCCGAAAGAATCTTCAAGATGGAGACAGAGGCTTATTACTATCGTGAGAATCCGAACTCCGTAACCCATCAGATGGATCATGAGAAGATTACCCGGAAAATGGATAACAGTCTGGAGGTAATCCTGAATCTGCAGAAACTGCTGGATAAGATTCCGGTGGCAGAAAGACAGGCGCTGAGTCGCCGCATCGCCCAACTCTCGATGGATTATCTGGTGAACAATATCCGACTGAAACATTCGCTGATAGCCCTGAACCACGCCATCAAGAAGTTGAGAAAGCATGGACTCTATCCACTTCCTGACAAGGAATACACCAAGAAATATACCATGTTCAGAAAGATGATAGGTACCTACGTAGGAAGAATGGCGCTCCTCTTTTTCATCAAGAAATAATTGAAAAGGAGGAAGATTTTATCAGATAAATAAAGATTATATCAGGAAGATGAAGATTCTATTAATGGGAGAATACAGTAACGTACATGCCACACTTGCCGAGGGACTCCGCAAGCTGGGGCATGAGGTTACCGTGCTCTCCAACGGCGACTTCTGGAAGAATTATCCACGAGATATCAACATGGTGAGAAAGCCTGGAAAACTAGGTGGAATCCTATATTTGATAAAGTTATACACAATTGTGCATAAGTTAAGGGGATATGACATCGTCCAGCTCATCAACCCGATGTTTCTGGAGTTGAAGGCTGAGCGTATCTTCCCGATTTACCGGTATTTGAGAAAGCACAACAGGAAGGTGGTGCTGGCTGCATTCGGTATGGATTACTATTGGGTAAGCGTCTGCTGCCAGGATAAGCCATTGAGATACAGCGATTTCAACATAGGAGATAAATTACGCACCAATGCCGATGCCCTGAAAGAAAGAAAAGACTGGCTGGGAACCGCCAAGGAAAGACTCAACCGGATGATAGCTGAAGATTGCGACGGCATCATAGCGGGACTCTATGAATACTGGGTATGTTATCAACCGCATTTTCCACAGAAAACCACGTTTATCCCCTATCCTATCCACACTTATTCACAATCCCATCAGGATAGGGATAAAAGGGCAGCTTCTGTAGAGACATCTTCTGTAGATATTCCCAGAAGACCTTCCCAAAAGTTGAAGTTATTCATAGGTATCAACAAAACCAGAAGTGAGTATAAGGGTACGGACATCATGCTGAAGGCTGCCCAGGCAATCGCCGAGAAATATCCGGAAAAGGTAGAACTGCGTATCGCCCAAAACGTGCCTTTTGCGGAATATGTAAAGATGATGAACGGCAGCGATGCCATCCTCGACCAGCTCTACAGTTATACGCCATCGATGAATCCGCTGGAGGCGATGGCGAGGGGCATCATCTGCATAGGCGGTGGAGAACCGGAAAACTACGAGATTATCCACGAGGAGCATCTCCGTCCCATCATCAATGTGCAGCCCAACTATGAGAGCGTATATCAAGAGTTGGAGCATCTGGTGCTTCACCCGGAACTGATACCGCAGCTTAAGCAACAGAGCATTGAATACATCAGCAAGCATCATGAATACATAAAGGTAGCTAAACAATATGAAGAATATTACAAGAGCCTGTTAGCCTAGGCTCTTGTTATAAAAAGACGTCGCCTACAGGATATTGGAACGAAGGATATCATTTAAGGAAGTTTTTGAAAAAAGCCTTGCTATTCCCAATTATTTCCACTATCTTTGCAATCGAATAAGTTGCACTCTATAAAACGAAGAAGATATGGATTACAAGAGATTACCATACGGCGTTGCCGATTATACCTGGATTAAGAGTCAGAACAGATACTGTGCTGACAAGACTATGTTTATACCTAAGATGGAGGAAGCAGGAGACTTTCTCTATCTCATCCGCCCACGCCGTTTTGGCAAGAGTGTCTTCCTCACGATGCTTCAAGCCTACTACGACATCGAGAAGAAAGACTCGTTCCATACCACATTCAAGGATACTTGGATTGAGTCGCACCCGACCGAAGGACTTGGCAAATACCAAGTCTTATACTTCGATTTTTCCAGAGCAGCGGCTGGTCCTGGTACTTTGGAAGAAAACTTCAATTTATATTGCAACAGCGTACTCGATGGTTTCATCAAAAAGTATGCAGCCTATTATGATGAAGATTTCAACATGGAGGAATACCTTGGCTTTTCCGGTGCCTCCTATAAGCTAAATGCACTGAATTCTTATTCCAAGAGCAAGGGTACGCAACTTTACCTCATCATCGACGAGTACGACAATTTCACCAACAACATCCTGAGCGAGGAAGGAGAAGCTGTGTATCACGCCTTGACTCATGCACAAGGTTTCTACCGTGACTTCTTCAAGCTATTCAAGGGAATGTTCCAGCGCATCATGATGATGGGAGTTAGTCCTGTCACCGTGAACGACCTCAACAGTGGCTATAACATCGGCACCAATCTCTCTATGGATCCCATGTTCAATATGATGCTGGGATTCAGCGAGAACGAGGTACGGGAAATGATAGAATACTACAGAGAAGTAGGACTCATCAAGGTTCCGACCGACCAGCTGATTACTGACATGAAGCCTTGGTATGACAACTATTGTTTCGCAAAGGACAGCCTGGTCACAGATCCAAAGATGTTCAATTCGGATATGGTTATCTATTATCTCCGCCATTTCATCCGTTTTGGCAAAGCACCGGACGAGATGGTAGACCCAAACACCATGACTGATTATGCCAAGATGAAGAAGATCATCTTCCTGGACAAGCTGCAAGGCGACCGCAAGAGCGTGCTGAAAGAAATCATCAACCAAGGTTACATCTGGGCAGAACTGAGAGAAAGTTTCCCTGCTGAAGACTTGGTTGACCCAGATCTGTTCCCCAGCCTGCTCTACTATTACGGCATGCTGACCATCATTGGCAAGCGTGGCAGAAGAGTAAAGTTGGGAATCCCTAACGAGAATGTACGCCGCCAATATTACGGCTATGTGTTGGATGAATACAACAAGGATACTAAAATCAACAATAATCATCTTGCCGACCGATACGATGTAATGGCTCTAGATGGTAACATCAAGCCAGCCATCGAATACATTGCCGAGGGTTATAAGAACTGCACGAGCATCCACTCCAGCATTCAGGCAGAGCGCAACCTGCAAGGGTTCATCGCCGCTTATCTCAACCATAGTGGTTATTACTACATCATCCAGGAAATGGAGCTGAACGGCGGCTATTGTGACTTGACGATGATTCCTGACCTCACCCGTTTCCCAGAGGTTGCCCATGCCTATCTCCTGGAGTTGAAGTATCTGAAATCAGGTGATACCGATAAAGAAGGCATGAAGGCTTTAGAAGAAGCAAAGGCGCAATTAGACCAATATACTCAAGACGCAAGATTGCCACAGATGATGAGCGGCAAGCCTATACACAAGATTGCTATTATATATAAAGGTAACGATCTTTGGAGAGTAGAGGAATGGCGCTGAAGAGGATAAGCCCTAATGATCTTTTATATTCAGCGACGTCGAATCTCCGTTCAGCGACGTTGAATGTGCATTCAACGACGCTGAATGTATATTCAACGTCGCTGAACGGAGATTTTCTTTAATAGTATCAACATTTACCATAAAGGATATTCCTATTTTCCCTTATGGGATTGAGCCGTCATTAAACTAGTTTTGCCACTATTTAATTCATCAAAATAGAAACGACAAGGCTTATGAAAAGACTATACTTGCAAAAATCCCTCAATGAGGGAGGTTTTTAGAAGAAATAATCCCTCATTGAGGGATTATTTGTATCTTTGCTGCAGTTTTTAATGATATTCATTTAAAAGAGCAAGATAAGTCTTACGCTGACGGCTCAATCTAAAAGATGTTAAACAATAATAATTTAAAGGAGTCTATCTTCTAAGCATCTTTATTTTTTCGTATCTTTGCGAAAAGTTTCGTTACGAAAAAATTCGATTATGGAAAATCCGTTTAAATTTGGCTCATTGGTTGATGCCCCATACTTTACAGACAGAGTGAAAGAACTGGACTACATCGTACAGTTTCTCAAGAGCGAGAACCACCTTGTTCTTATGTCACCACGACGTTTTGGCAAATCAAGTCTCGTAAAAAAGGCTGTTGTCCAAACCCAACGACCATACCTATGGCTCAATATGCAAGCCGTGCTCAGCAAAGAAGATTTTGCGGCAAAGCTTCTGAAGGAACTGCTCAATCAATTCAAACTGGAAAAGATGAAGCACTATCTTCGTAACTTCCGCATCATTCCTTCTATCAACATGAACCCGATGACAGACGAGCTATCGGTTTCATTCCAACCATCAACCGACAGTGGAACAACTGCAATAGAAGATGTTTTAAATACAATTCAGAAGGTTTCTACACCTCAAAACAAACTGATTGTTGTCTTTGACGAGTTTCAAAGCATCCTGGAAATCGATAAAAACATGGATAAGCAGCTCCGTTCCATCATGCAGGAACAGACAGGCATCAATTACATCTTTCTGGGTAGCCAGGAATCGATGATGACAGATATCTTTGAACGGGTGAAGTCTCCGTTCTATCATTTTGGGATGCTGATGAGACTCAACAAGATTCCATACGAAGATTTCAAATCATATATTGCAGACAGATTGGAAGATGTATCAGAGCAGGCTGCTCAAATTGCAGACGAGATACTGGCCTTTACAAGTTGCCATCCATACTACACGCAACAGCTTTCATTCGCAGTTTGGAACAATCTGGTAGCTGGTAAAAACGAGGATGTACTCCAACTCGCCGTAGAAGATATCATAACGACCCATGATTTAGACTACGAACGTTTATGGTTGAATTTCAATAAGACAGACAAATATGTAATGGTCAGTATCTGCGAGGGCAACAATCCTGCACAAGACAGGAACCAACCTACCAGCACGATGACCAGTGCCCTATTGCGTTTAAGCAAGAAAGGCTACATCATCCGAAGTGACAGATATGAAATAGAAGACCCATTCTTCAGGAAATGGATACTCAAGAATATGATTGAGTAAGATTATATACTGAGAAATCGCCAGCGAAGCTTTACTACTGCTTCGCTGGCGATTCTGCAAGAAAGATTTATCTATGTGTCAACAAAAAAACTCACTCCAAATTGGACTTTGATTGGATATCAAGAAGTTTCAACTCTATATTATCTGATTCTTTTTCTTTCTGTTCCATATCAAACGCATTTTAGTTTCCCAGTTCCAACTGATTCTTTACAAGATTATAGTATGCCCCTCGCTTAGCGGTCAATGACTCATGGTTGCCTACCTCAACCACCTTACCTTGGTCAATGACTACGATTTGGTCGGCATTCTTTACGGTGCTTAGGCGATGAGCAACAATCACAACCGTCTTGCCTTGATAGAACTTATCCAGGTTCTCCACGATATTACGCTCATTGTTGGCATCAAGCGAGTTGGTTGCCTCGTCCAGGAAGATATAGTCAGGATTCTTATAAACAGCTCTCGCTATCAGGATGCGCTGCTTCTGTCCCTGGCTCAGTCCTACGCCATCACGCCCTATCTTGGTGTTGAACTTCAGCGGCAAGGCCATCACATAATCCTTGATGCAAGCTATCTCAGCTGCTCTCATCAAACGGTCTTCATCTATCTCTGCATCATCCACAGCTATGTTGCGCCCGATGCTCTCCGAGAAGATGACACCCTCCTGCATCACCACTCCACACTGCCTGCGCCACCATTTCCTGTTGAGCAGATTGATATCGGTATCGCCGATGGTGATTTTTCCTTCCAGCACCGGGTAGTACCCCAGCATCAATCGGATGAGCGTGGTCTTTCCGCTGCCCGATGCTCCCACTATCGCCGTCACCTTGCCTTGAGGAATAAGAATATCCACCCCGTCTATTGTCTTTCTGAGGGCATGAGGATCATACTTGAACATGATGTTGCTGATATGGATACCATTCTCAGGATGTTCAAGACCAGTCAGCAAGCCCTCCTTTCCGTTCTCATCATCCATCTGATGAATCTCATTGATTCGTTCCAGACTGATTTTCACATCCTGAACGGAATAGAAAAAGTTCATGAGTTGCTCCACCGGCGAGTTAAGCTGTCCGATGATATATTGCACGGCGAGCATCATACCCAAGGTCATGTGCCCTTGGATTACCGCCGTAGCGGCAACCACCGTCACCACGATATTCTTCACCTCATTGATAAAAATACTTCCTGCCTCCTGGGTCTGCTGTAGTTTTAGAGATTTCTGCTGCACCCTGAAAAGATTCACCTGTGTCTCCTCCCACTCCTTTCGCTTGCGCTGCTCGCAATCCTGCAACTTGATTTCCTGCATCGAAGTAATGAACTCGTATGTTCTGTTGTTATTGATGGCCTGCTGCTCGAAGAGTTCATAATCGAGCACCTTTCTTCGACGCAGGAAGAGAGCCATCCATCCTCCGTACAGGATGCTGCCCAATAAGAAGATGGCAAACACCACCTTATTATATATAAAGAGCACCACCGAGAACACCACGAAGGTAAGTATGGCAAAGGTAATGTTGAGCGTCTGCTGGGTGAGAAAGTTGTTCACACGGCTATGGTCGCTCATCCTTTGCATCAAGTCGCCCATCAGTTTAGTGTCGAAGAACGACATCGGCAGTTTCAGAAGTTTGATGAAGAAGTCGCTCACCAGGGAGATATTGATCCGCATGGAGATGCGGAGCAGGAACCATCGGCGGACGAAGTCTATCGCTGTTCGGCTGACAGTGAGCATCAACTGACCTAAGAGAATGAGCCAGATGAATCCAATGTCTTGGTTCTTGATACCGACATCCACGATGGATTGGGTAAGGAACGGCAGTACCAGCTGCAGGGCACTGCCCGCAAGCAGTCCCAAGATTATCCAGGAGAATGCCTTGCGGTATTTCTTGAAATATCTGAAAAGGAACTTGAAGGAACGCTTCTCCTTCTGTCTATCCTCTCCTTCCATCTGATAGGTAAAGAAGGAAGGAGTGGTCTCGAAGAACATGGCGATGCCCTTGTCCTCGTCATTAGAGCGAGTGCTTATCCAATGCCGTCTGAATTCTTCAAGATTATAAGTTGTCTTTCCCTTGCCAGGGTCTGCAATATAGAATTTCTTTCCATTCTTTACCTTATATAGTACCACAAAATGGTTCTGATTCCAATGAAGGATGCAGGGGAGCGGAGTCTCGCTCAGTTCCTCTATTGTAGCCCTAGCCGAAACCGTCTGGAATCCCAATATATTTGCAGCCTCGTTGATGCCCAGCATGGAGACACCTTCCGTTGTGGCAAAGCAAATCTTCGACAGAGAGTCCAAAGAGTACTCCCTGCCGAAATATCTACATATCATCTGCAAGCAGGTGATACCGCATTGCATGCTGTCATGCTGATGTTCTATCTTTATATGTGCCATTACTAAAAATGAAAGAATATAGACATTAATATTGTTCTACCTCGCAACTGATACTCCTTGCTCGTACGGGTCAACCCCGAATAAACGGTATAGCCGTAAGTGCGCTGATTGAAAAGATTAAGCGCAGTCAAACTCAATTCCATACCATTTCTGAAACCATAACTGGTGGATGCATCGGCAAGAGTAAGATTCTTGTGCTGATGATCTGATATCTGATTGCGATAATGCTCTCCATGCAACTTGATGAACCATGACTTCAATGGCTGGAAGTTGAAAGTGAGATTCTGGGCAAGATTGGTAGAGGAAGAATCGAAACCCAAATTCTTCAATACCATCTTATCCTTATCCCAGTTCAGCTCATAGGTGAAATTGAACCAATCCACAGGACGACCACTCCATTTTGCCGACAACATATAGTTATCTGATGAATAGGCTGAAGGAGAATCGTTCTGACGCAGGAAGCCATCAAACCTCAGATAATCAAAACCTACGCTAACGAGTCCATGCATGAATCCCAATCCCTTACTTACCTTTCCACCAGCCATCAGGTTTTCAGAACTGCTGCTGTTGGAGAAATAGGAGTTGATGATATAATCACCCACAAAATCACGAGCCACCGTAAGATGACTGTCGGACCAGCTCTTGCGGATGTAGGCATTGGCAAAGATGGTAGCAAGAGGACGCTTATAGTTGATGTTAAAGGAAACCTGCTTGCTCCTGTCGGCGGTATAATCCACAAAACCCGTATAAAGATTACGGTAATCACGCATCAGCAGTCCCTGATAGAAATTCTGTTCATCCACTTCCCGCTGAGCGATTCCACCGGAAAGCGTAGCCTGCAAACGGGCTGTAAGGAAATAGCTCACGCTGAGTTGAGGAGCAACCTGTGTCTTGCTGGCATTCTCTTTCGCTCCCATCAACTTATCATTATAATAATAAGGTGTAAAGGTGATGGGCATCTGGAAACGGATATGCCAGCCACCCTGGTTATACTCTGCCTCCGGCGATGCATAGGCACGGAAGAAGGTCATGCCCAACTGATTGCGCATATTGCCCAGGGAATCGGGTACTCCCTCCAGATGACTCTTCATCGTTCTGCTCAATACCTGCAAGCCAACCTTCATCATCACGGTAAAAGGCTTGAGGAAAAAGCCGAGCGAAGTATTGGTATGACTGAAGAATGCTGCCGAACGAACACTTTGATAAGCCGTTTGCTGCGAATTATCAACAGACAGAGAGTGCGGATTCACCATATAAGTATTATATGTGTTAAAGGTATAGGTTCGCTTACCACTCCGATGCAACAGTTCCAGCTTGTCTGATACTTTATATTTCGGCATCTTGACCTGCTGATGATTAGGATAAGAGCCGTCAATATCCATCATGATATCATTCCAAGCCAGGTCGGTGGAAAGCTGATTGGCAACATACGCCTTTTCGCCATTCGATGTCAGCGTAAAGTCGGCAACCAATCTGTTCTGCTTCTGCTTTGCCTGTTCATCCTCTACATCATAAATGGTTGAATCATTCAGGAAATACTGGGTATTACTGAATGAGGAAGAAAGAAGACGGTCGTGGGTATAGACTATCTGAGAAGACAAATCCGTATTTTTGCCTAACACCCAGAGATTATTGGTGGTGAAAACATGGGTCTGGTTCTTACGTACACGGCTGTCTGAAATATCCGTCAGCTGGTCGGGCGTAACATTCACGTAATCTTTCAGATTATAAGAATTTCCCATCACTCCAGTACCATTATCCGAAAAGAGGAGATTGCCTTCACCGGTTACATCCGTACCTATATTATTACTCTTGAAGGTATTGAGCGACTGGGCTTTCTTGGCAAAGCGCATCAACGACATCTCGCCTTCCCAGACATTCAGCTTACCAAACTTCTCCCCTTTCTTCTGCTCCATACCGCCACCTGCCTTCAACGTTCCTACCAGACGGCTCTTGGCAGATTCCTTCAGTTTGATATTGATGGCAGGATCTTGCGAGAACAACATATCTTCCAAAGCCTTGATAGGTTGATGATTGGTCATCACCTCTACCGAACCTACATCCTTCTGATGGATATTGTTAGTGGCGATGGAATAGCGGCCGCCGAGCATATCATGTCCTTCGATATAAAACTTGTTGATAGCCTTGCCGTTATATTTGATTTCTCCCTTATCCGACACCTCCATTCCCGGCATCTTCTTCAAGACATCAGCCAGACTCTTGTCGTTGGCATCGGCAAAGCTTGCCACATTGTAGGAGATGGTATCGCCCCGCTGTCGGATGCTTGGAGCCTTCACCACAACATCCTTCAACTTTGTAGCCTGCTCCGTCAGGAGTACATCATATTGGGTAGTATCCTTTGATAAGGGGATAACTTTCGTAGCATATCCCATCATCGAGAAATGCAGCACGTTGTTTCCTTCAGGCATAGCATTAAGATTTATCTTATAACTTCCATCCTCTTGTGTCTTGGAAAATTTCAAAATTCGATTACCTCCCTTTGGTCGGATAGTTACCATCACTCCCTGCAATCCCTTACCAGTATAGGCATCCTCAACTTTACCCGACAAAGTAACTTGCTGGGCATAAGTTAAATTTGCACAAATCAAACATATTAATACAATCAACTGTCTCATACTTTTTTTTCTTGAGAATAAATCATACATAAATCCAGTAACACATAAGGCAAATCTGCTAGAGAATAGCAAGAAGGAAAAATCCTGTTGTTTATCCATACCATAGGCACCTGCCTTTCATCTGCCATGGCATCTAGCTGATTGTTAAATCTTTCCAAGATTGCCTCTATGTATTTTGATGTCACTTCAATCTTTGTCTGCAAATCTTTTATTGATTTCTTCTTATACCAATATTTTAGAACCGCAAGTTTTCTATTCGTGTTCTCCCCACTAGCCAAATACTGATATAGATAGAGTTGAGGTAAATTTACTTCATTAACAGAAGTGGCTTTCACCCCATCAAAGTAGATTTGCCAATTAATGTAATCTGGATATTTACGAAGCAACTCTATCATTTCAAAGGCAACCTTTTTACAGGTCTTACACCAAGGACTCATATAAGTCGTAATAGTCAATGGTGCTTCTGAGTCGCCAAGCATTATTGAGTCTTCATTTGCCAGAAGCGTTGTTTTTGCCATAAAGGAATATCCCAAAACACTCTGCATTCGTTTTATTCGCAGTTCATTTATTCTCGTTGAGAAAGCTCGTTGCTTTGCACCTGCATAATATTCACACATATAAAGAAGACCACTACTAGCCAAGACAACCATAAGGAAATACAATCCTACATCTAGAGAGAAAGAAGTCGGAATACCTTTGACAGGAAAAGCCAATATACTATTAACAACAAGAATCCCCATTATCCCCAAACATAAGAGACAGAAACGTTTAGCAAATAGTTGATATGATATTGACACGACAGCTAACAGTAATAGTCCCATCGAGGTTATTGCCAACCAATCATATATTGCTGATGGATTAGGACTACTAACTGCCAGCACAGTAGCCAAAGTACAAGAAAAGAAATAAATAAACCCCATTCGTCCCAAATTGACCTTACGAAACAGCACACCCCAGCGTTCCAAGTCCAATTTCTGACAGTCAAGCCTAGTATTGGCTATGCAAAAATGTTCAAAAATATTATAGTAAGGAGATGAAGACTGCATTATTACCCCAAAGCAGAGTATGCCTCCCATCACATCCAATAAACAATTGACACTTGCCAACGTTGACAAATGTGGACTGATAAAAAGCAATACCACTATACAAAGTAATAAAGAAGAGTGTATAAATGTTTTAAGCCGTTTCTTTTCTTGATTTCTTTCTTTGACATTATCAATAGCAACAACTATTCCTGTCCATTCTTTCTTAAAATCACTTGCAGAGACTACTCTCTTAAGTCTTCCCTCATAATAAATGGCATCAGTTTCTGTTATTTCTTTCACAAAAACAAACGAATCTTTACCATTATGGCTCAATTGTCCCAAGAATGGTTTCCCCCATTTTATAGTAGAGGCATAGTCTGCCCGAAACACACTAGCCTTAGCCCCCAAACAAGTATAAGTCTGAACGATGGATAGTGCAGTAATATCCGTTGGAGAAGACAACAAACATAATTGCAACTCCTCCGCACGAAAATGTACAGAAGCTGCCTTAAGATGTTTAGAAAGTATTTCCACCAAATAGGTTAAATCCGTTTTTCTCATAATGCTACTCTTATTCTCTTTCTATTAAATCATATTTTAGAGCTTCATCCACGCTACCTAGAGAGATACCTGTAGAAGCCTCATTTATACTATTTTGATTCCTCAAATATCTATACTTTGATAACAAGAAGTCTTTTCTATTTGTTTTCTGAAAATGTTTAAAATCTTTATTTAAATTGCCAAAAGTGATGGATGTTGCACTAACCTGCTGCATTCCATTAATACAAAAGTAGTATTGCTTTCCTTTATCATATACTTCCATGATTAACCCAGGGAGACCACAGAATTTCAAAGGTCCATCACTTACAGGAACATCCAAGGCAAACCAAGCAGTCCATTTTCTTCCCCTGAAACTACAAGTAGCCTTTTGACATTCATGCCCAAGAACAACTTTCATGCTGTCACTTTCTATATTCCACTCCTGTGAGTTTAAAGCATCTTCATAAAGGTAATATTGTCCCAGCAAGAAGTCGGTAACAGTTATCTTTCCTTGCGGATAATTCTTGTAGATGGTTGCAGACATTCTACGATGGGGTATGGCATTGCGCAATTGTCGCCCTTTCAATCCTTTCCCTATCGCTTCGGTCAAGAAGCTATCCCATAGTTTATCGCCATTAGGAGAAGCCATCAGAGAATCACACTGATAAGTATAATAGCTATAGCATTTAGAACACTCCGCTCCGATTTGCAGATAGAGCAAGTCTTCCTTGCGCTGTTGTTCTCCAGACAGCGTATCCGTAAGATATTCATATACATAGCTACACAGCATATTAGCCGTATCTATCTTCTTATTTTGGGCAAAGCCAATAAGATAAAAAGTTAAAAATAGAAATATGAAACTCTTTCTCTTCATAATTCCTTAATATAGGTTGCAGTCTATGCTCCCTATAAAGCATAGGCTGCAACATTTGACATTACATACAATTTCTATGATAAGCCTCAACTGCATTATCAAAGTTCTTGTCATCCATTTTACACTCGCGCATCATCTTCTTGAGCTGAGCGCAATACTCCTCACGTGAGATGCCACCAGCAATAGCCTGCATCTCGAACAAATTCATTTTCTCCATAACCTTTATATTAATTCAAATATTTTAATTACATACAGTTCTTTCTATATATATTAATAACTGCTTCAAGAGTCCCTTGCTCTATATCACTATTCAATATCAACTTTTTTAGTTTTGTACATAATTCCTCATCATTCTTGCTAATACCACCAGCAATAGCCTGCATCTCAAACAAATTCATTTTCTCCATAACTTTTTCTTTTTAAAAATAAAATTCTATTCTCTTTCTATTAAGTCATAATTACGTTGAGAATCTGACGAATCCAGCGATATTCCTGTCATCGCCTCATTTATGCTATTTGAATTACGAAAGTAATTATATTCTAACTTTAGGAAAGATTTTCTATCTATTCTTATCCGCTTTCTATTGAAAACATCAAAAACAATAGGGGTGTCAGCTACTTTCTGTAATCCTTTTATACAAAAATATTGCTGTCTTCCTTCATCATATACTTCCATTATCAACCCGGGGAGACCACAAAACTTCCAAGGACCATCACTAATTGGAACATCCAATGCAAACCATGCTGTCCAAGAGCGACCACGGAATTTACAAGTTGCCTTCTGACAGTTGTAGCCTAAAATATTTTTAATGCTATCTCCGTCTATACCCCAATTCTGTATACCTAAGCTATCATCATATACATAATATTGAGACATGAGACAATCGGTCACAGTTATCATATTATCATGAGGATATTTTTTATAAATACATGTGGTCATTCGGCTATGTGGAAAAGAATTAGTCATATACCCTTCTCGCTTAATCGCTTCTTTAAACAATGCACGAAACTTTGCTTTGCCATCCACTGTAGATTTTAAAGAATCCGACTGATACGTATAATAGCTGTAGCATTTTGAGATATTTTTCCCGATAGCCAGAAAAAGCAAATCTTCTTCTTTCTCATCATTCTTTATCGTATCTTTCGAATAACAATAATAATATGAGCACAAAAAATGCCCATGATCTATAACCTCATTCTTAGCTTGCAACAAAAGTGCATAAAAGAATAATACCGATATACTTATTAAATTCCTCATAATAACCGTATTTTTACAATGAACAGCCTCAATACCCCCTAAAAGATATTGAGACTGTTACATAGATTTTTACTTAGCAATTCTGCGCAAATGATTTTGCAGCAGCTCTCTTTTCACTTTTAGTGAACTTACCCCAATTATCTGACATAATTGCATCAAGCTCTGCGCAATACTCCTCACGTGAGACACCACCAGCAATGGCTTGCATCTCAAACAAATTCATTTTCTCCATAATTTTTAAAATTAAGAGTTTATACCATGTTAACTATCTTGGAAGACTATCGTGCTTCTTAGAAGGTACGCCTTTGAACAGTGAGGTCTGCAAATAATATCGTCGACTTTCTTATTTTAATGACTATTCCCAAATGATGTCATCACCATCAGGTTCTTCGTCACTTGGATTATAATGCCAATAACCTGCCGAATCTTGCCACCAATATCCCCCGCCGAGAACTTGGCTTAAATCTAAATTATTCAATATATCCATACTATATACCAATTAAATTGATTAAACTTTCTGGCTGCAAAATTATCTCAAATTGCTCAAACCACCAAACTTTTTACATCAAATTTCACATCATTTTTACCCCCCCCCGATTATGATGTAAAAATGATGTAAGAATGTACGCTCATTTTAAAAAAAAAGCGTACCTTTGCATATTAAAAGTGTAACTACAAAAGTATAAAACATGAAAAAGTATTATTGTATAACAATTTTAGCAATTATAATTATCACATTGTTACAAGGATATAACATTTCACTGCAACACAAAAATTATATCTTCAACGAAACTGATAAGATAAATTCTGAACTAAAAGTTACCGTTGATGAAGAATATGCTATCCGAGCATATCAAAATTACACCCAGTATAAAGATGGAAAACAACGACTTTACTATAAAGATATGTCCGAAGAAGACTTTCTGAAAGCTAAACCTAAAAAGGAAGATATCATCAATATTAACGAGATAAACATTCAAGAATTAAGAGACAAAGGTATTGTAGAAACAGAAGCAGAAGCTATGGGATTATTGACAAAAGACAGGCTCACCGCCAAAGGCAATCCCATTAATCTCAAGAAACTCTCTCAAATATTCAAGAAGAATCTAAATGAGGATTTCTCTTATACCTTATTGATATTAGATGAGAACAAAAAGGTCATTAAGAGTTATGGGCAAACAAAGGACATTGAGAGTTGGCAGGCTAGCAAGCCTATCGCCATCGGGCTCAAACCTATCCATTTCGTACAGGCAAGGGTGAATATAACTCCATCTTCCTTCATCATAAACTCAATTTGGACATTAGTATCTACTATATTGTTGGCTCTTATCATCGTCTTTTGCGTAGGATACCAGATGACTGCCATCAGATACAAAGAAGACCTTCTGAGGAATCGTGAGGTAAGCCTTCATGGAACTGTACACGACTTGAAAGCTCCATTGGCGAGCATCTTGCTAAAGTTGGGATTCATCAAAGACTATATCAAGGATGCTGACTTGCAGGAGATGATAGCTTCTTCTGAAAGACAAATCAAGAATCTTGCCAATACCATCAAGACGATACTGATTACCTCTAAGGCTAGTGAAAGCAAGTTGGTTATCAACAAAGAGCAAGTTGACATCATCGAGCTGACGAAACAAGCGCAAGAACAAATAGACACCAACTATGCCAGCAAGCCACATGTCATCGGAATCCACGACCATCGTGAAGAGAATGCTCTGGTGTATGCAGATAAGTACCTGATAGAAAATGTGATGCACAATCTGATGGAGAATGCCGTTAAATACTCAGACAAGGAGGCAAATGTTGAAGTTAACATCAAACAGAATGAACATTTCACCATCATCAGCGTGTCTGACCATGGCGTAGGCATCGACAGGAAATATCAAAAGAAGATATTCGAGCAGTTCTATCGCATACCAGCCACACACCATAAGAGCGGATATGGCATAGGCCTTGCCATGGTAAAATATGCCGTCAAGGCACATGGTGGAACCATCAAGGTGGTGAGCGAACCAGGCAAGGGCAGCACCTTTACATTTACATTGCCGCTCAACTAAAAGCAACAACCGTAATTAAAGGAACATTATAAAATAAGAAATATGGAAAAGATAAAAGTACTATTGGTCGATGATGACCTGGATTTCGGCAACACAGCAGTCTTGCTACTTAAAAAAGCAGGCTATGAGGTCTATTTTCAAAATACGCTGTTTGGAGTAGAAAGCCTTATCATGAAGCTGTCTCCCAACCTCATCATCCTCGATGTGATGATAGGAGAAGAGAACAGTCTGGAAAGAATCAACGACATCCGACTTGCCGCAGAAGACATCCCTATCATGTGTGTATCTTCGTTACATAATCCAGAACTCAAAACCGAGGCCGCCAATAATGGTGCGATGATTTACATCGAGAAGCCTTTCGACAGCCGTGAGTTCCTGGGATGGGTAAACCGCTATGCCAAGCGCAAAGACTTCAGCAATTCCCGTATGATAAACATGGGAGCCTACACCGTAGATACAGAGACTCATGTGCTCAGCTTCCGTGGCTGCAACGAGAAGACGCTGGGCAATACCGAGTTTGCTACACTCAAGCTATTATGGATCAATAAGGGCGAAGTCGTGTCACGTCAAGACCTCAAGGATACAGTTTGGAGAGGTGTACACTGTAGCGAAGAAAGTCTCAATAATGTGATGTACAACTTGCGCCGATATTTCGCCAAGGATGCCTCCATCCACCTGGAGACATTGCGCGGCGAAGGATTCAAGATGTGGATGGATGACTAGTATCCTTAAGGGTAAATAGGAATATCCTTTATGGTAAATGTTGATACTATTAAAGAAAATCTCCGTTCAATAGTTTTGAACGTACATTCAAAATCATTGAACGCACATTCAAAACTATTGAACGGAGATTCAAAATCACTGAATATAAAAAATCGTTAGGGCTTATCCATTTTTTCTATAAGCCTATAACCTTTTTTCTATAATCCTATAAGATATCTCCCATAAGCCTATAACCTTTTTCCTATGAGAGCGAAAGCATCTTTTCTATAGGCTTCACGGCATCCTTGGCTATTTCTGGAGCCACTTCTACAGTAGGCCAGCCGAACTTCAGGCTATTGTAGATCTTCTTCAATGAGTTCATCTTCATATACTCGCACTCATTGCAGCTGCAACCTACTCCACCCTCACTTACCTCTGGTGGTACAGGATAGAAGATGACGTCAGGGCAGTTGCGCTCCAACTCATGCAGGATACCTGCCTCTGTGGCGATGATATACTCCTTGATTTCAGGATGCTCCTGGGCATAATGCAGCATCGTGGCGGTAGAACCCTTCACATCGGCTACGGCAAGCACCGGTGCCTTGCACTCCAGGTGAGCCATCACAACTGCCTCAGGATGCTCCTGCTTCAACTTGATGATAGCCTCTACCGAGAATTTCTCGTGTACATGGCAGCCACCATTCCAGAGCAGCATGTTTCTGCCTGTTACGCTGTTGATATAGTTGCCGAGGTTGTAATCAGGACCAAAGATAATCTTCGCATCCTGTGGGAAACTATCGATAACCTTCTTGGCATTGCCACTGGTCACCACGCAATCGGTCAAAGCCTTCACGGCAGCGGTGGTATTCACATAGCTTACCACCTGGTAGCCTGGGTGCTCTTCCTTATACTTCTTCAGATCCTCAGCCTTGCAGCTGTCAGCAAGCGAGCAGCCGGCATTCAGATCAGGGCAGAGCACAATCTTGTCTGGACTCAAGAGCTTGCAGGTTTCAGCCATGAAATGCACACCGCACATTACCATCACCTTAGCTTCTGTTTCAGCAGCCTTACGAGCCAAAGCCAGAGAATCACCCACAAAGTCGGCAATATCCTGAATCTCGCCTACTGTGTAGTAGTGTGCCAGGATAATCGCATCTTTCTCCTTGCAAAGCTTTCTGATTTCAGCTTTCAAGTCTAAGGTTTCGTCGATTGGTTCATCCACGTAACCTTTCTCAATCCATTCTTTTTTCACCATAACATTAATATTATATTTTTTATTTCTTATTTTTAAAAAGAGATTATAAGGATGATGATATGTCGTGGATAAGTGGATAAAAAACACCTTCTAAATTTGCTTTTTTCATTATCCATATCTTATGCAGAGTTATCCGTATTCGACTTGGAAATCTTTTTCTTGGTCTTTAAAGGATTAGCTCTTTTATCAACATTTCCCCAATTCGGTGCAAAGTTAATAAGTTTATATCTTTTTTCCGTCAAAAACTGCGAAAAAGTTTCTAAAAACTTATTAATAACCCTGTGGATATCCCTATTCTTCGGGTTTCGGGATGGGAGCGGTGGATATCCACAAAGTTATTAAATAGTTATTCCTGTGGTTTTCCATACACTTATCCACGAGTTATTAGGATAAGTGTATGGAAATGATTTCGTGTTAAAAAGTGAAAAAGAACTTGGATGTATGAAAGTATTATCGTATATTTGCATCGTTAAGAAAGAATAGTTTGAGGATTATTCCTTGACGCTCAATAGTGTTTGTATTTTGATATTAATAGTAAATAATAAAGTTATGGGAAAGAAAATGAGTATGCTCATTAGTTTAGCTTTTGCTTTTGTGAGCTTGTTTACATTTGTTGGTTGTTCATCAGATGATGACGATATTCCTACAACCGGATTTGTTAGAGTTGAGTTTCCTAGTTGGTCTAGTTCTGTGGGAACTGGTGATGTTTATATCTATCTTGCAGATCAATACGCCTCTGGTAAATTAGTATGCATTAAAAGTTCGAAAATAGGCAGTAGTAGAACCACAGATATAGAGTTGAATCCTGGTAACTATTATGTGGATATAAGTATGAGTGGTATGAAGGCTGAAGGAGATGGATACTTGCAGGTGCAGGCTGGCAAGGTGGAAGTAATAAAAGTAAAATTTGGTAGATAACTGATTAGAAATAAACGCAAAGAAGAGTCATTAGTGGCTCTTCTTTGCGTTTTCATTTAATACTTTCTCAACCTTTTCCACAATCAGCTCCGGCGAGATATTCTTCATGCAGGCAAAGTCGCCACGCATGCACGGCTTGTTGCCATAGATGCTGCATGGGCGGCAAGGCATATCGAGCTGCACGGCATTGTCGGGACTCTGATGCCAGCCCATGAAACCGGCGTAAGGATGGGTGGCTCCCCAGACACTTACCACTGGGGTATTGACCAGAGATGCCAGATGCATGTTGCCGCTGTCCATACTGATCATCAGGCGGAGATGACTCATCAGGATGAGTTCGTCGGAAATGCCGTGGAGCTTGCTTGATGCATTCACTACCTGTGGGTATTTCTCTTCCCAGGCATCCATCACCGGAGTTTCGGTCTGTCCACCTCCGAAAAGGAAGATGCGACAGTGAGGATGATTGTGAATCAGGCGTTCTACTACCTTCTCCATCTGCTGTACCGGATAAATCTTGCCCTCGTGGGCAGCGAATGGAGCCAGACCTATCCAAGGTTCCGCTGGGTTATGAGCATCCTTGTTGATAACTGTGGATTTATCCTTGCTGTTATCAACAATAACCTGGAAAACTTGTTCAGGGAGCAGGCTCAGGTCTCCTCCTTCTTCCGGGAAGAGAGAAGTGAAATCCATCTGTACAGGATAACCCAACTTGGCAAAGACATCGGCGTAATTCAGGAAGGAAGATGGCTGTTTCTCCATCACCTTGCCGGAGGAAGCCACCAGCTTGCGCTTTCCCTTGCGATGCTTGTCGATATGTGCCACCTTGAAGTTGGAGAGATTGAAGCGCATGCGCAGATAACTGGAGCGCAAAACGCTGTGAAGGTCGGCTATCGCAGTAAACTGCTTGGCGATGAGCCGGCGATAGAGTGCATTGAGACCTTTTACACCCTTATATTCCCCCTTGAGGTCAGCCTCCATGAAACCGACATTAGGGGCAAGATTTTCGAAGAACGGGCGAGCAAAGGAACGGCTTAATACGGTGATTCTTACGTGAGGATACTGCTTTGCCAATGAATAAATCACGGGTACAGTCATGGCAACGTCACCCATGGCCGAAAATCTAATAACGAGAATATGCTCTGTCTTCATCTTTTTTAGTCTCTTTATATATATAATAAGGTGTAAAGCAGAACGGGCTTCACTTTTTATGGTAAAAAACAAAGCCTACTCTGCTTCTATTCTGATTGATGCTGGTTTACTTCTTGTAGAGTACAGGGTTGGTAGAAGGATCGTTGTACATCTTCATCTGTCGATAAACCTTCATGTACTTTCTTCCAGCTTCGATGTCCTCCAGGAGCTGGTCGATGGCAGTAGAAAGATCCACCTGCTGTTCGAGGAGTACGTTGAGCTTAGCCTGGCACTTAGCCTTGTGCTCTTCAGAAGCCTCTGGTCGCTCCACCTGCTCCTTCATGTGATAGATCTTGAGGGCAAGGATGCTGAGACGGTCAACTGCCCATGCAGGACTTTCGGTATTGATGCGTGCATCATCCAGCACCTTTACACCCTTGTAAACCTCGCGGAAGTAAGAATCAATCTGCTCTACGAGATCAGTACGGTCCTGGTTGCTCTTATCGATTCTGCGCTTCAAGACGAGCGCCTCTGCAGGGTCGATCTGAGGGTCGCGGATGATATCCTCGAAATGCCACTGAACGGTATCAATCCAGCATTTGAGGTAGAGACGGTTCTCGATGGTACCTTCCTCGAATGGATTATTGATAGGAGTATCAATGTTGTCTTTGATGTGATAATCGGCTATCGCCTGATTAAAAATCTTGTTAGCGTTTTCTGTAAATGTCATACGGTTTGAACTATTTGATTTAATACCGTACAAAAGTAACAAAATAATCTCAAAGAGCCAACAAAAAAGCGAAAAAAGGCGAAAAAGATGCACAATTAGGGGGTGTTTGTGCACCGAAAAGCACTTTTTTTGCTAAAATATTTGTTTATATCAAAAAAAAAGTGTTCCTTTGCACCCAGATTTTTAATTAGAAATTGAATTATAAACATTTTAAAGGTTACAATTATGTCAGAAATTGAAAGCAAAGTAAAGGCAATTATCGTAGATAAGCTCGGTGTTGATGAGGCAGAAGTTAAGCCAGAGGCAAGCTTCACAAATGATCTCGGTGCAGATTCTTTGGATACTGTAGAGTTGATCATGGAGTTCGAGAAGGAGTTCTCTATCTCTATCCCAGACGATAAGGCTGAGAAGATTGCTACTGTAGGTGACGCTATCGCTTACATCGAGGAGAACGCTAAGTAAATTAGCAACTAAAATTTTATAAATGGAATTAAAGAGAGTTGTAGTAACAGGTCTTGGTGCTGTGACTCCAGTTGGTAATTCTCCTGAGGAAACTTGGGAGAACCTCCTCGCTGGAAAGAGCGGTGCTGCCCCTATTACTCATTTCGATACAACTAATTTCAAGACAAAGTTCGCTTGCGAAGTAAAGGACCTGAACATCAATGAATGGATTGACCGTAAGGAGGCCCGCAAGCTCGACCGTTATACCCAGTTGGCTATGATTGCCGCTATGCAGGGTGTAAAGGATGCAAACATTGATCTTGAAACAGAAGATTTGAACAACGTTGGTGTTGTATTCGGTGTAGGTATCGGTGGTATCAAGACATTCGAGGATGAAGTATCGTATTTCGCTACTCACGAGGAGAACGGTCCTAAGTTCAACCCATTCTTCATCCCTAAGATGATTGCAGATATCGCATCTGGTCAGATTTCAATCCACTTCGGATTCCACGGACCAAACTATACCACAACATCTGCATGTGCTTCTTCAAGCAATGCATTGGCAGATGCCTTCAACCTGATTCGTCTGGGCAAGGCAAACATCATTGTCAGTGGTGGTGCTGAGGCTGCTATCTGCGCTTGCGGCGTAGGTGGTTTCAATGCCATGCACGCGTTGTCAACTCGTAACGATGACCCTGAGCATGCTTCACGTCCATTCAGCGCAAGCCGTGATGGATTTATCATGGGCGAGGGTGCTGGCTGCTTGATTCTCGAGGAGCTTGAGCACGCTAAGGCTCGTGGTGCGAAGATCTATGCTGAGATGGTAGGTGAGGGCGAGAGCGCTGACGCTTATCATATCACAGCTTCTCATCCAGAAGGTCTCGGTGCTAAGCTCGTGATGGAGCGCGCACTTGCTGATGCTAACCTCAAGCCAGAGGACATTGATTACATCAATGTTCACGGTACATCTACCCACGTAGGTGATATCTCTGAGGCTAAGGCTATCAAGGCTGTCTTCGGTGATGCTGCTTACAAGCTCAACATCAGTTCTACTAAGTCAATGACTGGTCACCTCCTCGGTGCTGCTGGTGCAGTAGAGGCTATGGCTTGTGTTCTTAGTGTGAAGAACGATATCGTTCCTCCTACTATCAACCACGAAGAGGGTGACAACGATCCAGAGCTCGATTACAACCTGAACTTCACATTCAACAAAGCTGAGAAGCGTGAGGTTCGTGCTGCATTGAGCAATACATTCGGATTCGGCGGTCATAACTGCTGTGTAGTATTCAAGAAGTATGCTGAATAATTTAATAGATAGAATAAAGCTCTCTTTCCGCAAGGATAAAGAGCTTTATTTTTCTTTGTACGAAATCCTAGGTTTTTATCCACACAACATCAGTTATTACAAGATGGCGCTGATGCACAAGAGCATCATGCACCGCAATTCCAAGGGCAAGCCTGTGAACAACGAGCGCCTGGAGTTTCTGGGTGATGCCGTACTGGATGCTGTAGTGGGTGATATCGTGTATCAGCACTTTCCTGGCAAGCGAGAGGGATTCCTCACCAATACCCGAAGCAAGCTGGTGCAGCGTGATACGCTCAACAAGCTCGCCCAGGAGATGGGAATCAATCAACTCGTTTTATCTAATGGACACAGTTCTTCTCATAACAGCTATATGGGAGGAAATGCTTTCGAAGCGTTGGTTGGTGCCATTTATCTGGACCGTGGTTATGATGCCTGCATGAAATTCATGCAGAAGCGCATCCTGGCAAAAATGATAAACATCGATAAGGTGGCTTACAAGGAGGTGAACTTCAAGAGCAAACTCATCGAATGGAGCCAGAAGAACCGCGTGAAGCTGGAGTTCGTGATGCTGGGACAGGAGAAAGACAAGAACGGAAGCCCTGTTTTCACCTATCAGGTGGTAATGGAAGGTGTAAAGGGCGGAGAAGGCAAGGGTTACTCCAAGAAGGAGAGCCAGCAGCTGGCTTCCAAGCTTACCCTGGAACGATTGCGCAAGGAACCGCAGTATATCGATTCTGTGTTTACAGCCAAGGCAAACCGTACGAAGATGGAAGAAGAACCTGTGCTGGCTGTGCCTACCACCGAGGTAAAGAATGATTTCATCATCTCGCAAGACACAGAAAAACAGGAGTCTGAAGAAAAACACGTCAATGTTTTCAAGGAAGAAGTCTATACAGAGGATTCTTCGGCTGAAGATGTTGTTGCTTCTACTGTTACTGAAGAAATAACCACTACAGCCACTCAGGAAAGCGAAGACGAGTTTGACTTGAGTGATATCTCTGCTGAGCCCAAGGAAATGAGCCGCGAGGACATCATCGCAGCCGCCGAGGCAGCTGCCTTTGCAGAAGATAAGGAATAATCTATGATGATAGAACTAGATTAAGATAAGGGAAAGACTCTCTTGAGACTGACGGATATGGTAGTCTCAAGGGAGTTTTTTGTTTGATATTTTACATTCTTATCCCCTATCTTGCCCGATAGGTTATGTTTTGTATTAAAAAACAGTAAAAACTTTCTCTATATCAAAAGATTGAAGTACTTTTGCAAGTACTTTATAAGGTATATTATCTAGATATGAGTTTAACAACGATAGTAAGTAATGTATTCAAGCCTCGCCAGAAGAGCTTGGAAAAGTATGTACATGATGCAGAGGAATTGCAGCATGAGGTACTGATGCGCCTTTTGGCATCTGGCAAAAACACCGAATATGGTGTGAAACATCTACTCAATACGACAAATAGCTACGAAAAGTTTGCACAGAATGTGCCGGTCAATACCTATGAGGAATTGAAGGGCGACATCGACAGAATGCGTCATGGCGAAAGAGACATCCTCTGGCCAGGACAGGTGAAGTGGTACGCCAAATCTTCGGGTACTACCAACGACAAGAGTAAGTTCATCCCTGTTTCGCAGGATGGTTTGCAGAACATCCACTACAAGGGTGGATTCGATGCTGTGGCTTACTATCTGCGCAACAACCCAAAGAGTAAGATATTCGACGGCAAGAGCCTGATTCTCGGTGGAAGCCATTCGCCTAACTATAATGTTTCGGGCAGTCTGGTGGGTGACCTGAGTGCCATCCTCATCGAGAACATCAATCCGCTTGCCAACATGGTGCGTGTACCTAAGAAGGAAACCGCACTGCTGAGCGACTTTGAGGTGAAGCGCGACCGCATCGCCCATGAAACGCTGAACAAGAACGTAACCAATATCTCGGGTGTGCCTAGCTGGATGCTCAGCGTACTGGTACGCGTGATGGAACTCTCCGGCAAGCAGCATCTGGAGGAGGTATGGCCTAACCTGGAGGTGTTCTTCCATGGCGGCATCGCCTTTACTCCTTACCGCAAGCAGTATGAGCAGCTCATCACATCTCCTAACATGCATTATATGGAGACCTATAATGCCAGCGAGGGATTCTTCGGTCTGCAGGATGATCCTTCAGATCCAGCCATGTCGCTGATGGTAGATTACGATGTGTTCTACGAATTTATCCCGATGGATGAGTTTGGAAGCGATCATCCTACCGTGGTGCCTCTCTGGGGCGTGGAAGTAGGCAAGAACTATGCGATGGTGATTACCACCTCCTGCGGTTTGTGGCGCTATATGATTGGCGATACCATACAGTTTACCTGCACCAATCCATACAAGTTTGTCATCACCGGCCGTACCAAGTACTTTATCAATGCCTTTGGTGAGGAGCTGATTATGGACAATGCCGAGAAGGGACTTGCCTATGCCTGCGAGAAGACGGGTGCGCAGATTGCGGAATATACCGCTGCTCCTGTCTATATGGACAGCAATGCCAAGTGCCGCCACCAGTGGCTCATCGAGTTCTCTGAGGAACCAAAGGACCTGAATGAGTTTGCCAGCCTGCTCGATACCAAGTTGCAGGAGATCAACAGCGATTACGAGGCAAAGCGCTTCCACGATGTCACCCTCCAGCACCTGGAGATAGTGAAGGCTAAGCCGGGACTCTTCAATGAGTGGCTGAAGAGCAAGGGCAAGTTGGGCGGACAGCATAAGATTCCTCGTCTGAGCAACAGCCGCAAGAACATCGATGAGATGCTCATGATGAACAAATAAGGCTTTTTATATAGTAAGCCTTTATGAATAAGCCTTTTACTGCATAATCTGCAGGAATAGTGGACATGTAAGATAGAAAAGAATGACAAACAAGAACGACATCATACAATTGTTGAAGAATCGGATAAAGGCAAATACCCTGTTTTTGCCTTTCTATCTGCTTGTCTTCCTATTGCTGGTTTCCTGTGCCAAGATGGGACAGCCGGATGGCGGATGGTTTGACGAGACTCCTCCCAAGGTGATAGGAGCTTCGCCAGCCGATGGCACCGTGAATGTAAACCAGAAGAAAATCAATATCTACTTCGATGAGTTTATCAAGCTCGATAACCCTTCGGAGAAGGTGGTGGTTTCGCCACCACAGCTGGAACAGCCTGAAATCAAGGGTGCCGGCAGGCGAATACAGATATCGCTTGTGGATTCACTCAAGGCGAATACCACCTACACCATCGACTTCTCGGATGCCATCAGCGATAACAACGAGGGCAATCCAATGGGAAACTACACCTACAGTTTCTCTACGGGAGCTGCCATTGATACCATGGAGGTATCGGGCCATGTGCTGGAATCGGAGAATCTGGAACCTGTCAAGGGTATCCTGGTGGGATTGTATGCCGACCATGCCGATTCTGCCTTCCGAACCAAGCCGATGTTGCGAGTGAGCCGTACCGACAGTCGTGGCCGCTTTGTCATCAAGGGTGTGGCACCGGGTTCTTACCGCATCTATGCCCTGCAGGATCAGGATGGCGACTATAAGTTCAGTCAGAAGAGCGAAAAGATTGCTTTCTCCCACGACATCATCGTGCCTTCCTGCAAACCGGACGTTAGACAGGATACCACCTGGGTGGATTCCCTGCACATCAAGTCGATAGACCAGGTGGATTACATCCATTTCCTTCCTGACAATATCGTGCTCAGAGCCTTTACGGAGCCTCTGACCGACAGATTCTTCCTGAAGGCAGAGCGCCAGAAGGCAAATAGCTTCACCCTCTTCTTCAGTTATGGCGATTCCATTCTTCCACAGATCAAGGGTCTCAATTTTGATGCCGGGAATGCTTTCCTGGTTGAGGCATCTGAGAAGAAGGATACCATTACCTACTGGCTGAAGGATACGGCACTGGTGAATCAGGATACGCTGCTGATGGATATTACTTACCGTATGACGGATAGTACCGGAGTACTGGTCAACAAGACCGATTCTGCCCAGGAAATCCTGTCAAAGGAACCATACGCCAAGCGAATGAAGAACATGGAAAAGGAACTGGCTGCCTGGACCAAGAAGCAGGAGAAAAAGAAGAAGAAAGGCGAACCCTACGATTCGGTGATGGAGGTGAAACCGCTCGATGTACAGCTGAGTGTATCATCGCAGTTTGATCCCGACCAGAATGTCATCTTCTCCTTCCCTACTCCGTTGGCTAAGGTAGATACTGCCGCCATCCATCTCTATGCCAAGCATGATACGCTCTGGTATCGGGCTCCGATGGAATTCCTGCCGCTGGAGAACCGGAAATATGAACTCCGGGGAGAATGGCGACCGGATATAGAATACAGTCTGGAGGTAGATTCTGCTGCCTTTGAGGATATCTACGGATTGGCTTCCAAGCCTATCAAGCAGGGCTTCAAGGTCAACTCGCTGGATACCTATGGTACGCTGCTTGTGAACATTACCTCGCTCCACGACCTGCCGCTCATCGTGCAACTGCTTGATGCACAGGATAAAATGGTAAAGGAGACTAAGACTGTGAATGGTGTGGCAGAATTCTATTATCTCAAACCACAGAAGTATTATATGCGTCTGATCGTAGATCGCAACAATAACGGCAAGTGGGATACGGGTAATTATGATAGCGACCAGCAGGCTGAGGAAGTATATTACTATCCGGAGGCGATAGAATGTAAGGCGAAATGGGATCTCACAGAAAGCTGGGATCCGCTGGCTCGTGAACTCTCGCTGCAGAAACCGGGAGCCATCACCAAGCAGAAGCCTGATAAGGAGAAGAAAGTTAAGAATCAGAATGTACAGCGTGCCGCTAAGCTCGGCATTCAGTATGTTCCTAAAATGTAAAGGATATGAAGTTACTCAAGTCATTTATAGTAGCCATGTTGCTGCTTTTGGTCAATACTTCTGTATCGGCCCAGTGTACTTTCCGTAATACTGCATTCAAGTCGGGTGAATTCCTGACTTACAATCTCTATTACAACTGGAAGTTTGTATGGGTAAAGGCTGGCACTGCCAGCATGTCGGTGGTGCAGACCACCCACAAGGGCAAGCCTGCCTATCGTGGTTCGCTGGTAACCCGCGGTAACAAGAGAGTGGACGATTTCTTCGTTCTCCGCGATACCCTGCTCTGCTATACAGGCACCGATATGGCTCCGATGTATTTCCGCAAGGGAGCCCGCGAAGGCAAGCGATATACCGTGGATGAGGTTTTCTACAACTATGCCGGCGGCAATTGCAATGTAAACCTGCATTATCAGAACAAGCATGGTGAGCACAGATGGAAGAAGCATTCTTATGATGACTGTGTCTTTGATATGATGAACATCTTCCTGCGTGCCCGCAGTTTCGACCCTGCCAACTGGAAGAAAGGTCATAGCGTGAAGTTTCCTATCTGTGATGGTGGCGGTCGCACTCCTGCCCAGCTCAAGTATGGCGGCAAGGTGACCGTGAAGGCAGATAACGGCATCAAATACCGCTGTCTGCGTCTGGAATATCAGGAGTATGAGGATGAGAAGTGGAAGAAGATAGTGGATTTCTATATCACGGACGATGAGAACCACATCCCTGTTCGCCTGGATATGTTCCTGAAATTCGGCAGTGCCAAGGCTTTTCTCGTGAATGCCAAGGGTACCCGTAACCCGATAACTTCTATCGTGAAGTAGAAGTACGACAGAAAAAGTGATAGTGTAGGAGGAAAAATGAATAAAAAACAGATGAATACAGGCTTGGTCGTCTTCATCTGCTGCGTTCTTGTGGCTGTAGGAGTTACCCTGCATCTCCGGAAGCATGATATGCTCCCTATTATCCACAAGGTAGTGGATAACACGACTGCCACGCTGGTGGCGGATACGGTGAAGAAGAAAAAGCCTGTGGTGAAGAGAGATTTCAATATCTCTGGTTCTTTAAAAGATACCGAGGGAAATGGTGTGGCTGGCGTTATCGTGAGCGATGGCTTCAAATGTGTGAAGACCGATTCCCGAGGAAGATATAAGATGAAGCGGGACAGCTTGGCTCGCTTCATCTATTTTTCCGTGCCTGCTGAGTTCGAGGTTCCTACCCATTCGGCTACCGACCGCACGGCTTGTTTTTACCAGGCTGTTTCCAACAAGAAAAAGATTTATGACTTTACCCTGAGGCGATTGTCTGGCGGCAAGGAGACGAGTTATAAGATGATAGTCATCGGCGACCCTCAGGTTACCAATGCCTACAGCCCCTACTATACTTCTCCGGATGATAATCCCATCAAGAAGAGTGATGTAGAAAGATTCACCACCCAAACCATGGCGGATATCAAACAGACCATCCAGAGCCTTCCTGCCGGAACTCCCGTATATGGACTGAGCATGGGTGATGACGTGCAGTATTATGGCGGCTACAACGCCAAGCTGGAGCGTCAGATACGCCAGGCATTGGGCTCTTCCGAGATGCGCCTCTTCTCCGTAATCGGCAATCACGACCAGGATGGAAAGGCACTCTACCGCAGGAAGTGGGAGGAGAATTTCGGTCCTACCGATTTTTCCTTCGACCGTGGCGATGTGCATTATGTCTGCATCAACAACTGCTTCTTCCATCGCGGCATGTCTTATTATTCTCCTGGAGAATTACGTGAGCGCCAGGTGAAGTGGCTGAAGCAGGATCTCGCCCTTACGCCTAAGGATATGAAGGTGGTGCTCTGCTATCATATTCCTTTTACCTTCGGCAATGCGCCGTTCAGCAAGGCGAAGCCGCTGACCAATGCCAATGAGGAGGGGCATTATTCCTCTTCCCGCCTCTCGCTGCTGTTATCTCTTTTGAAGCCATTTAAGGGAGGATACGAACTCTTCTGCGGACATACTCATTTTGCCTGCAACCATGAGATCAACTATGAGGGCGAGGATGTGATGGAGCATTGTCATGCTGCAGCCTGTGGCAATATATGGCAATCGAACATCAACATCTGCGGAACCCCGAACGGATATTATGTCTATAGTTTTGTGGGTACCAGCATCAGCAACTGCTATTACAAGGGAACTTTCTGGGATAAGAGCAAGCAGATGACCATCTTCCGTGCCCAGACCGATTTCAACGGCGAGAAATATGCCAAAGACTGGCAGTTGGCAAACAACAGAAATATCCTGGTAGCCAATGTCTTCAATGCTACCAGTCATTGGCGTGTGGTAGCCGTAGAGGATGGCAAGGAATATCTGATGGGCCGCCTCAGCGGAAAGGGGCAGGATGCCTTTGCCGCCGGCTATCATCATAAATACAGCGAGAGTGTATCCTATCGTTTCGTGAGCAAGGGGAATGGTTATCTCATCATGAACCACCTGTATTATTATGTACCAAAGAACCCAAATGCCAAGATTACCATCAAGGCAAGCGACCCGTACGGTCATACATTCACGGCAAGCAGCAGCGATGCCGTAGCCGAGCCTTTCGCCAACTATGCCCACTACTATGAGCGAGAGTACAAGGAATATAAGAAGCAGAAAGACAGCATGCTAAGAGATTCCGCAGTTACCAAGCAGAAGGATACGATTGCTGCTAAATCAGTCAATAACTAGAAAAGAAAAAGGAGATGCTACAAATTTTCAGCATCTCCGAAAATATTTAATGTGAATAATAAATCTCCTTTCACGGAATGTGGATTGTGCTGAAAATAAGAGAGTTAAGTGTGAAAGGAAAATTTGAGATGGTAATTGATAGCTAAGCTTAAATGTGGCGATGAGCCTTGCTTTTAAAGAGTATAGGTGGGGCCAAGGATCTGGTATAGTCAATAATAGATGTTTTGATAATGAATAATGGGTGTCTTTGTTATGAATGCTGGGATGAAGTATAGTAACCAGAAGGATGAGGAATAGATATTGGCAGGCGAAAAGAGACGATTTATCGACTGGATGACCAAGACCGTCTATATGGATGACTCGGGTCATCTATATGGCTCACTCCCGTCATCTATATGGATGACCCGGGTCATCCGATACAAAGAAGCCTTTTCTATTCCTCTTGTGATAGTTGCTTTCTCCCTTAGACTAAGTTGCCTTCTCCTTATATTAATAGTCCTTTCTGCTGATTGTTATTGTTGTTTCAGTGAATTCTCCTTTCACACTTAAGTGCTTGATTATGTGTATATTCTGTTGATTGTGAAAGGAGAATGAAATTTTAATTGCTGTTTTGAAAAGCTATTTTTGAAGGTGACTTTATGTTGAATCGGCTCAAAATACCATTGTATATATGCAAAATCAGCTCAACTTGAACCAATATGAAACGCCTGCTTATGGACACTGATAGTTGGTTGCGACAACGGATATGTATGTGTATATGGAAGGCTTGGAAACTCCCGAAGACGAGAATTGCAAGATGAGCCATTGTGGAGATAGCAGTTGGGTATTCGGACTAACTTATCCGAATACCTGCTGCCATAAAGTCTTGTTGCTAATGATGATTCTTACATCTGCTTTCATATACTTTTGTAATACAGACTTTCTGCTATTCCCTTGTGCATTAATGGTAGCTGTTGCCACAAAGTAGTTGACATCTTCCTTGTGTACAAGCTTTGGGTTATGGCTTGTCACATCAAATTGATAAGAAATATTATCGTAGCCTTCAAAGGAAACATAAGCTGTTCTTGTCTCATTCAAGAGATACAGATACTTGTATGGTACAAACACCTGTACCATTCTATGATTAACAACCTCACCATTAGTCTCTATGGATATAGGATAAGGTATCTTGTAGAATGCGACTGCGAGGGCAAGGACTATGACGGTAATGATTACAGTCCCCAAGCTGACGAGACGAGGAGGAACTTTGCCTATCACATTCCTCACCTTCTCGCTTCTCAACTCTATATTATCTAAATCTTTTTCTTTCTGTTCCATATCAAAAGCATTTTAGTTTCCCAATTCCAACTGATTCTTCACCAAATTATAGTATGTACCTCGCTTGGCTATCAATGATTCATGATTGCCTACCTCGACCACCTTACCATGATCTATGACTACTATTTGGTCGGCATTTTTCACCGTGCTTAAGCGATGAGCTACTATTACAACCGTCTTGCCCTTATAGAACTTATCCAGATTCTCCACGATGCTTCTCTCGTTGTTGGCATCAAGCGAGTTGGTTGCTTCGTCAAGGAAAATGTAGTCTGGATTCTTATAGACAGCTCTTGCTATAAGAATGCGCTGCTTTTGCCCTTGGCTCAATCCTACGCCATCACGCCCAATCTTGGTATTAAACTTCAGTGGCAAAGCCATCACGTAATCCTTAATGCAAGCTATCTCGGCAGCTTTCAGCAGACGTTCCTTGTCTATGTCGCCATCATCAACAGCAATGTTTCTAGCGATACTTTCCGAGAAGATGATACCATCCTGCATAACAACACCACATTGCCTGCGCCACCACTTCTTGTTGAGAGTATTGATGTCGGTATTTCCGATATTGATTTGTCCCTCCAATACTGGATAATAGCCAAGCATCAAGCGGATGAGGGTGGTCTTTCCACTGCCAGACGCACCAACGATTGCCGTCACCTTGCCTTGAGGTATGTGGATATTTACATCATCTATGGTCTTGTGCAAAGTATGCGGGTCGTACTTGAACATGATGTTCTTGATGTCAATGCCCTCGTCTTTATTCTCTATTGAAGTTTTCAAGCCTTCCTTTCCGTTCTCATCATCCATCTGGTGAATCTCGTTGATACGCTCCAAGCTAATCTTCACATCTTGAAGAGAATAAAAGAAGTTCATCAGTTGCTCCACTGGTGAGTTAAGCTGACCGATGATGTATTGCACGGCGAGCATCATACCGAGTGTCATCTGTCCATGAATCACAGCGGTTGCAGCTACTACCGTGATGATGATATTCTTTACCTCATTGATAAAAATGCTTCCTGCCTCTTGTGTCTGTTGGAGCTTGAGTGATTTCATCTGTACTCCAAACAGGTCAGCTTGAGTATCCTCCCATTCCCATCTTCTGCGCTGTTCACAATCCTGCAACTTGATTTCCTGCATGGAAGTAATAAACTCATAGGTCTTGTTATTGTTGATGGCTTGTTGCTCGAACAATTCATAGTCGAGCACCTTTCTCCGTTTTAAGAACAGGGTCATCCAACCACCATACAGAATGCTTCCAAGCAAGAAGATAGCAAACACCAATTTGTTGTAGAAGAACAGCACCACCGAGAACACTACAAAAGTGAGCATTGCAAAAGTAATGTTGAGCGTTTGCTGTGTGAGGAAATTGTTCACTCGGCTATGGTCGTTTATTCTTTGCATCAAGTCTCCCATGAGTTTCGTGTCAAAGAAAGACATTGGCAACTTCAAGAGTTTGATGAAAAAGTCGCTTACCAAAGAGATATTGATGCGCAGGGAGATATGCAGCAACAGCCATCTGCGGATAAAGTCAATAGCCGTGCGACTGATGGTTAACATCAATTGCCCCAACAAGATAAGCCAGACAAAACCTATGTCTTGGTTCTTGATGCCAATATCGACAATAGACTGGGTAAGGAATGGCAAGACAAGTTGCAAGAGGCTTCCCACAACCAACCCCAAGATGATTTGCCCGAAATACTTGCGGTATTTCTTCACATACCCAAAGAGAAAGCGGAAAGACCTATTTTCTTTGACATTCTCCGTCCCTTCCATTTTATAGGTAAAGAATGCAGGAGTGGTTTCCAAGAACATGGCGATTCCATTGTCTTCATCATTAGATCTTGTACTTATCCAATGCTTTTTGAACTCCTCAAGGCTGTATGTTACCAATCCCTTCCCAGGGTCTGCAATACAGAATTCCTTCCCATTCTTCACCTTGTATAGAACCACAAAGTGATTCTGGTTCCAATGAAGAACACATGGTAGAGGTGCTTTGCTAAAAATAGAAGTTGCAGCTCTTACACATGTAGTATGTAATCCAAGTATATTTGCTGCCTCATTAATGCCTAGCATAGACACACCTTCAGTTGTTGTAAAACAAAGCTTTGACAGGGAATCCATAGAATATTCCCTGCCGAAATATTTGCATACCATCTGTAAGCAAGCAATGCCGCATTGCATGGAATCCTTTTGTAAACATAATGGCATCTTTTTCATTATTCTTCTTATTTAAAACATATTGACAACATGATTTCTCTTCCACGTAGATACCGAACAGACTCTATACGACTGAGGGTGTCGTAAATGGAATAACTATAAGTGCGGGTATTCATGATGTTTGAAGTCAACAGCTGTAAATCTATCTTTTTCCCCAATGCGTATTTTACTTTCGAATCCAACAAGAAGCAATCCTTGTAGGTGTCTTCAGACTGCTGGTTATGAAAATAATCGCCAGCCACCTCAAATATCAGTTTGGAGGTGGCCGAAATATCCATCGTAAATCTGTGCAGCACGTTGTTACGCCTGTTGTCAAGTGAAGTTCCTTTACTAAATGCTGAGCTGCCAAACGCCTTAAAAGCATAGGTCATATACAACCATTTATTCAAGTTGGCATTCACTTGTCCTCCTATAGAATAGTATGTTCTAACAAAATGAACGGGTGTCTCTTCACTCGACACTGCAGAGCTATTTCTTCTAAAAATGCCATTTATAGAAACACCGCCTCGAATGAAGTCAAGCGTCTTGCTTATATTTCCTATCGCTTGGAATGACTGCGAGAAGGAGGCTACGTCCTGATAATAGCTGATGATGTTGTCATTGGAAAATCTTTGGGCAGGCAAGGTTGGTGTGTCTTGCCATGATTTTGACAATATCACATTGGCAAACAATCCCTCGCTGACATTGCGATAAGAGAAGTTACCCGACAGTCGTTTGTTTTTTGTTGTATAGAGTTTGTTGACTCCAAGAACTATTGTCCTGTAGTCGGCATACAATGGGGCTTCATGGATGTCATGCAAATCTGTTGGAGCCTCATTCAGTCTTCCCGTAACTGTCATTGATAAACCTTGAATAGGTCGCCAACGCAACTTCAAGGTTGGTGACACAAATAGTTTTTCGCTATCATCGGCTGCACTTAAATGATAGGAATCATAAGATATAGGACACAACAAATCCACATTGAATCTACTTAATGTGTATTCAACTTGTGGAGTGACAAACAGTTTCAAATAGTTGGTTGTCAAGTCACCATATTGTACAGGTTCTCCTGCTACCGATACGGCAACATCATCTGCTTTTGAATCCATTTTACGAAAATACCCTTCGACACCACCTTCCAAAGAGAGTTGCACCTTTGACAAGTTGAAAGCATATTGCGCCTTTTCGTTGGTGAAGAAAGCATGGTCTTGATTCATTTGATAAATCTTTCCTTTGGTCTGATTGGTAAAGTTGACATCTAAATTGGATGTCAGGTTCTCCCACTCATTGTCTGCATAAAATGTAATAAGATGCTTCTCAGCAAAGCGTTTGATTATTTTGGTCTTATTACTGAGGTAAAAGTTGGGGGTTTCAACCTTCTGAAAGTTCTCGCTCATGCCTACAGAACTATCATACCATTTCAGCACAGGCTTGAAGGTATTGTTGAAGAAATACGACTTTTTGTTCATTTCCACCACAAAAGAGCCCGTCAGTTGATTTCCTCTTTCCATACCATTCCTGTCTTCCCTGATAACCTTTGTGGAATTTGGCATGAAATAGGTTATCTCTGAAGCCGCAGACATCTTGTTGCGATAGTTGTAATAATCTATCTGCCCCTTGTATTCTACCGCTTTTTTCTTCCACATGTGAGAGGTTGAAAACATGTGAGAGCGATTGAATAGGGAACGCTTAGGGTCAAGAGAAGAAATTGATGGAAGAGACAGAGACACATAATCGCTCAGTTGGGTGTTTCGCTCATTCTCTAGAAAATCGGTAGTCTGACTCTCCAAATTTTTTCCAGCATTATTACTTTTCAGAGTCGTTATCGTTTGATAGCTTGGCAGGGCTTTCATCAAAAATAAGTCTCCGTCCCATACCATTCCCTTGGGTTGCGTAGATACGCCACCAGCTAACTGACCATTCAGCAACCAGGTGCCTTTTGACTTATTCTTGAGTTTTAGATTGATGGCAGCCTGGTCGCTCAAGCCTATGCCAGAGAGTACCTGCATCGGTTGATGGTTTTCCAGTACTTCCACCATTCCGATGTCATTCGCAGATATACCATTCGTGGCTACCCCATATTTGCCACCCAGCAAATCGTTGCCTTCTATATAAAACTTATTGATGGCTAGACCTTGATATTCAATGCTTCCATTGTCTTTTACGTCAATGCCAGGCATATGCTTCATCACATCCCCAATTGTACGATCTTGTTTTTGGGTAAAGGTTGCCACGTTATATTTGATGGTATCTCCATTAGCTCGTATTCTGTCTGCCTTCACCACAACCTCTTTGATACTATAATTTCCATCGTCTAGCTTGATAGTTAAAGGGGTATGTATCTCATTAATAGGCATGGAGTATTTCTTAAAACCCAACATGCTCACATTGACGGTAAGTTTTGTGGAGTCAGCAACATCAATGCTAAAGGCTCCTTCAGTATTCGTTGATGCAAAGCCCGCAATTTTTCCATTACCATTTTTTATAATTACATTAGCTCCTACAATAGGAACCTCAGTTGCCTTATTGATGACGTGACCAGATACGCTTGTTTGTGCCATAGAACATTCTACAGCACAAATCAGCATTACTATAAACGATATGAATCTATTCATGAGGATAGTCCGTTTCTTCAAAATCATAATTGGTATGTGCTGGTCTGCCGGTGTCTGCCTTTATGTTTTGGGACTTTACCCCAAAAGCACCAGATGAAAGAATCGCATTTTTAATACTTTTTCCTAAAGCCTTTCTATTTTGTACCAAAGCTTTTATTCGCTCTGTCTTAAATCTGTCACTATAATTAAAATACTCCACATTTCCCGCATCTTCACTCTGGATTTTCAAGGCAACATACTGATAGTGCATCTTTTCATCGTGTGCCTCCAATATCAACCCTGGTAAACCCCAAAGTTTCCAAGGACCATCATGTATGGGGATTTCTGGGGAATACCAAGCTGTCCATTGGCGACCTCTATAATGGCAAACAGCCTTTAGACATTCATACCCACAAATTACCTTGCTGCTGTCAGGCACCAGTTGCCAACTCGGTTTATCTATGGGTTCTTGATAATACCAACTAGACAAGTTAAAGCGAAGGAACACTGTATTTTCTCCTTCGGGGTAGTTTTTGAAGATTACATCATTCTCTAACTCTGCCACACGGTGAAAGGCTTGATAGTCATTCATCATAGCCATCACGTAGTCAAAGTTACGGCTACTTATAGAGTCGTTAGTCTTTTTGGCTGCCGAATAGAATGCACTGTATTTCTTGCCTGCTTTCAATGTCAGCAAGTCTTGCTTGTAGTCATTGGCAGCATTTAGTGTATCCGTTACTTTTGTACGTTCGTACACTACACTGATAATGGCAGGCTCCAGAACTTTCTCATCAATTACTACTTTGGCATTGACTGTATGAATGCTTGCAAACAAGATAAGTAAAATATAATATATATTTTTTTTCATTAACGTTAATGTTTATAGATAATTAAAAGGTTGGAGGGGATCCTTCCTCCAACGATTTAATAATGTATTTAGCAATACTTTTCGAATTGGTCTGCCCATAAATCCCATTCTCCATCAGACCAAGTTGCTCCATTCTTATTGGCATTGATAACTAAATCATCACAACGGCTATGAGCTTGCACAGAGCCACCCAACAAATTGAGCAACTCCATTTTAGATAACTGTTTCATATTGTTCTTGTTATGAAATTACACATTACTTGCACGCGAATGATTTTGCGTTTATAGATCTTATGCCTACTTCTCTCTGATTATATGATCGATCATTATGTACTTTATATCTGAACTAGAATAATCCTCTGACAGCAAGATACCGTTTATAGCTATCATAGGATAGCTATGGATATTATTTTTTATAGCAACTTCCTGAAACTTTTGCATAAGCAATCCTGCTTTTTGTTGAATCAAGAAATCAAAAGTTGGAAAATCTGACAATTGTTTGCCTTTTGCCCACATTCGTAGCATTACCTTGAACTCTATTGGATTTGTCAAATACAAACTTATCCAATTTCTTGCTGTCTCTGCAATTTCTTTGTTCATAGAGGCTATGATAAGCTTGATATTATATGGGCATACAGAATTAGAATTCATATATTCCATTAGCTCAAATAAAGCTTGACGGCAATGTGGACACTCAGGAGAAAGAAACAAAACTATTTCGTCTGTAGCTTGATTCCCTATAATAGATATAGCATCAGGACATAAGACAAGACGTTTACTTCTCTTTTGTAAAATGTCATGATCTCTTTTAAATTTCAATAATGAGCATTTTGTTTGTTCCTCTCTATTTTTAAGCATCTTATATCTATGGTCTTGCCAAAGTATAGCAAGGAAAAAGAAGAACAATATGCCTTCAGAAACTAGCAGAGATAAATCCATGTTCCCTTTATGAAAGAGAGCAATGGTTGCTTCAATAACAAGGCACATCTGTAACAAAGCACAAAATAGACAAATCCTTTTGATTTTTAACTGTGCAAAAACAGTATAAGCCAATATTGGTAAACAACCAATGACTGATGGCATATAAATAGCATATATGTCTACACTTGACATTGTAACTATGCTAAGCAAAATTACCATCAATTGAGATGCAAAATATGCAATAGATAAATCTACTAATCTTATGGTCCCTATAGTAGCATAATTAGATTTTATAACTTTATCACAATCAACCGTTTTCCCAATATGGCACAAACGAGTAACTGAAGTTGGAGCGTTTCTCTCTTCTTTAAGATACAGAAAGAGAGAAAAAGCCAATCCTAAGATGCTAACCAAAGATGTCAATGCAATAGGTAGAGCACCTACTGATATCGCAAGAAATATCAGCAAAGACAACATCTTACCATAACTTACTTTCCGTATGGATTCTTGTTTTAATCCTACTGGAAATATTATGATGCCATCCCAAATTTCCCTTAATTTATCAATAGACTTAACTATCCACTTTTGCTCTTTTAGAGAATATAAATATAATTGTTGCGTATTATTTGCGCTTTTTGCTATAGCTAAAACTTGTTCACCATTTATCACTAAATGAACAAGGAAAGGAGATTGAACTTCATCAAAGTTTAATACATCGGTTTTTACAGCTTTTGCTTTAACACCAATAAACAACAACGTATCTATGACAGACGACAAAGAAGGGTAGCAAGGAGAAGATTCCAAAAAGAGTCTTACTTCTTGTACCTTTACAGATGGCTTAAGCATCTTGCAATATTTTACCATTACATCTGTCAACATTAATTCTTGCTTTTATAGTTTATAACTCTATTGTACTATGATACATACTATTCCCATCAGAAATAGAAATTTGATAGTTACCACTCAATTCTTGAGGAAACTCCAAGGTCGTACCTGTTATATAATAGGTATAAACTTCTCCCTCCTCACTTTCCAATATGAGCGTATAACCAACTACTTGAGTTGGAACAGTCAATGTGTGACCTACCAAATCAACGACCAAAGGACGTTTAGGTGCTCTACCTACAGGTTTCCCCATCTGATTAGGATTAACCAAGCCATAGAACAATGTATAAGACTCTGCCCTCGAATAAGTTGGGGACAAGAATATTGCCCCACAAAGAATCAATAATATTTCTATTTTTTTCATATTCGATAGTTTTAAATTCGATTGCAAAAGTATGGATTTTCGCCGAAACTTCCAAACGAAATGCGCTTTAATAATTTAGTGAAAATTTAGTAAAATCCACTATTATGCTCATTATCAAGCTTTTATACTATTCGTATAACTATTGTATTTTCCTAACATATTCGTCAAATTCCTTTGGAGAACCTACTCGATTGCATAACTTAGCTAACATTGCTTTACGTGAAGCCGAGACACCTGAAGATGTTATGCCAACTAAATTTGCAATAAATGAGGTAGAGAATTCCAACTTCACTAACAAGCAAATATGATATTCTTTCTCGTTCAATCGTTCCTTCAATAATGGGATAAAAGATGGAATCAAATTCTCAACAGTCTTTTCCAACTCTTTCCAATCTTCCAAACCAATTTTCTCTTTCGGATGCATTTCTAAATAGTGAAACTTTTTGTATATGAAAGAATTTTTCAAAAGGACATCTACCTCAGTCAGCTGAGGATTATCAAATTTCTTGCAAATGTCCTTAACATTTTCCTTTAATTTAAAATATGCTTCTTCCTTTTCTTGAATAGCCTTGGCTGAAAGACTGTCTTTCTCTTTTTTCAGTTGGACAAGCTCTTCTTGTATTTTTGTTAATCTCAGCAAACTATCTTCGTATAAAAGTTTGGTAGTTTCTATCCTCTTCTTTTTCAAAAGTATATTTCTCCTATATATATAAGTAAGAATCACAAGGATAACAATACCGCTAATTACCAGAAGATATATAATGTGAGTTCTCTGGCTTGCCTTTTTCTCAGCCATAATAGCCAATTCTTGATGTCTTCCATAATCATACATCGCTTGGATTTGTTGTAACTGGGAGTTTCTGGTATCTATAAAGGCTGAATCTTGATATGTCAAACTTTTCAAAGCAAACTGTATCGCTAGATTAGATCGATTCACTTTAGAGTAGTATTGAGCCAAAGCTTTTGTCGTAGCAGCTTTATTGTTATATGATTTACAAAGACTTAAACTCTGCTTCAGATAATAGAATGCAGAATCTAATTGATTCATATACATATAATAAAGACCCCGTTCATTAAAAACGTAAGCTTTAGAATCATCATATTCTAAATTTCCCTCATAGTTTGTTGAAACATAAGTCTTAAACGCATCTGTCGCACTTTTAGTATCTCCTTGTTGCAAATAAAAAATATAATTGCAGCCAAATGCTAATGCTGACTCATAATTCCTTCCTATATGTCTAAACATTTTAGCTGCAGTCAAGTTAATCATGATTGCAGAATCAATTTTCCCCAATATAGCAAAGGTACCCATTCTGTTTTGATAAAATTTTATCGCATTGAGAGTATCTCCCGCTTGAAGCGCATATTTGCTTCCTTTTTCATATGCTGCCAATTCTTGATAAGGCAAATACTGCTTATCAAACAATGTTGCCATCTGACCATATACCCTAGCCAAAGTTGCATAATCACAATCCTTGGATGTAGTATCAGCTTGCTCTGTAGCCTTATGATAATACTCCAAAGCTGTTGGTGCCTCATGCATATCTCTATACACGCAGCCCAAAACATAATAAGCAAGCATACGATCATTGGCTGAGCCATGATGCTCATAATAATCCGCTACTTCTTGCATCACGCTATCTGACTTAAATGGAATATATGCCTTATTCATCGCCTTGTGATAAAGCAATTCATAACGCATTCTTTGCCTTTTCGTCAAATCTGGCAGCTGCGGTTTTATGCCATCAAGCATTCGGATGGCGATTTTTGCCGAGTCATCATCTACATCCATGATGCTGTCAGCTCGCTGCATCAAGTTATCATACTTCTTATTGCCTGTACAGGAAACTATGGCAAGAAGAAAAAATACGAAATATATGACCTTGTATCTCATCATTCTTTACGTTTTAGTTATCATACTAAATAAGGTATGTCTCTCAAAACGTTTCTTGAGAGACATACCTTATTATATATTGAGACGATTTTTACTTGTTCAATTTCCAGGTAACACCATCCTTGGTGTCCTTTACCTCGAAGCCGGCTTCAGCCAGGGCATCGCGAATCTGGTCGCTGGTAGCCCAATCCTTATCAGCCTTAGCCTTGGCACGCAGGTTGAGAACCATATCTACTACCTTGCCGTAAGCCTCTTCACGGGCATCATTGTTGGCTCCCTTCTCGCTCTTCAAGCCGAGCAGGTCGAAGGTGAAGAGATGCATGGTGTCTGAAAGCTCCTTCAGGTCTTCAGCAGAGATGTTTGCCTTGTGGTCGAGGGCTGTGTTGATTACGTGGCAAGCCTCGAAGAGATAGCTGATAACGAGCTGAGTCTGGAAGTCATCGTTCATCGCATCGTAGCAGCGCTGGCGCAACTCGCTTACGAACTTCTTCACCTGCTCATCGCTCTGCTTAGCCACAGGCACACGCTCCAGGTCGTTCAAACCATTCATCAGGCGCTCCAATCCCTTCTGGCTAGCCTTCAAGGCATCGTTAGAGAAATCTACTGTGCTGCGATAGTGAGCAGAGAGGATGAAGAAACGGATGGTCATTGGCGAATAAGCCTGCTCCAGACTGTCGTGATTGCCAGTGAAGAACTGCTCCAGAGTGATGAAGTTGCCAAGACTCTTACCCATCTTCTGACCGTTGATGGTAATCATATTGTTGTGCATCCAGTAATGAACCATCTGGTCGCCCTGAGAAGCCACAGCCTGCGCAATCTCGCACTCGTGGTGAGGGAAAATCAAATCCATGCCGCCACCGTGAATATCGAAGTGGCTGCCCAAGTACTTGCGTCCCATCGCAGTACACTCGCAGTGCCAGCCAGGGAAACCATCGCTCCAAGGACTAGGCCAGCGCATGATATGCTCAGGTGAAGCCTTCTTCCAGAGGGCGAAGTCAGCCTGGTTCTTCTTCTCGCCGATACCAGCCAGCTCGCGGCTCTCGTTGATTACGTTCTCCAGGTTACGTCCGGAGAGGATACCGTACTTATGATCCTTGTTATACTTCTCGATGTCGAAGTAGATAGAGCCGTTGCTCTCGTAGGCATAGCCATTGTCCAGGATTTCCTGAACCAGTTTCTCCTGTTCGATGATATGGCCTGTGGCATGAGGCTCAATGCTAGGAGGGAGCACGTTCAGCGCCTCCATGGCATCGTGGTAGCGGTTGGTGTAGTACTGCGCAATTTCCATTGGCTCCAACTGCTCCAGGCGAGCCTTCTTCTCAATCTTGTCGTCGCCTTCATCTGCATCGTGCTCCAGGTGGCCCACGTCGGTAATGTTTCTAACGTAGCGAACCTTATAGCCCAGGTGCTTGAGATAGCGGAAGAGTATATCGAATGTGATGGCTGGTCGTGCATGACCGAGATGCGGATCGCCATACACGGTAGGGCCACAAACATACATGCCCACGTTAGGAGCGTGGAGCGGAGTGAATCTCTCTTTCGTACGAGTGAGAGTGTTGTAAATCAGTAATTTCTGTTCCATCTTGTATGAACCTTTCTTTTATATTATTTATATTTGTCTGCAAAGTTAACTCATTTTTCTGATATATCCGACAAATCATTCGCAAAATGTTATTAAATACCTCGAAAATACCACTTTTATCTTAGAAAAAGAGAGAGAATTATCAGGAGAAAGACTTTTGCAAGCAGGCTCTGCCCCCTACGCCCTATCTTTCAGGGCGCATGGATGCCAGCCTTATTTTTGCATAAAGTAAGTGAAATCTGCATATCTATTCACGAACTGTAAGTTTTTTGCCTAATATCTGTATAAAATCATCAAATGATTAGCGTATATCGAAAATAATATGTAACTTTGCAGCCGCAAACAGTTATCAATTATCAAGAAGGCGGCTATAAGTTCCGCTAATGAGTATTAAGTTAGAAGAAAATGGCATATATTAGATTAAGCGCTGCTGAAGCAGCAGCGATGATTAGCGATCAAGATACAATCGGATTGAGTGGTTTTACACCAAACGGCGTGCCTAAGGCAACCTTCCGCGAACTCTCCAAGAGAGCCGTGGCTGAACATGAGGCGGGCCGACCTTTCCAGGTGGGCATCTTGACAGGAGCTTCTACTTCGCAGAGTATTGAGGGTGACATGGCAGCAGCCCATGCCATCAAGTTCCGTGCGCCATTTTCTACCAACAAGGACTTTAGAACTCATACCAACCTGGGCGAGATAGATTATGAGGATATGCATCTCGGCCATATGGCTGAGCGCCTGCGCCGTGGGTTCTATGGCGAGATAGACCTTGCCATCATCGAGGTTTCCGATTTGGAAGAAGGCGAAACCACCTGCAAGGCATTTTTGACCTCTGCTGGCGGCATCGTTCCTACCATCGTTAGATTGGCAAAGAAGGTGCTCATTGAGAAGAATACTTTCCACAGTCCTGCTTCCCGCTATCTGCACGATGTGTATGAGATAGCAGAATGCCCGTTCCGCACCCCTATCCCAATCTTGAATGTGGGCGATAGAATCGGTAAGGAATATGTGGAGATTGATGCACATAAGATTATCGGTGTGGTGGAATGCAACATCCCGGAGGAGGCGCGTGCCTTCAAGCCACTCGATCCTGTAACCGAGCAGATGGGACACAATGTGGCTGATTTCCTGGTCAGCGACCTGAAGAAGGGGCATATTCCTCCTCAGTTCCTGCCTTTGCAGAGCGGTGTGGGCGTAACTTCCAATGCCGTTCTTGAGGCATTGGGACAGAATCCTAACGTGCCTGTGTTCAGCGTTTATACCGAGGTGGTTCAGGATGCCGTAGTGAAATACATGCGCGAGGGAAGAATCAAGGATGCTTCCTGCTCTTCGCTCACCGTAACCAACGATACATTGAAAGAGGTGTATGATGATATTGAATACTTCAAGAAGCATCTCACCATTCGTCAGAGCGAGATTTCGAACTCTCCTGAGGTGATTCGCCGACTGGGTGTCATCGCTATGAACACCGCCATTGAGTGTGATATCTACGGCAACGAGAACTCCAGCCATATCTGCGGCAGCAAGCTGATGAATGGTATCGGTGGTTCCTGCGATTACGAGCGTAATGGTTACATTTCTATCTTCACCACGCAGAGTACCACCAAGAATGGTTGCATCTCTGCCATTGTTCCGATGTGCAGTCACGTGGACAGCACCGAGCACGATGTGGATGTCATCGTTACTGAGCAGGGAGTAGCCGATCTTCGTGGCAAGGGTCCTTTGCGTCGTGCCAAGGAGATTATCGAAAACTGTGCGCACCCGGATTATCGCCCTATGCTCCGTGAATATCTGAAATTCGCAGAGAAGGGACACGAGCCACAGAGCATGCGTGCCGCCCTCGCCATGCACGATACCTTCCTGAAGAAGGGCGATATGAGATTGACAGATTTTGGAGAATATCTGAAATAAGAAAATCCCCGATAGAGCCTGGCTGCTTTATCGGGGATTATTGTATTGATAACCTGATTTTTGTTTATAACTTCAGAAGTTTGGCGAATTCCCAAACCACGATGCCGGCTGTTACACTGACATTCAGGGAATGCTTGGTGCCAAACTGTGGAATCTCCAGGCAGCCATCGCTCATATCCACGATGTTCTGCTTCACACCCTTTACCTCGTTGCCGAAGATAACGGCGTAGCCCTTTGGAAGTGAAGAGTGATGAGTGGAGAGTGAAGAATCTGATGGCTTCTCCCCTACTTCCTTTCCGAAAATTCTTTTATGGGATTTTTCGAGGTTCTGAAGCTTGGTAGAACCCTCTACCTGTTCAATGCTATACACAAAGTAGCCTTTCTGCTTCAGCTTTTCTACAGCCTCTTCGGTAGTTTTGAAGTATTCCCAATCCACGCTGTCCTCGCCGCCCAATGCCGTCTTGTGGATTTCGGTATTGGGAGGAGTGGCGGTGATACCGCAAAGATACACCGCCTCTACACGGAAGGCATCGCAGGAGCGGAACACGCTTCCCACATTATATAATGATCGCACATCATCCAGGACTACTATCAATGGAAGCTTCTCTGCCTCCTTGAATTCCTCCAGGGTGAGGCGATTCATCTCTATCGTTCTTAATTTACGCATAGTTATTCTGAAATGAGGGGGTATCCCCCTACTCTTTTGTATATTTATGCTTCCGCCTCCTTGGTCTTGTAAGCCAGGGCGTACATGCGAATCTGCTTGATCATCGCCAAGAGACCGTTGCTGCGGGTTGGACTCAGGTGGTCCTTCAAGCCAATCTTCTCTACGAAATAGAGGTCGGTATCCATAATCTCTGTTGGAGTATGACCGCTCAATACACGAATCAGAAGGGCGATGATTCCCTTTACGATGAGGGCATCGCTATCGGCTGTAAATACGAGCTTGCCATCCTCGTAGTCGCATTGCAACCATACGCGGCTCTGGCAGCCGTCTATAAGGTTCTGCTCGTTCTTGTATTTCTCGTCGAGAGGAGCCAACTCGTTGCCCAAGTCGATGAGCATCTGATACTTATCCATCCAGTCGGAGAAATCCTGGAACTCCTCTACCACTTCATCCTGCAATTCATTAATTGTTGCCATTATTTTATTTCTTTAATTTCGTTTACTGTAATCAACTTATAGAGCTTATCGTTAGGGCGCACCTTATCCGGTACAGGGATAGACACTCTCCAACCCTGCTGCGCTGTTTCCACAGGCTTCAGGTCGTAGCGGATTTCATCGGCATTGAGATACATCACGCCGGTGGTGTTACCCGTAATCAGAAGTTTCTCGCCCTTGTCGAAGGTAGAAGCCTCTACGGCAACCTCTGCCACGCCCAGCTTGGAGAAGTATTTCATCACCTTGCCCACGAGCACCTTCTTCTCGGTAGCTACGGAACCGTAATGCTTGTTCCATTCACCGAGAGTCTGCCCCTGGTAATAACCATCCCAGAAACCACGGTTGAATACGGTGGCGAGTCTTTCATCCCAGGCATCCTTCTTCTCTTCGGTAAAGGTACCATCCAATACGGAAGCTATCGCCTCCTTGTAGCACTTCACTACGGTATATACGTATTCTGGTCCACGGGCACGACCCTCAATCTTGAAGACGCGAACGCCGGCATCCATCATGCGGTCGATGAAGCGGATGGTCTTCAAGTCCTTCGGACTCATTACATACTTGTTGTCTATTTCCAGCTGGTTGCCGGTTTCGTTATCCGTAACGGTATAGCTGCGGCGGCAAATCTGAACGCATTCGCCACGGTTGGCAGAGCGGTTGGCATTGGCAAGGCTCATATAGCATTTGCCCGATACAGCCATGCACAGGGCGCCATGGCAGAACATTTCGATGCGGATCTGCTTGCCCATAGGGCCGCAGATATTCTGCTGCTCTATCTGCTCATGGATATGCTTCACCTGGTCCATGTTTAATTCACGTGCCAGAACGGAAACATCTGCAAAGCGTGCATAAAACTTCAAAGCCTCTGTGTTAGAGATATTTAACTGTGTGGAAAGGTGTACTTCCTCTCCCACTTCATTGCAATAGCTCATCACAGCCACATCGCTGGCGATGACGGCAGAGATGCCTGCCTCTTTGGCAGCATCAATGATTTCCTTCATCGTAGGGATGTCGTTGTCGTAAATCACTGTGTTGACGGTGAGGTAAGTCTTGATGCCATGCTCGTTGCAGGTGGCAGCAATCTCACGCAGGTCGTCGATCGTAAAATGATTGGCAGAATGTGAACGCATGTTCAACTTGCCGATTCCGAAATATACGGAGTCGGCACCAGCCTGAATAGCGGCAGCCAAAGACTCGCGCGAGCCCACAGGTGCCATCACCTCAAATTCGTTTATCTTTGTATTCATGAATGCAAATTTCTATTTTGGGTACAAAGGTACTGCTTTTCTTTGAAAAATCATACTAAAAGGCGCATAAAGATATATAATAAGGTATAAAAACAAAAATAGTAGCCACTAAAACCTGATATTTTAGCTGGCTACTATCTATTTCTAGAATGCCTTGGCATGAACGCATTTCATGTTCTTTTCCAGTTGGGCTGTAGAGCTGGCACCTACCAGTACGCTGGTTACGCCTTTCTGGTGGAGAATCCACGCCAGTGCCATCTCGGCGAGGGTTTCGCCACGTTCGCCGGCTTCTGCATTCCATTGCTTCAACTGCTCCAGGAGTTCCGGAGTCAGGGCGCTGTGCTTCAGGAAGTGCTCCTTTGCCATGCGGCTATCGGCTGGGATGCCGTTGAGATAGCGGTCGGTGAGGAGACCTTGGGCGAGGGGAGAGAAGGAGATGAATCCTATGCCGTTTTCGTGGCAGTAGTCGAGGGTTCCGTTCTCCTGCGGCGCACGGTCAAGCATGTTGAGTCTGTCCTGGAAGATGAGCAGCGGACAGTCGCGCTCCTTCAGGTATTGATCTGCGAACTTTAATGCCTCCAGTGGCCATCGGCTGATGCCGAGATAGAGCGCCTTGCCCTGCTTCACGATATCTACCATTGCCTGAAGGGTTTCCTCGAGTGGGGTATTCGGGTCGTAGCGATGACTGTAGAAGAGATCCACATAGTCGAGATTCATGCGCTTGAGACTCTGGTCGAGGCTCGCCATCAGATACTTGCGAGAGCCCCAGTTGCCGTAAGGACCTTCCCACATATCGTATCCCGCCTTGGTAGAGATGAAGAGTTCGTTGCGATAAGGCTGGAAATCATCCTTCATCAGTCTGCCCATGGTTTCCTCAGCACTTCCGTATGGAGGACCATAGTTGTTGGCAAGGTCGAAGTGGGTGATTCCGTGGTCGAAGGCATAATGGGTGATGGCACGGCTTCTCTCGTAAGGATCCACTCCTCCGAAGTTGTGCCAGAATCCCAGACTAACCTTAGGCAGCAAGACTCCGCTCTTGCCGCATCTCTTGTAAAGTGCCTCTGCATCGCCATAGCGATTGGCATCGGCTGTGTAGATTCCTTTTAAGTCCATTTTTATTCCTATTTATTTATGTTTGAATATCTTATTCTGCAGCAAAGGTATTGCTTTTTTTAGAAATGGGTGGAAAGTTGCTCTTAAAAATCTGTAAAACTTCATAATGTAAACCGTCATTTATTAAATGACGGTTTACATTTGTGCAGCTTTTATATTTTTCCCCCAAATAACTTGCGGGTTTCAAATATAATATGTATCTTTGCATCCGGAGATTATGAAATCTTCGTTACGTAAAATTCATAATTCAGTAAATGCTTATGGTACAGACCAATCCGTTTCTCATAGAAGGGTATTTATCCCCAGATTTCTTCTGCGACAGGATAGAAGAAACCGCCTTGCTTACACGGCATCTAACCAACCGATGCAATGTGGCATTGATAGCACCACGACGATTGGGAAAGTCGGGGTTGATTTATCATTGTTTCTATCAGAAGGAAATCCGGGAGCAGTATCATTGTATCTATATTGATATTTATGATACCAAGAATCTCGGGGAGTTTGTTTATGCACTGGGCAAGGGGATTCTTGCAGCCTTGAAACCCAAGGGCAGAAAGGTGTGGGAGTTCTTCCTGAATATGCTTCAGTCGCTGAAATCTACCATTTCTTTCGATATCAATGGAAATCCGGAATGGAGCGTGGGCATCGGAGATATTCAGTCGCCTGATATTACGCTGGATGAGATCTTTGCCTATCTTTCCCAGGCAGATAAACCTTGCCTAATTGCTATTGATGAATTCCAGACTATTGCCGGTTATCCAGAGAAAACGGTGGAGGCTACTTTGCGCAAGCGTATCCAGAACTGTCATAACGCTAACTTCATCTTCTCTGGTTCCAAGCGCCACATGATGGCACTGATGTTTACTTCCAGGTCACGTCCTTTCTATCACAGTTCAAGCATCATGGGATTGGAGGCTATCAACGAACAGACCTATCTGGAGTTTGCCAACCATCATCTGTCTAAGATCAACAAGGAGATTTCTGCGGAAGCGTTCTCCTATCTTTATCATCGTTTTGATGGCATTACCTGGTATATTCAGTATGTGCTCAACATGCTCTATACTTCGATTTCTGATTCCAAGGTTCTGGGAAAAGAGGATGTGGAATATTGCATAGAGAGCATTCTTTTGCAGCATCGTTTTGCCTATCAGGCTCTGCTGTTCCAGCTTACCAGCAAGCAGAAGCAGGTGCTCATCGCCATTGCCAGGGAGGGAAGTCCTTCCTCGCTGATGTCGCAGGAGTTTCTGCATAAGTATCGTCTGGGTGCCAGTACTGTGCAGGGAGCCGTGAAGACCTTGCTCGAAAGGGATTTTATCACGCAGGATGAGGGAGTATATCAGCTATGCGATAAGTTTCTGAAATTAAGTTTAAGAGAAGAAATATAGGGTGAATACAACAGATAAGTCACAGATAATCCACAGATAAGCTGCTGTCTGATTATTTCGGCAGCGAGATGGTGAACTCCGACCACTTGTCTTTCTCGCTCTTCACACTTATCTTGCCGCTATGGGCGTTGATTACCTGCAGTACGTAGTTCAGACCGATGCCGAAGCCGCCACGGGTCTTCCGGGCATCCTTTTCGTGCTCAGCGGCGCGCTCAAAGCGGTTGAAGATGGTCTTCAGTTCGCTCTTGGCTATGCCGATACCCTCATCAAAAACCTTGATATACACGTTTCTGTCATCCTCCAGGGTGGAAATCTCAATGTTGATTTCCTCCTTCGAGTACTTGGTGGCATTATCCACCAGATTGCTGATAGCCTCCTTCAGATATTCCTCATCGGCTAGGGTAGAGGTGGCTCCGAACCGGGTGGTGATATGAATCGGTTTTGCCGATTTCGCCTTGTATTTATCCACCACATC
>ERZ1034781.59-NODE-59-length-54837-cov-20.818006_pt1 | contig 54837 bp, 48 predicted proteins | sample MGYA00520700_ERZ1034781 | MGnify/ENA primary metagenome ERZ1034781 (study PRJEB33766, sample SAMN09781709) | gut metagenome | biome: gut microbiome | host: Homo sapiens | place: Madagascar | study: EMG produced TPA metagenomics assembly of the PRJNA485056 data set...
TGTAAACGGAGCTATACCTTGAACAGTTGCGTAAGCATTACCTTTATCATCAAAAGTTGTTGATTTTCCGTCTAAAATTTTACCAGAGCCTGTATTTGACCATGCGACAGTCTCCCCAGGTTTACCACCAGAGACAGTGACCTTAGCGGTATCATCGCCCACGATTTCGGACTTGTCAGAAGCGATAGCTAAATTGTACTGATAAAGAGGAAGAATAAACTCTTTAGAGGTTAAGTGACCGATTTCAGTAGAAGGATAATTTACCTTTACAGCAACTTTCTTAAAGTTATAGTCAGAAACCTGAGCAATATTGAGTTTAGCAGTCTTATCAGAAGCTACAGTATTAGAGGCAAGAGTAACACCGTTCCAGTTCTGGCGAGAACCGTCAGCTTTAACTAATTGAGCAGAAGCAATAGAAATAGACTTGCCAGGAGCCATATCTTTTAAGATTAAGCCGTTGTTATAAGTACGCTTATAGTCAAGTTTAGCTGAAGATTCAGTAGTTGTAGTGGCAACTGTTGAAGGATAGCTAAAGCTTGGACCCTGAGAGAAATTGCAGTTAAACTGATTGAGCTTAACATTGATAGATTTGCTTACATTTGAAGATGCAAGAGTAGAAGCAGCAGTTACAGTACCTGTGCCTGTAAAACCCTTTGTAGCATCTGGATAAACACCCTTGACAGTAAATACAGCATTACCTGAATTGTCAAAGGTAGCAGGAGCAGTACCTGAGATATTGTTTGCAAGTGAAATAGATGCAGCAGTGCCAGGTTTACCACCAGAGACAGTGACCTTAGCGGTATCATCGCCCACGATTTCGGACTTGTCATAGTTTACAGCAAGATTATATGTATGTAGTGGCAGTACGATTTCTGATGAATCTTTAAAACCAGTTTCAGTTGAAGGATATCTAACCTTTACTTTTACTTTTTTAATTTCAGGATCAGTAATCCTTGCAATATTGAGTTTAGCAGTACCGTCAGTTGCTGTTTTTCTTGAAGCTACAGTTACAGTGGAGGCTGGCAGCGACATGTCAGAGCCTGATTTTGTGACAGCTTTTACCTCAGAAACTCTGATAGGTCTGCTGGCAGCCATGCCACTCAACTGTACGGCTGTACCGTTGGAGTACTCACGATTATAATCAAGTTCAGCCTGACTTAAATCAGATGTCAGAGCTACAGCAGAAGGATAGCTGAAAGTAGGAGCTGCAGTTACCACCATCATATAATCATTAGTTACTACCTTGTAATCCTTGCGTAAGGTAGGCTTTGTCATAGCAGTGGCTGTAATAGAGCCAGTTTCCTGAACAGCATTACCGTTATTTTCTGAAGGTGCACCTGCAATCACGATCTGAGAATTTCCGTTGGCATCAAACTTAGAATCGCTTTCCTGAGAAACAATGACAATCTTACCGATATTATGCCATGTAACGTCTTCACCAGGTTTACCGCCAGAGAGGATAGCTGTAACCTTTTCATAACCAGTTAAAGTATCTTTTTCTGGATTTGTAGACAAGGTTAAAGCGTAAGGCACCATCTTAAGTACAAAGTCTTCAGAAACCTTAGTACCGACTTCGGTTGAGTAGTATTTAACCTTGAAAGAAATCTGCTTTAAGGATAAATCATTAACAGGAGCAATATTGAAGCTTGCCACACCGTGCTCATCAGCCTTACCACCGACAGAAGAGATTAAATCGTTGGTTGAAGAAACAACCTCGATAGCAGATGAAGGCAGAACATTATCAATCTTCAGCTCACCGTTGGTGTAGGCTGTCTTGTAATCGACAGCAACCTTTGAAATATCATTGGTTACACCATTTGTCAGAGGATACTGAGGATAAGAGCTTAAAGGAGCCTGATTGAACTGAGCTTTATACTGAGTAAGATTTACAGTAAAGTCCTTCTTTAAAGAAGGCAGAGACATAGACTCAGCAATCACAGAGCCAGACTGAACATCAGCAACACCGTTATGATCAACAGGATCGCCACGAACTACAGCAGTAGCAACACCCTGCTCGTTAAACTTGTCTTCAGTTGAGACGATAGCAGCAGAGCCATCGGTTGACCACTTAACGTCTTCTCCAGGTTTACCGCCAGAGAGGATAGCTGTAACTTGACCGTTGTTCAGAACTGTATCTTTATCAAGTTCAAGTCTTAACTGAGAGCTGTAATCTAACAGCTTAAACGCATAATTCTGCTCTAAAACAGCCTCATCTGACGATGTCTGATGATACTTTAAAACAAGATTTATGTTCTTAATGGCAGTATCTTTAATTTCAGAGATCTTAAACAGGATCTGACCTTTGTCATCAGTCTTTTCTGAAAGTAGTGAAACCTTAACACCTTCCTGATTAGAAGAAATGGAAGCCTTTGAATTAGGTAAAAGACCATTTAAAGTAACAGTATACTCCGTACCATAATCAAGAGTATCAGCACTGTTATCAAACACTGGTAAGCCGTCAAAATGTTTTCCAGCTAAATCAGCTCGAACATTTGAACCACCTGACACAGAAGATCCTGCAACCTTCGGAGCATAGATATGATAGGAAAGTGGATGCTGACCAACTGCATCTTTAAGATCAATGGTTTTGCCAAGACATAAGGCTTTAAGAGTAAATGGTTCATTTGTTCTCTTGTCTAAGCCTTTAATTTTGATGAGAGCAGTACCTGAAGCATCAAACTGTTCAGGAGCTTCTAAGTCAATGTTATCTTCATCATTAAAGAAACTGATAGTTCTATTTGGCTGACCGTTAATTACAGTAGCAACAATTTCATCATTACCTGAGAATACATCAAGTTTTGACTGTTCGCTTTCATCCATAACAAACATTGGAGTGAACTGCTGAATAGCTAAGATTGAAGCTTTGGTTTCTGCGGCAGTGTTAAAGGCATCATGATAGAAAGTAGCCTTAATTCCGTCAACGTCCTGCACAGCAAAATCACCTGTTACTATGTAATCAGCTTGAGCTTTATGATCATGAACAGTAACTTTCTTAACCGCACTAAGATCGTTAGGACTTGCGGCAAGTCTCATTAAGGCAATGCCAGGCTCATTTTCAGATGATTTCTTAAGATTTTGCAGAGTTTTGTTAAACTGTAAAGAAGCAGTTGAATTTTCAATTGAAAAATCAACAGAAGTACTGTTCTTAAGATTTTTTAGTTTTGCGGTAAATGGCTCTAAATAAAGAACCGAATTAGGAAGTTCCCAGGCAGGATCATAAACATAGTTCTTGATTTTAGCCTTTGGAGCATTGAAATAAGGATCTTGTGTTTTTGTTGATATTACACAGTCACCAGTATCACCGACCTCAGTTGCACCCACAGCATAGGCTACAGCAATACCCTCATCATCGGATTCAACCTCAACAGACACACCAGTCTCAGGTGAAGATTTGGCATTTTGTGCACTCTCTGGCTTTACAGCAACTACAGAGCACTTACCTACAGAGGTGAATGTAAGTTTAGTGTGAGGTTTTAGATTTTTATAAGTTAAGGTAGTAAACTGACCGCCATCAATTTCATTTGGATTAACGGAGAAATCATCAGATCCTGTTCCATAAATTACTACGTGTAGCTTAATAGAAAAATCTGTTCCGTAAGCAGTAGCGATTACAGTTACATCATAATTTTTAGTCCGTGTTTCATCAGGCTTATAAGTAACCTGTGCCTGACCTTGGCTGTTTAAAGTTGCATCAGCATCAATAAGTTTACCAGGAGCACCATCAGCGATTCTAAACTCGACTTTTGTTTCTTCTAAACCGTCTAGTTGATCGGTATCTGCATATAAAGTGATTAAAGACTCTTCAAAACGTTCAAATGTGGTTTTAGAAGCCTTTACAAGTAAATCTACCTTATCAATGATAATGTCGAAGGTTGCACTAACGTTACCTGCAGCAACAGTAACTGTAGTATTCTTAACCGCAGAATGAATAACCTCAACAGTAAATAAACCTGCTATGTTTGAAACATAATTACCATTGTTTGAAAACTTTACAGAAGGGTGAGATGCCTTAACAGAAATAGGAATACCAGCAGCTGCCCTGTGGAAACCGTCTTCAATCTTAAACTGATAACGGTTATTACCTAAAGCACCAACAAAGGTAATGTAATACTTGCCAGGCTTTGAACGATATTGTAAAGGCATAGTGTAATCACGTTCAATAAACATAGAGCGTGAAGTCATGATATTGCTACCTGAAGCCTTATTGGTGGCATCTGGATTAAAAGCATTCTCAAAGGAGAAATTATCCCCTAAAGGAATATTAAAGTTTATGCCGATGTAGCTGTTGTTATTGCCATGGTTGGTATGCTGATGTTTAGCTTCAAGTGTAATGGCTGGTACAGGATTATACTTTAAACCAAGTTCATAGATATAAGGGCTATTTTCTAGAGAATTTTCATCAGCACCACCAAAAGGAGATACATCTTTTCCTTTCCAATGTGTAACACCAGCTTTAAGAGCAAGTTTTGCTTTAAACCAGTATTCCAAGAATAGATCCCATCCAGAAGCAGGTCTTTCCTGAACATACCCCTTTTCAAAATCAGGAGAATCTTTCCATGAGGTTAGATTTTTATAGATATTTGAAATTAGCTTAAGGTTGTCATGCATATATTCAACACCTAAGCTGCCACGGACATGACCACGACTAAGATCTTTATCAACCACCATGTTAAGACCTAGCATATGGTGACCGAGATCTTCCATAGATTTAGCCTGAGGATAGAAACGTTCACCCAAACCTAAGTGAGCAACCTTTCTATCGTTAGTGCCAGTGGTTAAACCTCCCTGCATAAAACCAAGATATTTAGGCTTACTGTAAAGAGGAATTAAAAATTTTCCTTCAGGCTGAAGTTTCCAGTTACCCTTTGACACACTAAGGCGAGTGCTGATCTCGGCATTAACGCCTTCATAGGCTTTCAGGTATTCATTTAAATGAGCATCAACAATTCCATTGACTTTGGAAATACCTAAATTCTGTATAAATTCATTTTTATCCTCAGCCTCAGAATATGAACGCACAAAATTACCCGTCACACCAATGATTTTGTAAAGTTTCTGACTTTCGTCAATAAGTTCATCAGTGCTCTTATTTTTAAGTTCATCAGCCGTTGGAAGTTTTGTTTCAGGAATTACAGGTACATCGCCACCAATAATAAGTCCCTTATCAAGCATCTTAGCAACCAATGGAGAACTGCTTACATAATTATCAGCACTGTTGTTGCCAGCTGTCTGATAAGAAGGCTTACGAACTATAGGTGTATTCTTTTCATTTAGCTTCTTTACAAAAGAAATGTTCTGATTGCCAGCTGATTTTTTTAAATTCAAAAAATCAAGACTTGGTAATACATTTTGAGTTATAGCATGATAGTTTTTCGAAGATAATTGAGGATCATTGTTATGATCTGTTTTTTTAACATTTTTAGCAGTAGATACTTTCTGAGGATCTTCATCAAGATTTAGTACATACTTGTTGTACATAGGTATACATGGTAAATCTGATGAGCATTTTATTTTAGTTTTATTAGAATTATCAGATACAGTATTATCAGAGTCAGCCTTTTTAATATTTGCATTGTCAAGTGCTGAATTGTCTTTTTCTAACTGTACTGGTAATGATGGTAAAAAGTGAGTTACTGATTGAGATGCTTTTTTATTATTTGTTTTAGCAACAACTGAAGATGCAGAATTGGCTGTAACCTCGGCATTTATTTTATCAAGATCTGAGACTAAGGCGCCATTTGTTTTTGTTGAAGTTGTAGCCATGGCTACAGACTGTGTTTCAGCTGAAGACTGAGCCTGAAAGCATAAGAGAGAAACTAGAATTAAAGATTTAAAAATTCGGTTATAGGACATCATCATAATAATAAAAAAATAACTCATTATCTTTAAACTTGACGATAATTATATTATAGTTTAAGTATATTTAACAAGTATATATCAGAGTATATCATAGAAAAAAATAGGATCAGTTATGAAAGAAAAAACAAAAGATGAAACATCTTCAACTGAAGATTTAGAAAACCTTGAAAAAATGCGAAAAATCAGTCGTCAGTCGGAATTTATAACAAACTTTATTGCAATTACAGGAATATTAGTTTTTGTAGTTAGTATGAATTTGTTAAAAAACTACTTTTCAATCAACACCACTGATTCACTGCCTGAGCATCTTTTTTATAAAGAATCAAGAGTAAGGGACATAACCTTACAGCACAATGATTATGTCAGGCTTTGCCCTCTGTATTCAAAAGTGGCAGATTTTTACAGAATTTTTGATTACAAAAAAGACACAGGCAACTGTGACAATGGTCAGTTAGCTTTTTTAAAGAAAATAGCAGCAGTGCCTGGTGATAATGTAATTGTTGATAAAAATGGAATAAGTGTTAATGGCAAACTCATAAAAAACACTAAAGCATTATCATCAAAAGCAAGGCATTTTGAGTTTAAAGGAAAGGTGCCTAAAGACAGTTATCTTGTATATACAGATCATAAAGAAGGTTATGACAGTAGGTATTTCGGTTTCATCTTGAAGGATGAAATTACACATAAGATAAGACCAGTTTTTTAATTTTGAAAAGGAAAAAAGATGAGTTCAACCTTAAACACAGTAAACCTTATAGGTTTTGTTGGCGCAGAGCCTGATATCAAAAACAGCAACAGTGGTATTGTTGCCCATATATCAATAGGAGTACAGGAGAAATTCAAAAATCGAGACGGAACATACACAGAGAGAACCGACTGGATCAAAATTACCTCTTTTGGAAACACAGCAAAATATGTGTCACAGTTCATTAATACTGGAGATCTTGTGGTAGTAGAAGGAAAATTAAAAAACAACAATTACACAGATAAAAATGGTAAGAAACATTCAGAAATGTATGTACAGAGCAATAACATTTCACTTTTAAGAAAGAAAGGAATAAGTCCTGAAGCTCCACAAAGAGTCTCATCTAATGGATATCATACGCAAAAAAAATCAGCAACAACAGTATACACCAAATGGAAGAAGTTACATTCAGCAGACCAACCTGAATAATAGAAGTAATATTCAGCAGCCTGCTCCTAACAATAATTACGGATATGGCACAGGATATGTTCAGAATTCAGAACCACCATTTTAAGATAGCGTAAAAGTAAAAAAACCGTGCTTTACAGCACGGTTTAATTTATTAACTTTATAGTAGAAAAATTTAATACTGTCTATGTTCTAATTCATCAGAATCCTGAAGCATATCATCATAGCTTCCAAAATCAGACATCTGATCTTTCTGAGAATTACCTTCATCAAGCATAGAGCCTGCATGCTGTTTTAAAGCATCAAGAGCAGCTCTCTTCTCTTCATCTGTTGCATTTGGATCATCTAACACAGATTGAAGATCATTACCAAAAGCCAAATCATCTTCAGACAGTTCTGGAAGATTTGACGAATCCCCTACACTGTTATTATCTTCATCTTCACGGAAATACTGACCATAGAGCTTGCCGTCAAGAGTTACACCAACAGTAACTAGAGAACGGTCACACCATTTAGGAGTATTATAGCTGTCTACTTTCTGATTTTTATCATCGTATTTGAAAGCTGAATGTGCATAATAATTTGGAGCGCCATCATGAGGAATACCATGACCAGTTGAACATCCAGAATTTTCAACAAAATGCTTAGGTATTGTCTCCCATGAAGAACAATAAGTGATCTTTTTGACATAATTAGATGACTGGCTACGAGAACATTTACGCTCTGCCAGTTCACGAGAACTGTATTCGGTACTGTCATCGCCATTAGTGCAGACATAGGCAGTCGTCCAGCCACGGCATTCCTTATGTTCAGGAATGCGAGCATCAACACGCCAAACATAATTTACTGTAGCTGCTTTTTGCATTGCCTCAGGTACAGGTTGATTTACCTGAGCATAGGCGTTATTTACGATATTATTCTCTTCATTTTCATCTGATTTGCAGAAAAGATAATTTGGTAAAGGAGTATAGTTGTAACCACCTTTCCAATTGATGTCAGTAATTCTTTCAATAAACCTTTTGTGAGGAACACGACAGGAGTCGGAAATAAAGCCCCCAGGCACACACAGATAGAGTGCACATTCATTGTCTTTATCTCTTCTGATACCATCTGAAATGGCAAAAGCAGAAGTTGTACTTAATGCCAGAAGAACTGCAGCAGAAATTATACGAGGTTTCATAATTAACTCCTTATTCCTTATAGTCAAACATCTCATAAGGCTTTTCAAAAGTTAGATCTTTTGTCACCATAACATTGAAATTGTAACCAGGTCTTACCTCAATAGTTGGAGCTATATTGAGGTTTCTTTCAATAACCTTGGCAATAACATTACCCATCTGCTCAGCAAGAGCATCTTTCATATTTTGATTAACAGTGTTAGATGTAGAATTATTGTTATTACTGTTATTGTCATCGCTATCATCAGTAGCAATGCTGATAGATGCTGTGATGCCAGACATTAGGAAAGCTGAGGATATGAGCTTCCACCAGTGGTTATTAACTTTGTCCGCAAAACCTGAAAAACCTGAGGTATCAGTGCCAGGCATAGAGCCTATATCAATAGTACGGTTATCAGGATATACAAGTCTCTGCCATGAGATCATGACACGCTCTTGACCGTACATCACACCAGACTGATACTGACCGATTAACCTTGTACCCTGAGGAATAAGCAGATGCTCACCTGTTGCTGTATCATACACAGCCTGATTTACCTGAGCAATCACCTGACCAGGAAGATCTGAATTGATACCTGAAACCAAAGTGGCAGGAATTACAAATCCAGCTCTTACAATAAACTCATTAGCAGGTTTTTCTAATGAGTTTCCTAAATCCCAGCTGTTGTTTCTGTTCATGCCATTATAGGCATCAAGGGTTGAATTAAGACCTCTGCCACGGTGGGGAGAATCTCCGCTGTAATCCCCCATGGCACCACCACGAGAAGGCAGACCACCATCAAAAGACTGAACAGAAGTGCCAGTATTCCGATTGTTCACACTGGCAAGACGTGAGGCAGCATCACGACGTAAGAACTCAGCAGCAGCTCTTTTACTTTCAACAGAGGCTGTAGGATCTTGAATAATAGCCTGTGCCTTAGAGCGGTTAATATTGTCATCACCGCCACCATTAGCTAAAGCCTGATAGCTGGTTTTTGAAGAGTTATTTAAACCATTTAAGAAACGGATTTTACGCTGATTTGCAAGTTCTTTTTTTAATTCACCTAAAGATCTCTGTTCATCAAGAGCAGCCTGATTGCCAAGTCCCTGCTGTTTTAAAGATTGCTGCTGTGATTTTAAAAGAAGCTCATTATATTTCTTTTCTAATTCATCAAATCTTTTCTGAGTTTCAGGATCGGTTTTCCCTGAAGTATGGGAACTGTCATTATGTTCACCAGCAATACCATAATTCTGATCATCAATTTTAAGTTTATCAGCACTTTCTTCTTTAGTGACTTTCTCCTGAACAGTACCAGAGCCATTTACGTCTGAAAACATTTCCTGATTAACATTACTTTTAAAATCATCTTCTGACTCTTTAGGTGTTTCAGTTTGATTTTTTTGAGTATCATCCTGTGCTGAGTTACCGATACCATACATACAAATAAAAAGTATAAAAAGAATGATTCCAACAATAATGAATATAGGCAGTTTAGACATATGCTGAGCTTTAGGTCCAGCATTTGCACCTGCATCAAGATTTGCTTCAGATACAAGATCGTTATTATTATTTTCAGACATAAATAACCCTTATAAAACACTAAAAGCCCATGTAGCCACGGCTAAAAATCATGACTACACAGGCGCACAATTGATATTACGCTACGACTTTAGATGTTGTTTTAGAAGAAAGAAATTCTAAAGCCTCATTTTCAGACAAACCGCTTTCTTGTAAGGCATCTGGATTTTGTTTAAATAATAATTTAAAGAAATTTTCTAATTTCTGAACAGTATTTTTAGATGTATTCTCATGTTGTACATCTGTTTTTAAATTTTCATTATTATTTGCATCTGTTCCATCATTAGGTTCATTGTGAATATTTTCCTTCTCGATTAAATCTTCTTCATGATCATTAACCTTGTTTTCAAGCTTAGTATCATCTTCTTCTGGTTTTTCATCTTCTACAGAATCTTTAGAAGGAGACTGCTCAGTCTTTGCAGTTTCCTCTTTTTGTTTTTCTTTCTCTACTAAAGACTCATCATGCTCACCGTCAGACTTTGCCTTATTAAAGTCAATATCATTAGGTATTGATACAGCGTAATTTTCACCAGTAGAAATGCAGAATGCCTTTAACTGTTCGAAGAATACGTAGAACTCTTTGTACTCTTCGATAATTTCAGCAATTCTGGGCTTGATAGCTTCATATGCCCTGTTAACTAAGTCCTGACGGTTCTTTTCAGGAGCTGCATTCATTAAGTTAAATAATTTCTCTAAAGTTACTGAATTGTTAAAATTCTCAGCCATTTTTCATTTCCTATATGTTAAAAAAATAATTATAAATTCTGCATGGACCATGCTGAAACAGGAACTAATTTACCGTCCTGTAGAGCATACATTCTGTAATACTTAATACCTTTAAGCGTTACCGCCATATTAAAATAACCGTCACTTTCCATAAGCTTGATAATATTTAAGGTTAGTCTTACACCTGAAGCAGACATTTGTGAGACATCACCTTTCTGCCTTTCCTCTTTAGGTAAAACTCTTTCGACTGCATAGCCTTTCTGAATTAAAGCAGAAGCTATATTTTCACATAAAAGTTTTTCTTTAGCTTCTTTAGCTTCTGTAAACATTACAGAAATCGTATCGTCATCAGGCAACATCTGACTTACAATCAGATTAGTGATCTGCTTTGAAAGATTATCAACAGCAAAAGTCCCTACTGGAAGTGTATCCTGAACTTTAGGCTTAGAATTAGTTAAGCTATTAATATTCTGACAGCCAAGGCAGAAACATAGCATACCAGCACATAATAGAATTACTCCTTTTTTTAATAAACGATTCATAAAAAAACTCCTAAGAAAAAGCACTTCTAATCAGATTTTTGACTTCATTACGATTATTCTTCAAATTCAGTTTTAATATCTGACAGAACTTATCTACAAACTCTTCAAAGTCCAAATCCTGATCTCCAATTTTAAAATCATTTTTGAGTACAAAAGGAGGACATCTGGTTCGAATATGTTCTTCATTATTAGAGTGTTTTACCCACTCTAAAGGCATATTCAGCTCTCCACCTAAATAAGGAGTTCTAAAAAAGTAACTTGTATGCTTAATTACATCTAAAACAGAATATAAATCAAAAGTAAAATCTTTTAAATTTTCTGTTTTGTATTGAATAGAATATACAAGCTTTGCAAAGTCATCTAAAACTTTTAAATTTGTTTGATAAATTTTGATTGAAATAACATCTTTAAAAAACAGGCTGGATAATTTTAAACAATACTTTTTAATCAGCATGGTTAGTTACCTCTGGTGATCACTACACGCTGCTGTTGAGAGTCCAAGCCCATAGTTAAGATAGCAGTTTCAAAGATGCCATCAACAACATAGCGGTTTCCCTGAAGACGATAATTGATAATATCTGTCTTTTCATCAGAAAACAGACCACCTTTCTTTGACAAGAGCATTAAAGCAGGAGCTTTTGCATATTCAACCTTTTTTGGTAACTCAATAATAGTTTTCCTGCCATCATCAAAAACTCTGACAGGCTTCCAGCTTACATTACCTGAAACTTCATAGTTAAAATTCAGATCACCAAGATAAGTCTTAGCTTGAGAACCGTCATTATTTACAGTTGTAATTGACTGCTTTTCCTTTTCCTGCTTTTCAATCATTCTCTGAGCTTCGAATGCAGCTAAGAGTTTTTCTGGATATGAAAATGAAACATGCGGATAATACTGATTGGCAGTTGAGGTTAATTCAATTCTATAACCTCGCCTGTCAGTTGAAATGATAAGATTTGTTTTTAAACCAATGTCTAATGGTTTAACAATCACATGTTGAATTTGTTGATCACCCATACCAGTTACCGCAGGCTCAACATTCCATCGTGCGGTATCACCTAAGTTTATTGAATTGACCACCTCGCCTGGCTCTAATTCAATATCTGTTACAGTTAGCACTGATGTAATAACATTAGCTGTCTGATTTCCGTATGAAAATACCACGTTATCACGATTTACGAAAACAGTGTTATTTACAGGACTTCTCTTATAGTTATTAAGCTTTCCTAAAGTCTGCTTCTGCATATCGGTTATTTTAGGAGGATCTGCTGATTCAAATACCAGATTCTCCATAGAAACCGACTTTTGAGAATTCTGATTAACAGGAGAAACATTGGTGTTTACCTTAGTACCACCATTTAATCCTTCAATTTCAGCTCTTAATTGCTCTGGAGTCTTATGCTTCTTATTTGCAGCTCCTGATGTAGCATTAGCAGTAGCAGCACTCTGCCCCTGCTGTAAACTTAAATCGTTATTACTTTGAGCTGCCATAACTTCAGCACTTAAAACAGCTGACAGCATTACAGCGATTGTTGTAAATTTTCTTAACATAAACTAATGATCCTGTTTTTTATTAGCTATAATTTCAAAGTCTTTAACCCAGAGATTGAAAGGATTAGCTGTCATCTTAGGATTAACTGATATTATATCTGAATTTTCTACTATATTAGTATTTTTATTGATATTTGGTGCATGAATTAAAGTTAATTTTACAAAGAAATCTTTAGGAGTCATGTGTTCAAAATCAACAAAATCAGAAAGCTCTTTAAGATCTTTTCCGACCACCTGAAGATGTGCCTCATAGATCATATTGCTCTCATCAACAGTTTTTATCTCAATCACATTAACTTTCTGATAATGAAAGGTTTTGTCTTGAACTCTGCCAAAAGCAATGACATTGAGTTTTTCAATAGCAGGAGTTGCAGATAAAACAAAAGAATATGCTTTCTGAAGATTCTCTCTGATAGCAAGCTGATCGCAATAGTAAGAATATACAGCTTTTGTAAAATTGCTTATCACAAAAGACACCGCCTGCTCACGCTTAAGTCTGACAAACGAGTCAGAATTAAAATATTCTCTGCATATTTTTTCCTGCTCTATTTTTTTCTTTTTAATCTGTTTTTCACTTTCCAAAGCCATTGCCTGGGCATCAGCAGATTTTTGTAATGAAAGTAAAACTTCATTTTTGTTAGGATCAGCAGCCGTGGCTACACTTGAAAGAATGAGTAGCGACAATAGATTTAAAGTCAAAAGTTTTTTCATTAAAAGCTCCTTATAAAGACTTTCTGCCCCATGAAATCTGATTGATATATAAACCTAAAGGATTATTGATAATACCTTGAATATCATCAGATTTCGATTTGACACCAAACTCATAAGAAATCAGAGCTTTCATAGTCATATCAGGTTTAATTTTTTCACCTGATCTTGCTCTGGTAGTTTCAGTCCACTCAATGACATAAGTCTGTTTACTCTGTTTTAAAATTGAGTTAATTTTTACTGAAACCAGCTCTTCCTGTGCACGAACTACAGGATTATTTTTTCCTTTATCAGCCGTGAAATATTCGTTGATAAAGGCAATAGCAGGAGATTGCTCCTTTAGATGTGAGTACAACCGTTCAACCGCTGTTTTAATATAAGTAATATCGACAGTTACACTACGAGCATCAACAATGAACTGTGAGAGTGTAGCTGCTACGATTTGATCGTCAGTTTTTGTAATTTGTTTGGCAATACCAGATGTGATAGCCACACCATGATTATCAAGTGTTACAACATATGGTACGAACTGACTGCGGTTGGCAGCCTCAATACTAACAGCCATAGCAGCTAACATCACAATAGTAGAGACAATAGCGATGATAAGATACCACAGTTGACTAGATGCTATTTGCGAATAACGGTCACGCCAGCTTTTTTTGGCATCAAGCCATGGATTTACGGTATTTTTAGTTTTTACTGAATTTACTACAGTCTTAGTCTTTTGAACTTTAGTTTTTTTTATAGGAGTCTTTGATACCTGAAGTTGCATAATTATTTTTCCTTAAAAATTAGAAACTGTTACCTGAGGATATGTAAGATTTTTCATCTTCAGATATTCATCAACCCAGCCATTCTCACCGAACTTTTCGATAAGCTCATCAATTTTTGCAACTGCATCTTTGTCAGATACAGCCACAAAAGCAAGAGTAAATTTTTGCAAGGCAAGCTGGAACATTCTGGCATGATGACCATTATCGCCCAAGAAGAAATAATCTCTCTTCTTAATACCACGAGAAATAGCATCAATCTGAGAATAATTAAGACCAAATTTCTTATAAAGCTTCTGAGCCTCTTCCTGTACCGCATTTTCATTTGGTAAGAAGATTTTGGTAGGACATGATTCAATTAAGACATCCATGATGCCTGATTTTTCCAAATCTGATAAGGACTGGGTAGCCATGACTACAGCACAGTTTGATTTACGTAGAACTTTAAGCCACTCTCTAATCTTTCTGGCAAAGACAGCATTTCCTAACATCAGCCAAGCCTCATCAAGAACAATTACAGCAGGTTGACCGTGCAGGTTATTCTCAATCACATGAAACAGGTAGTCTAAAACAGGAAGACAGTATTTAGGTTGTAAATTCATTAGATTTTCGATTTCAAAAACTGATAAAGGCACATTAACATCGCCAAGTCCATCAGACTCTGCATCAATCAGATTACCTAAAGCAGAGCCAGATAGATACTGCTGTAAAACCTCACGCAAATCAAGATCTTGAATTTCATTAGTAAAATCAGAAAGTGTAATTGAATAATTTGTATTGCGTTTCTGATTATCAATCATATTTTTTAAAGTTTCATTGATCTGATTGATCATCTCTGGATTAACCTTTATCCCGTTAAGTTCAGCAATTGCCTGCAACCATTCTGATGCCCAGGCTCTATCTTTTTCTGTCTTTAGATTATTCAAAGGAGCAAAGGCGAGATTGGAATTTTCTCCAGCAGGTGTATAGTGCCTGCCATGAGTTGCCTTGCACAGACAGTACATAGATCTACCTTTATCAAAAGCAAAAATATTGATGTCTTTGTATCGCATAAATTGAGCTACAAGTGTTGCAAGTAATGTTGACTTACCAGCTCCAGTTGGTCCTAAGATCATGGTATGAGCCAGATCACCGAAGTGAAGATTTATGGCAAATGGGGTATTTAATGCTTCACCTGTAACGCCCATCATCAAAGCAGGTGCTCCTTTATAGCCCTTAAATGGACATGGAGATGTCATCTGACCTAACCAAGGAGAATAAACAGGTAACATATCAGCAACGTTAGCTGACGACATCAAAGGACGTCTAACATTTTCAGCGCCGTGACCTGGCAAAGTACCCAACCAGGCATCAAAATTATTGATAGTTTCAATTCTGCCTTTTAGTCCCATTGATGCAAGAACTTTGACAACATTTGATGCCTGTTGTTTAAGGATATGCAAATCCTTATGCATTAGTACAATATTAGAAGTGCAGTAACCGAAAGTTATATCACCACGGCTGATTTGTGAATCTGCATCGTAGCCTTCAGCTGCCATTGCCACAGCATCCTGATTATCTTTTTCAGGATTATGCAGTTGAGGGAACATCTGAGCAATAAATCCACGTTTTTTCTGCTCCCATTTTTTACGAAGCTTTTTCATTTCAGAAGCAGCTTCATGAGTTTCCAGACCGATATAACGTGTAGACCAGCGGTACTGATAGCCAAACTGTGTAAGAATGTTAAAAATTCCTGGAGTGGTAGCACTAGGATAGCTGTCAAGTCCTACACAGATCATGTATTTATTATCTATAACAGGAACCACACCAAATTTGGTATCAACAGCCAGCAAATCATCAAGATTGCAAGGATTTGCAGGAACCTGCATTACATTCCACTCACCTGTAATACAGAACTCAAGATAGGTTAAAAGCGGATCATATCTTACAGAACGCCCATTAAACCCCTGAGGTTCTTCAAAAGAAACCAGTGGGACCACATCGTTGACGTTGACGTTAAAAATGTTGGTAAGACTATCATAAATCTGATTAGATTTAATCTTAAACTCTTCAATGATAGCCTTTTGTTTCTGCAACTGACTTCTCTTTTCTGAACCGTCTTTTTCAAACATCGCTTCAGCAAGTTTACGGTTGGCAAGTTTAGGTGGAAGATAGGTAACAGTGAAAATGTAAGTTGCAGAGAACATTGACTCTTTTGATGCAAAGAAATTTCGTCTTTCATCATCAATCCCCTGCGCTACCTTTGATGTAAAGAATGACTTTGACGGATCAAAATAATTAGGCACAGGTCTTCTTATGGCATCGATATGACAGATCCACCCTGAGTCAAAGCTCTTAAAAATATTGTTTAACTGCTCTGAGATCATATTACGATGCAGGTTATCAAGCGTTGATTCATCAGGACCTGTATACATAAAAGATCGCATCAGACCTCCGTTTTTTAGAAGAATGATGCCATCTTCAACCTCAACATTGTAATTAAGCAAATCAGCCATAGATGCAGATTTACTCTGATATTTTGACAAAGACTGCTTTTTGATAATCTTTACAAGAACTGCTGCAATTACGCCAATCAGACATAAACACAGAAAGCAGGTTACATAGAGAATGATCTCTACCTGTTCAGTAGCTTCAACAAGTGCAATATCATTATTCATATTTTTTACTTATAAGTTTTGTTGCAAACACCAAAATGAGTTGCATGAGCTGGATAATATTTTTTAAATTTAATGTGCTTAATGTAAACTTCACTGATCCTAGGATCAGCTTTTGCCACCTGTCTTAATAAAGACAGACAAACTAAAAAGATAACTATCGCAATCACACATCCAATAATGCTTTGTAAAGCAAAAGCACATACACCACATAAAGTAAAAAGTAAGATCAGAAGACTTCTGTCACAACCCATAATTAAAGCAGTTCGAGTACCTATCTTGTATACGTAATTAACGTTTAATTCTGTATCTTCCATGATAATGTCTTCCAATCTTTTAAATTTTGCTTTAATACTTTAATAACAGTAGCTGTGATTAGAACCTAAAGTACACTGACTGAACTTGTCAAAATGATCACCACTATGCAATACATCAAGCACAGAAGTATTTTTTTCAACACTCAATGTAGAATTTACACTGTCAGCTGGTAACACAGCACCTGAATCAGTGAAAGCTGATAACAATTTGTTTGCAAGGATAATGACGCAGACAACGATGACGAGTACAATCATTGTTTTCATTACCTGATTCATTTCACCACCGAATGCAAGACCGCATCCGCAGCCTACGATACCTGCCAGAGCAATACCTGTTGCCACAGGACCTGTGATAGATTTCTTTAATTTTTCAAGTCCACTCTCCCAGGGCATATCACCGCCAGATGTAGTACCACACCAACCTGCATTTACAAAACACATAAATGCGATTAAGGATAATAATATAAACATATTCTTATACGTAAATAGAGATTTTATTGATTCCATAATAAACAATAATCCTTAAATAAAAAAACACAAAAATCGTTAATATAGCCGTGGCTACACCAAAATTTATTCAACACGGTGATAGACATACTTACGTGTTGAAACATCGTAATATTCAATTTCGATAATATCTTTTAGTTTTCGTCCTCCTGGAACTCTGGCAATATGAATAATGTAGTTAACAGTTTCCCCAATAATCTTATCTATATCATCTGGATGGTATTTGTTTCTTGTAACCAGACCTTTCAGTCTGTCTAAAGCTGAAATTGCCGTATTTGAATGAAGAGTGGCAAGACCACCTGAGTGTCCTGTATTCCATGCATCTAAAAGATCGAGAGCTTCAGGTCCACGCACCTCACCTACAAGTATGCGATCAGGGCGATAACGTAAAGCCACTTTTAATAAATCAGTCATGTAGATATGACTTAAAGGCGCAGTATGCAGCTGAATCTTATTTTTAGCTGCACACTGAATTTCGCCTGTATCCTCAATGATTAGAACACGATCAGCTGGACACAGCTCTTCCATTTCTTTTATCACAGCATTGATTAAGGTTGTCTTACCTGAACCAGTACCGCCCACAATCAGAAGATTCTTTTTATTTACGACAGCTTTAGAAATGATTTCTCGCTGATGTGGAGTAATGGTTCCGCATTTAACGTAATCATCAAGAGTGAAAATTTTAGTGGCTTTTTTACGCAAAACAAAGGAAGGAATTGAAACAATCGGAGGAAGACAGCCCTCAAAACGGCTGCCGTCAACAGGAAATTCACCTTCACAGACTGGATGTTCCTCATTACAAATAGAATCATGAAAACCAGCCACATTTGAAATAATCGAACGGACAATTCTACCGTCAACCTCACCTACGTAATACATACCTAAAGAAAGTTTATCAACATAAACTTTACCGTCAGCATTACACATTAAATCAGTAGTTAAAGGATCAGAAAAAAGATCATATAGAGTTATGACTTTCCCCTGATCACTGAGTTTTGACTGCTGCATTAAACCAACAATTTGATTTATAGATCTCTGTTTTTGTACGTTTTCCTGTATCATGATCTCTATATAATAAAAAGAACTTTTCAAGTATTCTTTGTTAATGATAGTATTTTATATTATAAATTACAATATATCATATTTAATTATTGCTAAAAATTAAATTAAGAATCTTCACGGGAGAAAATATGTACATCGTAGGATTGGATAGAGCTAATTTGAGTTCAGAACTGCCATCTTATAAAATCTGCATTGCCAATACTCATGGAGGTATAGTCAAGACTTTTGCCTGCGCCTCAAGAGATCTATTAAAGCAAATCATCAATCATCCGAATCTAGAACAGCCAGCTGTGTGGTCTGATAGAGAGTTTGATATGATCATAAATCTCACTGGAAGGCGGATCAAGATATTGCAGGACATCTTTATAGAACAGAACGCAATCGTTAGACCTAAAAGCGAGGTCACACCGATATTTGCATTTAACAGAGCATCAAGATGCTTAAGATTTATGCCAAGAATTTCTGAAGACGACATCTTCAGATATGAGAAACCTGAGTTTAAAGTTTATGAAAACGAGCATACACATAAACCAGATGTCTGGCTGTCAGCTTTATGCTATAACACTCTGCTTGTAAGTAAAATTAAATACAACATCCCTGATAATGGAAGAAGAAAGAGATAAAACAGCTTATAGCAAAATTATAAACCGTGCACAAGCACGGTTTTTTAATACAAAAACCTGAAAGACAAAGCATAAGATAAAGAAAACCTGCCTGAACAGTATCAGATAAAAACAGATTGTTAATAATCACATACTCACCTCAAAAAGATCATTCATAAAATTCAATTTTTCCTGAAGAATATTCAAGAGAAACCTTAAACCCTAAACACTCAGCAAATTTAATGATAGTACCGAGACTAATCATATCAGAGCGGTATTTTCCGTTAATAAAATTAGAGATATAAGCCTGCGTATAACCTGTCATTTTGGAATACTGCCTAAGTGGCAGTCCTGAGCGTTTAATTCTTTCAGCAAGAATGTTTATGATCTTGTCAGATGTTTTTAAAACGCTCTGCTCATATACAAGATGTTTCATTATTTAGAGAATTTATAATTTTTGAACTGATCTAAATTGTTCAGAATGTCATTTTTCTTATCATCATCAAAAAGAAAATCCTGATCAATCTTAAAGATAAGACGATTTAAACATTCAACTGAATAAACAATCCCCACTAAACACAAAGCCACAGCAAGAGATAAAACAAGAACTATTTTCAACAGTAGAATATTGCAGAAACCAATCCCCATTAAGCAGAAAATAACGCTTAAAACCAGAGTAAAACGGCAGATATTACTAAAGTGTTCTAATAATAGATATTTAATTTCATTTGAAGAAGGCTTTAGTTCTTCAAAAAAATTGTCTCTTAATTTCTCTGGATATTTTTTACCATTTAGAAGATCAAAAAAGATCTGCAAATGTGAAATGAGATACCTGTCAGCATTGAGTTTCCATATAAGAAACAGCAGCAGTATAAAAGACAGCGCAAAGAAAAAGATTGAATACAGCTCTACAGCATAATTTTTGGAAAGCATCCAGCACAAAAAAAGAAAGCAGTTAAACATGCAGAAAAAAGATGCAAAACATAGATACTTTTTTACCTTAGATAAAATCAGACTGACATCATCAGACATAGAACACCTCAAATTATTTTATTTATATTAGAGTATATCATAGCAGATTTAATTAAAAAGATAGCCGTGGCTAAAAAAATGGGGAGTAACTCCCCATATAACAGGTATTTCAGAAACTACATGCCTTTAGACATGGAGTTTATAGCCTTTTGTATATTCTCAAGATCTTTTTTCTTTTCCTCATTCTGCAATCTAACAAGATCGTCATGAGTCAGAGGTTTGCAAGCATCTGCATCATCAAGACTTTGATATATTTGACGATGACTTAACATATCAAGATCTGCCGACATCAGATATCTTTTAGCGATTTGCTGCATACCTGCAGCTTCATTCCAAATTCCAATAACTTTAAAAGAATTCCATAAATCCTCATGTTTGGAAGCATTAACAAGTAAGCTTTCTTTTTCATGTAGATTACAGAAAACCTGAGCATCAATACCATCAATACCAATAGGTTTTCCTTTTTTATTTCTATAAGGTACCTGAAGCATTTTTTTGCGATTCTGAATAATATTAGATGAGGAAAATACAGCTTGATCCATATGTTTGTTGTTATTAATAATGTCAAATTGTTTATCGGAATCTTGTGTATAAACCCAACTAGAGGTAAATTCATAACCGTTTGAACGCTTTATATTGAATTTTTTAATATTTTCGATAGCATCAACAAGTTCTTCTTTTACCCCAGTTGGAGAAGAATAAGCATTAGCACTATTCAAAATAAGATTAGTTGGTGTTCGATATGCAAATGTTAAATTTTTATCTGAAAGCATTTCAGTAAATCTCTCATTTTGATTTTGCATCATTTTCTCAACTTCCGATAAAGGTATTAAAACTGATTCTGCATTAGGAATTAAAAGGCATTTTTCATTATCAAATTTAAAATAATAGTACTGATCAAAAAATGATTCATACTTTAAAAGCGACTTGCTCTCAATCTCAAGACAATCCTCAGTAATTTTTTGATGGATAAGATTTTGAGCCTGCTGATAGATATTTAGATCTTTAACCTCAGCCTTTGAATTGTCTTCATACTCTTCAATTTCAGGTTCAGACTCTGTCATAGTATCACTATGATCATCTTCCTTTACCTCATAAGCTGAATTAGCAGATACCACAATCACATGCGGATCATTAAGCATACTCTTTCTCTCTTCAATCACACTCTGAGGTAATTCCTGAGTTTCATCATTCTCATAATCATGATCCTGAGACTGTAAATCATCCTGTTCATCAGCTGGTAATTCCTCAATTACTTCAGCTTTAGCATCAATGATTTTAGATGCCTCAATATTAAGTTCTTTTAATAGCTGCTGATGTTTAGCTTCAACCTCCTCATATTCAGCCTGACCATCCCAGACATTATGATTTTCAACAATATCACGAGCAACATCAAGTTTACTTTGAAGAGTCTGAGCTTCCTTAACCACATCATCAAGTTTCTTATTAGCCATATTTAAGGTGTTATTCATACGAGTGATATTACCGACAGCATCTGGACCAATGATCAAATCTGATGAAGATAAAGATGGTCCGATCAACTGCATGTAATTGATATATCCAGTAGGATTATCTTTAGTAGACACACCTTTTTTCTTTGAAACTAAGATCTTAAAGTCGCAGTAAGAACCAAGTTCAATAGTTCCTGCACTAATATCCAAAGCAGCTACTGCACTCAAAATAGCTTTACCAGCTAAAGCTTTATCAGTGTAGATTTTGTTGTTTATAGTTATTACAAAAGACTTAGGATCAAGTCTAACCTGCTTATTTTTGTCTAAAGCAGTAAGATCTTTTTTATAACCTTCAGCCTGAGACTTTAGTTTAGAAATTTGAGCTGGAAGATTTACATTAAGATCAGATTTAGCCTGCATAAGATTCTTTTCAAAGATCTTTTTTTCAAGCTTAAGCTCTTCAAGTTTGCTTTCAAGTTCAATCTTCTGCTTAATTCTCTCATCACCAACAGCAGCTGCCATGCATTCAGAATATGAGAATGTAGGCTCTTCATCGTCTAATGAGATATTTCTTTCAACATGATCCTGATTTTTCATGATCTTGCTGATAAAGTTTGCCTTAGTCATTACTGTCTGATACATAAAAGCATCAAAGGTACCCTTTGAGATGTAGTTATAGACATCAACCTCAGAATTCATATTACCCTGACGGATAATACGACCGTTTCTCTGCTCTAAATCAGATGGTTTCCAGTTAATATCCAGATGATGAACAGCCTTTAAGCGTGTCTGCACATTAACACCAGTACCAAGTTTTGAGGTTGAACCTAAAAGGATACGGACTTTACCCTTTTTAACATTGTCAAAGAGTTCATCACGAGCATCTTCAGTTTCAAAGTCGTGGATAAAAGCGATTTCATCTTCTTTTACGCCTTTGTCTATGAGCTTCTGCTTAATATCATCATACAGACAGAATGTACCAGGATCTCTTGTCTTTGAAGGTGTTGACATATCACAGAATACAAGCTGAGTACCCTTGTTAGGAGTTTCCTTTTCATAAATATCAAATACATTCTGCACGCACTTGTTGACCTTTGAGTAAGGATCATCAGGAGCATCTGCATCAATGATACGAGGATCAAGTCCTAACTTTCGACCGTCAGATGAGATCTTCAGCATATTGTCTTCATTAGGTTTAACTTTATGTTCTTTTACAGCTCTTGCTCTAATTGCTATATCCTGAATATAGTCTTTCTGGAAATCTGAAGCAGGACATTCTTCATAATGAAAATGTGCTTTAGGTAAAGACAGCAGATCTTTAATATCATTCTGAGTCTTAATATCAGCACATTCACCAAAGATTTTCATGACATCAGGAATATTTCTGAAAGAACGCAGACGTTTTTTCATCACAAAATTCTGACCAGTTGCATCAAGCTCAGCCTTTGACTCAATAGTGCCAAATTGAGCAATGAAAGAATCAAGTGAATCTACGTCAGCAGCTTCAAGATTATGTTTATTTATATAAGTCTGCATGGTGTACAGATCAACCACTGAATTTGAGATAGCTGTACCAGTTGCAAAGACCACTGCTTTATTATCGAATTTATCATTAAGATACTGGCACTTCATCTGCATATCACGTGCTCTGTTTGAAGGTGAAGCAAGAGGCACATTTTTGATAAGTGTAAACACCTCAGCATTCTTATAGTTATGAGCTTCATCAACATAAAGTGCATCACACCCTAACTCTTCAAATGTAAGAGAGTAATCTTTAGAATTGTTGGATTCATTAAGCTTTTGCAGTTTATTTAAAAGAGTGGTTTTTCTCTGCTCACATTTTTTAGAAATCACGTTTAAACCAATATTTTTAGCTGTTCTAAAAGCTTCATCATTCTCTTCAATAAGATGATTGATAAAAGCTTCCTGATATTCAAAGCTCATAGGTATTTTTTCAAACTGCTCTTTTGACATCAGAATGATATTAGCATCACCGTAAGCTGCACGAGCAAGGAATTTAGCACGATTTTCCTTCTTAAAATCATTTTTAGTTGCAGTTAAAATATTGGCATTAGGATACAGTGTATAAAACTCTTTAGAGAACTGAGTTAATACTGGATTTGGAGTCACAATAACGCACTTGTGAGCTAAACCTAAGCGGATCTTTTCCATGGCAGAAGCGCACATCTCAAAGGTTTTACCTGCACCAACCTCATGAGCAAGCAGAGTGTTACCGCCCAATAGGGTACGTGCAATCGCATTTTTCTGATGTGGTCTTAACTGAATATTTGGATTGATACCGTCAAAGGAAAATAAATCACCATTATATTCACGAGGTTTAATAGCGTTATACAGACGGTTATATTTATTTACAAGATATTCCCTTCTTTCATCATTATCGAAGATCCACTCTTTAAATTTAGCCTGAATAAGCTTTACTTTTGCCTGATTTGCCTGTGTTTGTTCAGGATCAATTACAGAAATAGAGGTTGAATTGCCATTTTTATCAACTGAATCAACAGACTTTTTCACCTCAACAGATTCAAAGTTAAGCATCTTTTCAAAGATTTGAAGGGCATTAAGTGAATTGGTGCCATAGACTGAAGATATTTCAGAATTATAGACACCAGGATATTTGCTGTCTCCGTCAAAAGCAAACTGATGTAAGTGCTTGTTATAAACGAGTTTACGATTTATATCTGCTTTAATCAGATCATTAAAAAACTGAAGATAAATCTCAGGATCAACAAAACGAGCACCAATCTCAATTGAAATATCTGAAGAAGTCAGTTTAGGAGGAATTACTTTCTCTAAATCTGCAATCTGAGAATTAAAAAGTTCAGTATTAAACTTTTCATTAGCCTTTTTGGCATCTTCAATCTTTTGATAGATATTGCCTGAAAGATATTCATCAGTGGTTACATAACCAGAAAAAGGCACAACTTTACCATTTTCATCAAAAGTCATCTGAGAAGGATCACGATAAATCAGCTTCTGATTAAACAGCTGAGAAGTCAGATCTTTATAATCATTCTCTTTTAAGAGAGTTGCCATGAAGGGAATATCAACTCTTCCCTTTTCGTTGATAGACATGATAAGAGCATCCTGAGGATTGTCAGCATGATCTTTTCTCTCTCTGTAGTTTAAAACCCTCTTAGAGAATACATCAGCCTTACCAATAAGTACGCCTTCATTATTCACTTTTTCAAGTGCTAAAAGCGAATTAAATGAATTGTCAGAGCTTAAAAGCTTTTTAGTTGTTCTGTTTACAGAAACAAAATAATCAAGTACTGGTTTGTGCTGCCCCTGAAGCTCTGGAAGATACGATTTACTGTTGTCAGCTTCCTTAGCATAATTTTTATAAAAATCATCATAAAGAATATTCAGCTGATTTCTGACATTAGTAATTTCATCTTCTGTGCTGTCAGATAATTCAAGATCACGAAGCTCTCTATAAGTATCACGAAGCTGAATTAATTTCACAGCAATTTTTTGAGATTTACCTGTAAAATCAGTTTGAAGTACAGGCTCTGTATTCTTATCTGTCTTATAGTAGATATTATTGTTTCTATCTAAATAATATGAGAAAGGGCGTGCATTTACAAATTCAGCACCTAAAACATTGGTATTTACATCTTTTCTTTCAGTTATGACATTAGACTGATTTACAGGATGATACTCTAAAGACTGAGATGTAGTGATATTGTTTAAAGCTGCATCAAGGGCATTAGTAAATGTGGAATCAAAATTAAAATGCCTGTCCATACCATCTCTGTAATAACTATCAAAATCATCAATTATAGAGTTGCAGGCTTTAAAACCATAAGCTGTAGATTTAGCATACTGAGTGCCGATCACCTGCTCAGGATGTTCAATAAAGTAATTGTTAACTCGTACATTCTGATAAGCTTTTTCATTATCTTCATCTACTGCGTAGTTTCTAAGATACTGATCATTTGTACATACCCATGAAAATTCAGGTTGAGATAAATCAATATGATCTAACTTCTGCTCTCTTTTTTGCAGAAAGATCATATCGGTTACAACATCAGTACCTGTTGAACTGAATGCAGTATCTGGAAGTCTTACTGCACCTAAAAACTTAGCTTTTTTAGCAATTTCCTCACGCACTTTGGAACCAGTTGCATCAAGAGTGAATGAAGAGGTTAAAAATGCAACTACACCGTTAGGATGCACCTCATTTAAGCTCTTTAAAAAGAAGTAATTATGAATTGAATTGACAGACAGACTCTTGTCATGAGGATCCTGCATGATGATCTGACCGAAAGGTACATTGCCAATGGCAACATCATAATAGTTTTCTGCAACAGTCTTTTCAAAACCAGTGTTTTTAACATGAGCTTCTGGATATAGCAGTGAAGCAATCTTTGCTGATAAAGGATCAATCTCAACTGCGGTTAGTTCTGAAGACTGCTGCATTTCTTTAGGTAATCTGCCTAAAAACTTACCTGTACCACAGGAAGGCTCAAGAATTTTACCGCCTTTAAAACCGAATGTATTTAGTTTTTCATACATCTTGTCAATCAAAACTGTATGAGTGAAATAGGCTGTATTTAAAGATGACAGGATGCCGTTATAATCCTTTTGAGTGATATGAGCCTCATTAAAAAGCCTGTCTTTAAACACTTCAAGATGTTGAGTATAAACTCCGCCCCAGCCTGAATACAAAGATAATATGTGCTGTTCATCAGGAGTGGCGAAATTTCTATTTTCAGATGTGATCTTATATAGAGTAGTTAAGGCTGCAAGATTATTTTCAGCTCTGTCATGAGAAACATAACGAGTATATTCATTGTAAATACTGTCATTTTGCAGCTCATAATTAGATCCTTCAGATTTAACAAGAGTATCAGTATCAAATACTGAAGCTGAAGGATCATCAAGAACAACGCTTACTGTATCATCAGCTGAATTTACTGAAGAGTCCCCTCGTCCATGAGTCTCTGCAAGGTGAACATCCCCACTCTGAGAGTTATCAGTTGCTCTACCAGCCAACATGTCACTGCCAGAGGAGCTGATGCTGTCTGCGTGAACTGTCTTAACTGCTTGGTCTTCTCGATTGTCAGGTTCTTCTGCAAATATCCTGTCAGCAGCAGAATTTGCTGAAGTTGCTGATCGCTCAACGATATTTTCTGCCTTAATTCCTGTCTGGTCAGTTTCTGTGGAGGATAATGAAGAGCTGGCGACAGAGCTTTCTGCATCTGCTGAGAATACAGGCTGAGATCCTGACTGTTCAGAATTTGCATCAGATTTTCTGGAAGAGGAATTATCGTGTTCTCTAGAAATTCCATCTCCTGAGAATAATGGCTCTCCTTGTTCTCTAGGAGATACATCTGCTGAATGATCTGAAGAGTTCTCTCTTCCATATCGACTGTCTTCGACTCCGTCAGATAAACCTGATCTTCCATCAGCTGCTGTTCGTTCTGTGCTCCTAAAGTTTGCATCTGCACTGAGATTTCCTGAGCTGAAAGACTCTGATCTTTCTTTAAGTTCAGAAGTTTCTGATTGAGAAGCTCTCTCTCTTCTGAGATCATCTTCTCTTTCTCTATCATGTAAGTTAGAAGTTTCTTCTCTAAAGCCATTCTGATCACTGACAGAGGTCTCAACTCCTGAAGTTGCATCATGTGACTGAACAGCAGATTGTCCCATGAATTCTGTTCTTCCTGGCTGTGAGTTCTGTTCCACTCTTCCCTGAAGATTGTCTCCCAGTCTGGAAGAGACACTATGAATGGAAAGTTCATCTCCATTGTCTGATAATTCACTCTCTTGAGAGGAAGCTCCAAAAGATCTTCCATCACGATATTGAGATTCGTCCTCGTGTAAAACGGAATATCCTCCTCGATCGTCTCTCTGAATGGTGATGTGCTCAGAATTTCTCTGATTGTCAGAGCTTCTTTCATAGCTGTTTCTGATAGATTGATTGTTTTCATAATTTAAAATCCTTTTAGTAGTAAATAACCTGTTTTCAGTATAAACTATACTGCATGATAATCCCTTTTGCAAGTTTATTAAATTGCTTTTTACAGAATTGATATTAAGATCACTTATAAAGTCATAAGAATTTTTACTGTCAATTCTTGAAGCTAAGATCTGAGCTATCAGTTTTACAGCTTCATCTTTTTTCTTTAAATAGAAATCATGTAATTCTTCATAATCTTTATTATTCGACTCACAGAAAAATTTAGCCAGATCTAAAAAGAACTGTCTGCTGTCTGAATAGGGAGTATCCAAAATTGCAGCTGACAAAGCTTTTAATTCATGTTCATTATCAGCACTTGCATTAAGTTCATCATACTTACGAGAAGGAGACTTTTCCTGACACTGTTCAGCATCATAATAAGTATTAAATATCAGTTTGGATTTCTGATCATTTGGATTTGAACTTTGAGCCAGAATTAAAGGTTTTGTTGCATTACCAGGCTCTCTGTTATATTCCATTCCTAAAATTTGTTCAGAAGAAACATTCTTTGCATCAGGTGCCTGTAGATATATCATTACCTGACTTCCAAATTTAAAATCTGGATTGTTTGCTATAACTTTAAGAAAAGTTTTAAATTTATCGTGATCATCGCAGATCTCGTTATAAATGTTTTTAATTTCTTTTTTGATTTCAGTATCAGTATTAAGATTTAAAAGTGTTGAAATATCCATTTTAAAGTTCCTAATCATGCAAAATACGTAGCCATGGCTACATTACATAAATTTCAAATAAAAAAAATCTATTAGGATATAAAAGAATTACATCCTAATAGACTTAAATAATCTGAAACAAATTTTTTCATCTTTATCTTTAAATAAGGAGATAAAAGTTACTAACACTACTATTATAATAGAATTTTTCTGTAATTAACATAATCTTTTATAAATTTTCATAGCAGAGACTTTTTTCAACCATTAAAGAGATCTTGCAGACGGTTTCTACTGGAGTTAATTCTTTAAGCTCAACCTCACTAATCACCTGACAAATTCTGGATAATATCAGAACTTTACGGTGTTTTCTGTCTAAGTTTAAATGCAGATCACCATCTGATGCAAACAGAATAACCTCATTAAATTTTTCAATCACTTCAGCAAGAAAACGGTCATCGTTTTGAGATTGACCGTTACTGATAAATTCATTTACTTTCATTATCTAAATTAGATCTTCAGCCCTGTATTTTTTGAATTATCTTTCGCTTTAAATTTTTTAAAGAATTTACTGCAAAACTCTTGAAAAATTGTTTCTGACTGTTTCCATATAAAGTGGACATCATTATTTTTAAAGTCTTTTGCTAAATCAAGTATTGGTTCAGCGTTAATTCTTAAATTTTGAGCTAAAAATTTGACCAAATATTGAGAAAACAACTTTTCATTTTTTAGTTCAGCAAAAGAAATGATACCAGTTACTACACCACCAAACTCTTTGATAGGATAAGCATTGTGATCATCATACACTGAAACATAGGTTTTGCAGATAAGTTGTGACTGCTGAGTATTCTCAGGCTCTTCATAAGTAAATGCAATCTTAAGATTTAAAAATTCATTTTCAGCTATCTCATGATTAAACGTTTGGGAAAGTTCTTTTGAATCAGATAAAACAGTAACTGAAGCCCATTCAGAACCTCTAGTTTGCAATAATTTAATAAATTTTTCTTGAGTTTTGGATTTTTTAATCCATGAATCCAGCTCTGGGATTTGATAATACTCGCAGAAACTTGTATTTTCTAAAGACAACCTAGCCATTTTTGCCTCTGAACTATAAATCATAAGTGTATTAAACAGAAACGATCATCTGTAAAATATGACCGTTATAAAATCTTCAGTGAATACTTTATTTAGATCATAACATAAGTCTTGACAGTCAACAAAATCTTTCATTTATATAAACCTTAACCTCTATTAAATAGAATATTTAGTAGCCTTGGCTACTTTTTTCAACCATAGCAATTAAAAATCGTGCTGGTGGTTTTCAGCATATTTATGAGATAAACCTAATAAAAGACATTTATCATCAAAGTGTTTAAATTCAAAATTTTTTAAAGATGGAATCTTATTGTCAAAATTTTTAGCAGTTTTAAACATATCAGTGAGACCAAGGTATTCATTTACATTTTTAGTATCCCATTTATCCAATTGCTGATTAAATGATTTAGCTTTACAGAACATCCCAGTCATGGAAGTTACTTTAGAGGTATTCCAGTTATTTAACGGTTGATTGAATTTTTTAGCTTCTTCAAACATGAATGACATATTAGTTACATTAGATACATCCCATTTAGCTAATGGCTGATTAAAAGAAATTGCTTTTAGGAACATACCCCACATACAAGATACATTTGATACATTCCAATTTTCTATGGGTTGATTAAATTTTAAAGCATAAGAGAACATATTACTCATTGATTTAACTTTACATACATTCCATTTATCAAGAGGTTGATTAAATTCTTTAGCTTCTGAAAACATATTATTCATTGCAGTAACATTAGAAACATCCCAGTTGTTTAATGGGCAATTAAAAGAAGATGCTCCTTCAAACATTGAACACATATTAGTTACATTAGAAGTATTCCATTGACTAATGTCACCGTTAAATTTTTCTAAATCATGTCCATCAAAACAGGTTGGAATATCTGAAAATAAATAAGACATATCTGTAATTTTAGATGTATCTATAAAATTAAGATCACAATTCCAACCTTTCTTTTTACAGGTATCTTTAATAATATCAACCAGTTCTTCTTTAGTCTGAGGTTGTACAGTACAACCAGCTTGAAGATTAGATTTCATTTATAAACTCCTTATCTGTTAATACTACGATTTTCATAATTAAAATCTTAAAAAACTTAACTCAATGAATGATGTTTTAGCAAACATCATCTGTGATAAATTGTCTTATTGACAGACTTTTGATCATTCAACTCATCAAGTCTCTTTCTTAGTTTTTGTTTTACTAAAAGCTTTTCTTTAAATTCTTTAAAAGAAAAATTCTGACAATAATCTACATTGAATTTCTTTTCAAAGAAATTCCTGCAAAAACTTTGAGTTTTACTGAATAAAGAAGAAGACCTGAAATTTTTTAGTTCTGAAAAATCAATTAGCTGATTAGAATTCTGTTTATCTTCTGATTGAGGATAAGGAATATCAACCATGAAAGACGGATAATTTCTGTTTACATGATCAGAAAGACAGCACTTACTGATAGAGGTCTCACAGATAAGCTTAGGATGTTCTTTTAAAGTTGGATCTTCATGAGTAAAGGAAAGAGAGAAATTAAAAAACTCATTATCTTGAAGCTCCTGATTAAGCGACTTGGCAAGTTCTTTTGAGTCAGAAACGCTCTCAACATGTGCCCATTCTGTCTGCTTTGAATTATAATTCCGTCTTTTTAAAGCGTTTATAAAATCCTCAGCAGTTTCTGAATTACGAATGAGAGTATCTAAATTTTTAAATTCAGAATAATCAAAAATACCGTCTGTATCTGTAAGCTGATTTTCAATGACTTCTTTTTCTACTACTTCTGGAATTAAATGATCTAAGAAATCAAGAAATTCCTCCTGCTGACAGGAATCAGTTTCATTGTGAAAATTCAAAAAGTCTATGATTTGATTTTTAACAATATCTTTAAAATCCTTTTCGTTAAACTGAAAATATCCTTTAGAGAAATTTGCATCATAAAATTCATAGTCTTCATCATCTACATGTTTATCAGAATCATCAGCATTAAGAATTTTATCTGCATCAGTAGTATAAAGCATTTCTTCAAGATTAAAATACTCCGCATCAAGCAAATAGGTATTATTCTCATAAGCTTCAGCTATATATTCGTTATAACCAGATGCTTTAGAGTCTAAAGCATACTGATTCATAATGTCACAGAGCTTATTTGCTGAGGTGTTATTTACGAAATTATCAACATTAAAAATCACCTTACCATCTCTTGTAACATTTTCACTCTTTTCATCAAAACTGAAAATTGCCATTTTGCACCTCAGAATTAAAAGAAAGTTGTTTCAATTTTATGAAAATCAAAAATATTCTGGCAGCAGTATTTAACTCTGTAGTTTTTAGTACCTAAAGAATAAGTATTTCCTAAGGCATCATTTACAGAGATCAGACCATGATCAAAATCGACTTTAATATTTAATTTTTTAAGCCATTCAGGATCTAAAGTAGATAAGGCTAAACAAATAGACTGCTCAAATACGTTTGTATAATAGGTATCTAAATAAGCTCGATCAGCAAAAATTATTCTGTCTTTTAAACCATGATCTTCTAAAGATGATTTATAAATATGAGGATAACCAACGCCTTGACCAAAATCACCATTTTCTTGAATGACAGTACCAGTGATCTCCCCTAAGAGCTTAAGAGCCTGTGGAGAAAAACGGACAATTACATTTGAATGATCTGAATTTGGAACATAAAAATCATCCTGCTGACTTAAAGGAATGAAAACAACAGAGTTTTCCAAGAGCTTATTAAAACAGTGTAAAGTAGCTCTGCAATCTTCAAGTGAATCATGATAATTATGTTGAGGCTCAGGAACATAGTTAAAAAATTCAGCACAATCTTTTAAAGGATGGGGAATTAAAGCATTGGTAACAGCTATTCTGTCATTTTTAACTATTGAGAAGGCATCCATAACATCGAGAGCTTTGTCATACACATAGCTAGGAATATCAAGAGTTTGTGCAAGCATTTTTAAATCGAAAGCAATATTGTAACCTACGATATATTTAGCCTGGAATAGCTGACCTAGAATAAACAGCTGATAGCTCTTTAAAGTATTTTTGTCTGCAACCATTTCTGGAGTTATATGATTGATTTTTTCTGCCTCTTCCCATTTTTTATTGAAAACAGGTTTTACGTATTCATTAAAAATCTTTTCGCCTGCACCATTGATAATAGAAAGCTGTAAAACCTCATCTTTATAAGAAAGACCTGTAGTTTCGGTATCTAAGATTAAAACATCTTCAGGAGCAACCTGAACATCATTGATTAACATATAAACTCCTATAAATGGAATGAACGATCTTGAGTCCTTATCAAGCATAGAATGTTCTCTAACAGAATTTAATTCTGATAAAGGAACTTTCCAAACTCCATAGTCATCAATATATTCACTATTATACTGTATAAAAATCGGTGTTGTATTTAGCCCCCTCAAAATAAGCAGATTTTGGATCAGAAACAGGATTAACATAACAATCATCTTTTAATTCAGTATCACCAGAAGTCTGATTTTCTAAAGATTTGACAAACTTACTCCTCATTTAACTTTTTAAGTTGTCTAGATAAAGTACTTTTTGAAATTCCTGTTAATAACTCAATTTCTCTTAATGAGAATCCCTGCTGATTTAAAGATTCTGGAGAGATATTCTTATCAACTAATGCTTTATAAATACGAATCAAATGACCTTGAATAGAATTTGGATCACTAAATGCTATTGAGGCTTTGATAATATTTTTTAAGTCTCCAGGATAAGGTAGCTTATTTGACAAAGTTACTATCTTCTTGAACAAACGTACATCTCTTAACTTTAACTTAAATTTGTCTGAAAATGATAAATACAGCTTTAACGCAATTTCTTTTAAATCGTCTTCACTATATCTAGAAAAGTCGATCACAGCGTCAAAACGTCTGATTAGAGCTTCATCAAAGTGGCTAAATAGATTTGTAGTTGCTATTAAGGTGATTCTGCAATCTAATTCATCTAAAGACTTAAAGAATTCAGTTGTTGCTCTTCCCATTTCTCTAATATCATTTTGATCAGTCCTATCAAGACACAAGGCATCCAATTCATCAAAAAGGATAATTACTTTTTCAGGATGAGCAAATTTTCTGATTTCATCAAACATCAAGCTAATGTTTTTTGATGTTTGTCCTAACTTACTATCAACAAGAGCAGATATCTTTGCTAGAAAAAGCTCTTTTTCCATGATTCTCGCAACTTGCTTCACTGATTCTGTTTTTCCTGTACCAGGAGGTCCCTGAAAAAGGAATTTATTCATACCTAAATTCCTTTTTAATGCCATCATAATACCTTTTAAATCTTCACTGATAACATTTGGAATAGGCAGTTGTTCCGCATTACAGACCACTTTTTGTAAAAATTCGCTATCACAATTAACAGATTGAAATGAAAAATACTCCTGTGAAGACAACAAAGAGCATATATAGTTTGACAAAACCTTATCACCAATAGAATCAAAATCTTTTGCAATATTTAAAGCTTCGTTGATAAAACCTGCATTATTGTTGTCGACGTGATATTTAATTAAATTTATAATTTGCTGCTTTTTCATGATATAAAATAATTCTTAAAAAAACTGGAACATTAAGATTCAACGATAAGGATCATTCTTAATTGGGATGTCAATACTACCTTCAGAAAATAAAAGTCAACAATTTTATCAACCAGTAGCTCTGGCATTTTAGAAAAAAATCCAAAGTCTGTTTAGACATAGTAACTCATATTTTTATTCTTTAAATTAGTAGCCGTGGCTAAAATTATCGGTGATAACCTGTCGTATTGACAGACTTCTGATTTTGAACTTTATTTTCCACGATAATATTTTCAGTTTTATCAAGATTAGGAATATAGTTCTCTTTAAGACTCTGATAAACCAGATGTTCAAAAGAGATAGCATTGTCATTTCCTTCAAAGTAATCAGCAATCTGAGAATTTAACCATTCATCTACTTTTTTGGCATGAAAAGGTATATCTAATTCAGTTAGACTTGATACATTAGAACCATCAGTACAAGGCATTCCCACAAAAGGTACGCCACGACAACCTTTAGATTTTTCAATTTTGTCGTGAAACTCCATTTTTTGTAAATCTGAGAGCTGATTAAATTTGTCGATAAAAAGCTCAGGATCTTCAAGATAGCTTCTAATTGAATTTTCAAAATTTTTTTCCTTTGAACTATCAATGTAATCAATCTTTTTACCATAATAAAATTCCAAAGCCTGATTTACAGGATCAGGAATTTCCATGCGAGAAAATTCGCTAGCATTTTTAATCAGGCGGTTAATTAGTTCATAGCCAGCATCATTACACGTACCGCCCATAACCTGCAATTTATGCAAAACTTGCTTTGACTGCTGCTCTGGTATTTTTTGATCTAACAGAAAGTCATAAATAGGTTTAAATACTTTTTCCAGATATTCTCTGTGAGAAACAATATTTTGAAGCACATTCTTAAGATAGTCTTTTGCTTCATCAACGGATTGTACTTCAGAAGACATATGCCAGGCATAATCCTGATTGTAAACAAAAAATGCTTTTGCAAAATCATTTAATTCTTTAGGTGAATTCAGGATCTCTTCAGGCTCTTTAAAAAGATGAAAATCTAAAAGAGAATCTAAATCTTCATCTACACAAAATTCTGAATCGTCTAGATTTTTATAATAAAAATCTTTTGAACGATCTAAGGATTTTAGGCATTCATTATATTCATGAATAATATTAACAAATGGAAGCTTAGGATCTAAAGATAATTTATCAATGATCTCATCTGGAGAAATATTGTATTCACCTGCAGAACATAATATTTTTACCTTGTGAGCAAATAGGTTTCTATCTTTAAGATCATTTTCATTAAAACTTTGATTAAAGCCGAAGGAAGCGAAAAGTGAATTGATTTCATTGAGTTTTTCATCACAATGATTAACTAAATACATTTCTAGTGATTGCAGAAATACACTTTGAACTTCATTACTCATAAACATTACCTCTTTTAATACTTTTACCTTCCATGACTCTTTGAAGCCTTAACATCGTTTTTGACAGAATTATCTTTTTTGAGAATTTCATTATTTCTTGAATTTACATATTTTTTAAAAGCTTTATACATGTTTTGCATATATGAAGAATTAGGATTAATTAAAGATTTTTCTGAATCCTTATAATATATTTGATTTAATGAGTAATTTAATGCAGCTTCTTGTTTATCATTAGCTTTTTCTAAGAAATTATTAGGATTTTTTTCTAACATAACAAAAGCTCTTTCAAAAATATTTTCATTGTTATTATTCATGAAAGGATTTGTGAAATTTATTGTTCCCCAAGTCTTAGGAGAAGAGTCGATAACTTTAAATTTTAAATGCCACCAGCCTTGATCGCTATGAATAGCATTACTTAGAGAAATTGGTTTATCGTCTATTGAGGCTAATGGATTATGAACTTTTAATGATTTATTTTTATTAAGAAAGTCTTTGTAATCATCATTATTTATGACTACAAATGAAGTATTTAAAATATCTGGTTCATTCTTGATTTTTTCTTTAATTAAAGGATCTTTATAATTAGTTAAATCATAACGATCTTTTGAAACATTAAAAAATTCGATTCCAGGAAAATTTGGAGCTTTTCTTTTGAGTTCATTAAATGTTTGTGTTGGCATCTGAAGATAAATTAAATTTGAATTTCCAACTTTATCTTGCCAATGAGGAATTTCAGTAGAACGAGTAATTTCTTCGAATTTGTTCACTGAATCATTAGTTCCTCCATCTTTTAAATAAGAAGAAATAGCTTTATTCATTCTTTCAGCAAACGCCTTAGCCACAGCATGGTTTTTAGAAAGTTTTGAAGTCTCACGCACCATGTGGACAGGATCAACCTTATTAAATGACTCATCAGCAAACTTAGGCTTACTGTCTTTAAGACCTGAATGTAAATCATTCTTAAAGTTCTTGTTATCAGCCATAAAATGATCCATCTGACAAACATTAGGCATAGGTGGAACAGGCTGATTATAGGCATCAGTTCCAGACATAAAATAGTTTGCATACTTTAAATCACGCCAGCCCTCATCAAAGGTAAAATTCATATTGAAATTCTTGGCATCTTTTAAGAAATCGTTAGCTGACTTGACATTGGAGAAATCAAGATCTTCACCGTTCTTAAGCTCTTTCTTTTTAGTTCCTTTAAGAACACCATCCAAATTATGGACAGCAGAAGTATCCATGTTTGCAAAATCTTCGATACGTTCGAACATTTCTTTAACATCACTGTCGGTGTGAGGAACAACAAGTTTCTTGTAGTCCTTAGGACGAGGAATAGGCAGCTTAGAAAATCTCTCTTCTGGGGGAATATTCTGTTTACCTAGTTCAACATAGGCATCAATTACACGCTGAGTCATCTTATCAGCATTTTTGAACATATTAGAAAGAAACTGACCATTTAGATGACCTTTCATGCCAGACATATCCCAACTATGAAGATCCTGAGAGAATTCCTTACAGTTATAGAACATCTGAGCCATAGCAGAGACATTGGACACATTCCAATTACTTATGTCTGCATTAAAGTTTTTGCAGTTATAAAACATTTGTCTCATGTTTGTTACATGAGAGACATCCCATTTTTCGATACCAGAAAAGTCAGTTCTGGTAGAATTTTTAAAAAGTCCTTCAAAAGATTCAACTTTAGAAACATCAATCTTGGAGAGTTTAACTCTTGGATCTTCAACCAGAGCTTTTAATTCCTCAAGAGAAGAAGGATGATGAGTTTTCATTTTAAATTTAAAATCTTTATATTTATTTGCAATACTTTGAAAAATAGCCATTTTAATGATCCTTTCAGTATAGTTTACTGATTAAAACATAATTTGAACTTACCATTAAAGATAAAGTCAAGGATAAAGTTATTGTTACCTGCGGTAAGCAAATCCCCTGTTCTGGCTCTGTTCTTGTGACTGTTGCTGATCCTGTTTTCTGCTAACAGCATTTTTGAAAGTCTCAGCAGCACTCATATTCTGAATTTGATCGCCCACGTGTTCTACAAAGGCAAAGAATGACTCTTTCATAAAAGGCTCATAATCATTTACCATTTCAGATACTTTTAAGCCAGCATCATTTTTTAGAGCCTTAACTACATAATGATCTTTCTGCTTGTAAAGCTCTCTGACTTTATCCATCATAAAAGGATTTTCCTGTACCAAAGGCAGGCAGGCTTCAGTGTTATAAAAGGTTACCTTATTCTTGGCGATATAAGGAAGACGGAAATCATTTGAAACATTGTACTTAATATTATTAGAAAGAGTAAGGAATGACTCCATATCTCCAGGCTCTGGAAGAGTAACCACATTAAAGAATGTCTTATAGGTTTGATCACCTAAATACTCCTTCATATTTTCTTTAACCTGATTAAAATCGATAGAATCCCCTTTCTGAGGATCCATATCTAAAGCATCATAAACAGCATCTTCGGTTGTTAAGTTATTTAATGATATATTCATTTAAAACTCCAAAAACAAAAAAATCTAAGCTCTGAGAAAACTCAAAACCTAGATTAAAAGAGGTAAAATAAACAATTTGTAATCATCTTTTCTTTTACAGAAAAAAATATTTATAGCTAAAGTATAAAATACAGCATAAAAAAAAGCAAATACATACCATAGTTTTTTATATTAAATCACAAAAAAATAGCCACGGCTACAGAAATCACTTGTCACAGTAACAAATAAAATATATAATTTGGTATAGAATATACTTATATAAATAGGTGAAATATGGACAAAGATGTAGTTTACACAAAAAAGATACAGGATCAGGGAATAACAGTTAAGACTGAATATTCACTAATACCTGTTGAAAACAACCGACAGGAATATCAGTTAAAAGCATACGCCAAAACTAACGAGGATGCTGATTTCAAGCCTTTTATGCAAAGAAAAATGAACTTTTTGAGGTTAGAGGAATTCATAGAGTTAACCAAGATGATCTTCAATGAGATCAAGACAGTATTCAAAAAGGCTCTGAGTCATTTTTATAGAAGGTAGATAGCAAAATGCCTTAAACAAAGTCACCACACTTTTTAAGGCATTCTGTATACACAAAAAAGTATTCAACTTTTGCTTAAGGCAAAAAAATTAAGGGCTTCAAATTTTGAAGATGTTTCTACTATATTTTACTTTCAGATAAAAGTCAACGAAAACACAGAGTTAAAGTTAAAAATGGCAATTATAGTAAACACTGGTGAATAAATCGTCATCGGCTGCCACGTCCTTGTAAAACTAGCGAATAATATAATAAAATACATTTATAAATGTATAAAGTATTACAATTCTTAAGTTTTGGAGTATAAATATGGAAAATGTGCTATTACCTTTATCTATAATGATATGCGGTTTTATATTCTTTATTGTTTATTCTTTTTTACCGAGAAAATTAGTTAATATCATTGATAAAACAATAATATTTCCTATTCTGTTTGTATTAGGAATATTTCTTTTTATACTATCTATTTTAACTGGAGCAGCACCAGGGTGTTTGGATTTTGGTAAAAAATATAAAGAATAGACAGATTTGAGCGTTACTAGCAGTAAAGACTTTTTTATACCATACTCTAATCACTTAATTTTGACTTTCATAATTAAAGGGAGCCTCTGCTCCCCTTTTTGATTAACCTTGAATTTAGATATTGTTTAAATTCTTAAACGTATCTTCTATCTTTCTAAGTTTCTCTTCCATGCTGTCTTTCTCATGGCAGGCTGTATAACGATCCTGTTCAAGCTTAAAGATATACTGTCTTAACTCTTTGACAAACATCGTAGTAAGTTGAGTTCTTACTGTACCTGTAGTCTTATGAGCTACTAAGTTTAACTGATTGAACATCTCAATCATAGTATGAGCAAGAGACTTGTCTGTGACCTCGCCATTAAAGATTGCCTTCATAAAGAAAAAGAAAGTCTCATTCATAATTTTCTTTACATCTTTAGTGGTCTTGGCTCTTAAAAAGAAATCATCTGCCAGGAATAAAGGTATTGACTGTGACTGATACCTTTCTTTGCCATAAGTAAGAGTTCCATCTGGATCATACCTTCCGTATTTTCTGATTGCTGGTAGCACCTCTGAGGTTACCCATTTTTTAAAAACAATAGCTGAAGAAAGTTTGGAACCAAATATTAAATTATAGAGTCCACTTTCATTTATACAGTAACAAGACTGTATTCCGCCATTGGTTTTAAGGTCGATCCTTTTTAGATCGTCCTTATCAACTATATGATCTTTAACGGCTTTTCGTGGAATTTTATAACCTAGAGATTCACATACATCTTTAGCAATGAACCATGGCTCGTTGTCAATAATTACGCAACGAATTGAATTGTTATGAAAAGAAAAAGTAGAAATGACCTGCTCAGCAGGTAAGTTTGATTTAGCGATCATGATTGGTCTCCTGTCTAAATAGAACTAATCCAAAGCTATTTTCAGTAGCATTTGGAAGCCAAGAGCTGAAAACTGCATAGACAGTTGCAGCGGACATATTCCCCTTTCAGGTATTGTATTAGTCGCACTCTCGGCACAGAGATCACAACGTGATAATGTTATGAGAATGTACTATTGTCGTAAGCACAACGCTGTTTGGAAGTAAGAAAAAGTGTTTTGAGCACTTACAGACAATATAGAAACAATCTCAAAAGATTTCAATAACTATTTGAATTATTTATTAAAATCTCAATATATCTTAATACTTATTACAATATACTGCAATATTTATATACAATTATATATCTTAATAATATAAAATACTTTACATAAAAAGATATATAGGCACCAGCACCTGATTATTCAGATGCAGACACCTTTAAACTAAACTTTTCTAATTATTACCTTTAGCTCGATTATGAGATTTACAGAGCATTTCACAGTTAGATAAATCGGTAGCACCACCTTTTGACCAGGCACTGACATGATCTGCATCCATTTCTGTTATTTTCCAAATCTTGGATTTATTAGAGTTATTACCATGAGCACAGACAGGACAGTTAGAACATCCCTTTTCCTGAGCTAGTTTAGTTTGTCTGTCATAAGCTTTCTGCTTATCTTTTTTCTCAAAAACTCTGATATTAAGCAGCTTAACAAGATCAGGGCTTTGACCGCTTAACGCATATTCATAAACACCTTTTTTATCGGTTACGTATTCATCTGAAAGTAACTTATTGACCAAAGCATTAAGATCAGCCTTGTTATAAGGTTTTAAATGGTATTCCTCATAAAGTCTGTTCCATTCCAAACCTTTCATCTGAGGTGTTACCTTATCAAAGGTATTATTGATCCAGTCAATGATGGTATCAAAGTACAGTTTCATTTCCTGAATATTAAGATCTTGTCTGTGGACACTCATATATTCAGAAATGGATTGATTATATTTAGAGCTGATCCAGTTTAAAGCAACCTCAAGATACTCCTGCCTAATCACATTACCATTTATATAGGCACTCCACTTATTGATATTGGTATTCTGAGAATTACTAAAAACAGTTTTGGCAGCAGTGACAAAAGGACCTGAATAAATAGCGTTAAGTAATTCCTGACTGTTTAAAGGCTCACCAGCAATATTGATTGTTTCAAACCACTTTTTAATTTCACTCTCTTCACCTTCACAAACATAAACTAACAGTTCATAGTTAAGAATTTTTGTCTGTAAATCATCAGCAAGTCCTTTAAAAATTTGTTCAAGAGAATTTAGCTTAATCGCAAATTTATTAGTTAAAAATCTACCTATGGAAGTGATACGCTGCTGACCGTCTAAGACCTCATATTGTTCATCCCCTACCTTATTAAAATAGATGAGACCCAGAGGATAACCTTTAAGAATTGAATCAATAACTGCGACATCTTTCTTGCCGTCAGCATAAATATAGTTACGCTGGTATTCAGGCTGTATAGTGAGCTTACCATTTAAGCCGAAAAGACCTTTACCTTCTAATTCATTGTATTCAAATCCTTCACACAGTTCTTTTACCGTGTACATTTTTAATTCTGTTTTCATGATAGAGCCTCGCGTTTTTTAATTAAGATCCTAAAATATGGGCATACTCCATTTACACAAAGATCTTTACCATCATCACCTTTTCTGAATTTAACAATTTCAAACTGCTCTGGACAGTATTTACTAAGAAAACTGATAGGAACTCCCATTACTCCGTCATAATCAGAAGGAATGGCATTAGTAACAGGAACTTCTATTGCATTGTAATTATCGTATTTCTGGTAATTCTGACCTTTTAACTTTTTATTAAATTTGATGTTATCTGACATAGTCATCAGCTCTAACGGCTGATGTCTGCGACCATGTTCAATATTTGTAAACCAGCAGGCTGAACCAATAGTGGCAAATCTCTTTCCATTTATAGTGATTATCTTTCCGTTATCATAATGATCAGGAATAGCAAACCAGTGTTGACCAGTACCATTCATTGAGGTGCCCATCCACATTTTATTTTCTTTAATTAAAGGGAAGATCTCTTTGTAGGTGACGGCATTCATATTACCGATAATTAAAAATTTATTGTCTGATTCAAATAACCAGGACACAAATTCTCTAAATAAACTGAAAGGAGGATTAGTAATAATAAAATCCGCTTCATCTCTTAATTTATTAATTTCATCAGATCTAAAATCACCGTCACCTTTTAGATATTCCCATTCAAGATCGTTATAGTCCACATGTTTATTTTTACGTGTTAAGGTAAAAATCTTACCTTTTTGATGATCTATAGTTTGATCGAAATTATGAGCTTGTTTAATATTTTCTGCGTTGTCTGGTAAATCGAGCAGACCGTATTGTTTAAGTTTACTGTCTATAGCGTACGAGGTACTGATTAGCTTTTTTAAACCAAAGTTTTCAAAGTTTTGAGCAAAGAATTTAGTAAAGTTAGACCATTCAGGATCATCACAAGGTAATAAAACTGTTTTATTTCTAAAGACATCAGGATTGTATTCTAGATAAGCGTTGACTTCTTTTTGAATATCAACATACTGAGTATAGAACTCATCGTTTTTCACTCTTTTAGCTTTAGACAGGCTGTCTTTTTTACCACTACTCATGAGACACCTCATGAGCAGGATTAAAAGAAAGGAAAAATAAATTAAAACTTAGAAGAAATCGACTTGACTTAAAAAGACCAACAGCTAGGATACTATTGATTGATTGATTGATTGCATAACTTGTGCCTAATTTATCTTAAAAATAATAGCGAACACCGCTATATAATAATCTATAGCCGTGACAAAAATACATAAAAGAGCACACCAAAACTGGAAATTAAATATTTTGTGACTAAACTCAAAAATAATTTACAAAACTACTTGCAAAAGATACAAATTAAGTATAATGTATACTTATACAAACACCTTAAAGAGGATTTAATTATGAAACTTTCAAAACTTATTTTAACCACCGTAGCAGCCACCTTTTTATTAACCTCAATCTCTGCTGATGCCACAACAATTTCAAGAACTCACAGAACCTTTAAAGGCAACGGCACCCCTGCTTCAGAAGCCCTTGCAAAGAAATGTCAGACTATCTGGGATGAATATGAAGAACTTGAATATCAAAAAGATTTAACAATGGCAAAAACTCATGATATAAAAAAAGTTCACGAGTTCACAATAAAACAAAAACCTTTATATGATGAAATGGTTAAAAACCGTTGCCTTTAGTAAATAAAAAAAGCAGAGCCTAAACTCTGCCTTTTTTATATCTACCTTACTTATCCACTCCCATCTTTTCACCTATTTTTCTTACGGTATCAGCCATATCAGACATGGCACTATTGCCAGCTCTCTGAGCCGTAACTCCTGCTCCTCCTGGTGTAAACGAATTTCTCAAAGATTGAGCCATCGCTGAAGCGCCTGAATACTTTCCTGCAACCGATGCAGCTTTACCAACCTTTGATCCCATACTCATAGCAGCTTTTGCAAAACCTGCACCTTTTGCATTTGAATTTGCCCATGCGTTCATTCCTTTACCTGCAAGACCACCTAAGCCCTTGCCGATATTTCCTACAGAAGTTCCTACACCTGCACCTACAGCCTTTAAGGCAGCACCACCTGCTACAGCAGCGGCAGCACCTGCAACTCTTCCTGCAATGCCACCAGCATCATAGCCAGCTGATGATCCCTGACCAAAGAGACCTGACAGAGCCTGTGGTAAGGATGACTGTACCTTAGTAATAATGAGGAATACCACCAGTACATTTAAATACGCAAGGAGCTGTTCACCAAGTTCGTCTTTATCCATTGCTGCACCAAGATCACCTGTCAGTCTGTTTAAAACATCAAAACCGATACCAGCTAACAGACAGGCAGTAAAATACTGCACCGAATAGGCTAGGAGCTTTTTAAGATATTGAATAGAAGTGTCTTTAGTCCATGAGCTACCTGCCATACCCAGAGCAAAAATACCAATGTAACAGGTAAAGTAAAATTCAATTTCTAAAATGATAAGATTGATTGCCAGCAGTCCACAGTTGATAATAATAAAAATACCAAATACAGCTCCAATCAGTGATGTTAGCAACAAAGTCATGTTAAAAGCAGATCCTTCTGGATGGATCAGCTCAAGCGCAATATCTGTACCTTTGTTAATAAGTTCAGCAGGATTAGACGGATTAAAACCAGTCTGTTTTGCTCCCCAGTTGGTGAAATTTGAGAACAGATTAAAGATCACATCACCTGCTTCGGTAATCAGCCACCAGAAAAAACCTACCGTCATACAGCATTTAAGCAGCTCAAAAATCAGATTGTTAAGCTCAGCACCCTTTAGTGCCATCTGACCGAAAGACCAGACAATACCAATTAGAGCCAGACTTAAAAACAGATTTTTAGCTGCCTCTTGAAAGGTACTTACAAGATTTTGCATCTTCTCTTTAAACTGATTCTGGGCATCATTTAAACCTAAAGAAGGAGCCTCATTAGCAGTAGCATTAGCAGCATCTGCACAGTTCATAGCGATGGCTATAAAGAGGATCACAAAGAAGAGCACCCACAGCCACTGTTTAGCTGTTAAATGAAAGTTAAAAGTATTTAAGGAATAAATCATATCAGCTCACTACTTTAAAACTAATGAATCGAATTTGCCTACTTTTGTAGCATTTAATTTTGCTTTATTATTTTCTAAAGACTTCTTATTCTGAGCAGAAATCGCAGCATTCTGCTTATTCTGAGCAGAGATTTGACTGTCAATGGCAGCTAAACTCTTTAAAACGGCAGACTGATAGAGACCATCCTGCTTGTACTGAGCAATATTGATAGCACCGACATTTTCCATGACCGCTCTCTGACCTTGAGATGACTTAAGATTAGTTTCCATCGTGGTTGCAGTAGATTCCACAGTAGAATGGATACTGTCACCAAGCTCTGCGGCGACAGAAGCAGCACCATCAGACAGCCCACCTAAGCGTTTATAGGCATCAAAAGCCTTATCAACAGGATTGCACGTTGGAGACAACGCACACTGCTCCCACTCTTCATAGGAGCCAGAGGAGTTTTTGATAAAGCTCTGCACATCCTGAAAATTGCCGTACAAGCTGTTGACATAGTTATAGGCATTAAGACCAGAACCGATGATCTTGTTTGCATCATCAAACGCTGTCTTGAATGGTTTGGCAGCATCCATCATCTGCTGCTCATACTGTTTTTTCATCTGCTCAAGATGGTCAAGCTGAGTGGCATAGTCAGACATCTGCTGAATGTATTCCTGTAATGCCTGAGTTAAACCTGCAATATCAACCACAGGAAAACCTGATGCATGTGCTGGTGTTGAGACACAAAAAGAAAGGCTTGTACACAATGCCATTGTTGAAATTAACTTTTTCATAGTTACTACCTTCTTAGTGTATTAAATGACCTAATACAAAGCCCAGAACTAAAAAACCAGTTGCAGTACCAGCAAGTGCAAGCCCTGAAATGATCTTAATATTATGAATAAGATCTTTAATTTTCTTTTCAAATTCATCGTGTAAAGATGTCTGAACTTTCTTAAAGCATTCTGAAATAGCGTTAGAGAACTCCCCTTTAATCAGTAAATCGACTTTATCACAGGTTGTTTTTACCTGACTGTCAATTTTTTTAAGGCTCTCATCTTCACGTTTATCCCATAATTCAGCAAGAGAGGTTAGCTTTTCAGTTGACATTGCAAAGAACTCAGCCAGTCGTTTAGACAGCTCCTGCGTAAACAGCTCCTGCATCAAAAACTGAAGTACTAAAGGATCTTTGTCTGATAGTTTCTTACCGTACTTCTGGAACACCATATCTTTGAACTTGTTATAAAGCTCTTCAAAATCTACAGAATTTGCTGCCATAAACCTATCCTTTATCTACTCTCTAAATAGCCAGTTTCAAATGATTAACAGTATTTTTAACTGAATACTTAACCGCTGTTTTCACAGCAACCCCCAGACCACAGATCAATGCTGCAATACCGTCACTTTCATGAGCCTGCTGATCCTTTTCTTTCTGGATTTCGTTTACATCTTTCTGAAGTTTCTCAAGATTTTGTTCATTGAATTTAACCGACTGATAATCTGAGGAGATCAGGCATCCGTTGATAATGAGTTCACCTAGTTTTGCATTAAGATTTCTTTTCATACAGTCTTCATTAAAAAATTCTTCCTTAAGATAGGTTAAGGCATAAAAGATACTTCTTTCACCAGGAGAGAGTTTATGCAGAAAATCATACTGCTGATATTTTGAGCTTTCAAAATACTTGTGTAGCTTTTGTGTAGTATAGTTTAAAGCTGAATTAACATCAAATTCAGGATCTTTCTTGCATTCATCATCGATAAGTTTCATTGCAAGAATTGAGATGCAGTAGGAGTCAGGCTGAAAATCTTTCATTTCAAGCATAAATTTAAGCTCTTCCTGAGCACCACTTTCTGGAATATAGTCAAGTGACTCCTGCTTCCAGCCCTTATTTGAAGGTTTAAAGAACAGTTGCTGATTATGCAACAGTTTAATAATTTCTTTATTTTTCATAACCAATCCATAAAATCATGTTTACATACATTTACTATAATATAGTATATTTTTAATAAAAAGGCATTCACAATATGCTTAAATAAGGGACTTTTGACAGTCCCTATATAAATTTAAGCTGACATCACCTCATCCATCTTATCGCTGATAAGACACTCATCTAAAAACTTTCTGTAATCCATATTCAATATTCCATATATGCACTCATCAGCAAGCCATGACATACAGAAAAGTTTTTTACTTCTTTCTGATAATCTGTTTACATTAAAAATACATGAACAGGCTGGTTCTATAAAGTAACCTTCTTTAGTTGTTTCATAGATTTTGTTTTTAAATCTATTGTCTATATACTTTAAAAGTTCTGGATATTGTTCAATCAATGGTTCTACATCTCTTGAACTTGTAGAAAAATCTTCGAAGGATAAATCAAAGATTTTTTGAATAAACAAAGCTAGATCTTCAGAATTTTTAGGATAGTCCATTTTCATAATTTTTAGAAATAATGGCAGATTAGGTAATTTTTCATTAAGATATTTTTCTACCTTTTCAAAATCAAAAACAAACTGGAATTTTTTATAATATTCAATAAGCTCCTGCGTATTTTTAAAAGCTCTATAAAACATCACAACAGTATGAACATAATGAAATTTGCTTAAATCAAAATTTTGCATAATCTACCTCTTAAGAGCAGGAATAATATTTTTTGAATTATCTAATTGTACATCAGGATGATTATTTTTATGATTATCAGATATGGTTAAGAGTCCTTTTTTATATAAATCATTTCCTAAAATAAACATGTCTCTAGCATCTTTTGTTGGAATGGTATTATTGCTGGTAATACTTTCACATAACGCTTCATAATTAGTATGATTATCCCTGTACATTTCATTTGGATTGGTTATAAACAAAAGTTGCAGTGATGTAAATTTAACATTTTCATCAATCTGATATCCTTTTAAAGTTACATAATCACTTAGTTCCATTGAAGTAAAAGTTTTAAAGAATTCTTTGTCGGATCTGTATTTTTCCTTAATTTGTTTTAATGTACTTTTACTTATTGCAAAACTTTTAAATAAATGATTTTCACCAACTAAAGGAGCAAGTTCAGATAAATGTAAATCCTTATCACTTTTAATTGGAATAGGAAGATTTTCAAGTTCAGAATCTTTGAGTAGAACTAATACCATTTTATTTTCTAAAGGGGTATTAAATGAGTAATTATTTATTAAAGATTCATAATCTTCTTTATACTGTTCTTTGTTTAAACAGAATGGTCTTTTATCAAGCTCAATATTGAGCACTGTTGAAGCTAATGATAAAGCTATATTTGAAGGTAACTTATTAAATAGAGGAATATTTTTAGCATCAAAACTAGAGCATCCAACTAAAAGATCAGTGCAGTCTGCTGAAATTTTATAAAATAAAAAGCAATCTAAAGAAGAATTAAATTTTTTACAGTTTTTAAGCATTCCAACACATGAATTTAAATTTGTAGAAAATTTTTGTTTCTCAGAAAAATTCTGATTGTAATCTGTATTGGCAAGAAAATTATCAGCATACTTACAATTAAAAAAACAAAAATTCTTTAATTCTGGATTAAAATTTTTTGCTCCATTTGCAAAATCTGTAAAATCAATTGCACTGCTTGTCACCCAGTTTTCTATACCATCATAATTAGATCTTTCTGAATTTTTAAGAACTTTAGAAAAGTTTTTGCACATAGAAACATCAATGGTATCAAGACGTTGATCATCATCTAAGCTATTAACAAACTCATTAATTTCATCATTCCTGGTACAGTTAAGACAGGCATATTCAGCTTTTATAGGAAGTTTAAAACCTTGCTTTTTAAGATTTATAATTCGTTTTTCTTTTTCAGAAACTATATTACGCACAGTGAGTTGATAATAATCATAAACAGGAGTATCAATACAGATATTTTTTATAAAACTGTTAAAAGACTTATTTTGTAAAGGAACAGAATCTAATTGCCAGTTTGAAATGTCATGGCTAAAAAATTGAGCATTGGCAAACATTCCATCTATGCTCGATACATTTCTCATATCCCACTTTTCTATGCCAGAAAAGTCCATTCTCAAACTGTCTTCAAAAAGAAAAGACATATCTGTAATTGCAGACACATCAAGATCACCTAAATAAACATTAGGATCATCCACCAGTGTTTTAAGTTCTTTATAATCATTAACCTTAATCATATAAATCACCTATGAAAAGTTGCTGTTTTCTGTTTATCGATTACATATTTATTAAATCTTTATTCCTTTACTTACGGACTGTTTTTTTACTTGATTAATAAGTTCCTGTTGTGCGAACTTTTTTGTATTATTTATTGTTGTTAAATCAATTGTTGTGATATAGCTAGACTGCTGAACATATGTAAACAAAGCCATAGAAAAATCTTCAAACTTTTTCTTGTCAGCCAAAATTCCAGAAGGCTCGATTATAGGATCAGCCTTTATCCATTTACATAGATCATTAAAGTTTTCGTCCTTAATGAATCTAGATAATGATATAAGTTCGTAGTAAGGTTTAAAATAAGGATGTAATTTTGGATCTGAATATTTGAATTCACATATGCAATCGTAAAGATCATCATAACTTTTTACAAAATCAAGATTTGGATCTAAAGGTAACAATTCAACAAGATCACCAGGTAAAAAATTGAATTCATTTTTTGAGCATTGCTTTACTACATCATCAGCAAATTTACCTCTGAATTTCAGCGCATTCTCATTATAAGTGCTGATATGCCCACAAGAGGTAAAAAGGGAGTTAATATCATCAATTTTTTCTTCAGCATGTTGGATCAGCCATTGATAAAAAGAAAAATAAAAATTTTTAGAAGCTGTCTCTTCAATGGTATTTACCATTTTTTCATAATTAGAAAGATATTCCAAAATAATTACCTCTTTTTATTAACCAATGGCTCAGGCATTTTAGAAAAATCCAAAGCCTGCTTAGCGTAATAACTCATATTTTTATCCTCAAAAACCGTAGCCATGGCTACAGATTTAGTTTAATAGCAATACTGATATTATAACAGATTAAGTATATTATATTTTATTCAATCTCAATAAGAGATCACATCTTCAATCATCAATAGTTTAAGATTTTTACAAACAAAATAAGACCAGTTTGCATTCCCATTGCAAAGATAAAACCTGCAAGGAATACAGCTACCGTTAGATAAAAAAATTTCTTAAGTTTTTTCTTACGTTCTATTTTTTTATTTTCCTTTTCTGAAGCTAATTCTTTTTTCTTTGTTTCTTGTAAATACTTAAGTTCAGTTAAATAGGTTAAAACATCTTTATAGTCTCTGCTGTTTAAATTAAACTCTCCTTCTAATTCAAAGAAAAAAATGGTTGGATCTGTTAAATGAAGAATTTTATTTTTAACAAGGTTAATTATTTCATCAAGGCTTCTCATCTTAATCGTGTTAGGTTTTCTCATTTACTGGTCCTTTACTATTTATGACATGATTGATTATTAAGACTTACAGCATTTTTGATCTTCTGTTCAAATGGTTTTATAAGATGCAGCATCTTAAATCTCACCTCATCATCTATCACTACAGACGGTGCCCTACTGTCTTTTTTATCTTTTAAGATAACAGGTGAATTTAACTCTTTGATGTGACATTGATATAACAGTTCCTGCAAAGCCTTAAGTGAGCTGATTTTCTGAAGCTTATTTTTATCATTTAAGCTGTATATATCTCTTCCTTTAAGACTCTTTGTGATCTCTTTAAGATTGTTTTCTGTAATGGCATTAAATCGCTGATTATAAAGATCGGCAGGCTCATGCTTAAAGTTGTAAATCTGTCTTTCAAGTTGCTTCTGTATGTACAGATACTCCGTCTTTAAAAGTAACTCTTTGTTGATTTTGTACAGCTCAGATATACCAGCCCCTGGTCTTAGAGTATCAGCTATTACAATTCTTTCTTTAATATCATTATTTCTGTAGACAGTAATGTTAGTTTCAAGAAAATATCTGAACGGATCAAGCAGTAGCCCTAAAGAATCGAACTTGTTTTCTTTAGGCTCAATATGAAATTCTGTAATGTAAGGATCATGTTTTTTATCAAATTTCGAATACAGATTATCAAAGGTCTGAATAGAGCTTTTATAAGCCTTAGCATAACTTTGTGATATAAACAAATCTTCACTGTCAGTTATATATTTTTTATCAAAGGCATCATTGATACCAGTATTTATTGAATTAATAAATTGTAGAAAAATTTTAGGATTTTCAGAATTTATTAAATTTACTAATGACTTAATTCTATTAACATATCTATAATTTGGTTCTTTATTAGATACAGTCTGTCTACAAAAAGAAGCACTTAAATTACGAAGTGAAATTTTTAATTCATTAAAATTCATCTGGATATACCTCTTTTGCTTCAGATAAATTTGCATAAATTAATTCTTTTAACCCTTCAGTTTGTTTTATGTGCAGCGCAAACTTAGGTAAATAAGGGATCATTCCTGCCATTTTGTCAAAAGTATCAAAGTCACCTTGATCATAGGCATCATCCATTTGATGAAATATATCTTGAATTTCCTTTTCAGAATACTTAACATCATACTTTTCTCTGCATTCAAAATAGTGTTTCCATTCCTCTCTGGTCATTCTGTTCTCTGGAAGATCATAACCGTTTGGAAGATGATTGATGTCAGTCATAATAAAATCCTCATAAAAAAATTACTTTCAATCTATTCTACTCTAATTATAGAACATCCGCCTATCATTTCAAGTATATTTTATACCATACTTTAATCACTTAATTTTGACTTTCATAATTAAAGGGAGCCTCTGCTCCCCTTTTTGATTAACCTTGAATTTAGATATTGTTTAAATTCTTAAACGTATCTTCTATCTTTCTAAGTTTCTCTTCCATGCTGTCTTTCTCATGGCAGGCTGTATAACGATCCTGTTCAAGCTTAAAGATATACTGTCTTAACTCTTTGACAAACATCGTAGTAAGTTGAGTTCTTACTGTACCTGTAGTCTTATGAGCTACTAAGTTTAACTGATTGAACATCTCAATCATAGTATGAGCAAGAGACTTGTCTGTGACCTCGCCATTAAAGATTGCCTTCATAAAGAAAAAGAAAGTCTCATTCATAATTTTCTTTACATCTTTAGTGGTCTTGGCTCTTAAAAAGAAATCATCTGCCAGGAATAAAGGAATAGACTGTGACTGATACCTTTCCTTGTTGTAAGTTATCAAACCGTCAGGATCATACCTTCCGTATTTTCTGATTGCTGGTAGCACCTCTGAGGTTACCCACTTTTTAAACTCTTCTGCTGCTTGAAGTTTAGAACCAAAGATTAAGCAATACAGACCAGACTCATTAACATAAGAAACAGCTTGTTTTCCACCTTTTGTAAGGGTGTCACGTTTTGTGACATCCTTTGGAGAAACGTGTTTTCTAATAGCTTCTCTAGAATTTTTATAAAGAAGAATCCCACAAACATCTTTAAGACAGAACCAAGGTTCACCGTTAATGAGTATGCAGCGAATTGAATTGTTATGAAATGAGAATGTAGAAATATCCTGCTCTGCAGGTAAGCTTGATTTAGCGATCATGATTGATCTCCTGTTTGGATAAAGCCAAATCCAAAAGTTATTTTGAGTAACTTTTGGAAGCCAAGAGCTCAAAACTACCCCAAACAGACGGTAGCGGACATATTTCCCTTGCAGGTATTGTATTAGTCGCACTCTCGGCACAGAGATCACAACGTGATAATGTTATGAGAATGTACTATTGTCGTAAGCACAACGCTGTTTGGAAGTAAGAAAAAGTGTTTTGAGCACTTACAGACAATATAGAAACAATCTCAAAAGATTTCAATAACTATTTGAATTATTTATTAAAACCTCAATACATCTTAATATTTATTACTGTATAATGCAATCAATAAATACAAATATATATGTAGCCATGGCTACCTTAACCATTTTTTTATAAGTTTGATAAATTCTTTTTGAGAATAAATACCTTCAAAAGTTTTTTTATCACACATTTTGTCTTTATATTCAAAATCAAGTGTATATGAATATAACTGAAGAGTTGTTTGATTCCAAACGAAACAAGGGTAACAATCAAATTCTAATAGATTGATAATTACTTTATAACCATCTTTAACCTCAAAACAAAAATCAGTCTTTTTTAAAAATTTGAATTTTTTATACATAAGTTTAAATAAAAGACTGGATTTATCTTTATTTAGGACTTGAATGCCAGAATAAAAATATTTTCCTTTTTTATTGCAATACATATAAATAGCTCCTTAAAATAAGTTATTTTTTTAATGAAAATGATTTTGAATATGAATTGTAAAATTGAGGTTTTACAGCCAGATTCAAAACATTTTTAATATAGTTAAGGGTTGGATGAAGCAATTTTTCTGGAATTTCCTTAAAGTCTTTGGCAGTAGAAAGGATTGGTTGCTCAGAAATAAAAATATTTAAAGCTCTTTCAGATAAAAAAAGTGAATGTGTATTTATAAAGTGAGAAAAAACAACATTACTTAAAATAGTAAAAGCATAATGATTATCTTTAAGACATTCTAAAGCGATTTTTGGTTTCAAAAATTCTGAAAAGGAAAGATTTTTATCATTTTTTACATTTTTCTTCTTTAAAGAATCATCTGAAAGTTTATGTGATATTTCAATACAGAAATCAATTAAATTTTCGGACTGTTCTGTCTTTTTTAAAACTGGAAAATAATCAGTTAAATTATGCTCTTTATAAAAATCTTTAAAAAAGTGTGAATTTATATCATAGAAGTGATCATTGCCAATAGTGCAGATACAGGCATTAAAAAGAAGAATTCTCTGATTTAGACGAGCAAGATTTAACTCTCTTAAAGTCAGTTTTTCTGGAAGCTGGTTTTCAAATTCAGATAGTTTTGAATCAAAATCATCATGATTTGTAAAAGCTAAAAAATCAGCAAATTTATCAAGCAAATTTTGCTCATCAGCTGTTACCTCAACATTATTTATAAAATCTGATTTATAGGGGGCATATAACAAACAGTCTTTAGACACGCACTGTTTTTTAACTGATAACAAAAGAGAGCCTGAATAATCTTTAACTAAATCAGTATTATTAACCCTAAAAGGAAAGAAATCAGCTGAAGATAAAGCCTGCTGATAATTATTCGGATCATTGAGCGTATCATAAATAAACATTAGAGCTTTTGTTTTTAGCTCTTCAGCATGATCAGTCTCTGCAATGCCAGTTGGACAGGAATCACAGTCATTTAAAATTAAATCACTGTAATATCCGTCCTCTAGTAAATCAAAATGAATGTTGCGTTTTAATTGTTCATTGTAAATAGCAAATGTTTCAATTGGCATACTTATAAAGATCTTCCATTTTTTCTGTTTTGAGTTTTCTTAAGTTCCTGTTTTTTCTTTTCAGCCTGTTTTTTAAGATTTGCAGCACGTCTTTTTGGAAGATCTTTTTCCTGCTTTTGTTTGATAGTATTATTATCAACTTTGGAGCTTATATCATTATCAAGATCAGCACTTACCCTGACACCTGAAGCTTCATTCTGATTTTTTTTAGCAATCACTGAAGCTGCCTCATCTGGAACTTCAGTTACATATTTTTCGGAGCCATAAATACCATCTAATTTTTGAGATTTATAGCTGTAATTGCTGTTCTCATAATCATTAGAAAACGAATAAGACCCATCTTCGTTTTTATTAACCCCTAAAGGCTCATCTGAAACCAGAAACTTATGACCAGGCTTAGGCTTGGTAGCCTCTTGTGTAGCTTTAATGTATTCTTTATCAACGTTACCTGCTGAGCGTACAGCTACCGCTTTAAGACCAGTTTCAGCCTTTTCAGGATTAATAGGTGGATAATCAGGAGTAACTTTCTGTGAACTCTCAAGTGAGACATTTGGAGTTGCCTCATTATCAAGATTCTTTTCAATTTTTGAATCTTTAAATTCAGCATCTTCATTGCCTGTTTTGATATCTTTGGTATGAGTAACATAAAGATCACGATCATCACTTGGCAATAATGCACCGACTTTCAAGCCTTCTAACAGACGTTTAAGCCAGACATTAAGAACTCCAATAACAGGACTTTGTGCACCATGAGATGCATCCTGATCAACATGAGCAAAAGCATCACGCTGATTGTCACGTCTTTCTTTTTCTTTTCTAGCATCATCGTCTATAAACTGTTTTTTCTTACCAACAGATGATCTTTCACCATTAGCGTAACGCTGTTTTGAAATATTAAGATCTTTTTTAGCAGCATTTTCAAAGTTGGAAAGATCCTGCTGTTGCTGAGTAGATAAATTCTCTGTCATTTATAAAGTCCTCCTAGAACCAGAAACTTTGCTT
>ERZ1034781.67-NODE-67-length-52788-cov-13.927142_pt1 | contig 52788 bp, 45 predicted proteins | sample MGYA00520700_ERZ1034781 | MGnify/ENA primary metagenome ERZ1034781 (study PRJEB33766, sample SAMN09781709) | gut metagenome | biome: gut microbiome | host: Homo sapiens | place: Madagascar | study: EMG produced TPA metagenomics assembly of the PRJNA485056 data set...
CTACCATATTGCGAAAAATTGTTACTAACTGTAATAACTCCGCAAGTATTACACCAACCACAATAAACCTTGTGTAGTACCTATATCCCATGCACCATAAAATTTCTGTTATAATAAAAATTACCAAAACTATGACTATGGTTATTTTTTTACAGAACATTTTATCGTCATCATCAAGTCTTTTATTAATCGAGTCAATCGGACTGAATATTATTAATAATATACTCGCAGCTATATAAAAAGCATTCAATGTAACACCATTATATATATTCTTTCCAATCAATAGTGCTCCTGCAATTACTATACTTGATATTATAAGGCATTTTCCAAAACTATCCGCATGATACCCACCTGAAAATTTTCTTATTATCATAAATGGAATTATCATAACAATCGATTCCATAATCATGCCCGAAATAATGCCTACCACAGAAGCAAATGCAATCGGATAAATAAGCGAAAATAAACAGTGAACTGCATATGCATACAGTTCACGTTCATCTGAGGAAATAGCCTTTTGTCCAATTAACCAATTTGCTATTTTCTCACTCATATTATTTAGTTTTCCTTTTAAATTTTGATAATCCTTTTGGACTTTCAGGTTCATATATTATACAACATGATGCCGAGTTTGCTTCTACTCTAAGTATCGTATCAAGTGTACCTTTGACATGTGAAATAATGTTTTTTCTTCTGTCTGTTACTTTCTTCATTAGTATTCTCCTCACTTTTTAATTTTCATCATCTTCTATTTACAATAATGTTATTATATAATATATCTTAGCTTATCACAAATCTATAGATTTGTATGAAACGACATTTTTTTGCCGTTTTTGGTCAATTTATGTCTTTTCGTACCGTCTTCTTGCCTTAATTCCCATACTCTTCTATAATGATATCAACAATTATGTGTTTAAGGAGATTTTTAATGAGAATACTTATTTGTGACGATGATCTATCTATCACGCAGTCACTATCCCAGATAATCAAAGTATATTTCAAAAAAAAGAAAGTAAATGTTCTCGATATTGTAACCTTTAATGATGGGGGTAGTCTTCTTTCTGATAAATTCCAAAAAGATATCGTCTTTTTGGATATAGAAATGCCCGGTTTTGACGGCATCTATGTGGGAAATGAACTAAAAAAGCAGAATGACTCCGTTATTATTTTTATAGTGACATCTTACCTTGAATATCTGGATGCCGCCATGAGATTCCATGTATTCAGATACTTATCTAAGCCAATAGATAAACAACGGTTATTCCAAAATTTAGATGATGCACTTGAGCTATACTATTCTATCAATCAAAAAATCGCAGTTGAAACAAAATATGGTGTTACGTCTGTTTTGACTTGCGATATCGTATATGTGGAGGCAAAGGGGAGAAAGGTTATAGTACATACTGCCACGGCTGATTTGGACTCCACTCAGACACTTCAATTTTGGATAGAGCATCTGCCACAGGCTACCTTTTTTCAGTCACACCGTAGCTATATCGTAAATATGGCTATGGTAACAAGCTTTGATCACGAGCTTATATATCTTTGTGATGGTCAGTTTACAGCATATTTAACCAGAAGAAAATTCACCGAATTTAAGAGAGCATATTTGATGTTTATGGAAAGTAAGAGGTAATACTTATGAGTGCTGCTGTTTGTTATTTTTTAGTATATTTTGCTGAGGCGTTAATACTGTTGCAATATTCATCTAATGTTTTTGAATACAAAATTTCTTCGATAAAACGATATATATTACTTACAGTACTATTTATCCCAATATATTTTATTTCATTCGCTCATATCGGTTTATTAAATACTGCTTTATTTTTTGTTGCTACTTTTGTTTTTTTGAAAATTTCAACCATGGAAAATAGTGCAACTCTCTTTTTCCATTCTGCCGTTATGATTGTAATTATGACTTTGTGTGAGCTTACTTCTATGGGGATTTTTTCAAAGTTTTCATATCATTTTTATTCTAACATGAATGATACCGTTTTGCTTTATTCAGTTAGTTTTTTAAGCAAATTACTTTACTTTGTAATCATATATTTTATATCACATAAGCTATCCAGCACCAGATCCAATATACGATTTTCCATCTATGAAATCACTACATTGGCTATAATACCTGTTATTTCCGTATTTGTAATCTACACAATGATATATTTTCTTATGAATTATGAAATAAAATCTCCACTCAACTATCTGCTCATCCTTAGCAGCTTTTTCATGCTGCTTATAAACATACTCATCTTTGGTCTGTTTGAACATATTAAGCAAAAAAATTCCGAAATAGCAGAGCTTACACTTCAGAACCAGCGTGATGCCGACTCTGTAGAATACTACAAAGCCCTCGTGTCACAGGATGAGAAGCAAAAAGTTCTCATTCATGACATCAAAAAGCATCTCAATGCCATAGCCTCACTGAATGAACAGCACGATTCTGAAAAAATTGCAGCATACCTTACCCACGTACTCGGTTCTTCTGAGTTAAAGCACTCCGTGCGGGTATGCGATAATGACCTTTTAAACTCACTACTCTGCCGTTACCAGAAAATATGTCTTACGAAAAAGATTGCGCTGCATATTGATATAAGAAGTAAGTGTATTGATTTCGTGACATATGATGATCTCAGTGTACTTTTCGGTAATCTCATGGATAATGCTGTAGAGTCAGCCGAAAAAACAGTTAATCCTTTTATAGAACTCAATGTTTTTCAGAAAGAGAAAAATAACATGACCATTATCACGCTCATTGATTCCTGCCGCGTAAATCCTATTGATAAAAATGGCAACCTTTTACCAACAAAAAAACCGAATCCACAGTTTCATGGATTCGGTATGCGTAGTATAGAAAATATTGTTAAGAAGTATAATGGTGAAATGACTTTTTACTTTGATGATCCTACCAAGACATTCCATACTATTATTATGCTTCGGCACTGAAAGCTGTCTCTTTTAACGATTTTTTATCATCTGGAGCAAATATTCACATACATCACAGCTCTTTGCTTCTTGTTCTGTTTCCCGCTTCTTTAATGAATCATATATTTGCTCCAATAAATAATCAGCATTCACTTTTTTGTTTACAAAGCTATTTTCATCAGCAGAAGCCATTCCATAACCGGCATCTGCTTTCATTGTTTTATAGGCAGAATAATTATTTATCGAATCAGGTGCAGTTCTTCCTTTATACCCCTCATATGACATAAGCGCAAACATTTCCAGATCCGATGCATTCGACGTATCAACATCATTTACATGCACATGATATACTTTTCTGTTATCACCATGTCCATATGCCACTTGAACAACAGGATCATCCTCCTTTGATGTCTTCACATATGAAGCTAAAACTATCTGACTTTCTGTATCAGACAGTCCAAAACTTGTCATTCCGATATTTTTCAGCTTATCATTTGGAATTTCCTTATCCGGTGACACCTGTTCAACTGCATTTTTATTAGTTCTCAACTTAATTCCCAATGCAGACAATTTAACTTTATTATATATCTCCAGATTACATAGCTCCTTTTTTTCACCAATTTTAAAACTGTTATCATATTGTGAAATATTTTTTATTTGCTCATTTACTGAAGTAAAAAAGTTTTCACTAACATCCTTTCTACCATTTAATTTTAAAGATTGCAAATAATTTTTATAACTCAATTTATCAATCAAGCCAATGTCCATTTCACACTCTCCCTTATAAAAATAGTTTGTATTTCACGCTTCTATTTTTCATGACTATAAAGCATTTTAATTATAATGCAATTTATATTGGAAATATCCGATTAGCATATAACGTTTTCCTTGGATACTGTAATGTTTATTTTAGTTCATCCTTCTACCTTCCTTTCATCACTATATAATTAATCGTTACATTTCTAATTATTACCCACTTCTAATTTTTTTCAATATATTCTGCACAAAACGACATTATAATCACAGTTTTGGTCTCAAAAAATACTGTACGCCCCTTCATTTCACTTCCATCACTCCTCCAAATCTGTTATACTGATTATATAAAAATGAATTGGAGATGGGACAATGGGTATTTATTTTAATCCGGGAAATGGCAGCTTTACAAAAGACAAAAACAGTCAGCTATATATTGACAAAACCGGTCTGATTGAATATTTAAATAGAGTTATCTGTACTAATGCCAACTGCATAAGTGTCAGCCATGCCAGAAGGTTTGGTAAATCCCATGCTGCAGGAATGATCGATGCATACTACCGCAGAGGCTGCGATTCATCTGAGCTTTTTGTAGATTCTGAAATTGCAGCTAAGGACAGCTATGCTGTACATTTGAATAAATACAATGTCATACACATTGATGTATCATCATTTTGGGATGCTTACAAAGATAATGTGATAGAAAAAATTCAGGAATATATTTATGACGAGCTTAAACAGGTATATGGCTGTCAGATAGATTATACCAAGATGATCAGTGCTGTGCTCATGTCCGTCTACAACATTTCCGGTATTCCATTTGTTATAATAATTGATGAATGGGATTGTGTAATCCGAAATGGTGGAAATAAAACACTGGTTCACAGCTATCTTCAGTTTCTACATTTGTTATTTAAGAGCGAAGAGTCAAAAACCTTTTTAGCTTTGGCATATATCACCGGTATTCTGCCAATCAAAAAAATTAAAGATGAATCAGCTCTGAACAACTTCCGTGAGTTTACAATGTTGAAATCTAAACAATTGACTAGATATTTTGGTTTTACAGAGGATGAAGTTAAAAAACTGTGCATCACATATAATATGGATTTCGAATCAATAAAAGCATGGTATAACGGATATCTGATAGACGGGCTTCATATGTATAATCCTAATTCCGTTGTTCAGGCTATGCTAGATCATGACTATGATTTTTACTGGAAAAATACATCCTCGTTTGAATCAATCAACACATTTATCACCATGAACTACGCCGGTTTAAAGGATGATGTGCTCGCCATGCTTTCCGGCGATAAAATCAGAGTTAATGTAAATACCTTCCAAAATGACCTTACTACAGTTGCTTCAAAGGATGATGCACTTACAGCTTTAATTCATTTAGGTTATCTGGCTTATGATGCCAATAGGAAAATGGCATATATACCTAATTATGAGGTTGCTGCTGCATATGATCTTGCATTACAGACCGGTTCATGGAGTGAAGTAGCCAACTCCATTTCAAAATGTGATGAATTATTAGATGCTACCCTAAATGAAGATGCTGATAAAGTCGCTGAATTGGTAGAAATAGCACATGAAACATATACATCCGTTCTTAAATACAACGACGAAAATTCTTTAAGCTGTGTTCTCACAATGGCATATTTTACTGCAAATGCATATTACAATATTGTCAGAGAATTTCCAGCCGGCAAAGGTTTTGCTGATCTTGTTTTTATTCCAAGAGCGAATGCCTGTGGCAGACCTGCAATAGTAATTGAACTTAAGTACAATGCTTCCGCTGATTCTGCCATATCACAGATTAAAAACCGCAGATATCACGGAGCCTTATCAGGATACAGCAATCAGATTTTACTTGTCGGAATTAACTACAGCAACACATCTGATAATAAAAAGCATACATGTATAATTGAAAGTATTAATAACCTCGATTAACATAAAGAATAACACAAGCGGACTGACGAAGCAGCCCGCTTGCTTTAGTGTAATAATTATCCTTCGATAGAAATCTATTTCTACTTATGCCTAAATATATATCTCACTACTTCCGCATTCATGGTCACTACTGTTTCCTACACTGATTCGAAGTTGCATTCCGCTACTAACGATTTCCATATTTTTATCATAGTAAGAAAACTCTTCTGAATCAATAGAGAAATCCACACTCTTAGCTTCTCCCGGATCCAGAAAAACCTTCTGAAAACGGACAAGTTCCTTCTTCGGTCGTACCACAGATGTTTGTAATGTTTCATAATAGCACTGAACAACCTCTGCCCCTGCAACTTTACCTGTGTTACTTACATTACAATGGACATGCACTCTTTTGTCCTGTCCTATCTTGACTTCAACATCCGAAATATCAAATTCTGTATAGGACAATCCAAAGCCAAAAGGATATAATGGTGAATTAGGAATATCCATATATCTGCTTGTGAAACGGTTCTCCAGATTATCCTCTGTAAGCACATGTCCGGTTTTTATATCCCAGTAACTTATCGGCACCTGTCCAACGCACCATGGAATACTTACAGCCAGCTTTCCGGAAGGATTGATCATGCCATATACAAGATCTACTATTCCCTCTGCCCCCATGGTTCCGGGTCTCCATGCCATGATAACGGCTTTGGATTTTTCTGAGATTCTTCGCAGATCCAGTGGTCTTCCTGAGATTATCACTGTCACGATATTATCCGTGCGTTTTACTATTTTTTCAAAAAGCCTCTGCTGCTCTTCCGGTAAAGTCAGAAATGCTCTGCTGGCAGCCTCTCCGGACTGAGATTCATGTTCTCCAAGTACACATACAACCGTATCTTCCCGGTTTATCGTTTCCAGCCACTGCTCATCTATTTCTTCATCCGAATCAACCGGTTTCACTTGCCAGATCCTGCATTCTTCCTCAGAAAGCATTCTGCATCCAGGAATACATACCCCATTAATCTTCTTATCTTGAAGAATATCTTCGATTGTCTCAACAGGCTCATGCTCACCAAAGATTGCCCAACGGCTCAGGAATTCCTTTGATGTCACATAAGGTCCTACCCAGATAACTTTCTGTTTCTGGCTCAAAGGCAGAATTTTTTCATTTTTCAAAAGGACGTAGCTTTCGCTAGCCATCTGATATGCCTTTGTCCGGTTATACTGAGTGAGTTTTCCACTCTTTCCAATTCCTGCAAAAGGATTTTCAAAAAGACCCAGCTGATTCTTCATCATCAAAACCCTGAATGCACTTTCATCGATAAAAGACTCCGGAATCTGCCCGTTTTTCACCAGTTCTTCCAGACGAAACATATAAGCAGGACTCATCATATCTATGTCCACTCCCGCTTCTATCGCCTGAGACGCTGCTTCATCCATATCGGCTGCCACACCCTGTTCCTTCAGCTGCCCAATGGAACCCCAATCTGAGATCACTGTACCATCAAAGCCTTCTTTATCCCGCAATAGATCTCTGAGAAGTTCTTTATTTCCGCTGATTGGTTTTCGGTCTATTGCATTAAATGCGGTCATAACCATAGCAGGCTTTGCCTTCAACGCCATGCGGAAAGGTTTTACATACTGTTCCAGAAATGTCCGTTGAGATATTTCAACATCGTTGTATTCCCTGCCTGCATTGACCGCCCCGTAACCTGCAAAATGTTTCAGACATGCTGCGATTCCTTCATCGTTTTTCTGCTGATAGCCATCTACCATGGCCTCCCCCATGACTCCATTCACATATGGGTCTTCGCCAAAAGACTCCATTATCCTGCCCCACCGGGGATCCCTTGAAACATCAATCATAGGAGAAAATGTTGCCTTAAGTCCTTCGGATGAGGCCTCTGAGGCAGCTATTGACGCTGCCTCAGACACCAGTTCCGGATTAAATGAACAAGCCTGTCCCAGTGGAATTGGAAAAATTGTCCTACATCCATGGATCACATCTGCCATAAAGAGTAGTGGGATATGATGAGGATGCTGTTCCATATATTTGCTCTGAATATCACATATTTTTTCTTTACCAATCACTCCCAGCACGGAACCTGAATACTGAATGATCCATTCCGGCGGTAATTGTTCGTCAACAACACCGGTAAGCACTGCCTCTTTGTCAAAATATACACCGGTAAGCTGTACCATCTGTCCTATTTTTTCCTGCAAAGACATTTCTGACAGCAATTTCTGTAATTTATTTATTTCCATGATTACTCCTTATGTTTGAACTGTTGTAACTTTATAGGTCAAATCGCCTTTTAATCAAAATAAATTGTCTTACCACTTTTTGCAGACTCATAGATTGCTTCCAGTACACGGGTAACAACTGCAGCCTGTGCAGGTTTTACTATTTGCTCAGCTCCGTCAGCAACGATATGGTAGAACAGTTCCTGTTCATAATCCCCTGCTGGTTTTTCTTCTCCTGAGAAGAATGCTACTCCTTCACCGGATAATGCCGGCTTCTCTACTACCTGTTTATTGTGATGGATATAGTTGATTCGCAGGCCATCTTTCATATCTGCTCCGGCTTTTGTTCCGCACAGACTTGTCTTGGCTTCATCAACCTCCAGTGTGTTCAGTGCCCAGGCAGCTTCTAGTTCAATCACTGCACCGTTTTTCATACAGATGAATCCGAAAGCGGAATCTTCTACGCAAAACTCCTCAGGATCCCAGTTGCCAAAAGCATTTCCCTGGTTGGTCTGATCAGCCAGTTTGCGGAATGTTTGTCCTGTTACAGACTCTACTTCATAATTGTCCATCATCCATAATGTCAGATCCAATGCATGGGTTCCGATATCGATCAGTGGACCGCCTCCCTGTTCTTCCTCATTTAAGAATACACCCCAGGTAGGAACTGCTCTTCTTCTGAGTGCGTGAGCTTTTGCAAAATAGATTTCTCCCAGTTCATCCGCCTTGCACATTTCTTTCAGGTACAGGGAATCTGAACGATAACGGTTCTGATATCCGATGTTCAGGACTCTGCCTGTTTTCTCTGCAGTCTCCACCATTTTCTGTGCCTCAGCATAATTCTTTGCCATTGGCTTTTCACACATAACATCTTTTCCTGCTTCCATGGCTGCGATAGAGATTTCTGCATGGGAGCGGTTCGGTGTAGTTACATATACAACATCCAGGTCCTCTTTGATAAGCACCTTATAGTCTTCGAATACTTTTGCATCTTCTGTGCCATATTCTTCCTTTGCTTTCTCTGCACGTTCCCTGACGATGTCACAGAAAGCTACAATCTCATAAAGATCACTTTTTTTCATAGCTGGAAGGTGTTTTCCGTTGGCGATTCCTCCGCATCCTACGATTCCTGCTTTTAATTTTCTCATGGTATTATCTCCTTTACTAAATCACGTACTGTTCCAGATATCTCTTGCTGATGATCAAGGAATTCTCAACCTTCTCCTTGGAATCCTCAAAAGCCTTATCCTCGATCTCAATACAGGTATAGCCATCATATCCGATGTCTGTAAGCGCTGACACATATTTTCCCCAGTCCACATCTCCAAGTCCAGGGATTTTCGGTGACATATATTCCAGAGGATATGCCATGATGCCGCAGGATTCCAGCTTGTCTTTATATATCTTTATATCCTTGTAATGGACATGGAAGATCTTATCCTTGAATTCGTAAAGCGGGCGGATATAATCGATCATCTGCCAGATAAAGTGGGATGGATCATAGTTGATGCCCAGATGGTCACTATCCAGGATCCGGAATACTTCTCTCCAAATTGGCGGTGTTGTCATCAGGTTCTGTCCTCCCGGCCACTGTTCCTTGCCAAAAAGCATCGGACAGTTCTCGATGGCGATCTTCACGTCACATTCCTCTGCCAGTTTTATGATAGGTGGCCATATCTCTTTTACCAGTTCCAGATTTTCCTGTACATTTTTGGTCTGGTCCCTTCCGATAAATGTCGTGACCATGCCCACACCTAATTTTTCACTTGCAAGAATCACCTGTTTCAGGTGTTCCACAGCGGTTGCGCTTTTCTCTTTATCTGCCGCCATCACGTTTGGATAATAGGCCAGTGCCGATATCTCCACTCCTGATTTTTTAGCATATTCTACAATATGCTCTGCATATGCGTCATCCTGGTTAACCCGTTCTGCATCAATATGGCTTACCCCTGCATATCTTCTTTCTGCTTTTTCCTGTGGCCAGCATGCCACTTCCACACATTCAAATCCCTGTCCGGATGCAAAGTCCATCATTTCTTCATAGGTCCAGCTGTCAAGGATGGATGTGATAAACCCAAGTTTCATAGAAATACCCTCCTGTTTCTTCTGTCTCTGTTATATCTTTGTTATTTCTCCCATGGAGTTGGTGTGAACTCTCCGCCTCTGCACCATTTCAGATAGTTCAGTGCGTGAAGCTGTCCTGTCATCTCCAGTTCTCCCCGGTATACCGGATCGTGATATCCTTCGATACAGATATCGTCCTCATATCCGTTGCTTCTTAAGATAGAAATGATATCTCTCCAGTTTGTGTCACCAAATCCCGGCATACGATGCCATACAAAAGGAACTGCTCCGGAGATACCGCCGTGCCTTACTGCATCCCAGTCAATGGTCGCATCTTTTCCATGTACATGGACTATCTTTTTGCACCATTTTCTCAGCTCTGTCACAGGATCGATCAACTGTACCATCTGGTGGGTCGGCTCCCATTCCAGTCCGAAGTTATCATTCTTTACTTCCTCAAACATGACTTCCCAGGCTTTCGGGTTGAAACCGATGTTGCAGGTGGCATGTTCCCAGGTTCCATCCATAAGACAGTTTTCGATACCCAGCTTTACGCCCTTTTCTTCTGCAAGTTCTGCCAGTTCACGGAATACTTTTCCGAACTCTTCGTATGCGGATTCTACCGGTTTTCCTTCCCAGGCTCCTGCAAAGGTGCTTACATGGGTAGCTCCGAATTTTTCAGCAGTGCAAATTACCTTTTCCAATGTCTTTCTGTGCTCTGGATACTGGATTGGATTACAGTAGTATCCGAGTGTAGTGATCTTTGAATCTGTACCGGCAAGAATCTGTTCTGTGCTCAGGGCCAGTTTATCAAGATCTGTTCCTTCCAGTGACATATGGAAATTGAGGGAAAATGTTTCGAAACCTTTTCCAACAAATCCTTTCAACCATTCTTCTGCTACGGGGCCTGGTACGCAGGTTCCGATTTTGATCTGTTTCATACTTATTTCCTCCTGTTCTGTTACATGCACTCTCAAAGAACATGTACAACTGTCTTTTATTTTTATGTTATAACTACTCAATGCCTTTCCTGTTACACCTGGTCCTGAAATTCGATTACCTGTTTTGTCTCTGCCGCCTGGAAGATTGCCTCCATCAACTTCATGACACGCATCACCTGGAACAGCTTGATCTCCGGCTCTGCTCCATCTCGGATTACTGCAACCACATTTCTGTGGAAATCAGCGATATCTCCGGACACCTTTGGTAAATCCTCTTTTACAATAGTATCTTCCCGTCTCGGTGCCATGGTCTTTGTCAGTCCAGCTGCTGTCTTAACCGGTATTACCGTCTCTTCTGTCTTACCGGTCTTACGTATAATCTCACCGGTTAACTGCCAGTCCCTGATTACTGCGGTACCGTCTTTACCCAGTACATACCATCTTGGCAGTGATATATAATTGTTGGTGCCGACTTCCACCAGGACTTCTGTTCCGCCTTCAAAGGTCAGAATAGCAGTGAACCCATCGTCCACTTCCTGGTTTGTGATATTGGTAAGTGACGCGTATACCGTCTCGATCTTTCTATCTCCGTACATATATAAAATCTGATCCAGCAGGTGTACACCCCAGTCCAGGACCATTCCGCCCCCATGTACCTTTTCTTTTCTCCAGTCCCCAGGGATTCCTCTTGAACCATGGACACGGCTCTCGATCCGGAAAACATGCCCCAGTTTCTGCTCCTCTACCAGTTTTTTGATGATCAGGAAATCATCATCCCAACGTCTATTCTGGTGCACGGTGAAAAGTTTTCCTGTCTCTTTGGCTACCTTTTCCATTTCCAGCAGGTCAGCGGAAGATAATGTCACCGGTTTTTCCGATATCACGTTTTTTCCTGCATGCATTGCACGGATAGCGATAGGCTTGTGGCAGTCATTTGGAGTGGCAATCAGAACCACATCGATGTCCGAATCTGCCAGCATGGCTTCTTCTGTTTCATATACAGAAAACCCCTTCGCTTTCGCTTCTTCTCTCTTTTCTTCCTTGATGTCATAGATACCACCAATTACAGCTTCTGGAACATTTGAAAGAATCTCGGTATGCCATCTGCCCATACCGCCATATCCGATTAGTCCGTAAACTACTTTGTTTTCTCTCATTTTATACCTCCATCGTAAAAACAGCGGCTGAAGAACACCATCAGCCGCTGTCTTTTTTACTTACTTAATTCATCGTTGATTTCTTTGAGAATCTGGTCGCCACCCTGATTCTTCCAGTTTTCAACGAAAGTATCGAATTCGCTGATATCTGCTTTTCCCATAATGATCTTTGAGAATGTTTCTTCTTCCATTTTTTTAAGGTTTGCCCATTTGGCCTCCATGGTTTTTGTCTGACCGTTATATGCATTGTAAACCGGTACATATTTATCATTTACTAACGGAGATCCACCAACCAAAAGTGACACAAGTCTTGGAAGATTAGTTTTGGCAATGTCACTGTCCAGATTCCATTTGTCCAGGCTGAAATCATCATAAGGTTCTTTTTTCAGTTCCTTAACTGCTTCCATATCATTCTTTAACAGTTTATGTTTTGAGAAATCAACATCATCCATTGTAATCTCACCTGCAAGATATTTTTCCAGAGTCTCAGTGGATACTTCAATCTCATCTGCATTATCGTAGCCATTATACAAAGGATAAAAATCCGCAGTACCCATTTCTGTGGAGGTAATACCATCTACTACCCACTGCTGCTCATTTTTGATCAGATAGTTAACAATCTTAAATGCAGCCTCCGGGTTCTTGCAGCTTTTGCTTGCTACTACATATTTACTTGTAGGATTTGGCATATGAGCGTAGTAATTCCCGTCCTCAGACAGTGGTGTAAAATATGCTCTCCAATCCGCTTCGCCTGCAAGTGTAGTATCTGACACCGTATAACCAGACCACCATGGTCCAAAGAAGATACCAACTTTTCCGGCCAAAAGAGGTTCCTTGCTGTCGCTTCTTACAAGCATTTCCGGATCAATCAGCTTATTTGTATACAGTTTTGAGATTTTTTCAAGTGCCTCTCTGGTTTCCGGCTGAATAGAACCATACTTTACAGTTCCATCCTCATCCTGCAGCCAGTACTGTGGATAAGACTGGAAGCTGCTAAACAATGGATCCAGTCCAAACTGGTTTGCTCCAATTGCATTCATATGATCTGAATTGCTTGGTCCAAGAATTCCAATGGTATCAGCTTCTCCGTTACCATCCGGATCCTGGGCCACGAATGCTTCTGCCACTGCTGCCATTTCATCCCAGGTTCTTGGAACCTCCAGTCCAAGATTATCCAGCCAGTCCTGACGAATCCACATTTCGTTCGCTTCTCCTCCCATCATACTCGGAGCCGGGATTGCCATTATCTCTCCCTTATCATTTGAGATACATTTTTTCAGCTCTTCTCCACCGGATTCCACATATGCTTTCAGTGCATCAGAAGCATAGTCATCAAAATACTGATCAAGCGGCTGGATCATATCATATTTCAGAAGTGCCCTGTACTGTGTTGCATTTACGTTCATCAATTCCGGAATTGTGTTACTTCCGATACACAGATTCATTTTTTCATCATAGTCTGTAGATGATGCGACCCAGTCGTATGCAACCTCAATATTAAGGTCTTCTTTCAAAAGTCGTGTATAGGAATTGTCATCATAGCTCATTCCGTCAGGAATCTTAGCATTTGAATTCATTGAACCGCCCAGATGGACAGTTACTGTCTCCGGATATTTTGACAGTGGGAGATCTTCTTTGGCTGTTCCTTCTGCCTCCCCTACTGCCTTTTTCTGTGTGTTCTCTTCTGATTTTCCGCATCCTGCCAGTGATGTCACACCTAATGCCATCGCACATGCAAATGCAATCCACTGTTTTTTCTTCATATTTTCTTCCTCCTTTATCCTTTTACTGATCCCAGTGTAATACCTTCTACAAAAAATCTTTGCAGGAATGGGTAAACAATCAGTATCGGTATCATAGCTATAAATATTTTCGCAGAATCTAATGAAAGATTGTTTAATTTCATCGCCTGCGCAATCTGATCTACATTCATTGTAGAATAATCCAGGGTTACTACCATCTGCTGGATGTAGGTCTGCAGCGGATAACTGCTCTGTCTTGTACTTAAAACCATTCCCTGGAAGAATTCATTCCAGTACATAACCATGGTGAACAGTGCAACTGTTGCGACCATAGGTTTTGCCAATGGTATGTAGATAGATATCAGAGTTCTCCAAGGTCCGCCGCCATCGACAAAACACGCCTCTTCCAGTTCTGTTGGAAGATTTTTAAAGAAATTCACTGCAAGTATCACATTAAATACCTGAAGGCCTGTTCCCAGTACCAGTCCAAAAATGTTATCCATCAGATGATAATTTTTCATGGTGATATACCACGGAACCGTTCCTCCGTTAAATAACATGCAGAACACGAATATCCACATAAAGATATTTCTTTTCGGGAACTGTTTTTTTGTTCTGGATAATGGATATGCTGCCATAAGGATACATACCATACTGATTCCGGTTCCCAGCAAAACTCTCTTAATAGATACCAGAAACGAACCGAAAAATGCGGTCTCTCCCATGATTTTTTTATAGGAGAGCAGGTTGAAGCCAACCGGCCAAAGTGCAACTTTTCCCGCATTGACTGCTTCCCTGCTGCTCAATGACACGCAGAGAACGTACCATATCGGCACAATACAGATCAAAGTAATCGCAATGAGAATCACAATATTTAAAATATCAAAAATCTTTGATCTCAGGCTTTTATTCTCAATCATAGTTATCACCTCCTAAAACAGTTTATAACCGGTAAATTTATCTGCCAGCCAGTAGCCAACCGTAATCAATACAAGACTGATTACAGATTTGAATAAACCAACGGCCGTTGCCAGAGAATACTGGAGATTTTGCAAACCGGCTCTGTATACCCAAGTGTCAATAATATCACCTGTTGAGTAAACCAATGGGTTATACAGGTTGTAAACCTGGTCAAATCCTGCATTCAGAATGTTTCCAAGCGACAGGATAGCAAGAAGTGCTACTGTTGTCTTGATGCCCGGTAAAGTCACATGCCAGATTCTTTTGAATCGTCCGCAACCGTCTACTGCTGCAGCTTCATACAATGATCCATCCACTCCCAGGATTGCTGCAAGATAAACGACTGTATTGTAGCCGAATCCTTTCCAGATATCCGTACCGATCACCAGAGGCTGGAATATCTTTGCTTCTCCAAAAAAGTTGACCGCTTCGCCTCCAAAAAATTCTATGATTTGGTTCACCGGTCCCGTATAACCGAAAATATTCAGCACAATCTTCGCAAGAATAACCCATGACAGAAAATACGGTAAATATACGATTGTCTGGATTGGACGCTTCAGTTTCTTCAGTGCCAGTTCATTTAACAACAAAGCAAACACCAGTGGAATAATAATATTTCCAATGATCTTGCCAACGGCAATAACAACTGTGTTCCGTAGAACCTGTTTAATGTCACTCATCTGAAACATGTACTCAAAATTAGCCAGACCAACAAACTTTGAGTGGAGAATGCCCTGTCCCGGATTGTAATCCTGAAAAGCCATAACAATTCCAAACATTGGAACAATGCTGAAAAAGAACAGCCACAGCAATGCGGGGATTAGCATGATGTAATAGTGTTTCACAAATCTTTTTATGTACATTAGTAAACCTCCCTTCTTTTATAGATAGTTTATCCTGTAACCATATTTTTCACTAGACGATATTGTTCCTGATTTCACAGCTTTTTTTTAAATTCAAAAAAAATGTCCGAATTAAATCGAACATTTTTTTATTCTTCCTATATATTCTGTTGGCGTGCATCCGTATTCCTTCGAAAATACCTTTGTAAAATAATAAAAATTGTCATAGCCCAGATTCGAGGCAATCTGTGTTATATTTTCTGTTCCTTTTGCCATCTTCTGGGCAGCTGCATACATTTTTCTGCTGATCACATAATTATGAAAGGTATCACCGGTCATCTCCTTAAATCTCGTACTGAAATAACTTCTGCTCATTCCGATCTGTGCTGCTGCCTCTTCCGACTTCAGATTTTCTTCTATATGTTCATCTGTATACAGGATCATTCTTGCAAACATATAGATATCCTTTGTTTTATCTGTCTGCAGACATGTCTGATACAGGTTTTCTTTCCATTGTTTCACCCATTCCAGCATGGAATCCACGGAAGATAAGGATGGAAATTCCAGTTCTTCTCCTGTGAGTTTCTGGAGGCTGTGGAAGCTTTTTATGAAAACCCTTTCAGCAGTCCGTAACTCCACTCCCCTGGTTAACTCATACAGTCTGCTGAACTCGCTGTCATTGAAGATCCATCTGGTGTTCATCCACGCTTTTTCCAACCTTTTTATGAGTTCGGAATCCTCATTCCTGGTTTCTTTTTGGGAATGATTTTCCTTATATTTTCTTTCCACAAGTTCCAGTATCCGGTCACACTCATCCCCTTCAAAACTTATCTTGGATATATAGTCCAAAGCTCCCAGTCTCAGAGCACTCTGCGCATAACGGAAATCTTCATACATGGAAAAGACTACAAATTTCACCTCCGGATATTCCTTTTTACACATTTTCATCAATTCAATTCCATCGATCTCCGGCATGTCTATATCCGTGAATACAATATCCACTTCATTATCCTTCAGAAATTCCAGCGCTTTACGACCGTTCTGAACATCCCCCACAACTTCAAATCCGTATTTCTTCCAATCCATTATGGAGATCAAACCTTTTCTTGCCAGTTTATCATCGTCAACAACTAATACTTTCATTTCTCCTTACCTTCTTTTTCTGTCTCAACTCCTGTAATTTTTATTTTGTTCCGAAGTTCTTCCTGAATCGGAATCAAAATTGTAATTTTGGTTCCATATCCTTTTTTGCAATTGACAAACAGATTCGTTTCTCCTTCATAAAAAGAGTCCAACATTGCTTTTACATATCGCAGACCGATTCCTCTGTTTCCATGCTGCATTTTTTTTACATCGTAGTCAAATGGTTCATTGATCTGATAAATTTCCTCCTGGGTCAGACCATTACCGCTGTCTAATATTGTGATGCCCGCCAGTCCCCTGATATTATCCTCAAAGACCTGAATTGTGATCTTTTCATCATCTCCAAGTCCATATCGTATGGCATTTTCTACCAGTGGCTGCAGTAGCATCCTTACCGTCGGCTGTTCCAGATAACGTCCCTCTTCCACATTCATCTCAATCACAAAATCGTAACGCATCTGTTCCAATGCTATGTAATCTTTCACAATATCGATTTCTGTTCGAAGTGTTGTCTGCATTCCCTCTTTTCCCAGATTGTAGGACAACAGTCTTTTTAATCGCTGCACAAATTCCATAATATTATTCTGTTTGCTCATTCTGGCCATCCACTGAACAGAATTTAGTGTATTGAGCAGAAAATGAGGATTGATCTGATACAGAAGCTTCTCATATTCCGTCCGCTGAATATTTTTTTCTTTTTCCACAACATCATCAATCAGATTTCTGATTTGTTCCTTCATCTGCTCCACTTCGTGCATCAAGTCATCAAATTCCTTGATCTCATATTCCTGCCTTTCTCCATGTAATGCCCCATTTCCTACCTGGATAATCTGTTTTTGTAACTGATTAAGTGGTTTGCATATCAACCTGTACAGGTAAATAACAGAACAGGAAAAAATACCGAATGTTGCCAGAATGATAACCACCAGCTTCAATCTCCACATATTCATTTCTTTCTGATAGATATTTTCCGGCAGTGCAATGGCATTGGCATATCCAATGGTACTGCGATACACCATGATTTTATATCCTTCCTGATTTGTTACAGCATGTCCTTCTTTTTTCGGTAATTCCGACAAAATCTTTTGGCCCCGGACAATCACCGGATTATTGCTGTACTGCACAATGCCATTTTCATCCATCTCCATATAGGTATATGGCCATTTTTCTTTATTAAGCTGATCTGAAACACTCATATCAGGCTCAATTTCTGCATAAATATCCAGCATCTTTTGGTTACCAAAAGAAACTCTTCGCATCACGGATACTACCGGTGTCTCCTTAATTCCCAGATAGGAATCATGCATGGCCTGAATGGTATTATCGGCACCTACTACCACTTTAGAGATTGTCTGATATGACGGGTCCAGCACCCTGACGTTAAAATTTCCGATCAATTCTTTTTGCTCTTTCGGATCGTAATAAGTGATGCCAAGAAGCTTTGTATTCACATATCCAAGCTTTATCAGTTCTTCTCTGAGAAATTTCTGCTCCAAATATCGATCATAGTTATCATTTGAACTCAAATATCTTTCTGTCACACTTCCAATAAGTCCATCGGGACTCATCTGATTGACAATACCGATCATGTCATAGTAATCACTGTCCATCTCTCGTGTAATCTGCTCCAGATATATCTGCATACTCTCCTTGATACCATCATTCTGTATCATTCGGATCGTCATATACGATACGATTACTACTGCAAAAATACTTGACATTGCACTGAGCAGAAGAATACTCAGCATCTTCTTTTTAAGCGTTTGTTTCCCTCTGTTTTTCCTTCTCATACCAGTTTCCCTACTCCTGTTTTACCTCTTTCCACGCCACTGTAAAGTTATACTGAACAGTTAACAATTTTATCTTATTTTAATAATAGATAAATTTTTTCTGAAAGTCAACCAATGATAAAATATGATTTTTCCAACATTGAATTTTTATTTTCAAAAACACATAAAATAACCCCAAAAGCCGAATCCACACTCCCATGGATTCGGCTTTTGTATATACACTTCTATTTTCTATTTTGTATGAAGCTGTCAATCATCGCAATCACACCATCTACACCGAGCTTTGCCACATTCAGGCACAGGTCATAGTTTTCTGCCTGCCCCCACTCCTGTCCGGTATAGTATTTGTGATAGGTCTTTCTGCGGTCATTTGTCTCACGCACAACAGTCTTTGCCTTTCTCGCTGAGACTCCATGTGTATCAGCCACAGTATCAACGCAGAAGGCATCATTCGCTGTCAGGAAAACTGAGACAACATCATCTCTTCCCTGAAACGCAAAGTTTGCACACCGTCCCTGAATCACATATCCCTCACAGCCGTCCTCAAGCGGCAGCCTGTCTATAAATGTAAGAGCCCTAGCCGGAGTATCATGCAGCACATTATCCTCCTCCGTCTCCATCACAATAGAGTAAAGCAGGGAATTAACCGGTCTCTCACTGTAAAACTCCTCATACTCATCATAGCAGCCTGCCTCTTTGGCACCGGCCGCAATAGCCTCTCTGTCCATGAAATGTAAATGATATTTCTCAGCGACTGCTCTACCGATACTGTCTGCATCGCAACCGCACTTTCTTGCTATAGTAATTATCATAATATTCCTTTCCAACGATTGTAGAATACTAATATGACTTGAATCATACATATACTCTTACCAATTGTCTACATATATAACTATTTAATGAACTTATCTTATGGTGGAGAAAGCCAACGCGCAGGAAGCGCGAGGCTGTGCACATCTGCCTGAGCTTGTACGAAGCGGCATAGGAATTGTTGGAATTGTGTTTGCAATCCAGCAACGGCCGTGCACGGAAGCACGGGCGAGACGTTACCGCGCCATGGACGGCGCGTAAAAGTCGGTTGCGTCCTACCTGTCACAGCCTGTATCACAATTCCTACAAGCCCTTAGCCGCGTAGTAGGAAGCGAAGGCAGATATGCACAGCCTCGCGCTTCCGTCATTTGCACCACACACTCAGACAAATCAATAAAAGTTTGCAAACACCGATGCAAACACCACCGTAAGTATTCCTGCCACCGCGATAGCAAGAGAGCTCATGGCTCCCTCTATCTCGCCCATCTCGATAGCCTTTGCTGTTCCTATGGCATGTGATGACGCGCCAAGCGCCAGTCCCTTCGATATAGGCTCAGTGATTCTGAATATTTTGCAAACAAACTCTCCGAGTATATTTCCAATCACACCTGTCACGACTATAACTGCGACGGTGATGGTCACATATCCGCCGAGCTCCTCTGATACGCCCATACCGATAGCTGTCGTGATGGACTTTGGAAGCAGTGTGACATAGTCCTCGTGTGAAAGCCCCATAAGCACTGACAGCACGAGCACTGTCACAAGGCTTGTTATGACTCCTGCCGTGAGTCCGAGCGCGACTGCTGCTATATTTTTCTTGAGCAGTATCCACTGCTCATAGAGTGGTATCGCAAGGCATACCGTGGCCGGTGTCAAAAACCAGCTAAGGTACGATGCCCCCTTATTGTATGTGTCATAATCCACATCTGCTACAACAAGCACTATGATGGTCAGTACTATTGAAATGAGAAGCGGATTGAGTATTGCGAGCTTAAACTTTTTCTTTAAAAGCATACCTATCAGATATGCAACCAGACTTACTGTGACACCGGCAAAAAGCGATGTCTGAAACAAATTATCCATTATGATTATCCTCTATCTTATTTATTTACTCCTGCATCAGCCCTCTTACGCTTCTGCATACGGATTACGAGCTGTGAAACATGTCCTGTAGCAATCATTACAGTCAGAAGTGCCACAACCGTGATTACAAGCACCGGTACAAGCACCGGCTTGAGATTGCCCCAGGATGACATGAGCCCCACTCCCGCAGGGATAAACATGACAGGCATTATCTCTATCATGAATTTGCCTGCGCTCCTTACAGAGTTAAGCGGTATCAGGCCTGTCAGCAGACCTATGAAAAGTATAACCATGCCATATATGCTCGCCGGAACAGGCAATGGCAGTATATATTTGAGTATCTCACCTGCAAACGAAATCGCAAGTATGATGAGAAATTGTTTTAATAATTTCATTTTATATTGTATCTCCGTTATATTATTTTCTTGACTATTTGTGTCTGTTTATCTGTGTTCCCTGACCATCATTGCACATACAATGGCAAGCAGCACGCTTGAAGCCCATATAGCGCGTATTCCTATGTGCATTGAGCACACTCCGCCTATACCTGCTCCTATTGCAAATATCAGAATGATTCCATAGTAGTGCGCGGTCTTTTTCAGCGCCCCGATATTTCTGTCACGCAGATATATTGACAGGCTCTCTGTGCCGCTTCTTAGATTTCCGATGCACATGGTGCTGGCGTAGCCGTAGCCGTTTACCTTTCTGAAGGACTGCACCTGCATAGAACAGCTGAATGATACTAGCATGGTCGCTATCATATCGTACCTGTGTGGTATGAAGCCAACCACAAACAGTATGATTATCTCTATCACCACCACTATCTGACGCCAGTGGATGCGCTTTGCCTTCTTATATCTGTGCCCGATTCTCTCTGCCACAAGCACACCGAGTGCAAATGAGAGGATTGGGAAAAGATACGATAGTCCCTTCATCCATTCACCCATCATCATATGCTGGCTCATCAGCACTACGTTTCCTGTCTGCGCATTCGAGAACACCTCGTTTCTCACGTTGTAGGTGTAGGCATCCTGAAAGCCTCCGGAAAGTGCCAGAATCGCACTCAGCAAAAAGGTCTCTGATGTCTGAATCCTTATTTTTTCTTTTTCAGTCATTTTTTCGCCTCTTTTTCTCATATTCGCTGTTAGCTGCCACACCCTCGTGTGACCCACAGCAATTACATATTTACAGCAATCCACACGGTTTATTATTATAGAAAAAAAGAGCGGATATTTCAATACCCGCCCCAAATATACAGTGTATTAAATTTTGCACAATACCTAAAATATATATTGGATATACATAATAGATATACATCATAGCTATACCAGATACTTTTCTTCAAACTCCGATACTGGCACCGGCTTTGAGAAATAATATCCCTGGAACTCATGACAGCCCATCATTGTGAGCATATCAAGCTGCTTTTTCGTCTCCACACCCTCTGTGATGACGTCCATGCCTATCTTGCCTGCAAGCGCTATGATACTCTCTAATATATCCTGTCCCTTGACCTCGTTCTCAGATTTGCGAAGAAAGCCCATATCGATTTTCAGCACATCGGCACTAATATCCTTTAGCATGTTGAGTGATGAGTAACCGCTTCCGAAATCATCAATCTCCACCCTGAAGCCTACATCCTGAAGCTTGTGGATAATATTCATATTCTTCTCAAAATCGGTCATCAGCGTTGTCTCTGTAATCTCCAGGTGCAGATTGGACGCTGCTATGCCATATTTATTAATCAGCCCTGTAAAGGTCTCATATATATCTATAATGTAAAAGTCCTTTGTAGATATATTTACAGATATATGATAGCTTCCATAGCCTTTTTCCTTCCACTCTGCAAGCTTTTGTGCTGCTTTTTCCCATATATAGAGGTCTAACTTGTAAATGAGACCTGCGTTCTCTAAAATATCAATAAAAGCATACGGTGTCAGGATGCCTCTTGACGGATGAGCCCAGCGTACCAGCGCTTCTGCGCCCTTTGCAGCACCATCACGGTTCACCTGTGGCTGTAAGTACATGACAAACTCATCCTTTTGCAGTGCCGGCTCAAATTCACCGAGCAGACGTCTCTGCTCTATTGATATCTCAAGCAGATGCTCATCATAGTATGCCACACAGCAGTCGTAATTATTCTTTATGGTGTCTGCCGCTATATTAGCCTTGTCTACCATAATTCTGACAGCCTCATCCCTGTCTCTTATCTCATACACACCAATGTATGTATGCAGATGGAAAGAATTGCCCGTAAACTCACGCTGCAGCTCTTTTATTGAATCTGTCACTCTTTTTTCATCAAACTCTTCTCTTGGCAGACACAGCGCAAAGCGGTCATTCATAAGCCTTGCACAAATGGTCCTCTCAGATGGATTCGATGCCATGAGCTTCGCCTGCTTTATGAGCACTTGATTGCCCTTCTCCATTCCAAATATCTCATTGATGAATTTGAAATCCTTTATATTACTGCAAATCAGGTAGAAGGTTGTGTCATGATACTTGTTCACCATATCGTGCACATCCTCATAGAACTGGTCACGGTTCAAAAGTCCGGTCAGACTGTCATGCGATGCCTTGTACTTTTCCTGCACCCACGACTCATACATCTGTGTACGGTCATTATATACAAAATAATCACATATAACGCGATTGCTCTCATCATATATGCGCTTGTAGGCAATCTCAAAATAGTGCTTTTCACCGTTGAGTTCAATATCCGTCTGGAAGGTCATGCTGTCCCTTCTGTCGTCTCCCAGCTTTTCAATCCACTGGTTATATTTACTTTCATAAACAGACATATTGCCGCCATGCCTGTAAATAGCCTCCATCAGTTCATTGTAATATATGCACCTGCCCTTTCTGTCATAGCAGATGATACCATTATTCATATCGCTGACCACAAGAGATAGCATATTTTCTATGAGCTCATTCGGCACATATCTGTAGGTCAGGTAATATATAATAACAGCCATGATACCATATATAATCATGGTGAGGTCATATATGGAGTCCGAGCCTATAGTAGCAATGTCAAACGAAAAGCCGACAAAAATAACCACCGCTATAGCCTCATATGCCTCCCTGTACATGCGCGATGATTTGATAATCATATACAGATATGTAAAAATAATCAGAATCACAAACGCATATGTGAACATAAAATGCAGCCTGTACCATAGGCTGTCATTATTGAATACCACCTTAATATTCTCAGCTTTTATGGATTCTATATCAAAAATCTTATTAGTCCAGGTGTTCTCTATAAGCATATATGTGTCCAGCACCGCAAATATCATGGAAACAGCCTGCACTCCCTTGAAGGTCTTTACAGCACCTGTATAATACTGTGTATAAAACATAAGAGCGATGAGCATCCAGTCAAACAGAGCCATAGTAAGCCCCTTCGCAAGTACTGTAACAGTATGCTCCGGCACAAATGTAAAAACAAAAAAGACTGTAGCACAGGCAAATGTCAGCGTCTCATATATACACACACTTTTACCGAGTCTGTCATGTTTTTTAAAGGAACCGATTGCGCAATGTGCAATCAGCATTGCTTCCAGCAATACTGCCAGTCCATATACTATCCTCATATTCTCACCTGTCTTCTATGACCATATTACTAACCAATATAATGTCATTGTAACTCATTTCATGTAAAATGTAAACAAAAAAGAGGTTGTGGCAACCTCTTTTTTGTAATTTATTAACATTTATTATTTTCCTGAAGTTGCTTTCAGTCGTGTCATGGCACGGGCCAGCGAAGCTCTTGAGTGATAATACTCCTGAATACTCTGCTTCTGGCGAAGCTGCTCCTCAGCTCTCTCCTTTGCCTCTCTTGCCCTTGCTATATCGATTTCCTCCGGATGCTCGGCTGTCTCGACAAGCAGTGTCACACGGTTGTTGACTATCTCTACGAAGCCCATTCCCACTACCGCGTACTCCCAGTTGTCACTGCCCTCCGGCTGAAATCTCATCTCGCCCTCATCGACGGCTATGACCATATCCTCGTGGTGGGCGAGGATTTCCTTCTGGCCATCGAACTCAGGGACTATTATGGAACGACATCTTCCTGAGTAAAACACTCTGTTAGCAGCTATTACCTTTAGATAAAATGTATTTGTTGCCATACGATTTGTCCTTCCTTATGCTTTTACTGCTGCATAGTCTTTGCTTTTTCCTTGACGTCCTCGATTGTTCCGACATTGAAAAATGCGTTCTCAGGATACTCGTCCATCTCACCATCTATGATGGCCTTGAAGCCCCTTATGGTCTCCTCAACCGGCACATAGACACCCTGGATACCTGTGAAGTTCTCAGCAACGTGGAATGGCTGTGAGAGGAACTTCTGGATTTTTCTTGCTCTGTATACGAGCACCTTGTCCTCATCTGCCAGCTCCTCCATACCGAGGATTGCAATGATATCCTGCAGCTCCTTGTACTTCTGGAGAATCTCCTGTACCTTTCGTGCTACCTGGTAATGCTCCTCGCCTACGATATCAGGCTCGAGGATACGTGATGTAGACTCAAGTGGGTCTACTGCCGGGTAAATACCCTGTTCAACAATCTTTCTTGAAAGAACTGTTGTGGCATCCAGATGTGCGAAGGTTGTAGCCGGAGCCGGGTCTGTGAGGTCATCGGCTGGTACGTATACGGCCTGTACCGATGTTACCGAACCGTTCTTTGTTGATGCGATTCGCTCCTGCAGCTCACCCATCTCAGTAGCCAGTGTAGGCTGATAACCTACGGCTGAAGGCATACGTCCTAAAAGTGCTGAAACCTCTGAACCTGCCTGTGTGAAACGGAATATGTTGTCGATGAAAAGCAGCACGTTCTGGTGCTTCTCATCCCTGAAATACTCTGCCATTGTAAGTCCTGTCTCAGCTACACGCATACGTGCTCCTGGTGGCTCGTTCATCTGTCCGAACACTAAGGCTGTTTTTTCCAGAACTCCTGATTCCTTCATTTCTGTCCAGAGATCATTTCCCTCTCTGGAACGCTCTCCGACTCCTGTAAAGATTGAGTAGCCGCCGTGCTCTGTTGCAATATTGCTGATGAGCTCCTGGATGAGGACTGTTTTTCCTACTCCGGCTCCTCCGAAGAGTCCGATTTTACCACCCTTTGCATATGGGGCAAGGAGGTCGATGACCTTGATACCTGTCTCGAGGATTTCCTCTGCAGGGTTCTGCTCCTCAAATGTTGGTGGTTCTCTGTGGATTTCCCACTTTTCTTCTGTATCAGGCTGTGCTCCGCCGTCAATAGCTTCACCGAGCACGTTGAACAGTCTGCCGAGAGTCTGCTCTCCGACAGGTGTCTTGATGCCGGCGCCTGTGGCTGTTACTTCCATATCTCTGTGAAGTCCCTCACTGGAAGCAAGCATGATACAGCGTACTGTATTGTTTCCAATATGCTGTGCGACTTCCATCACACTTTTTTTGTCACCATTTAAAACTTCTAGTGCGTCTCTGATTGCCGGCAGGTTCTCATCCTCGAACTCTACATCGACAACAGGACCCATAACCTGGATAATTTTTCCTGTTTTCATCAAAAAGCCTACTTTCTCTTTTTCTTCTGCGATTTAGCACCGGCTATTACCTCTGTAATCTCCTGTGTAATCGCTGCCTGTCTGGCACGGTTGTAAAGAATGTCAAGCTCTGCAAGCATGTCCCTCGCACTGTTTGATGCGGACTGCATCGCCATCATTCTGGCGTTCTGCTCACATGAAAATGACTCTACAAGAGCACCGTAGACAAATCCAACAACGTAGTTTGGTACGATACGATCCATGACTGCCTCAGGCGATGGCTTGAGTGCCAGCTCTTCCCTCGGTATGTCTATAGGAATCTGCACAGTAAAGTCTGCCTTTTTCAGTGGCAGAAGCTGTGACATCTGTGTTTCCTCCTGAATCGCATTTATCATGCTGGTATAGATAATATAAACTTCGTCCAGCTCGTTATGTAGATATAGCTCCAAAATTTCTTCTGCAATATTTCTGGCACGGTTGAGTGTCGGATTCTGAACTGTGTAGTGGAACTGTTTTTCAATCTCAATTCCACGCTGTTCAAAATAATGACGTCCTAGCTCTCCGAGTACGAAAAGTGAATGGTTCGGATGATCCTTTAAGTGCTCCTCAGCAATTTTCAGGATATTGTGGTTGTATGAGCCCGCAAGTCCTTTATCGGCTGTGATTACAATATATCCGACCTTTCTATCCTCCGGCAGCTTGTCATCGTTGGTCTTGAAATAGATGTCCTCCATATCAGGCAGATGCCTGAGTATTCGGCTCATCTCTGATTGCAGTGTGAAGAAATACGGCTCTGTATCTGCCAGCATCTTTTTGGACTTTTTCAGCTTCGAAGAAGAAATCATATACATGGCATTTGTGATTTTAAGCGTATCATTGATACTTTTTATTCGATCCTGTATTTCCTTCGTGTTTGCCATAATACTACCTGTTACCCTTTATACTCTTTTACTGCATCCATGATTTTATTTACGAGCTCCTCATCAATGGCTCTGTTCTCTTCGATCTTCTGTCCGATTTCCGGATAAGAAAGATCCATGTATGAGAGGATATCGCCCTGATATTTCTTGACATCTTTTGTCTCAATTGTGTCAAATACGCCATTGTTTGCCATGATAAGTGTCATTACCTGCTCATGCAGTGACAGCGGATGACAAAGCGGCTGTTTTAAAAGCTCCATAAGTGCTTTTCCATGTGCAAGCTGTGCTTTTGTGGCATCGTCAAGGTCTGATGCAAACTGTGTGAAGACCTCCATCTCCCTGTACTGTGCCAGGTCGATACGGATGCTTCCTGATGCCTTCTTCATGGCCTTTGTCTGGGCAGCTCCACCAACTCGGGATACTGAAAGACCTACGTTTACGGCCGGTCTCATACCTGCGTTGAAGAGGTTGCTCTCTAGGAATATCTGTCCGTCTGTGATAGATATTACGTTGGTAGGGATATATGCTGATACGTCTCCTGCCTGTGTCTCGATGATTGGGAGTGCTGTGATTGAGCCTCCACCAAGCTCATCGCTCAGACGGCTTGATCTCTCGAGCAGTCTTGAGTGAAGATAGAATACGTCTCCCGGATATGCCTCACGTCCCGGTGATCTCTCGAGCAGCAGTGAAAGTGCTCTGTATGCTACCGCATGCTTTGAAAGGTCATCATATACGATAAGTACATCCTTGCCCTGATGCATGAAATGCTCTGCCATGGCTGTTCCTGCGTATGGTGCGATATACTGCAGTGATGCAGGATCGCTGGCTGTTGATGAAAGCACGATTGAGTAATCCATTGCGCCGTGTTTTGTCAGGGTTGACACAATTTTTGCTACTGTTGATGCTTTCTGTCCAATTGCTACATATATACAGATAACATCCTTGCCCTTCTGGTTGATGATGGTATCTGTGGCAATTGATGTCTTTCCTGTCTGACGGTCACCGATGATAAGCTCTCGCTGTCCACGCCCGATTGGGAACATTGAATCGATTGAGAGGATTCCTGTCTCAAGTGGAGTATCTACTGACTTTCTATCCACGATACCCGGTGCCTCATTCTCGATTGGTCTGTAATCTTCCTCTTTGATATCGCCCTTTCCATCAATAGGCTCACCTAAGGCATTGATGATTCGGCCGATAAAGCCTTCGCCTACAGGGATTCCGGCTTTTTTCTTTGTTCTTACTACTTTGGTTCCTTCATGGATTCCGTGGTCTCTTCCGAAAAGGATTACTCCGATTTCATTCTGACGGATATCCTGAACCATTCCTTTTACTCCATTATCGAATACTACGATCTCACCGTACATGGCATGGTCGATGCCGTATATTGTGGCGATTCCGTCGCCGACGTAGATTACCTCGCCGGTCTCACGGCTCTCGGTATCGAAGTCGAAATTCTCTATCTCACTCTGGATAATGGAGATTATGTCTGTTGCACTGATTGCGCCCACAGGGGTCACCTCCTGGTCAATTTTCTTTCAAGCTCACGAAGTTTTCCTTCGTAGCTTCTGTCATACTCTGTATTAAGAGTCTTAATCACATATCCACCTAAAAGTGTTTCGTCCACTTTCTGTGTAAGGGATATTTCATATTCCGGATATTTGCTTTGTAGCAGCGCCTTGGCGTCATTTGCTTCCTCGTCGGTTGCGGCCTCTGCACTGATAAGCTCAGCTCTTATGATATGGTTTTTCTCATCCCAGTATCTGTAATATGCCTCAAAGATTTCATTCATTTCAGCGGCATATCCAAGCTTTACCATTTCCTTTATGAAGCTTGTGATAAGCTTTGGCTCACTCTCAAATCCGTATACCTTTTCTATGATGTCATACTTTTTGGTCAGCGGTATAAGTGGATTTGCGAGCGTCTGTGCAAGCTTTTCTGTCACAAAGTATACTCTCTGTGCTTCCTCCACATCACGACGCTCTACAGCCAGCCTGTACAAAACTATTGCATTATTTACTGCTGCCTGTGTCATTAGCTTCACCTGTCTTTACAATCTTTCTCGCTGCTAAGATGGCAAGTTTTGCAATTTCAGCCTCAGCGGCCTTTGTTGCCTTATCCTGCTCGCTAGCAATGTCCGCTTTTGCTTTTTCAAGCATACTGTCTGCTTCCTGTCTGGTTCTCTCAAGAGCCTTCTCCTGCTCAGCCTCGGCTCTTGCCCTGGCATCAAGGATTATTTGGTCTGCCTGAGTCTTTGCACTCTCGAGCTTCTTTTTATAGTCGCTCTTTAAGCTTTCTGCATCGTCCTGACTCTTCTTTGCTTCCGAGAACTGCTTCTGAATCATTTCGTCTCTCTGATTGATCACGCCCATCACGCGGTCAAAGAGGAATTTCTTAAATATCCAGTACAGGAAAAGCAGATTGACTACTGTCCATATTATGTTCCATGGATCAATTTTTAACATTGCTCTACCTTCCTTTCTGTTTCATCTGGTTGTAACTGTCAGTTACGCTGCCTGATTATTTAAGGAAGAGGATGATAAGTAATGCGATAACGAAACCGTAAATAGCTGTTGCCTCTGCAAGGGCACATCCTAAAAGAAGTGATTTAGAGATTTTGCTCTCAGCCTCCGGCTGTCTTGCGATTGCGTCTACTGCGCTGCTTGTTGCCTTACCGATTCCAAGTCCGGCTCCAATTCCTGTTAATACTGCGATTCCAGCTCCGATTGCTACTAATAATGTTGATGACATAATGTGTTCTCCTTTTCTTGCTTATATGCTTTCTTTTGGTTAGCAATTATTTTGTTTCTTTTGTAAGCGAGGTTACATTTTCCATGCTTACGATGTGAAATTAAATGATGTGGTGTTTCATGCCTCATCAGGTCTTCTTACTCGGTTGCCTCCTTGATGAAAAGTCCTGTCAGGAATACAAATACATATGCCTGTATAAGTCCATCAAAGATATCAAAATAACAACTGAATACTGCCGGGACGATTGCCGGTACGACCATCTTTAAAAGCTCCATGATTACGAATGAACCAAGGACGTTTCCAAATAATCGCATACACAGCGATAATGGTTTGATAAAGATCTCTAGGATATTGATAGGTAGTATTACCGGCATTGGCTCTGCAAAGCTTTTAAGCCACCTTTTGGTGCCCTTTGCCCTGATTCCTGCCACCTCGATAAGAACTATACTCATTACAGCGAGTGCTGCGGTGACGTTCATATCCTTTGTCGGCGGTTTGAAGCCAAGTAAGCCTATCAGGTTTGCTATTCCTATATAGATGATTACTGTTGCCAGATATGGTATGTAATCCCTTCCTTTTTCTCCGAGTGTCTCACTGAAGAAATCATTAAGGAATTTGACTCCTGCCTCTACGGCTACCTGTCTGCGTCCGGGATTTTCAACTGAAAGATTTCTGCCGAGAAAAAGGCACAGTAAAAATACCGCTGCCATTATTATCCATGTGACTACTACCGACTCGTATATGGGTATGCCTCCGAATATCGGTATCTTGAATACCACGTCACAATTGAGTTCCTCTAACAGTCCATCTACCAGAGCATCCATCTGCGTTACCTCCTTTCTTTTTTGCTATATGAAATTTGATACGCAAATTGTTTCTTAATAACTCAAGATATGTTTTGTCTAACCCTTGATGTTTGTTTGGTCTTGATTTAATAAGAAGCAACTATCGTTGTACTTGATTTTAGTCACATCGTTTTATAAAGTCAACGTTTCGTTTTTATATTGTTTCGCTGGCAAAGTTTCACATTTTTTAGTTAGCTTTTTATACATTTTCAACAATTTAAGTTTTTATTTTTGTGCAGTTTTTCTATTGCGTTTTGGGGATGTTTAGATTTTTTTTATTTTTAGTTGCGATTCATTAAAAATTTCCAAATAATTCGGGAAGAATTTCCCTTTTTTTCACAGTTTTTCACAATTCATTTGACTTGCGGGGTTGTGGCTATAGTACGGAACCCGGGCGGCAGGCACACACAGGCTCGGGATGGCTACGCTACGCTGCCAAGATTCTGTACGAAATTATGCTTGCAGGGTTTCTTTGCTTGACGAAACCGGCTTTTATGCGCCGTCCATGGCGCATAACGCCTTGCCCAGCCGTCCATGGCTGGGCATTTCTGTGCTTCGTGGGCATAATTTCTACAGTATCTAGGCAGCTTCGCTATTCGCCCTCCCGAGCCTGTGTGTGCCTGCCGCCCGGGTTCCTCACGCTGTGGCTCTATTTACCTTCTTGTCGCTTTGCCCACGGCTATTGCCGTGGGCTCGCTCTGTGCGTGTTTGTTATTTGTGTATGCTTTGCCCAGTCTCCGCCGGGCTCGCTTGGATTTGCTCGCTCTTTGCGAGGTTTTGCTCTGGCCTAGCCCAGCATCACATCGAGTGTCATCATGAGGCAGAAGCCCACCATAAATGCTATGGTGGCGCGGTTTGAGTGACCTCCCTCTGACATTTCCGGCACGAGTTCTTCTATGACTACATATATCATGGCTCCGGCGGCGAAGCTTAGCAGGTACGGCATCACCGGCTCTATTATTCCGATGGCAAGTATCGTAAGTATTCCCGCTATCGGCTCGACTATTCCTGACAGTACTCCGTATACAAAGGCTCTAAGCTTTGAGCTTCCTGTACTATGTAATGGCATGGATATGATTGCGCCCTCCGGAAAGTTCTGTATGGCTATTCCTATTGCCAGTGAAAGGGCTGCTGCCCTCGTGATGGTGGTGGTTCCTGATATCCAGCTTGCGTAGAGCACTCCTACTGCCATGCCCTCCGGTATATTATGTAATGTAACTGCAAGCACCATCATTGTCTGTCTGCTTAAATTGCTCTTTGGACCCTCAACTGAATTATCGAGATGCATATGTGGTGTGATTGTATCCAGTATCAATAGGAAAAACATTCCGAGCATAAAGCCTGTTACTGCCGGGACGAACTGCATTTTTCCAAGGCTCTGTGACTGCTCAAGTGCCGGAATCAGAAGACTCCAGACTGATGCCGCAATCATTACGCCTGCTGCAAAGCCACTGAGCATTTTTGTGGTCTTTACGGAAAGCTCATTTTTCATAAAAAGTACACATGCCGCACCGAGCGACGTGCCTATAAATGGTATTAATAAACCTAATATGGTTGATGTAATCATGACTGCCTCCTATTCTGCTGTTTTTCTATTTTACACAAACTTCCCATATATAAAACTATATTTACCGGAGAGTATACAGTTGTTCCGAAGAAAAAAATATGAGGAATACACTGTATGCTAGGCCGGTATCACAAAATAAAATATGGGAAGTTTGAATATTTTATTATTCAGCATATTATTTCTTATATCGTTTCGTATATCATGATATGAGGGTCAAAAGGTATTTTGCCCCTCATTTATGATTAATCAGATTACTACATGCTACGCATTCCCGTAATCTGACTACACCTCGAAAACCACTTAATGTAAAACAGCTGTATGTAATTAGTCTCCTCTAACCCGATTACAGTTTAATACACCTATATTATTTCGTCAACCGGCTTCTGTGAGCCTTACTCGTTACTGTTCACACCTAACAGTGTGACCAGCAACGAGTACAGGCTACTCCATAGCTTAGATACAATCGAGTTATACTTCTTTGCACAGCAATGCCCTGACAAAACGTCAGGGCCGGGTATCACATGCCACAGATGGCGTAAAAATTGCTTCTAATACCGATTTCTGCAAAGAGGCTGTCTTCCCACACATATATTATCCTTTGTACGGTCACGAAGCTCCGGCACCGGATTTGGTGCCACCTCAAAGCGATAATCCTCCCCGTTTTTGCGGATATAATCCTCAATAAAGGTATGGCTCATTACATTTCTTACCGGGTCATTGACCAGGCGCTGATATCTGATAAATGTTTCAGGAGCATTGGTTCTTACATCCACATACCTTTCACGACATGCTGTGTCGTTTACCGTACTGCCAAGCACACACCGGACATACTCAATATTGCTCTCCAGCACAAGAGGAGCCGGGAACTCAGCGTCCGGGATGACCTCCTGCCAATCCTTTTTCTCGTACTGTCTTAGCAGCTCAAGTGCAATATGCAGGTGCTTAAGCTCCTGTTCAAACATAAACTGCCATATGCCACGTATTCTTGTATCAGTCTCAGTTTCATAACAGCTCCAATACAGCCAGCACTCGACATACTGATGCACAAGGAGATTTTCAAGGCGGCTCATGCATGGCTTCAACAGGCTGCCATACTGTGTGACATGCTGTTCCTCGACCATTCCGATTTCCTGATAAAGCCTGCGTCCCATCTCATCAGGCCAAAGTGCCGCTGTGTTCATATAGTAGTTCATAGTCTGCTGCTCTGCTGCTGTGATTACGTTTGCGGCCAACACATCCATTGTCGCAGGGCATTTATCCGTCATCGGATATCGTATTGAATCATATGGATGCCTGTGGTGTGAAATAGTCGGTCTGCCCGGTGTGATTTCCGTATAGCCTCCGACAAGCTTTTCTGCGTGCTCACCTGTGGTAAAATCAAGATAATCTGCATAGCGGTACAAATGATCAAAGTCCTCGAGCAAGGCAAAATCGAGCGCAGACTTAATATTTTTGTCATTTACCCGTTTTGCAAGATGAGCAGTCAGGTCAACCGCAAGCTGCTCGTAGCCTATGGTATGCTCCAATGCCGACTCATCTGCCGGCTTTAAATGTGTGAGTATTTTCTGCTGCTGTTGCTCACTTTTCCTGATGTATGCAAGCTTTCGTCTAAGCTCATCATCACCTACGCTTCTTGAAAACTGATGTGAAAACCACACGTTTTCAAATTCTGTACCATTCATCAATATGATTCTCGTCCTTGTATACGGATTTACCTCATTTTTGTTATATGGTTTTACCCAGAATTTCTCCCAGTCAACAAATAAATCGCCGGTTCTCTCCGGCCTCATTTTAAATGGATTCATAATACAAACATACCTCCTTCATGCTATTGTATGCACGAAGGAGGTATGCTGTGCGTATGAATCACATTCTAATAATTGTTTATATTCGAAGCTGAATCAATTACTATTGCTTTAATCCGTGAAGTTTAAACGGCGATGATGCTACATAATGCTTCCCATAAGTGTTGACATTACAATCATAACGATTGAAAACATAAATGAATTAACTGAAATAAGTGTGGCTCTCTGCTCTGACGGTATCATTTCATTGAGAATAATATCCGTGCGTACTTCTATAAAATCATCAAAAAAAGAGCCCGCAAATCCACCTAATACCATAACATATGGCAGTTCTGTAAATACCATTGCAAATGCAAATATAACACCTATGCTACTGATAATAATATATTTTTTATATTTCCATTTTGGAAAAAATCCGGCTGCTTTTGCACCAAATGCCGCTCCAAGTCCCATTACAAAAAGTGCCGGTCCAAGCAGCGCATCATTTAATCCTGCAAGGGGAAGCTTCGCCTGTAAAAAGAATAGTACCAAGGTTGAAACCGCCCCTATAAGTGCATTTATAACCATGATACTTCTGGCCTTTTTATTTATGATCATGAAATGCCAGCTTTCTGTAATGACATTTTTGAACCGGTTTACTATTTTCGCATTTTTATTTGCATTTGGGTTATTATTTTCTTTGTTATCCGTATTTTCATCATTTGACACAGATACTTCATTCAGACTGCACGCAATTCCTATTGCTATGAGGCTGAATACAATATCAAATGCATATGCCTTTCTGTAACCAAGCCACAGCGCAAAACCTGCGCACAAAGTAGCTGTTGAGCTTGTTATCCTATACAACATCATTTCAGTTGATGCAAATTTATTGTATTTTTCCTCCTGACCGGCAAATTTTAAACTATCATATGCCAAAGCTTCACGTGTGCCTGATTCGAGATTGTAGCTTAAGGCGCTAAAGCCTATAGCAAATGCAACTGACCAGAAATTGTTAGACAATATCATAAAAAGTCCCGATACAAAACTTACCAGACTTGCAAGCACCATTGTTTTCTTTCTTCCGAACACATCCGCAACAACCCCTGATGGTATCTCAAAGCAGCTGCTTACTATGTGAAATATACTTTCTAACATTCCTATCTCAAGCATTGAAAAACCTCTGAGCGCAAGAAGTGCAACCCATGAAGCCCCTGCTATCCTGAAATATCCTACTGTGGTCAGCGTGTACAATTTATGTATCTGTGCTTTAATATTAAATTTACGCATAAAAAATCTCCTTTTCAAAACAGTTGTCTTTAAATATTTTGAACAGGAGATAGTGCGTTTCAGTTTTATTTTAACTTGAGTTTAACTTAATTTATTTAAGCTGTTTACCTAAAAAAGAGCGCACTATCCCTGTAAACAGCTAAATAGTTACCTTTCATGAGGTGAAGCGTGGTTGTTTTCCAGCTCATAGTTGCACTCCTTTCGTAAAATCATCATTTTAACTATAATTATTTTAAAGCCTGATTAATTTGCTTAACCCGGCTAGTATATACCTTTATACTTTGATTTGTCAAATATATATGTGTATTTAGAGTTTTCCGAATCAGCCTCATAAGAGCCTTTCCTGCTCTATTGTTTTATCCGATTCAAGAATTGCTTCTTTTAATTCAGCAAGCAATCCTGCGTCCTTTTTTTGCAGTTTTTCCCTAGTTGAAGCCTTAAGTGGTATTCCCGCGTCTTTTTTTAATGCTTCCTCAAAATCCGCTACCCCCATTCTATAAGGCATTAGTTTTTCAAAAATTCTATCCTTAATAAACAAGAATATGCTTATCCCTCCAAAATCCATATCTCCCCAATGGAGGAACTCACATTCCTTAGATACAATAAGGCTTAATTTCTTTAGAAAATACACTTCCTTAGGAGTAAAATAACCATGACAAAAAATATACAAGGTATTCTCATCATATTGCATACTTTCATAGTTAGCCTTATTTTCTATGGTCATAATTCTTTTGCATCCTGCAAGCGAAACCGGACTTGCATGCTCAAGTGTCTGCGTATTAATAATGGTTCCATAAATCTGCTTTGACGTATCAATAACACATGTATCATCAATTCTATATGACAATGGTCCCTTCCATTCCATTGTCTGTGCATATGACATAATACCATGCATCTTCAAAATTTCAAGCCCCGACTTCTTTTTATCCTCTTTGGCATCATCTTCCTCTCCCTCTGTATCATAATCCTCCATATCCTTCTCATAATATGGAGAATATTTAGTCAGAATTGATACCATCTTTTGTCGATAGCATTTTTCAAATTTCTTTGAATCATTAAAAACCTTTGCACTAAAAACACGCTCCCACACAGGCTCCTTTATTCTTGTTATAGCATTGATACACTTAAAACGCATATCCTCCTCAGCCTCTGTGACACTCTTTCCGGCTTCCAGACGCCCCAAAATATCATCATAATATCTGCATATCCAATCGCAGTCACCAACCTCTGATTTCCACTGCTTTACAGACTCTATCAATCTTAGCTGTTTTGCTCTTGAATCCTCAACACCCTCAATCCGACACAGCTCCGGTATGCTGCTGACATCACAATCAATTTTTTTAATATCGCTGTTGACCTGAATCCAATTAATTCTTATCTTCCCATCGCGGCCTGCTTGTGTATTATTCTCTATAAACCTTGCCTGATCGATTAGTTTCCGGCGTCCACCAACAAATTCCATCATTTCTGTTATTTTGTTCAAATGTTTTTCTCCGGTTAGTTTTCCTGACCGGTATCCTTCGGTGTCTGTTTTTTTTATAATATAGCCTGCAAGCGTGTGCTTAATTGGAGTTTTTCCCATAGTATAATACCCCTATAAAACCATTAATACGTCCTATCACTTTTCCTCAAACAGCTCAATTTCCTCGCCAAGTGGTCCTTTGCAGAATGCTATGCGCGCCGGAAATGCTGGTGTTGATGCGATTTCTATATCCTTCGGCTTGATAAATACCTCATATCCTGCTGCTTTTACAGCCTCTACACACGCATCCACATTATCTGTTGCAAATGCAAAATGACGAATCACACCTTTTCCCGGTGCATCATCTCCATCGTTAAAAATCTCAACAATTCCGTTTCCGGTATCAAGCATGATTCCTGCCTGCCATTCCCTTATGACCGGGATTCCCAGAATGTTTTTGTAGAAATCTATCGTCTTTTCATATTCTTCTGTACTGCTGCACTTCATTGATACATGATGTATACCTTTTATTAAGCTCATTGTGTTTTCTCCCTTTATTTTTTTGGAGCTGTTTTGTGATTTATAGTGATTTCAGCTACTTTTTCCCGCAATTTTTCCGGCTTTTGGGCTGAATTATAGGAGCTGTTTTTGAGATTTCTACAGTTTCAGCTACTTTTCCCGCAATTTTTCCAGCTTTTGGGCTGAATTTTGGGTGCTGTTTTAAAAGTTTTAGGGATTACAGCTCCCCAGGGTCTGCCTACTATGCTATCAACCTATGGCTATTGTACATTATGCCAATTTAGTCCTACTTAGTAAAATGATGTGAGGGTCAAAAGGTATCCAATTCTGGATCCCTTAAATCATATTATATCTATAAAATTTTTTATTGTCCATATATACAGACGATTATGATTGCGACCCATTTTCAATTTTCACTTTTGTTTGAAATTGGGTAACTATTCTGCGCTGCTGATTCTAATGCGCTTGCGGCTCGCAGCTATGAAGGCACTGAACAATTACGAAATTTGTTGAAGGTACTGAACAGTTACGAAATTTATTTGCAAATTCGTGCGCTTCATTATACTATATACTCATAGTATAAGAAAATAAATACAATCTACAGGAGGATTATCATGATAATAAAAAACGGCATTGTAGCAGACCCAGCTTCAGGTCTCTACGAACAGATGGATATACTTGTAAAAGATGGGAAAATAGTAAAAATAGCACCTGACATCTCATGTGCGTCAGATGCTGCTGCAACTGAAAAAGAAGAAATAATAGATGCAGCCGGAATGATTGTCGGACCGGGACTTATCGACACACATGTGCATTTCCGTGATCCGGGCTTCACATACAAGGAGGATATCCACACCGGTTCCCTGGCTGCCGCGAAGGGTGGCTTCACAACTGTTGTATGCATGGCAAATACAAAGCCTACAGTGGACAATGTGGATACTCTAAAGGACAACCTCACACGTGGAAAGCAGGAAAAAATCCGCATGTATCAGGCCGCTGCAATATCGCACTCCCTCAAAGGACAGGATGAGGTTGACATGGCAGCTTTAAAGGAAGCCGGAGCATGTGGCTTTACTGATGACGGCATCCCGCTTACAAATGCTGCTTTCTGCTACAGAGCCATGCAAAATGCTGCAAAGCTGGATATGCCGATAAGTCTCCATGAGGAGGACCCTGCATTTATCAAAAACAACGGCATCAACCATGGAAAAGTATCTGACGCTCTCGGTATCTATGGCTCACCATCCATCGCTGAGGAAACCCTTGTCGCAAGAGACTGTCTGCTTGCGCTGCGCAGTGGCGCCGATGTTGTAATACAGCACATCAGCTCCGGTGTATCTGTTGATATAGTCCGCACCTACAAAAAGCTTGGTGCAAGGCTCCATGCCGAGGCCACTCCACATCACTTCACGCTGACTGAGGATGCTGTCTTAGAGCACGGCACCCTTGCCAAGATGAATCCACCTCTGCGCACTGAAGCAGACCGTCAAAAGATTATAGAGGGACTTATCGATGGCACAATAGACCTTATCGCAACAGATCATGCGCCTCACAGCACCGAGGAAAAATCAAAGCCTGTAACCGAAGCTCCAAGCGGTATCATCGGTCTTGAGACATCCCTTGCTCTTGGTATCACAAGCCTTGTCAAACCGGGCCATCTGAGCATGCTTGAGCTTTTGGAAAAGATGACTATCAATCCTGCCAGGCTGTACCACATGCCTTACGGTACTATCTCAGAGGGTGCTGCTGCAGATTTTGTCATCTTTGATCCTGACGAAAAATGGGTACCATGCGAATATGCATCAAAATCATCAAACACACCTTTCACCGGCATGGAACTGACCGGTAAGGTTAAATACACCGTATGCGGTGAAAATGTGATTTATTCAGATAAATAAATTGTGTATGCACTATTAAAAAAGCAGATTGTGAACGCATGTGTTCACAATCTGCTTATTTCTACTTCTCCACCAGCTCCAGGCAGTCTCCAAAATGCCTCTGCAATGACTTTAAATCCATAATCATCACATAAAATACTCTGCCATTGTGCACTGAATCCACTATCCTGCCATGGTCGAGCACTGAAATATATGTACCGTCTGATTTTTTCATATGAAAGAAAATATAATCATTTGAGTGTCCTCCGTCAATCTGCGACCATATGCTTTTTTGACAGCTTTCCTGTTCATCCCGGCGTATCAGATTGCGGAAGCTCTTACCTGTATATGCAAGCAGCTCATCCATGTTTTTACAGCCTGTAAGCCTAAGCAGCTCATTGTTTGCAAGCAGGATCTCATCATTTTCTTTATCTGCCCTGTAAACAATGAACGCTCCCGGCATATTGTCAATAATATCCTTCACGGCAAATCCAAGCTTCGCACGGCTCTTTATACGCTCACCCTCACGGTATGCCATGCAGCCGTTCTTCCCACGCATTTTCACCTCATAAAGTGCCATATCCGCACACCGCATGAGCTGGGAACGGTCATCAGCCAAAACAGGATACTCCGCAAAGCCCAGTGAAATGGTAAATGTATGTTCTTCACCTTTACAATAAAAATTCCTGGTTTCTTCTGTAAACTTCTTAAGGAAAGACTTAACCTCCACTACCGTGCAATCCGGCATGAAAATGCTAAACTCATCGCCCCCGTTTCTGCCGAGTATAACATCCTTCGAAAAATATTGTTTCATGCTCTCTGCAAGCTTCTTAAGTGCACCATCACCTGCCGCATGTCCATACATATCGTTGACCAGCTTGAAATCGTCAATATCAAGCATTGCCACAACACAATGCTTTTGCGGATTCTGTCTCATATATTGCTCAACCTGCTCATCAAAGCCGTGCCTGTTGTAGATACCGGTCAGTGCATCAGTCACAGCAAGTCTCTTGAAATTCTTCCTGTTTTCATTGATGAAAATCAATGCTGCTGTAAGCCCTGTCAAAAGCAGGACTATAATTACACCTCCGATAAACATGTATATCAGGTAGTTATTATTGTAAAACCCACTCTTAGGTAAAATCTCAAGCCTCCACTTATCTCCATACACGTCAAAGTCATATATCACCGGATCGTTCAACTCTTTCTTTGAACCGTAAACCCACTCATACGTATCATCCCTCGGCGAAGCACACTTCTGCAGACTGTACTTATATCCAAAATTGGAAAGAGCCTCTACAGAATCAGAAAAAATTTCCGGAACCTTCAGTATAACAATTGTGAAGCCCCAAAAGCTCTTCTGACCATTTTCATCCTCCAAATAAACCGGATTGCGCACTGCTATACCATATCCGCCCTGCTTCAGCTCCAATGGTCCCTGCATAATTACAGTGTCATTATCCCTCGCATAGCGCGAAATCTCTCCCCTGTCACTATCATTTATCAGATCAATCTTACCGGATTCATTCCCCTCCTCCGGATATATTTCAGTCACAACTCCATTCGGTGCTATCTGTATACTCTGAATCGAATCGTCCATCATATTTGCTGCAACATCATAAAACCCATTTATATTTCCATCACCACTTATGACAACCTGCTTTAAGGTATCGGTAACTCCTATTCCCTCCATAAGCTCGCCATTTATACGCTCCGCATATGTCATCGCATTGAGCTTCGCTTTTGTCCTGTTCTGCTGTTCCTGACTCTCGCCGACTACATATATAGCGCCGATTAACGCACACATGCCCAATATAAATACCACTGCCGGAACAATGAATCTCTTTTTTAGCTTTTTCATTTGTATCACTTCCTAAAATCAATATCTATCTGTTCCATATGATTTTAATATTATAGCTTTACGATAAGAAAAAGTCTATAAATTTACATAAATTTCCAACACTTCAAACTCATAAGCAAAACAAAAAGAAGCCTCACTCATTATTGAATGAAGCCTCAACTTGTATGATATCCTGTAAATCTACTTAGTTCATATCAATATTTTTCAGTTGCTCACCCGCTCGAGGAGGCAAATACTTTCTACATGCGGTGAAAGTTTCTTCTTATACTAAATAGCGAAACTGAAACCTTTTGCAAAAAAGTATATACTCCACTTAGGGGGGATAGCCTTTACCCCACATGATAATCTATCTGTTTTCTAAAATGTCAGCAGCATCTGCATCCCAGTCTTCCTCCGCCCGTCTTTCTTCGCTATATCCCATTGTTTCGCAATCATCCATTATCCTTAGCACAAACTCATTAACAGCCTCTTTGACAGCTTCCTTATTGCCATCATCTAATGAATCTTTTACTACTGGCATATAACTGGTCTGCTCCAAGTTGTATTCCGCTTCGCCATTAACGTATTCAATACTTTCAGTAGCAACATCTTCATCATTTCCTCCAACTACACTTATTTTCAGTACACTTGTTGCTCCCTCAGAATCATCAATATCTACCAGTCCATATACATTTAAAAGTTCCTGCCGTCCATTAAATATTGTAAACAAAAGCTGTTCATCCATTTCATCTTTTAGAGAGTTTATTTCGTTAACATCCAACACTTCATTAAAGTATAGAATTTCATGTATATCTCTATAAATATCCCTTATCACTTCTGTAAATAAAGCCAATATCTTTTTTCTATCCCTTATTGATATTCCTGCTCCAGACTGTACTATTTCTAAATGTGCTTCTCGTTCATATTCTTTTTGATCCTCTATAGCTTGCAAAGTCTCTTCTACTTCTTCAGAACGATTTTCACTATCGAATTTTCTAACAGCTTCCTTTATATAACCTCTAAACGCATGAGTGTCATATAACATTTTCTCTTTTGCGGAATAATCCAACAATTTATTGTGTGCAATATGATTCCTATTCGCTATAAAACTTGTTAATGAGGTTTGGAATTCTTCCGGCTTATCAATAAAAGGAATAAAAAACTTGTCCCAAATATTGTATTTTTTAGTGTATTGATTTCTCAGAAAATCCAATGCAGATTTCATTTTATCCAATTGGGTTGTTGAAAAAATTTTACTTTTAATCCTCTTTTGAACTTCTGAATCAGATGACATGGCGTCAGTATATATATCTGACTGTACAGTATCCATCAGCCCTTCTAAAGTGACCTTCTGTTTCTTCGACACATTGAATTTTATTTATATCTTTTATATCAATTAATTTAAACTCTATTTCATATCCCATACTAGCACCTCTCATGGATAATAATACAAAAACTGTTCATGACATAATTATACATAAAAAAATCAATCGGAAAACACTCCAATTGATTTTTTTCATTTATTCAACAGGAACCATAACTTTGTTCACATTATGGATTTCTATTGGCAACAAGTTAGAGTATGTCTGTAGTATATTATCATACAAATTCCCTTTATACCCTTTGACTTCAATAGTAACTGCTACAAAATACTTAATATTTTCATGCTCATACCCATTTCTTCCAATCGCATGCAATGTTAAAAATGGGTTTAACAATGATGTTGCTCTCATAGATTTGGTTTTCTTTATAACAGTATCCCATTTTAAATCTTTATTTCTAAGTGCATTCTCACTTTTATCTTTTTTTGCAGCACCACTTACAGGTAATTCCGACATTTTATATCCTTGCTCCAATAATTTTTCCATCTGCTGTGCATCTTCTGTTTTTGTAAGATTTAGCTTTATTGTCTTTTTCCCTTTTTTCGAAAAGTTAAACACCGCACTGTTAGGATAAAATGTATCTTCTATACAGTTATTGGTATATGCATCCGTATCTGTTATATCCGGATTAACAATAGTTGTTATCGTCCATATAACACTCACATTTCCTGTTGATTGATTAACTCCAGGTGAAAAAATAGGTAATTTAACCGTACTCGCAGCAGGCAAATCTCCCGAATATAGTATTGTCACTTTATTTCCAATACATTTTAAAATATCATCAACATCCTCTTTACCAAATCCATATCCACATTCATTATCCCGCACCCCAGACATAGATGTCGCATTATGAATCAATAATGTTCGTCCCAAATGTGGAGTAATTGATGGTGAATGTGCCATCATCTGACCAATTTTTCCCGTTGCAACAGGAGTTGCCAAACTTGTCCCGGCACCAATACCAACCTTATCATTACCTCTTCCAACAACAATGAACGGCCGTTCCTGACTGCCACCAAACTCTAACAAATCAGGTTTTGTTTTCGCTCCTTCTCTTCCAGGACCTACACTGCTATAATCTGCTCTGATTTTTTCACCAAACAAATTATATGTATATGCTCCCACCGCAAGTCCATTTACCATATCAGACGGGGTTTGAATACGGTTCAAATACTCCCCTCTATTACCATCATTACCGACAGCAGTACAAAAAAGCGGGTTAATTTCTCCTTCCTCTACATTATATGTCAGACGATCCAATGCATATGTAAATCGACTTATATTATCATCCAAAATCGGTTCTTTAGGACCAAATGATAAGTTATATAATTTTATATCTTTACGTTCAGCTACAACAGCTTCAATTTGATCAATAGTTTCGTACATTCCATGTACCGATTCAGCATCTCGTGTACTCGTTATCTGTGTTTCAGCTGGCAACACTCTAAATGACTCTACGAATACAGAGGGATTTTTCAATTCATCTGATGGGGTTTTTCCACCTAAGTGACCATGCAATATAGCTCCACACACTGAATTCCCATGTTGTAACGAATTTGATGTGGCCGTTGTATTTACTACATCATTTTCCTTTGCATAACCTTTTAACAAGACATGATCTTCAATTATACCACCATCAAACATTCCTACTGTTATATTAGAACGCATTTTCTTTTTTGCCGGCCTAGGGCCTTCCACTTCCTGCACCATTCGCATTGGTTCAAGATCAATATCTCCCATAGGGTGCAAAGACCTCAATGGATTAAACTTTTCAATAGCTGCTATTATTTCCCGATCGCAAACTGCACTGATAAAAGTTAAACCTTTTTCATAGCTTTTTATCTTTATTTCATTTGAAGATAAACCTGAAATTTCCATAAATGCATCTATCATTTTCTGGACACTATTTTCCAAAGGATGAAGAACAATTTCTATTGTTCCTTTCGTCCAATCCTCTGTCAATCCCTGAACCTTCTCCTCGCTACTTAGCAGGTCTATATTCTTTATAGACTGTATCTGTCTTCTCCATTTTTCGACAGTATCCTTACTTCCATTTCTCAGTGTTTTTTCTAATTTATCTATTCCTGCATTTTTTGCCTTGACAAAATACAATTTTGCATCTTTTTTTTCGCCATTTTCATCTACAAAGGCATATTTTCTTCCACCTATAATCTGCATGTCTTCCGATATCATCAAAGAATCTGGAACATATGATTTTGCTTCCAATTTAGGTTCCAATCGAATACACAGAACTTTTTCATCCAAAAATATTTCTTCTTTATCTTCGATCTTCTTTTTGATATTATTCAAATCATTGCAAATATTTATTTTTGCGTCGTTATAATCATGCGGCCATTCTTTAGGTGGAAAATTCATTTTTTTACTAATCGGCTCTACATATAATTCTCCATTTGCAATAATGGGATATTTTCCTTTTTCCATATCATCACTCCTTTATATATCTTCCAACTGATGCCGATGAAATCATAGTAATATTTGAAATATCTCTCAACGATAATTCTGGAAATTCATTCTTTATCCGCTTACATAATTGAACTTTTTCATTTCGATCTTTTAATTCAATTATGCGGCAGCACTCTCTCAAAGCAAGTATATCTGGCTTGTCATCGCGATTCATCACCATCTGACGCTTTATATGTTCACATAGTTTACAAATTTCAGAAGCAGAAACAGTTTCTGTATTTCCAACAATAAACTTTATTGTATCACTTTTCATCTCACCGAACTTATTACCCAATGTTCTCTCAACAAGTTTCCTGCGTTCTTCCTTTCCAGGCATAGGGATTTCTATATTCCTGTCGAATCGCCTCCATATTGCTTTATCCAATATCTCTGGGTGATTAGTAGCACCTACAATCACACAAGTAACCGGACATTCTTCCAATTCTTTTAGAAGGACATTTACCAACCGTTTAAGTTCTCCTAAATCTCCCATATCATCTCTTCTTTTTGCAATAGCATCTAACTCATCCAAAAACAAAATAACATTTTGGGATTTAGCATAGTCAAATATACTTTTTATATTTTGTCCACTTCTACCCAAGTAACTTGATATCGATGTTGCCAAATCAACCGTCACTATTGGTAAATTAAGTTTATAAGAAAGCCATTTTGTTATATACGTTTTACCTACCCCTGGTTTTCCGCTCAATAATATACTATTAGGTGGAACAATATCCTCTTCCAAAAATCTTTCCAACAATTCGCGTTCTAGCAAAAAATCCTTTAGTTGATGCCAAACCTCTGGCGATAATATCGGTTCTTCTACCATTATCGGTTCTTCTACCTTCACCAATTGGCTTCGAGTTTCTCTATCAACTGGAGCGGGAGTCAAATCCAATGTTCTCAATGTGTCAGCCCCCACACTGCTATTGGCGGTTATTTGCATAATTTCCGATGCTATTTGAGGATACTCTTTTTTTATTTTTCTCCCTATCATGAGAGAAATCGATTCTACAGCCTTCTTATCATTATTTAATGCTGCTCTTATTAATTTAGGAATCAATTCATATACTATCATTTATACCATTTCCTCTATTTTATTTTTTTGATACATTAAAATTATACTGTTTTATCAACATTTTGTCAATCTTATTGTATCAATTTTATTTTAATTTATTTTTGATACGCTTTTAAAGTCAATCAGAAATCGCAACTCCCAATCGGCATCTTTTCTTACTCCTCTTCATTTTTACATTCAATCTCCGTTCCGTCCAGAAACACCACCAACAATGTTCCATCCTCAAAGACATTGATGTGGTCCAACGTTTTCAGCATGAAGTCCGTGTCCATCTCCGTCAAAGGCTCTGCCCCATCGGTATATTCTATGAACTTCTCTGCCCGATAACCTTCCAAGAGGTTTTCGCTCTGCAGCTGTTCCGTCCACAGCTCCATGAAATCCTCTCGATTCTCCACTAACGCATTCCAAGCCATCAGATATGCCTTTATCAGCGTTTCTTCCTCCACGTGGCGGTTGGCACATCCCATGACTCCTTTGACCTTGTAGCGTTCACTACACTGCCATACCTTACGGTCAACACCCGTGCTGCTCCGCCAGCCTTTTCGTGCAAATACCTTATTGCAGTCTACGCAAATAATCTTGGATGCAAATGGATTGCTTTCCGGCCGGTGGGAATAGGAGTTTGTCCCACGCTCCTCCAGGTACTTTTTCCTGAGTTTGATTTCAAGCTGTACACATTCCCAAATCCGCTTTGATATGATGGCATCATGGTCATCCTCCACATAAAACATCTGGATTTTCCCTTTGTTCTGCGTCCGCTTCTTGGTAAGGAAGTCCACCGTATAGCTTTTCTGCAGCCATGCATCACCTTTATTTTTTCATTCTCCAACATACTCATTAAGGTTGTAGCCTGCCACTTCGTACCGCCATCCCAGTTCCGAACTCCCTCTTTTTCAAAAATCCTCTTGATGTAATCCGTTGTTTTTCCATCCAAAAATTCCTGATACAATCGCACCACAATCGGTTCCTGCATTCTGTTAATTACCAGCTTGCCATTCTCGTCCGTGTCGTAACCAAGAAAACGCTTTGTACTCATTTTGTGCTTTCCAGTTTCAAACCTTCTGCGGATTTCCCATGTGCAGTTTTCTGAAATAGATCGGCTCTCGTCCTGTGTCAGTGAAGAAAGAATGGTAAGCAGCACTTCGCCCTTTGCATCGAGAGTATTGATATTTTCCTTTTCAAAAACAATCCCTATCCTCAATTCCTTCAACTCTCGCACATAATTCAGGCAGTCCAGCGTATTTCTTGCGAATCGGGAAATGGACTTGGTAATGATCATGTCAATTTTTTCCTCCCTGCAATCAGCAATCATACGATTGAACTCATCTCTCTTTTTGGTGTTGGTTCCCGAAATACCTTCATCCGCATAAGTTCCTGCATATTCATAGAGAGGATTTTCACTGATATAATTTGTGTAATAATTGACCTGATTCTCATAACTTAATAACTGTTCTTCTTCACTCATCCATATTCGTCAGATAAACCGGAAGAAGATACTGCACTCTCCCCTGATATCCCTGCGGGACCACAAGCCCTGGCTCTATTACAGCCTTCCTTCTTCCAAGCTCTAATGCTGTTTCAAACAAAAGCGGCAGATTCTTGGCTTTCCGAATTTTAGTTGGAATACGTTCCAGGTTCTCTTCATCCCCCCATATGTGATTTACGTTTACTCTTATAGGCCACTCTGGATTAAAGTTAATGCCACTCTGTGCCATATGATAGACGGGCTTTTGTGGTAATGGCTCGATGTATCTTAACTCCGGAGACATCTCATCACAAAAACCTCTAAAATACCAATCTCTTAAAGGATCCGAAAAATTGTTTCTTTCAAAATAACCATAAATCCCCTTGTACTGTCGTGTGTATAATCCTGTATGGAAGCAGACACATTCATTCTCCAAATGAAAAATACTGTCTGCCTTTCTGGGATCACTTTCTGAATTAAAATCAATAACCTGCTTGCGAAAAATTGTATGTATGTACCGTTCTAAAATGGGTGCGTCTGTATTTTTTGTTTACCGGCTCGGCTTTCGGAATTTCCAAGACTCTGGCAGAGCCAACCTCTCCAATTCCGCTAAATGTCCGTACCAATCCGGTACATATGCAAATTCAAATAAATCCGGTGCTATCATCTGTTTCCTCTTTTCCTGTGGTTTTCTGTACTCATATCTGTTTTCTGTCTTTGCTTCCATCTCTTTCATCATGAGCCTCCTTTTTTTCTCTTGAAATATAAAATAGGTGTATCGCAATTCTATCGTTCTGTGAATTGCGATACATCTATCAATGCGTTTTTATCCATGGGAAAATTTCAGTAACTTCAACAAACATCGCATTCTACGTTACTTTCCTGTGTCCATGTGATCTCTCCTTTATAGTGTAATTTATTTCATCTCATACCTGTACTTTGATGTAATTCATAATATCCAACCTGTAGTGTAAACTATCTCTGAGGTGAATTGTACTGCATGACTATGTAAAAAATCTTGCGAAGGTAGTCCGGGCTTCCAGAGAAGAAGCCCATCTATCTCAAGCAGCATTAGCTGAACAAATAGGTTGTGATGAACGTACAATACTGAATATTGAAAACGACCGTGGGAATCCCAAGTTTGAAGTATTGTGCCAGATCATCGCTTATTTACACATTCCTGCAGACCAGATTTTCCACCCCGATGCAGCCACGGACGGGTTGAAAAAACAAAAACTGTTATTGATGCTACAGGAATGTGATGAGCAAGAGGCAGCCGAGATTCTTCCAGCAATTGAATACCTCTTAGCACTCATACATAAAAGAGGTAATTCAAACGAGTAAAGGAACCAGCTAATCCGTTGTGATTCTGGTTCTTTTCTTTTTGTTGCTCTTTCTAAATCTTACCTTTGTAATATTTCAATCATTACACAAGTAAGATATCAAATCAATATCTTTTTTCTGAAATTGACAACCACATAAATAACGTCTATAATATTTTTATTACAGCTGTAAGATTTAAGGAGGAATTTGAAATGAGTGATTTACCACAAATTTCTGAAGCTGAATTTGAAGTTATGAAAATCGTATGGAAACATGCGCCGATCAGTACAAATGAAATAACAGATAAATTATTACAGACCACAAGCTGGAGTCCGAAAACGATACAGACTTTAATCAAACGCCTTGTGACCAAAGGCGCTCTGACTTATGAAAAACAGAGCCGAGTGTTTGTTTACACCCCAGTCGTGAAAGAAAGCGAATACATCGGCCAGGAAAGCAATTCTTTTCTGGAACGATACTATGACGGAGATATCACTGCCATGCTGTCTGCCTATATAGAAAATGACAAACTGTCTGAAACAGAAATAGATACCCTCCGCTCCCTTCTTTCAAAGAGGTCAAAAAAAGGAGGCAATTAACGTGGCTGATTTTATGATACGCTTTTTAATATGCAATGTATTTATCAGCGGTATCATCGGAATTCTTTTGATAGCCAAGCGGATATTCAAAAACAACCTTTCCAGCCGGATGCAGTATAATCTGTGGTTCCTGCTGCTTGGGTTGTTGGTAGTTCCCTTTATACCGTTCCGTCTAATCGGATTTCCTCAAATCTTCTCGTGGCTCGGCAGCCTGAGAAGTTCTCCATCTTCCAATACTGGAACTGCTATGGGAGAAACCATTGGGGCCGATCCAACCGGAAATGTAAATTGGATGAATGACTTTACCCTTTCTGTAAATAACGAAGCTCAATCCATTACAGGATACATATTATTAGGGATATGGATTGTAGGTATTCTTGCAATGATTATTTTGGTAATCAAATCCTCTCTCCGTTTACGCAACTTGGAGAAATCTGCACTTCCCCTTCAGAACAAGAAAGTCCGCAGACTGTATCATCACTGCTTAGAAGAGATGGGGATTCACAGAGATATTCCTGTCTACAGTACCGCATTTTTGAAATCTCCGATTATTGTTGGACTTTTGAAACCGGGTATTTATCTTCCGATTCATCTGATCTCTGATTATAACGAATCCGATATGCGGTATATGCTGTTACATGAACTGCAGCATTACAAGCACCATGATGCTATTGGAAGTTTCTTGATGAACCTTGCCGGAGTGGTATATTGGTTCAATCCTCTTGTTTGGTACGCTCTGAAAGAAATGCGTAATGACAGAGAGGTTGCCTGTGACACCTCTGTTTTAAAGATGCTTGAAGAGGATGCTTACGAGGAATATGGCAATACACTGATTAACTTTGCTGAAAAGGTTTCTCTTACTCCTTTTCCGTTTGCTGCCGACCTTGGTGGAAACATGAAGCAGATGAAGCGGAGAATTATCAATATTGCATCTTATGAGAAGCCAACATTTATAAAAAGGGTAAAGGGCGTTTGCTCCTATTTTCTGATTGCCTGCCTTTTGTTTATATTTATGCCCATGCTTTCTGTCAATGCTGCAATAGAAATGGAAAACACCTATCAAATTAATAAAAATGACAGCAATATTTCTTATATTGATTTATCATCATATTTTAACGATTATCAAGGTTGTTTTGTCCTGTTTGATGCAACTACCGACAGTTGGCAAATTTATAACAAAGTAATGGCACAAAAACGAATTTCACCGGATTCGACATATAAAATATACAGTGCCCTGTTAGGTTTGGAAAACAGATATATAACTTCGGCTTCAAGCGAAATGACATGGAATGGGCAAGAATACCCTATTGCAGAGTGGAATGCCAATCAAAACCTTACTACAGCATTTCAAAACTCTGTCAATTGGTACTTTCAATCATTAGACCAAACTGCCGGATTAGAAACTTTAGAAGACTTCTATACATATATTAATTATGGCAATCATGACCTGTCAGGTGGTGTTTCTTCCTTTTGGGCAGAATCTTCCCTCAAAATTTCTCCTATTGAGCAGGTCGAAATGCTCCAACGACTGTACATCAATGAATTTAATTTTGATGCAGATAATATTCAGACTGTAAAGAATGCCTTATTACTTTCTTCCACTGCTAACGGTAACCTATACGGCAAAACCGGAACAGGAAATATTAATGGAGAGAACATAAGCGGATGGTTCATTGGCTATGTCGAAACTTCAGATAATACATATTTCTTTGCCTTAAATATCGGAGCCACTGAAAATGCTACCGGAAGCAAAGCATCTGATATTGCTCTATCTATATTATCAGACATGAATATCTGGTATTGAAAAAAGGTAAAGGGTCAAATGAAACACTTTGACCCTTTACCTTCTGTTTTTTTATAATCCGTCTCATAAACGAAGCAAAGCCAATGTGCAGCTATCATTGCAATAAGTATACCAGCAACACATAGTAAAATCTTAACTTCTCTTGATTACTCCTCTAGGATATTAAATGCTATTTCCTGTGCTTTTATCCCACTAATTTCATTCGAAGAATCATCATCTAAATATATAGCAAAATATATATTAGTATTTTCTTTTTCGACAAAACCGATGAACCATGCTGTACCGTTTGTTCCCGTTCCTGTTTTTCCATATATTTTTTTTGAATCACTAGCCTCAAGTAACATAATGCTTTTTAGAATTTCTATCTCTGATTCTGTATATATAGTTTCCCCTTCCATAATCTTATGCAAAACTTCTACCTGCTCTATCGGAGAAATCAGCAAAGATGATTCAATCCAAAAACCATTAAGTTCTGGAAAAGAGTTTACACCACTTCCACTCCATTCAGATATGTCACAATTTCCATAATCCAATTTGTTTAATTCCTCTTGGATTGTCTCTTGTCCCACCTCTTCTATTACTTTTCTAAAGTACCAAATGCAAGAACTTCGAAATGCATCTTCCAGTCTTAAATCAGCATTCCATGCATCAACTGGGTAATCCATTCCATCATACTCCATTTTACTATCCTCTGACGTTACCACTTGATTATGAATTCCTATTAAAGCTGAGATTACTTTGAACGTAGAATTAGGAGATACCCTCGTTCTGCATTTGTCTTCATTATAAAAAGTATATGTATTATTTTCTGAATTCAAAATAACTGCACACCCTTGGATTGATTGAAACGCTTCCGCATAATCTACAGTGACTGTTGTCGGCTGCAGTTCCTCTTCATTATTCACATCCTCGTTTTCACTTATTTCTTCTTCGGTTTGATTAATCTGTATTGTCTGTTCCTTTTGATTTGATTGGCTGTTTCCATTCTCTTTTGAACTGCATCCTGACATACTTCCTATAATCAAGCAAGCAGTTATACCCATTATCATACATCGTTTTAGTTTCATCCCAAAATCTTCCTTTCTTCTGTAACTTCTTTTAACTTTTACTTCCTAATCCACGAACAATTTTTACATCAACATTCTAAATACAACCATCTCCTCAACCCTCCTTTTATTACACGTGTAAGATTTCAATGCAAAAAAATTTTCCTTTTGAACGCCCGTTACATCCATGCAAATATTACATCAGTAAGATTTAGAAGTCAAGTTATCTTTATATAAAAAGGCTTCTGCCGGAGGGTATCATACATTTTCGCAAAGGTAATACCTTTTAGTAAAAGCCTATTATTCAGCCGAGTCTCACCCCCCCTCTGCTACGATATTCAAATGATTTATTCATAAGGCTACAAAACACACATCCATTTTTGCTCCTTAATATCCCACAAACCGCAGAAAATCAAGGTTTCCTTGAAAGCAGACAGACGGTTTCAATATTCCCCTGAACTTTGATTTTATACTGCATAGCGAAAGTGACACTATTAACTTAAGGGTGGAGTAAATACCTTAACCATTTGAAAATTCCTTTTAATGTTACTACTTTACCCTGTCCTCGGCAGGATCAACTGCATACCAATGTTCTGCATTTCGCTTACATTCTAACACAGGTATTCTTTTTGTCACTTCACGTTTCGTGCTTCCATCACTACGAAGAATTTCTCTCCATTCCACTGGTTTATTATAATATTTCATTTTGCCCCCACATTGAGGGCATCCTTCAATATGTATTTTCTCTATAGTCAATCTATTCCCATAACCACTAATTGCAAAATTGAAAAACAAAGGATGTCTCGTTTGCTTTTTAGCAATTCTTCTAAGTGTAAAAAAGATTAAAAATAAAAATACAA
>ERZ1034781.79-NODE-79-length-48775-cov-14.629803_pt1 | contig 48775 bp, 46 predicted proteins | sample MGYA00520700_ERZ1034781 | MGnify/ENA primary metagenome ERZ1034781 (study PRJEB33766, sample SAMN09781709) | gut metagenome | biome: gut microbiome | host: Homo sapiens | place: Madagascar | study: EMG produced TPA metagenomics assembly of the PRJNA485056 data set...
ATTCATTGTATATTTTTTGATGCAAAAGTACTACAAAACAAACATATATTGGCATATTTGAGTTTACTTGTAATTTCCTTTTTTATTTTTAGAGCTTTAATATACAAAGTAAACAAATCGTAAACTCATGACTAAAAACAACAAACACTTATCACTTCTTTGCTATATGTTCAAAATACTTTTCCTCATGTTCCATTTAAATAAAAATAACGGATTTTTCTTTTATATTCCAAATAAAATCTGTACTTTTGTTTAAAAATAAGAAAAAGCAATGAAAAATATCGCCATTTTACTTTTGGTAAGCATGTTGATTTCTTGTACCCCCCAAGAGAACAACAAAAAGTTGGCTAACATTGAGCGAATCATGTTAGCTTATCCTGATAGTGCATTTACTCTTCTCCAAAAAGACTCTGCCTCTATATGTGAAATGGGTAAAGATGCACAAATGCACTACGAAATCACTCTGTTCAGAATCAATGATCTACAATACAAGCCACACACGAGCGACAGCATGATGCTAAAGGTTGCAGATTATTTTGAGAAGAGAAACAACAAAGTTTTGCAGAGTCAGGCATACTATTGTCTGGGGGGTATCTATAGAGACCTTAACAATCACCCAAAAGCTATCAACTATTTCTTAAAAGCAGCCACAACTGACAGTATTAATGCCCCTAAAGAAATGTTGGGCAGATGTTATTGCCAATTATCTGATCTTGAGGACAACAGACTCAATAAGCAGCAAGCACTGCTATATTGTAAAAAAGCATATAGCTACATTAAACAAACAGAAGATTATGGATTAACAAATGCTTGCCTGATGGATATGGGGCATTATTACTATGACTTAGGAAAAATAAAAGAATACTCCTCATTCACAAAAATTGCCAAAAAGAACATCTTGGAAGACCATGATACTTTGAACTTAAGACGTTTTATCGTTTCTGAAGGGGAAAAAGCTGTTTATAGCAACAACCAGCAAAAACTGAAAAAGCTCATACTTGAAGCTAAAAAGGAACTTACTCCTGAGCAACTGCAAGACTGGGGTATCAATATGATGCAAGGATACCTGCATAAATTCCTTCACCAGCAGGACTCTGCCTTATATTTTTTCCAGAAAGGATTGAAAATAGAAGACCCTTGGAGAAAATACGAGGCCAGTATTGCCATATCCGAAACTAAAGCTGACGGCAATAAATACGAAGAAGCTTGGACCGTGCAAAAAGAAGCAATAAAGCTAAAGAACGAAATAGATTCCATCGACAACAAGTCGGAGGCTGAGAAAATGAAGGCTGCCTATAATTACGAAGAAGAAGTGGCTAAAAGAGAGGAAGCAGAAGAGGCCAGATACCATTTCATGCTTGGTATCATGGTTGCCATCTGCTGCATCCTCGGATTATCATCTTTTGTTCTGTATCTCAAGAATTCCTCTAAGAAAAAGGAACTGTTGCAACTAAGGGTTATTGCTCAGCAAAACAAAGAAATAACCCAACAGAAGACGCACATACAAAGCCAAGATACACTGATACAATGTCAGAAAACACAGATAGAGAATCAAAATGAGGATATCCAAAAGCTGGAAAACAGAAACAACCACTTATCGAAATATGAACTATTGTCAAGTGATGCGAGAAATTGTAAAATTGGTGAGCAAATCCATTTCCATGAAGACAAATGGAATCAATTCAGAATGTCTGAGGCATACACCCATTTACACAGCATGATCAATGATGGCCTGATGAATTACAAAGCTTCTGATTACAAGAAAGCCATCTCTGCAATAAAAGAAGAAATCGACAAGTTGTTTAATGACTATGGCAACCGTCTCAAGGCCGCATTCCCTGAAATAAAAGATTCGCAAATCACTTTTGCCTATCTTGTAAAAGCAGATGTCAATTTCAGCAATATTGCTATCCTGTTAAACAAAAGCAAACCTAGCATCACAAAGACTTGCAAGGGATTCTTACAGCTTCTTGAAAAGCCATATACAACCAAAGAACTCATTGAATTCTTGCAGAACTTCTAAAAAAACTTCTGACAAACAGTTACAAACACAACAATGCCACTTCACACACCTTTTTGTGCGCAAAGTGGCATTGATTATATGACGTTGAACGATTACTCCTGCGCAATGATACCGCCCTTAGGCTGCATCTCTACCTTGAGGTTTCCATTCTTATCTACCTTTACGGTCTTTACATGAGAGTCTGGCCAGAGAGCCTTCTTGTCCTTGCTTGCCGTCTCATAATAATAGGTAACGGTCTTGCCTGCGAGCATAGGCAACTTCAGGGTGAGCTTCATCAGCTGGTCGGTGCCATTCAAGCCAGCCACATACCATTTGTCGCCATGGCGACGAGCCACTACTGCATACTTGCCAGGATAACCTGCCACAAACTGGGTCTCATCCCATGTGGTTGGCACGCTCTTCAAGAAATCAATCTCGTGCTGAGGAAGCTCAGTGAGATTGTTAGGATAGATGGCGATACACTGGATGGCAGCCTGGTTCATGATAGCCGCAGCCATCTCGAACACGTCGGTGGTATAACGGCGATGACGACTCTTGTTGTCACGAGACAAGTATTTGTTCATGATGGTGCCACCCCAATCCATAGAAGCCACTGCATTGCGGCAGAATGGGTGCATGGTCAACTCAAAGCCCTCTTGCTTGGCATGATAATCAGAGAAGAATACATTCTCGGAAGCAAGCACAGCCTCGCTGGAGATGAAGTTAGGATACATGCGTTCCCAACCTCTTGGCAGGGTGCAACCATGGAAGATAACCTGTATGCCATAATCGTTGGCATCGCTGAGGATGTCTTCATAGTTCTGCATGGTCTGCTGCTTGTCGCTACCGAAGAAGTCCACCTTGATTCCTTTTACGCCGATGCTCTTCATCCAAGCCATTTCCTTCTTGCGAGCCACGATGTTGTCCATACAGTTGCGTGGTCCCTGTGGGGCATCATTGGTTATGCCATTGGAGTTGTACCAAAGCATCAGGCTTACACCCTTGCCCTGTGCATAACGGCTCAGTTCTGCTATCTTGTCTCTGCCGATCTGCGTATCCCAGAGGGCATCCACCAATACATACTCATAGCCCATGGTAGCAGCCAGGTCGATGAACTGTTTTTGGTCATTGTAGTTGCAAGAGGCGTCTTGCCAGATGAGCCAGCTCCAAGCATATTTTCCTACACCATACTTTTGGGATGCCTCATAGCGAGGCTCCACTACATCATAAGGGATGGTGGTCTCCACCAATGGTTTCAGGTCCTTACCCACGGTGATGGTGCGCCAAGGTGTGGAACCTGGCAATGAGAACACGGCATTGTTAGAGCCAATACCATCTCCTTCTTCCTTCATAGGGAAGGCTATCTGATAACCCTTGTTGGCATCATAATCGCTGATGTGGCAACCCGGATAATTGCCATGAGTGCCTGTCTCGCTGACCAACACCCAGCCTTCGCCGCCTACCTTGAAGAGGCATGGGAAGGTATAGCCTCTGCCATAACCCGACTTGGCTGTGAGCGGAGCATCTGGCTTGTAATCCTCCTCATAACTTGGCTTGGTACGGGCAAAGCCTATCAGTGGATCGCTCTGTGGACAGAGGAAAGAGGTGGAAATCTTTGGCAAATTGAATGCCGTCTTCTCCTCATTAATAATAATATGCTGTGCCTTCAAGCCATCAAAGGTATAGCGGAAAGCCACGTCATTGTTGGACACATTGAAAGTAACGGTCATTGGCTCTTTCTTGCCATTGAGATAAGTCACGTTGAGCTGGTTGGCATGATAATCCACATGCGAAGCCTTGGCGGTACGAAGGTCGTAGCTTTTATCAACCGTTGCCTCACTCTTCTTCTGAAAGGTCAAGCCCTGACTGAAATCTCCTACGTTGGCAAGGAGACCGAGCAAGGATGGCTCCATCATTCGTGTGCCAGCATAATCTACGGAATAATAGAGCTTGCCGTCTTGATCTTCTACCACGACATTCAGTTTACCATCAGGAGAACTGACGGTACTTTTCTCCGCAAAGGCAGAGAGGGCTGTCATCAAAGACACTGCCACCAAAAGGAAATTCTTCTTCATTCTAAATTATGTAAAATCGTTATGTTGTTATTATGCTCCTATTGCCGATTGTAGTTTTTACACTTACAACGATTCTGCAAAGATACGCCAAAACATTGGGACTGCAAAATATTTCCATACCTTTTTAGCAAAATAGGAACAAACAACAAAGTAAATGCTACATAAACGAAAGCGAGAATGCCGCAAGAAAACGACATTCTCGTGCCAAAATACTTCTCACTTTGCTTTAAGAAGGAGTACAGAATGAGTTTCAGGGAATCTGCAGACCAGCAGTAGGTGTAACTCGCTTGATGGTACCATCAGCATTAAACTCCATCTTGTCGATGCACACCTCGCGATGCACGCCAGGCTGATTGTGGAGATACTCCTTGTTGATGCGATGATAAACGATGTACCACTCATCTGTGCCCGGCTTCTGGATCACGGAGTTATGGGCTGTACCATAAATCTCGTGCTGTGGGTCCTGGATCAAGACGATAGGATCCTTGGCTACCTCAATAGGACCAAGCGGAGACTTGGATGTTCCATAAGCCACATGATAGTTGGCAACACGCGTATCATCCACCGACCACATGAAGTAGTACAGACCATTGCGATAGAACACGTATGGTGCCTCACGATAAGCATAATCCTTCAGGCTTCCGCCCTTTGGAGTCATCACGGTAACGGTTTCGTCCTTAATCTTAGTCATGCTTGGCTCCAACTCGGCACCAGCCATGAAACTGTTGCCCCAATAGAGGTAAGGCTTCTTCGATACGGGGTCGATGAATACATCCACATCGATGAGCTGACCGTTGCAACCTGGATGATTCTTCGCCAGAAGAGGGTGACCCAGGTCAACGAATGGACCTGTAGGAGAATCAGAAACCGCTACACCCATCTGCTTTCTGCCGTTGTCATTAGGACGGGCACTGAAATAGAGATAGTACTTGTAGCTGCCGTTCTTCTGCTTCACCTCTACAGCCGCCGGAGCCCAGAGATTGCCGTTAGCCCAGGAAATCTGGTCGCTCTTGGCATCGAGCACCACACCTTCGTTCTTCCACTCCTTCAGGTCGGAAGAAGAATATACGTAGTATTCATATCCACCCCAGCCCGGAAATCCATCGGTGGTAGAATAGATATAATACTTACCCGTCTTGTTGGAATACAGGATTTCCGGGTCGGCATGAAAGCCTGGCAAGATTGGGTTGCACAATCCGCTGGCGACGACAGGCTGATTCTCATTGAGCGCATGCCAGTTCTTGGCAGCCTTCTTTGCCGCATTAGCATTCATGGGCATTCCAAGAGCCAACGCAGCCATCATCAAGCCACCGATTGTCAGTTTTTGATTCATCATTGTCTTGTTATTAAATGTTTGTATTCTTTTTGCTTGCAAAAATACAATTTTTTATTCGAACAAAGGTACACAAATAATGATAAATATGTCATCATTTCGTTCAAAACCTTCATTTTATTCAAATATTTATTGTATCTTTGCCCTCAAATAGCAAAATCATATCAAAACAATGGAAAAAGCAAAACAGATTCCTTACCGTGCCATCGCCCTTGATTTGGATGGCACCTTAACCAACCACGAGAAAGTGGTTACCCCTAAGACCCGCGAAGCCTTGCTCAAGGCTGCAAGCGAGGGAGCCGTAATTATCCTTGCTTCCGGTCGTCCTACCTACGGCATCAAACCGGTGGCTGAATGCCTGGAACTGAACCAGCGAGGAGGTTACATTCTTTCTTATAATGGTGGCAATATCGTGAACGCCCAAACAGGCGAAAAACTCTTCTCGCAGTTTTTGCCAGACGAAGTGATACCAGAATTATATGCGTATGCCAAGGAGAAAGGTCATGCCCTGCTGGGATATGCCGGCAACGAAATTATCACAGAGATGCCAGACGATGAGTATGTGAAAGAGGAGTCGCGCATCAACAAGATGAATATCCGAAAGGTGGATAACCTGTTTGAAGCCCTGGAGCCTCATCCAACCAAGCTCCTCATGACTGGCGACCCTACCCTCATGCTCAAGGCGGAGGAGGAATTGGTGGAAAAATTGGGAGACAGAATGGATATCTTCCGCTCGGCTCCTTTCTTCCTGGAGTTGGTACCTAAGGGCATCGACAAGGCTAAATCGCTGACTCGCCTCCTGGCGAAAATCAATCTTACTCCTGCCGATATGATTGCCTTCGGCGATGGTTACAACGACCTGAGCATGCTGAAGCTTGCCGGCATGGGGGTGGCGATGGAGAATGCAGCCCCAGAAGTAAGAGCCGAAGCTGACTATGTTACTCTATCAAACGAAGAGGATGGCGTAGCCGCTGCCCTCGAACACTTCGGAATGTAAAGATTCCAGCACATACGCCAGCACGCCCTGAAAGGGCAGAAGCTCCTAGCCCAGGGCATCGCCCTGGGTATAATAGCAGTCAACAAGGCGCCCTGTAAGGGCAAAAGCTTCGTATATTGCCTGGTACTTGAAAGCTTTTGCCCTTACAGGGCGACAAACTTGCGTCAATGATTACCCAGGGCGATGCCCTGGGCTAGGAGCTTTTGGGCCTTCAGCCCGTACCTGAACCACATGCGAAACTTCTGTTATATTACAAGAACCTTAAATTCCGTCCCTTTTATTGCCTAAATTGTTCATTATTAGACGTTTTTATATTTTTTCGAAAACCAATTATATAAAAACGAAAGCATCCAACGCCAAAAATCACTAACTTTGCGCCCGTAAAAAGAATATAGAATTTCCCAATAAACTTCAACTAAAATACTGTTTTTTTGAATAAGGGTGAGGCGATGAGCCTCATCCCCTATTGGAACAAACCTGATTACAATAGGCAATCCAAAAATAATTGCGAGAACGGGGAACTTGCAGGAGCGAGCAGACTCCATAAGAAATGGAGCTTACTGGTATTCGCTCGGCGAAACGCCGAACTGCTTCTTAAATGCAACGGAGAAATGGGCCGCAGTACTGAATCCTGTCAACACGGCTATCTCTGAAACATTAAGTTTGCCTTCACGCAACAAAACAGCTGCCCTGTTGAGCTTGTATTTACGGAAGAAAGTGCCAGGAGTCTCACCTGTAAGTTCCTTTACTTTATAATTAAACTTAGCCGGACTAATCAGCATATCCTTACACATGGTAGAAACACTCAAATCCTGTTCTTTAGAATGCTTCTCCATCAACTGATATAATTCATCCATAAACTTCCTGTCCTGCTCAGAGAGAGTATCCGCCACTTTCTCCGACAAGGTCTGAGTTTCCGTACTCTCACCCAAACGCTGACGGAGCGTCTGCATGTTCTGCAACTGCGATACCACAAGCGCCTTCAGATAAGCCGGGTCGAAAGGCTTGGTAACGTATGCCACTGCTCCCAACTTCAAGCCCTCTATCTGCTCACTCATCTTCGACATCGCCGTAATCAATATCACAGGGATATGACTAAACAGTAAATCATTCTTCAATACCCTGCAGAATTCATAGCCCGACATCTTGTCCATGATGATATCGCTGAGTATCAAATCTGGCTTCACCTCTTCCAGGTCTGCCAGTGCCTCTTCTGCCGAATATCGGTTCACCACCTCATAGTCGGCAGCAAAGATATAATGCAGATATTGTGCCACATCCACATCATCATCCACCACCAGAATCTTAGGTCTATTCATCTTCTTGTTTTCTTCAGGTTTTGCTTCCATAGAGCAATCTGCACTCAAAGGAATCTGCATCACCCGCTTCTCCTGCTCCACAATTTCCACCTTATTATATATAGACCTATCCATCGGCAGGCAGAAACAGAACTCCACACCATTCCTGAGCGAAGCCTCAGCAGAGGTCTCGCTCACCGCATGCACGTTCTTCACCGTGATAGAACCATGATGAAGCTCCACAAGGCGCTTTACATAATAAAGTCCGATGCCCGTACCCCAACCGTAAAGATTAGGATTCTGCGTATCTGCCAACTGGTAATATCGCTTGAACACATCCTGCAACTTATCCTCCTTTATCGCCTTGCCGCTGTTGAAGACAGATATTTCCAGCATCTTATCTTTCACACCAGCCTGTATTCGGATAACACCTCCAGGTTCAGTATGCTTCAAGGCATTGGTAAAGAGATTGCCCAGAATCTTTTCCAGTTTATCAAAATCCAGCCACATCCGATAGTCGGCACTCTGTTTCACCAGTTCCAGTTTGATGCCCTTGATTCTTGCCGAATTCCCAAAGGCAGTCACCTGCTGGCGCAACGCCTCGATAACATCTACCTCTGCCACCTTCAGGCGCAGCTCATCCGTCTCCAACTGGTTGAAATCGAGCATCTGGTCGATGAGCCTCAGCATTCTGTTCACACTCATGCACACATGATTCAGGGTGCGATGCACCGACTGCGGCAAAGCCTTGTCGGCATTCAGCGTCATCAGCGGACCGGCGATGATGGTGATAGGGTTTCTGAACTCGTGGGCAACATTGGCAAAGAATCTCATGTTCATCTCCTTGGCAAGCTTCTCACGTTCACGTTCCTGCTGTTCCTGCAAGAGATGAAGGCGGTTGGTACGTGCCCTGAGATAGAACGTGTTGAGGATATGAAGCACCAGGGCGATGATGCCGGAATAGAGCAACCATGCCGCCGACGACTGCCAAGGGGCAGGCTTGATGATGATTTCTACCGTTCGCTCAGACCACGCAGGCTTATCGGGAGAGGATATCAAACGCAAGCGGAATGTATATTTTCCCGGGGTAAGGTTGGAGTAATGAGCCTCCTTACCATAGGTAGGCATCTGCCAGTCATGGTCATACCCCTCCAGCTTGTACTGGCACATCAGTGCCGAACGGCGACTGAACGAAGGATAATAGAAATTAAACCTCAGGTCGTTCTCATCATAGGCGAAAGTATAGCTATCCAGATGTGATATCTCGTCGGTAGCGGCAAGCACCTTGCCATCCGTCTTCTTCACCTCCATGCCATAGATATTCAGCAGTTCGGCTGCATGAATACCGGCTGGGGTCTGCATGAAATCGGTGTACATCGCCTCTTGCGGCATAAACTTGCAACCCATAGAACTGCCAAACACCACGTCGCCGTCAGGCGACAGGCAGATGGAATTATTATAAAACTGCCAGTCATCACGGTCTTGGCTAGCCGAGAGCAGACCGTTCATCATAAAAACCTTGCTCTTGAAGGTGACAAAGAAGGCATCACGCATGGTGGTTACCCAAAGCTGGCGATTCCTGTCTTCTACCATTCCTTCAATATGAGTATCGTTCAGTACCTTGGCACTGCGCATAGACTTTCTTTTCATATCGATGAGGTAAAGTCCATCACGCTTGGTACCCAGCCACACCATTCCATACGAATCCAGCTTAGCGAAGGCAGGGTCGAAGTTGCCGTACTCAGGCATGCCAGCCACCTTCATCTCCTTTATCTTTCCCGTTTTAGGAGAAAGGATGGCGAGATGCATACCCTGCATAAACAGCAGGATATTTCCATCGGCCAGTTTCTCCATCTTGGTTTCATGGTCATAATAGGCACTTGGGACCGGAATGGTATCAGGCTGCAGGTTATCAAAGCGGAAACGCAGGAGCTTTCCTCCCTCGCTGCATACATACAGAGCATCGCCCACCTTCAATCCGTAGCCAAGCAAAGACTTCAACACGGGAGATTTGTGGAGCACATCGGCACATTCATCGCTGATACGGCAACTCGCCACCTGGTGTCCGCTCACCATCCAGGCATGCTCATCATCATATTTCACGATGTTGTTCAGATTGATTTTCTGGGGTGCGGGAACAGAATCGAAGATATTTCGGAATGGTATCTGTCCGATGCGACGGTTTTGCAAATCATAGATAAACACCCGCAGGGCTGTACCAGCCAGCAGATGATTTCCCACCGCAGTCATGCAGAGCATCGCCATTCCCTTGGTAGCCTTTGCCAAAGGATTATCGTTGGCTTTCTTGTAAGCAATACGATTCTGCGAAATAACCTGAAAGCCCGAATTGCGGTAACCCACCCAGAGATTATCACCATGATCCTTGAAGGTAGCACTCACCACCTCTACGGGTTTGCGCAAGATAGAAAGGTCTTCAGGAAGCGGAGCCTGGAAATGATTGGGCTGTATCTGCCGATGGGATGGCGTAATCTTCTCATCCCCACTGATATGAAATGTACGGCTGCCGTCACTCACCAGCACAGCCATCGAATCATCCTTTTCCCTGCTATCCTCTATAGCCACAATGTTATCATGATCATCGGGCAGGGCGATGCGATGGAAGCGGTAAGCTCCCACATATCGGGCAAGTCCGTTCTGCGTTCCCACCCACATTCTGCCGGCTCTGTCGAGATGCAGCACGTTGATATAGTCATCGGGCAGGGCTGTGGTATCCTTGATGTCGTGACCGAACTGCACGAAGTTCTTGCCATCATATACATTGACACCAGCCGATGTACCAATCCACATCAACTCTCGCCTATCGCAAGCGATAGACGTAACGCTCTGCGACGAGAGCATATTGTCTTTCGTCGTCTGTTTACCTTTTTCCTGCAGTGCCCTCAGCGTAGTACTTCTGCCCAGGTCAAAATAATAGCTGGCAGCAAGCAGGCAGAACATGACTGCGAATATGATAACTATCGCCTTTTTCATGCCTACAAAATTACACATTATTATCGAATAAACAAAAATTAATTTGAATTATTTTGTGTTTTCTTGAATTTAAAGTATCTTTGCAGGCAAAATCTCTCAGGAGAGTATTTCCTGACAGACTACAGAATAAAAGCATATCAACCATTATGTTACAACTTGACAATTTCTACAAGGCTCGCTTCGTGCTGAGCAAGGTGATTAGAAAAACTGAGCTGGTTCACACACCAAGAATCAACCCAGAGAGTGATGTTTATCTGAAACCGGAATGTCTACAGAAGACAGGTTCGTTCAAGATTCGTGGTGCGTATTATAAGATTTCTCAACTTTCTAAAGAGGAGAAAGAAAAGGGAGTGATTGCTTGTTCGGCAGGCAACCATGCACAGGGTGTGGCACTCGGAGCTACAGCCATGGGGGTAAAGAGCCTCATCTGCTTGCCTGAAGGTGCACCTATCTCGAAGGTAGAAGCTACCAAGCGACTGGGTGCCGAGGTCTGTCTGGTTCCAGGTGTCTACGATGACGCTTACCAGAAAGCTTTGGAGTTGAAGGATGAATTTGGTTATACCTTCGTGCATCCTTTTGATGATGAGAACGTGATTGCCGGCCAGGGAACCATCGGATTGGAGATTCTCGACCAGTTGCCAGATGTAGAAGCGGTCGTTGTACCAGTAGGTGGTGGCGGTTTGATTTCTGGAGTGGCTTTCGCCATCAAGTCATTGAACCCGAACGTAAAGGTTTATGGTGTTCAGGCTGAGGGTGCAGCCAGCATGGTTCAGAGCCTTCACGACCATAAGCAGGAAAAATTGCCTTCTGTGGCAACCGTTGCCGATGGCATCGCCGTGAAGGAGCCGGGAAAACTCACCTTCGAGACCTGCTCCAACTACGTGGATGAAATCGTGACCGTGAGCGAGGACGAGATTTGCGCTGCCATTCTGAAACTTCTTGAAAGCGAGAAGATGGTGGCAGAAGGTGCCGGTGCGGCAAGTGTAGCAGCCGTAATGTACAACAAGGTGCCGGTGAAGGGCAAGAAAACCATCTGCGTGGTTAGTGGCGGCAACATCGATGTAACCATCCTGAACCGTGTCATCAACCGTGGTCTCTCGAAGAGCGGACGCCTCTGCACCATAGAGATGGAGCTTGACGACAAACCGGGCGAGCTGGTAGAGGTAGCCTCCGTCATCGCAAGCCTGGGCGGCAACATCACGGGAGTTCATCACGACCGTTCTGCCAACCGGAACAAGGTGAATGCCTGCGTGCTCCGACTCACGATGGAGACCCGCGACGCAGCCCATGTCAAGGAAATCAAGAGTGGCCTGGAACAGAAAGGTTTCCATCTCTGGATTGTATAATAGTATAATAGCAAAGAGAAATGCTATAAACTATAAATTGTAAATTATAAATTATATATTAAAGATCATGAACGCAATTCACACAGACAATGCGCCTGCAGCTATCGGACCATATAGCCAGGCTATCGAAGTAAACGGTTTCGTATTTGCATCAGGTCAGATTCCTATCGACCCTGCAACAGGCAATTTCGTAGAGGGTGGCATCAAGGAGCAGACTCGCCAGAGCCTCACCAACGCCCAGAACATCCTGAAGGCAGCAGGTACCGACCTTTCTCACGTGGTTAAGACCACAGTTTATCTGAACAGCATGGACGATTTCGCTGCCATGAACGAGGTTTATGCTGAGTTCTTCAGCCAGCCATATCCAGCCCGTTCTGCCGTAGCCGTAGAGAAGTTGCCAAAGGGAGCTCTCGTAGAGGTAGAGGTTTTGGCTGCCAAGTAAATCCCTGTCTTTGCTTCGCAGGTATAAAAATTTTGAAGAAAAAGGATTTTGATGGGAGCTACTATCACATTCAAGAATCTAACGATAGGCTATCGCTCAAAGCACCAGCTCAGAGCGATAGCCTCATCTATCTGTGCCTCACTCCAGGCCGATGAACTCACCTGTCTCATCGGAGCCAACGGAGTGGGTAAATCCACCTTACTCAGAACTTTAGCCGGATTCCAGCCGGCATTGGAAGGTGAAATCCTGCTATCCGGAAAATCTCTCTCGGCTTTTTCCGCCCAGGAACTGGCAAGAATCATTGGAGTTGTATTGACATCGAAGCCCGATGTTACCCAACTCACCGTAAAAGAAGTAGTTGGCATCGGTCGTTCCCCCTATACCAATTTCTGGGGAACTTTATCATCATCCGACCATCAGATAGTAGATGATGCCATCCGGCAGGTTGGCATCCCCCACCTGGCATCCCGCTATATCCATGAACTAAGCGATGGAGAGCGCCAGAAGGTAATGATAGCCAAAGCCTTGGCTCAGCAAACCAGCATCATCATCCTGGATGAGCCTACCGCCTTCCTCGATTTTCCGAGCAAGGTAGAAACCCTCCAGATGCTCCGCCGTCTGGCACACGAACAGCACAAGTCCATCCTGTTATCTACCCATGATGTAGAGCTGGCCCTCCAGCTGTCCGACCGTCTCTGGCTGATGGAAGAAAGCCGTCTCTCCATCGGCACCCCAAGAGAGTTGGCTGCCGATGGATCGCTATCGAGATTCATCAATCAGGATGGCATCAGATTTAATGAGCAGAAGATGAGGATAGAGTTTGAAACTTTCCACAACTCTTTCCCAAATCCACCTGTACACCCACATTAAAGCCGAAGAAGCCATTGCTTCCGGAAGAAACCGACATGCCGGTGCCTGCCACACCACCCATAAATTCGCTGGTGATAACCTGGTACGACATATCAGCATAAACGCTCAGGCGTTTCTTGAGCTTATAGGTTCCACCCATACCGACGCCCACTGTAGGGGAAGCAGAATGGATGGCGAAGTTACATCCCAAGCCAGCCCTAGGATAGACATAGAAATTCCACTTCTGGTCGGGGTTATAATCCATGAAAATGTTTTTAATGCTGATAGGAACATCCACGCAGAATACGGCATAGCCGCCTTTATCCATATTGCTCTGCGGATTATCAGCCGGTCCCACCCATTCCAGGTGCTTGTTCTTGAAGATCGAGAGTCCGTTCTCCCAATTCACCTTTCCTCGCAGAGCCACATGCGGCGTAAACCATTTTCCCAACGCCACATCCACACCGAAAGTCTTTCCTTTTGGGAACACCTCCGAGAAATCGCATCCATAAGGATTCTGCAAAGACATATCCAAACCAGCCTGTACAAACCAATTATCCCAAAGGGTACCAGTAAGCACCTTCTGGTCTTGCGCATTCACTCCCAGGCTACATGCCAGGGTGCATAATATAATCAAGAAATGTTTCATGATGTTTCACCTTATTATATATTGTTCTTTCAATTACAGGATTATTCTCCCACCTTTTTAAAAGTCTTCGTCTTGGAGATATTGAAAGTAACTCCCAGCGAAATATCAAAGAATCCGTTGCTGTTGGAGCCTGTTCCCGTATCCTTCTCCACGCCGACAAATCCGCTTGAAACCATATTGTAAGCCACATCAAAGTAAAGTCCCAGCTGGTCATTCAACTTGAATGTGTTGCCAATACCGACTCCTACAAGAGGAGTACCTTTAGAAACACCGAAATTATATGCACCTCCGGCACGAGGATACACCTGCATATTCCACAGTCGGTCTTCCCTGTAGCCCCATATCAGGTTATGCAGGTCAATCTGGATATCCCCCACCACGGTCAGATATCCACCCTTATCCATGTTTTTTCCAGGCTGATCAAAAGGAGCGAGCCAGTTGTCGTGCCCGTTTTTCAGCAATTTGATACCATTCTCCCAGTTTACACGTCCGCGGAGTCCGAGGACAGGAGTAACCCACTTTCCCATGGCCACGTTCAATCCGAACGACTTACCATTAGGAAACACATCCCCCAAGAAGTCATGTCCATAAGGATTTTGGAGCGACATATCGAGTCCAGTCTGCACATACCAGTTGCTCCAAAACGAATTGACATAAAAGACTTCCTGTTTCCCCTGCGCCTTCATTCCTGTGAGGCACAAGCAGAACATCAGCAATAAAGTTAGTCTTCTCATAACAATCAATTATCTTATATCTAATTTTACCGTTCTTATTCCGTTCTCTCTTACAACGCCTGCAAAGTTACGCTTTTTATTCCACACGGCAAAACAAAAGAAGATTTTTTTATAGGGGCTGGGGAGATATACGATAATCCTCTAAAAAATGAAATAAGCTTCATCGACCAATGAAAGTAGTTTCGATGAACAATGAAACTACTTTCGATGGACGATGAAGCTACTTTCGTTGGGCAATGAAGCCTTATTACATAGCAGAGCCTTTTATTTGATGAATCTCTGTAAATTGGGTTTCAAATCCTCATGCTTGGAATAGTCGAAGTTCAAGCACTTGCTGGCATCCTTGAATGGTACAACCGCATGATACTCACCAGCAGCAAAGCAATCAATCTGATAAGGATGGTAGGTCAGGACGATTCCTTCTGGTAACACAGCAAAATGAGTCAGAGGAAAATCTTTCTCGGTAAAAGCCACCTCATTGTAGCCTTTCCATCCAGCCCATTCATCACAAGAATAATTGTGTACCAGAAATGACCGCATTACATCATCCAGGCTGCTCGTATCAACCATCGGACAATGGAATGAGAATATAAACCGTGTAAAGTCCTGCCATGTACTTTCTCTTTCGTTGTAGAAATCATACTCTTTCTTCAAACTTTCCAACACCAGGTGTCGGAACTGTTGCAGCATGGCTGGTTTCACGGAGTTGTTGACATCGAGAAATCCGCCTCTCCGCTTATCATATGTCATATAATACTCATGAGGCAATTCATGAAGTCCACCATTATAAAGGCTTGCCCTATAAAAATAGGTGGTATAATCGTCACAGTCAGCCACTTTCTTCACTATGATATCCCCAAGCATTCTAACCTCCAAGGTATCACCTATTTGATTCTCTGCCCGGCAAAGTTTCTCCCACAAAGCGCCATATCCATCCAGAGAAAGCTTCATTTCCTTGAGCGAAGCACATTTACCTACAGGAACATCCCTATTATTTTCCAACAGACTAAATGCATCATCCCTGATAGTTGCCATCATCCATTCACGGATAGCCGTATCAGCATCAGCATCACCTTTCGGTATATCCAAATCTACGTTAAATCCAGCTTCCATTCTTTCATACTGGCTCCTTGGTTTGATAAAATAGTTCTTCTTGAAATGTTCTACAGATGTATCGGTGGCATCATCCATCTTCTTTGCGCTGTATAAATCAGCAAAGGAGATTTCCTTGGTCTGTGCTCCGGTAATCAGAGTCACCATTCCATTTTTCTGTGGTCTTCGGCAAAACACATCATATTGAAGTCCGATACATTTCCCATCAGAGAAGCAAATCGTATCAGAGTTCACGAAAACCTGCAAGTCTTTCCAATTGCCCAGATAGTATAAACCTAATGTGCCACAAGGAGGCGAGAACAGCACCTTTTTATTCTTGATGTCATAAACCTCCTCATCATCAATACTTACATAGTTGGTTGTATGATCAATAGTAGAAATATCCGAAGCTCCGATTTGAGGATAGTAGAACCCATTACGTTCATACTTCAAGAGATAGTAAGGTGTCTTATCATCCTGATTGGAGTTCAATACGATAAGCAGACTATCCCCAATTCTTCCCCTGATATCAAAGGTGTCGCCATCTAATGTCAGCTTGTAATCATCCAGAATTACACCTTTTAAGCCAACGCCCATTCGCAAGCCATTACAACTGGTAAGGACTGCAAATATAAAGAATATAAACATCAGTCTTTTCATCGTGCAATATAGTATCTGCCCAGTAATCTTAACAGTCTTCATAACGATTCCCCTAATTCGTGTCGGGTACAACTTTTATTGTTATTTCTTCCGATTCATCAACCATTCAATCAGTTACTTCTTCCGATTCATCAACCATTCCATCAATTGGTTCACCTCCTTACTCAACATTCCAGCAGTTGCCGGAAGTTTATGGGGGCGAATGACAATCATACCGATGGAATATTTTGGGTTATCAGCAGGAAAACAGCCCAGGAACGTAAATTCATCAAAACATCTTTTATTGTAGTCGTATTGAAAAACATTGTATCTACCTGCCTGTTTTACACCACTTTGGTTGAAAGACAGAGCCAGTTCTATGGCATTGTTCATCTTTGTTGTGTCGCTGATAGCGGTGCCACTGACATCTGTGCCACTAATAGTTGTGCCACTGATAGCCCAGACATTCTTTTTGAATGGTACATATACCATGTCACCACACCATTCACACTCATCATCCAATTGTTTCTCCAATGATGCCCATGCTAATACTTCTGATGTTGTGGCATCAATAACGGCTATTTGCCCATATATACCATCTGTTTCTAACATCATATTTCTATCTAATAGGTTGTAGCATGAGTCTATAAGTTCTTTGTCTGCTAATGGACAAATTTCAACACTATCGTTGAAATAGGAAACTTCTTTTCTCTGAGCATAGACACCTACACAATAGAATGCAAGTGCTACACATACAGTAAACCGCATAGCATAAATAGCAAATACCTTGAATTTCATATTTCGATACCCTAATCCGTGTCGGGCACAACTTCTAAGTTTGTTATTTGTCTGTTTATGAGATATAGAGTATCGAAGTAACCATTTTCTATCAGAAAATCACCCCTGAGCCGAAATACTGTCCGATTTAACATTTGAAATCTTGTAGCTCATATTCATTCAAAATTACGGTTTACAACAAATAATTGTTTTTTACGTCTGAGAAACTCTGCCTCATAGTCAGCTGGCAGCCCCAACATGGCAAGCTCGTCGGGAGTGATTGCCTTGATAATACTGTTGAGTCTGGCGGCAATATCATCGCAGCGGAACTCTTTTTTCTCCACATAGCGATGCCCTCTCATCTCCGGCACCTCATCAAACGGAACGGAAGGGTGCATCACATAGTAAAGCGCAATGGCAATGTCTGTGCGGTGCCTGCCCATGGCGCAGGCAATATAGAAACTACCATTATCCATCAACTCGAACAGCAGCGGAAGCGAGGCAATAATCTGGTGTACGTCCGTATTCTTGCTGTCGATGGGCAGACTGTGGTATTCCAAGCCAGCCTCTACCACATTGCGGTCGTAGCGGTCGGTGTGGTCATGCGTTCGGAGGTCGATGATGACCTTTACACCGGCATCACGCACCTTTGCCAACAGCCAGTTGCTACCACGTCCCGACATTGTCCTGCCTCTCGCTCCTTTGTCATACACGGGGGCAAGGTCAACAATGGGGTATCGCATTAATGCCTCATACAAAGCATTGGGCTTATTGACAAATGAAAGGTTGTTCGCCTCAGAATTGTTCTCTTGGACAACCTTGTTTTGGGCATTCTTTCCCACATGCCATCCGTCACACCATGCGCATTTATAGACAGAGAAATGCACGCCATGCTTTTCGCTCATTACCTTGGCTGCCTTCAAAGCAACAGCTTTTGTTGGGTAAGACATTTTTTGCTTTCCGCTTCCTCGTGCCGTATGACTGTATCGGCTAAAAATACCGAAGGCGTTGTGCGTCACGAAGATATTTCTCCAAGCACCATTGCGAGTCAACTGGTCATATATAGCTAAAAATAGATTCTTAATCTTCATCTCGTTAATTCTTATAAATAGTAGAAATTCTTGTTATTGAATGTGGTAAATGGAGAGTGGGCATCATCCATTTCATGGCACCCGGCATTGGCCAAAGCGTGTAGATATTTCGCTCCTTATTTCTTCCTTGCTTAATCCTTTTCTTACCAAACATATACAGAGTGCCGTAGCCTGAGCACCCTTAATTCCTTCAGGATGATTGTGGGTACACTCTGCCGAGCATTTGGCATATAAAAGGAGATCTTCGATGGTATCGAAGGTCCACCCCATAAATTGTCCACAATGAACAGATAGCTAAATCAATTCTTAATAGTATCTTTCTCATCTTGTTTCTCTTTTATTCTATTTCAATCAATATTGCCGTATAATTGTCATCACCTTGTTTTTGACAGAGAAAGTCAAATACATCAAGTATCTCTTCCAATGGCTTGTCATCCATCATCCTTGCTTGCAAAATGTCTGGAGCCATGCTTTTATATAGTCCGTCCGAACACAGCAACACTCTGTCACCAGTCTGTAGCTGGATTTGTCGAATATCTGCTACAGCCACTTCCGGGCGGTAAGAGAAAAAGCATTTGGCAACAATCTCCCATCCGAAATCAAGCCGGATATGATCTTTTGTCTGATAAAGTAATCCATCACCAGGTCGTTGTACATAACAGCGACTATCACCAATATGCGCAATGGTTGCCACATCGTTTTCAATACTTACCATGACCATGGTCGTACCCATCTCTGCATGATGAAGCTCAAATGCCTTTTGGTCAATGGCACAACTTGCTTTCTTGCAAGCGAGTTTTACCTTTGAGTCACAATCGGGCGTACTGATATGCTTCTTCCAAAAGTCAGATATAGTATTGCATACCGTTTCACTGGCAGTCTCTCCAAAGGAATGACCGCCCATGCCATCACAGACTATTCCCATAAACTGGTTGTTTTGTGGCATATCAATGACCTTGTAAGCATCCTCGTTATTATGCCTTCTACCGGTCTTGCTTATTGTTGCATATCTTATCTCCATATTACGATTCTTTTTTGTTTATGATAGTATAGAGGCAAATGTAACATCTTATATATAAGTAACGTAGCTTTTTCTCTTATATTATTCTTGATATTGTCATTTTTACCACTTGATGAATCTTTGCAACTTTGGTTTCAAGTCCTCATGCTTGGAATAGTCGAACATCAAACATTTATTAGCTTCCTTAAAAGGTATAACTGCATGGTATTCGCCTGCAGCAAAGCAATCAATTTGATAAGGATGATATGTCAAGACAATGCCTTCTGGCAGTACGACAAAGTGAGTCAAAGGAAAATCCTTCTCGGTAAATGCCTTTTCTGTGCAACCATTCCATCCTGCCCATTCATCACAGGAGTAGTTGTGTACGAGAAATGACTGCATCACCTCATCCATACCACTTGTATCAACCATAGGACAATGGAAGGAGAATACGCTATTGGTAAAATACTCCCATGAACTTTCCCGTTCATATTTGAAATCATATTCTTTCTTCAAACTCTCCAAAACCAGATGTCGGAACCGTTGCAGCATAGCTGGTTTCACAGTGTTGCCAACATCCACAAATACACCTTTCTTCTTGTCGTATGTGATGTAATACTCACGAGGCAAATCATGAAAGCCCCCATTGTAAAGGCTCGCCCTATAGTAATAGGTGGTATAGTCTTGACAATCCGCAACCTTCTTCACCTTGATATCGCAAGTAATTCTCACTTCCAACGTATCTTCTATCTGGTACTCTGCCCGACAGAGCATCTCCCACAACACGCCATAATCATCCAACGAATGCAGCATATCCCTAAGTGATGTACACTTGCCTACAGGAATATCTTTGCTGCTTTCCAACTGGAAGAACGCATCATCCCTTACAGCAGTCATCATCCATTCACGGATTGACCTGTCAGCACCAGTATTACCCTTAGGAATTTCCAAATCCACATTAAAACCGGCATCCATACTTTCGTACTTGTTTCTTGGCTTGATATGATAGTCCTTTATCGTCCTTTCGACAGATATATCTTTTGATTCAGCTATCTGTCTCGAATGATATAAGTCGCCAAATGGAACATCTATCGTTTGGGCACCAGCCACTAAATTCAAGAATCCCTTTTTCCTGGGTATCCGACAATACACATCATTCTGTAGCCCAAAGCATTTCCCATCAGAGAAACATAGCGTATCAGAACTTGCGAAAAGAAACAAGTCATTCCATTCACCAAGATAACACAGCCCAGAAGCATTGCAAGGAGGTGCGAACAACACCTTTTTGTTCTTAATGTCATAAACATCCTTCTCGTCTATACAAACATATTCAGTCGTATTATCAATTGATGTAATATCTGATGCTCCGATTTGTGGATAATAGAAACCATTGCGTTCATATTTCAAAAGATAATATGGCGTCTTGTCATCAGAGTGCTCATAGTTCCAAACAACAAACAGACTGTCACCGATACGTTCGTGTATAGTGAACGTATCACCTTCCAAAACAATAGTATCTCCTTCTATAATCTCGCCTTTCAATCCGACTCCCATACGCAAGCCGGAACATGCCGTCACCGTAAAGGATATTATCACTACTATAAATGCTAAATGTAATCGTTTCATTTCGAAAAAATATTTTTATCAGACATCTACGATGTACTTGTTTACCAATGTTGTTTTCCCCAAAAACTGTCTTCTGCAAATTCCACTCATACCATACTTTCAAAATCTTTCATTATGAGTTTCAAATCAGCAGACAGATATTTCTCGAATGTATCCAACCAGGCTTTCTCTTCTTTCCGACAATCTACTCCTACCATAAATATGGAGCATGCAATAGCTGCTATGGTGTCAGAATCACCTCCTATTGAAATTGCATTCCTTACGCAATCTTCAATACTTTCGCTTTCCAGGTAAGCAATAATGGCTTCTGGTACACTTCCTTTACAGCTCACATCAAACTGATAAGTAGGACGAATCTCATCAAGAGTTCTACTTAGGTTATAGCCGAATTGACTTTCAATCCTACCCTTTGTTATCTCTTTCCGTGATTCTAATAATTTTGCTGTATTTCGTTTGTTGAGGAATACAGCCAATGCCACAGCCTCCGCTCCTTTTATCCCTTCTGGATGATTGTGAGTCACATTTGCTGTAATACGAGCAAGCCGAAGAGCCTCAGCTTCCGCAAACAAGCCAACGGGACTTACACGCATGGCACTACCATTTCCCCAACTGCCATAAGGCTTGGGATTCTTTGACAGAATCCATCGAATAAAACGACTACCATATCCAGCCATAATATGTGCTCGCCCTAGTTCTTGCATACACCGAACCAACCCTACTTCGCTATGAGCGGCATCTTCCATCAACCATTTTGCAACAGCCAAAGTCATTACCGTATCATCGGTATATTTGGTACCTGTAGTAACAAGTGGGAAATCCTTAGTCTTTACATTATGCCACTCATAAGAACTACCTATAATATCACCTAAAACTGCACCTAACATAATTTTTTGTTTCTATTACCATCATAAAAAAACATCTTCTTATTTTATGTATCGGAAATGGGAACTATTCACACATCCATCTCATAATCTTTCAAAACTGTTGCTACATCTTTTATAGGTTGGAACGGTACAATGATTTCCAAATTTCTATTGATGATGCAATAAGCATTTTCCTCATTATTATGTTCCATTCCGAATCCATCCTCATCAGCAAAATTGCATCCATCAGGATATACCGTCCAACAAATAGCACATACTCCGTTCTTGAAATCACGAAATATTCCGAAATAGTATTCTACGTATTTACCACCTTCGAAATCCGGACAACCCTTTTCTATTGCTTCAAAGTCAATCTCACAGTCATTCACAAGAAGCCGACCATCTTCACTTACGATTCTTCGCAACATGCCTGTCTCTTTATTAAGAATTGTGAAACTCTTGCCATTCTCTTTGAGTATAGCCATATTCTCACCAATATCAAAGGCATCCTTAATACTAATCGTAATAATCTTTGTCTTTATTCTTGCAGCAACATTTTTCAAATATTGCCACAGATTTTCCAATTTCACAAACATACTCGTACTCTATTTTTGATCATTCTTCAATTTTTTCTATGTATTAGCAACCATTCTATCAGTTGGTTCACCTCTTTGCTTAACATTCCGATAGTTGCAGGAAGTTTATGAGGGCGAATGACAAGCATACTGATGGTATATTTCGGATTATCAGCAGGGAAGCAACCTACGAATGTAAATTCGTCTAAACTTCTTTTATTGTCATCACATTGTAGAATGTTGTACATACCTGCTAGTTCTATACCTCTAGGAGCAAGCCGATGTTGTATTCCAGTCTTCTCAAAAATATCATTAGCAATCTTCTTGACATATCCTAAAGATGATTTTTGAAGATACATTTGATTGAAAGTCATAGCCAACTCTATGGCATTGCTCTTATGGATTGTATCACATGCTTCTTCCCATAAATCCGTTCCATCGGGTATGGTCTTGAAAGCCTTGTACATTCCGATTCTCGACATCATCAGTAATGCCTTTTTGAATGTAACTTTTCCATAACCACCTCTTCGCCAATTATGGTCACGAATTTGCTGACTGTCATTTACTTCCAATATGCCACATCCTGTATCGACCATTTTATCCAAAGGCGTATTTGATACCTCCAAACACTTTGCTGCCATAAAGGGGACAAATATATCAGTAGTACAAATCTTCTTTTTGAATGGTACATATACCATATCACCACACCCTTCACACTCGTCATCCAATTGTTTCTCCAATGATGCCCATGCTAATACTTCTGATGTTGTGGCATCAATAACGGCTATTTGCCCATATATACCATCTGTTTCTAACATCATATTTCTATCTAATAGGTTGTAGCATGAGTCTATAAGTTCTTTGTCTGCTAATGGACAAATTTCAACACTATCGTTGAAATAGGAAACTTCTTTTCTCTGAGCATAGACACCTACACAATAGAATATTAGCATAAATACTAATAATGTTCTAAATGCTTGTGTTATTGTTTTCATTCCGTTTCTACACCTTTAGGTTGTACAATCAGTTCCAATCGCTTGATATCGTCTTCTGTCAGTTGGATGTTCCCTCCATCACCTGTTGCTCTGAGCAACTTGCAAGAAGCAACATCATAATTAAGTATAAGCACCAATTTTTCATCTTTTATAACTTTGTGTTTGGTTCTTACTCAACATCGTATTAGTTTTTATAGATTACTTACCAATACAGTTTATGCTTGCCGCATATATCACATTCATTCCATGGAATATGTTCGTCAACATGAACATGTCCACTGCCTTTAAATGTTGGCATCCCTGTAGAATAATTTGGATTTATGCCATACCCACTTCCTCCACAACTACTACATTCCTCTGAAATGAGTCCACCAAGATAATAGTAGTCATATCCAGTACCATGACAATATCCACAATACAAATAGCCATTAGGAGGCAAAGATTTCTTGTCTACAGAGCAAGATGTCATTGTACTTAAAAACATCATCATTAATATAATCCACGAATACATATTGAATCTCATCTCACAATACCCTAATTCGTGTCGGGCACAACTTCTAAGTTTGTTATTTTGTATGTTTATGATAATAGAGAGAGAAAAGTAACCACTAATCTATCATTCCATTGGCTTGATATAGTGCAATTGCATATCAATCCCAGAAAGCAAATTTATCATACGAGGTGTCTTGCTCAAACACTTTATCTCCAAATACCATATCGTCGGGCTTCTTTATTCGAATGATGGGGCAACAGGCGAAAGCACAATCCCCTACACTCGCATTTGACAGAAATTTGATATATAAGAGTCGCTCGTTATGATAAAAGGCTTCTGCTCCTATTCTCTTCAAAGAGTTTGGAAATACCGCCCTTACCATATTGGAAGGATAGAAGGCACGAATACCTATTGTCTCCAGTCCTTCAGGGAAGTTAATGGTTGCAAGTCTTTTGCAGAATCGGAAAGCATAATCTCTTATCTTTCGGACTCCATTATGCAGTATGACCTTTCGCAGATTACCACAAAACATAAAACCACCTATCTCCTTAACCGATGAAGGAATGTCAATCTCTCGCAGGGAATAACAACATTCAAAGCTATTCAAATATTGTAGGCTTTGTGGCAGAATTATATCCTGCAACGCTTCACAGTGTCGAAACGCATGACTTCCAATTTCTGTTATTGCATCATGCAACTCCACTTTTTCAATGATATGCAACCATCAAATGTGTCGCTTTTTATCTCCATCACTGAGCGTGGAATGACAATATGCTCCAATGCTTCGCAACCCATAAATGCGGCATTGCCTATTGAAATTATGTCGCTATGCAACTCTATATTTTGAAGCCGTGTCTGCAAACAGAAAGCAAATGGTTCAATGACTTTGACGCTTTGTGGCCCGGAGAAATATTCCTTCTTCTGCCAACAGAATATCAGTCGGCTCATGTCTTTGGAGTATAGTACGCCGTCTTTGAGGGTTATGTGATCAGACTGATTATCAATCTCTGAAATTTGCACTTTGAAACATTTCGTTGGAGCCACACAAACATACGGACGTTGCTCATACGTTGCAAACGGACTCTCATATTGCATCTCTATTCGAAGACATTTGGGCAGATGTAGAGCACCGATGTTGCTATACTTCTTACACAGCAATTCATCTTGTTGCATTGTGACAATTTTCTCCATATCACAAAAATATTAAGTTATCGATAATCATCTCTTTCTCTATCAAGAAAATCTTTGGTCAGTTTTACCTGTCTTTTGTTTGCAAGACACAGATGTTCCTGCAAGTTCTTTTCGTTATTCATATTCTTCTCTTTATACACTAAACACCATACCTTCATTACAAGCCTCAGCATTTGGAAAAATTGATTTTACCTCTTGTTCAAACTGTTGCTCATCATCGTACCTTATCGAGTAATGACCGATAATCAATTTTCTGGCATTGGCTCTTTTTGCGATGTTTGCGGCTTGATGGGTTGTACTATGAAAAGCATTTATTGCTTGATTCTTGTCATTAGCAAGAAATGTAGTCTCATGGTAAAGCAAATCAACATCTTGTAATTGAGACACCATAGATGGATTATAAGCTGTATCACTGCAATAAGCATAACTACGGGGAATAAACTCACTTGGAGCAGTCAACTCTTTATTGGAAATTAATGTTCCGTCAGGAAGTATGTAGTCATAACCACTCTTTATCAACTTGAAATCACATTTTGGAATGTCGTATGACAGGCATTTCTCAGGCAAGAGTACCCGTTTCTTTGGCTTTTCCCTAAATAAGAAACCACAGCACGGAATGCCGTGTTTTAAGGGGATAGTTTCTATCTCCATCTCTTCGTCTTCATATATTTTTTGATTAGAATTTCCCATAAACGTGTTGATATTTACATTGAAAGGTATGTGGCAAAGTTCTTTCAACATTAACATCAGAATGTCTTTCAAATCTTCTGGTACGAAAACATTGATGTCCTTTGTCCTACCCAGCATCAAGTTCAGTGAAGAAAGCAAAGGCACAAGACCAAAGAAGTGGTCGCCATGAGCATGACTGATAAATATATTGTCCATATTCGTCAATTTTATGCCATACTTCCATATCTGTGTCTGTGTTCCTTCACCACAATCCACCATAAACAACTTATCATGCACATTGACAAGTTGTGAGGTTGTCATGTGTCTGCCAATTGGTATGGCAGCTCCACAACCCAATATGTTCACTTCAAACTTTTCCATTGTCGTTTTAATATGTTATACTATTTTTAATTTTTCCCTAAACTCAGACACATTCCATCACTATTGCCGTATAATTGTCATCATCTTGTTTCTTACAAAGGAAATCATAAACGTCAAGTATTTCTTCCAATGGCTTGTCATCCATCATCCTTGTTCGCAAAATGTCTGGAGCCATACTTTTGTATAGTCCGTCAGAACACAATAATACTCTGTCACCAGTCTGCAACTTGATTTGTCGGATATCTGGTACTGCCACTTCTGGGCGGTAAGAGAAGAAGCACTTGGCAACAATCTCCCATCCGAAACCAAGCCGGATATGGTCTTTTGTCTGATAAAGTAATCCAACACCAGGTCTTTGTACATAACAACGACTATCACCAATATGCGCAATGGTTGCCATATCGTTCTCAATACTTAACATGACCATGGTCGTACCCATCTCTGCATGATGAAGTTCAAATGTCTTTTTGGCTATTGCACAACTCGCTTTCTTGCAAGCAAGTTTCACCTTCGAGTCGCAATCGGGCATACTGATATGCATCTTCCAAAAGTCAGATATAGTATTGCATACCGTTTCACTGGCTATCTCTCCAAAGGAATGACCGCTCATACCGTCACAGACTATTCCCACAAACCGATTGCTTTCAGGCATATCAATGACCTTGAAGGCATCCTCATTGTTATGCCTTCTACCAGCCTTGCTTATTGTTGCATATCTTATCTCCATATTACGATTCTTTTTAGTTTATGATAGTATAGAGGGAAATGTAACCTCTAATCTATCAGTAATGTAATATTTCCGACCATATTATTTCAATAATACTTACTCAACATAGCATCCCCGATTCTTTATCGGAATCCAATTCTTCTTCTCTTTCCTTCTATTTGCTTTTGTTCAAATTTATCCTTTATACGCAAATGCTCTTCTATCACCGCTTTGCTAACGCTTGGTGGGGTTATTCTGACTGCTTCTACAAGAAGTTGGGTAGAGATGTTACAATGGTTACGAAATGCTAGTCTCGCGGCAACATCCACAAGCAATTTGACATCTGCTGCCACTCTGCCTTGCAAGTGTTTGGCGACTTCTTTGACATTTATACTGTCCGTTTTTCGCTGGCTCAATTGTATTTCCAATAACTTTTCTATGGTTTGCATATCAGGCACTCCAATATAATATTTTCGTTCCAATCGTCCAGCTCTCAATGCAGCTTCATCAATCTCCTCAGGCATATTTGTTGCAGCAATCACAAATACGCCAGCATCACCACAGTTGTTGATTTGGCACAAGAACTCATTTATCTCACCCGACTCACTTGCATTCTGCTGTTTTGTTCTCGTTCTCAGCAAGGCATCCACCTCATCAAGAAAAAGCAGTGTCGGTGACTTTTCTCTTGCTTCTTCAAATAGCCGAGCTTCTTTTCTCCTGTCCACCATGAATGTAAGGTGAAGCAACATCTGAGCATTTCACATACATGAAATGACACTGCATTTCTTCGGCGCATTTCTCGGCAAAGAAAGTCTTTCCGCATCCAGGAGGCCCATACAGCAATATGCCATTGGGAATGGTAATTCCAAGTTCCTTGGCTCGTTCGGAATCGTTCAACACGTCGATAATGTCATAACGAATTTCCTCCTTCAAATCATCCATTCCTGCGATATCAGCGAATCCATTGCCATTACGAATGTTCCGCTTGATTTTATTGCCATCTGCAGAAGAAGGCAATAGCTTTGACAAGGCGGTCCTTAATTCATCAAGTGACTGGTAGCGGCTTTCTGGTTTATATTCGACAGCTTTACCAATGACGGTAATCATTTCATTGGATGGATTGACTCCTGTCAAAGATGGAACCAACAATGGTTTACGCTTCATTTTCAACAATACTAATGTTTTCATCGTCTCATCAAGCATATCTACATTTATTGCCCAAGGTTCTATACCAAACAGCATTTCATACATCATTGCTCCGATGGCATACACCTCACTAGCCTCGGTAAACTTGCCATGGAAATATTCAGGAGCTTGGCAGACATTCTCATTGGTACATTGTGGAGGATCAGGTTCCGACAATTTCTCTCCAATAGAATTATCAATCATGACAATATTATTGGATTCTATTTTGGAAGTACACGCAAAATTGCTTGCCACTATGTTTATATACCCCAACTTTCCATTCTCCTTGTGAAGGCCATCAAGCAACGATATGATAGCCAAAGCAGACAATAAGGTCTATATTTCTGGAAGCTTATTTTAAGCACAGAACCAATAGGCGTAAAATAGCAGAGATTGCAAAAGGCCATTTTATCAAACCAAGAAACATGCACAAGATTTCTCTCCATGCCATTCTTTCCCCTCCCAAGATTCTATATCCTCCATTTTCTTTGATAACACGGCAACAACCTAAAGGTAATATAGGTATGAAGAATAAGCAAAACACATGATAAGTGACATAAGTTTTATAATCACCAACCAAAGCCTCTCGGTACTTACCATAGAAAGAGAAGCCTATTCCATTTATTCGCATTAGCGAAAGTCCTTTTCCATCATTGCCATTTAGGGAATATTGCATATTTCTTTCCCAAGTTTTATTCAGATGTTTGTGAAACTTGTTATAAACAACAAATAGCCCTAAGGTTGTAATCCACAAAAAAATGACTATGTAAGTTTCTGCCATATTATTTTCCCTATATTCGTGTCGGGCGCAACTTTTAGTTTTGTTATTGATTTGCCCTTACTGTTCTTTTCAAGAATCTAACCGCAAAGTCTAATGACTTGATGATGTGTGGTACTATGTCCTTGGCAGATTCTATGTCTGTAATTTTGTGGTCGTAATCCAAAGACACTTTAGCATCATCTTTTTCAGACAAAAGAGCCTTGATGAACTTCACATTTCTATTCGTCTCATTCACGGCTTCCTTTAGCAACTCCTTGTCATTTGACAGAAGTCCTGCCACAAAAGGAATACAGAAACGAATCATGGATTCATCTTTACCAACCACATAAATATATACTTGTTCTTTGTACTTAAAATGCCAACCTAAAGAAGGCATCAGTATTGTTTGACCACACAATCGGCGAATCTCATTTACAATTTCTTCCTGCTTCATATTCACAATAGTTTTTTTGCTATTTATGATAGGAGAGGGAGAAAAGTAACCATTTCCATCAGTCCAACATTACAAATGCAGCCCAATGGAATGGATCGGGATGCTTCTTTCTGATGATTTCTTTGGCTTCCTCGAAAGCCTTGCGCTTGTTCCATGCATTATGGGTGTCCGCAAGCCGTTCATAGAATGTGGTCATAAACTCGGAAGTTATTTTATCGCTCACACTCCACAAGGACATGACGATTGTTCCAACTCCTGCTTTTTTGAAGGCACGCTGCAAACCAAACACTCCTTCTGCTGTCACTTTACCTTGTCCGGTCTTACATGCTGAAAGAACCATTAATTCTGTTCCCTTGAAATCAAGATTTGCTATGTCTTTAGCTGTCAACACACCACCAAGTACGCCATCAGAATACTTCTTGCCTAACCAGGCAGCATTGCCTCCTGCAAACACTAATCCAGATAAAGACATTGCATCGGTATAACCACTAAGATAATCGTTGTCTTTTGCCTCATCAGGAGTATAATAGAAGCCATGCGTAGCTATATGTACTATGGATGAGGATTTACCACTTAAAGCCACAAAAGACTCTGCATTTCCCTTAGAACCGGAATAGACTTTTACAGCAAACCCATTGTCCTCCAATGTTTTTTCTATCTTCTTAACTTCATCTTTCGTATTGCGCAAATCCTTAAAGCCGGACTTTCCATACTCAGAACGCACCAGCGCTGCCAAATCAGATTTTTCATACGCCTTACTTTCTTCTTCCATCTTTTGTGGAGCCAAACTATATTGCAATCCTCCATAAAGCGTAGCAGTTCTATTGTTTTTACTAGAATGATGAGCCTTCACAATTTCTCTTGCGGAAGTCAATCTTACAAAATCATAATGCTGCCCTAATGTCGTTCCATCAGAAAGAGGAAGAGCTTCTAATGCTATGCTATGCATAATACCTGATGGAATATAATACACAGTACTTCCTTCAGTAATGTTTGCTCCGATTGATTTCCAAATTAGATTAAAAGCCCCATCCTGCAATTGCTCATAATTGTAGAGTGTAAAACTTTGCATACCATCTAAAAGGGAATCAAGTTGCTGCTGGTCGAAACACTTTACTAAAAGCGGATGTCTCTTACTCTTGTCATATATATATGCTACATATTGGCGGACGGAATCTTCTGTTTGATAATCAGAAAAGTCTATCACAACTTCATTATCAGCCAGACAATTCCTAACCTTTTCATAGTTTATGTCAAGATATGTCTCATATTCGTTGTAACTTTGGCATTTGTAGCTAAGCCGTTGTTCCAACTTTCTTTGGCGAATCGTCAAGCTATCTATTTCAAGCTTATTGTATTCATAGTTGCTTCTCAATGCAAGAAGTCTATTGTTTATAGCCAAGAGATTACGATAATTAGCAATGTCATCATCAGTTCCTTCATTGCGGATAATATCAACTACCGATTTTTCTGTTTCAAGCAGCAAGGACTTTGAGAACAATAAAGCATTATAACAAATTTCAGTTAATTCACTATTGAGATTTCCGCATTTTATGGCAAATGTGGCCATACCACTAAGGTTATTCAGCGTTTCCATCCAGAACTGTTCTCTTTGTGTCGGAGTCGAATATCGCCAAAGTTGTTTCATACTATAAAGTAATTGAGTCATAGAAATACGAAACAGACTGTCTGCCTCGTTTGCATTCCCACGAGCTCCTTCAATATTGGCTAAAGTAAACACTGTCTGATAATAAGGACCTGACATATCTCCAAATTTATTCTTGCAAGCCTCTACATATTCACTATACGTTGCAAAAGCATCATCATAACGTTTAAGCATGAAATAGGCTTCAGACTTACACTGTAAACTTGCAAATTTTGATGGTGAATCTTCAGTTCTTTTATCAGCGAGAGTATTCAATGCTTTATCAAAATACTCTATTGCTTTTTCGTATTTCTCAAAATTGGCATAACAACTGCCTTTTATATTGTAAAAGTTAGCTATCACTTCCTTGTCTTGATAGGAATGACCAACACCACGTTCCAAACTATCCAGACAAGCAAAGGCTTTCGTACTATCCTTATCTAAGGCATAGAGTGTACATAAGTTACTGTATGCCTGGTACTGCTGGTCACTATTCCTGCCGTTCAATATTTTAGTTTGATCTATATAATTCTTAGCGAATCTGATAGCAGTTTTGTATTGCTTTTGCTGTTGTTTCAAATTCATCATACAACTATAGTAATTGAACTTTGCCTGTTCTCTGTCAGAAAAAGACAAATCCTGCATCACATCCCAACATTGCTGCAATTGCGTCTCAACCATAGCAAACTCCTTTCGTGCCAAATACTCATTTGACCAATATAAATGATATATGGTCTTCAGTTTGGCCGAACTGGATACATGATACAGAGAGTCCAACGCTTTCAGATACTGATTATACCCAATTATGTCGCCTACAGTTCGATATAAGGCTAGTAAGTCAACCATAATTTTGGATTGAAAGAAATCCTCATTGGCTTCTGTTGCTATTTGCAAAGCATCTTTATAATGTTCGTTGGCTTTTTCCCATTCACCCAATCCTGCTTTCAAAGCTCCCATAGCTTCTGTTGCTTGTATTTGAAACTCCACATCTCCAAGATTACGATACCCCTCTTGGGCTTTTTGCAAATGTTCGTATGCAAGATTAAATTTGCCTGCGTTAATATCCAAAGAACCTTGAGCCATCCAATAATTAGGGCTTCCAAATCTATACGGATTTGTCTGCGCCCCTATACTACAGGTGGATAAAAGCCAAATAAATACAATTGTTATATAACGTTTATAGTTCTTCATTCTACCTTCAGGTTCATTCATGTAGTAACGTAACGGTATCTTTTGATATTGAATCATTAGCAATGCTATCAATTGGCGCAGTCATGTCAAAGACATCATTTTCACCGCCACGCACATTGTCTGTAGGGGAGTTTTTTTCCATAAACAGCGGATTGATGGCAAAGAAGCCAACAACCAATACAGCAGCAATACCAGAGAACCATACCAGTTTCTTTCTGAAGTTAGACTTATGTCCTACTATTTTTATATCTTCAGTTTGCCTATACTCAGAACAAGAACAAGCCCTCATTCGCTTTTCATCCTGTGTCTCATTTTCCTTCAGGAATTCAGCCATGGCTTTCAGTTTATCACCACGGCTTTTCAAAGCCTCCTTTACGTTCTTCGTAAACTCATACTGCTCCTTTTTCTCAGTATCCTCTTCTATCTCTTTCAGAAATTGAGCCTTGGCTTCCTCCGACATGGTGTCTTCATGAAGTAGGTATTCGTCTATTCTATCTTGAAAATTATTGTCCATACCCATATTGCATTTATGAATTCAAATATTTGTAATAAATGTTTTTTGCCGAAGTGCGCAGTGATTCCATACACTTGTGCTTTTTGGTTTTGAGCGCATTCTTCGAGTCAATTGTTGGAATCTCCAACAGAATTGTATCCAAGTCCTTCTCCTCATAGTAGAACTTGCTCAATATCTCTCTGCATCGCTCCGACATGTGCGATATAACATCAGCTATGATGTCGAGCATCTTATTGTCTTCCGAGTCATACAGCATATTGATGTACTGCTGCGCATCAAATCCTTCTTCCTTGATTTTTCGTCCCATTTCCGTTTCAGGGTCAGCATATGAAGGATTCTCTCTTCCCCATTCCAAATACTTGATGCGAGCGATACCCATAAAATAGGTAAGGATGCTACCGCTCAGCGGTTCATTGTTCTTGCCCATCACCCTACCTTCGCTCACATAAATCTTTCTGCGTTCAATATTTTCCCACATCGCAATGAATGTGTTTTGGAATATCTCCGCGGCAGCTTGCTCATCAGCGAAGAATACGCCACGATAGTTTGCCCAGAAATATTGTGAGCAATAAGCATACAGTTCCGACTGTATCTTCCTGTTTTTATCGTACATTCCGGCAACAAGTCGGGCTTCCTTCTCCTGTTGCGAAGCACGCATTTGTATCGTCTTTGCCATTCTATTTACTCAGTATATCTTTTATATTATATTTTCCTATGTCTTCACCTGTCATTTCCGGCTGTTGTGGTCTGCTATTAGTATTGCGGTTTACAAACTTTCTGATTCGTTTCATAAACTCTTCATTGCTTACCTTCCCGCTTTTCTTCAATTCTGTCCACAATGCGTATGTCAGTTTACCAACAGCAGGACTTTTCATTTCAACATTTACTTGGTCGCTTCTGCATGCACTGATGGTAATCCAGCGTTCTGCCAAAGGCTTAGCTTTATGGTTTATGATCTTTTCCTTGTCATTGTCTCCCATGAAGAGCGATTTTACCATTTCAAAAGCCTCATATAAACCACGAGCATTCAGGCTATCTACTACCAATGTATCTTCCACACCACGCACCACCTCGTCATCATCGCCACGAGTGCCATCACCGCTATGGCAAGCATCTATCACCACAAGCAGTTTGCCTTTTGCACCTATTTTATTACGGATGGCATTGAGGTAAACATTCAGTTCGTCGTCCGTCAAATGTTTCTCGCCATGATATATCCTGCTAGCCTTTCTGTAGGCATCATACGGAATCCAGCATTCATCCAGACCGTCCTTCTCGTCGTTATGCACATCCGTCATCTGCTGTCCATGTCCAGAGTAATGGATATACACCACATCTCCTTGCTTACAAGATGCTGTCATTTTCCGGAATGCCCCAATGATACCAGTCTTTGTTGCCTGTCGATTCATCAATGTCGTTACCGACTTGAATCCTGCACTTTTCAACATTCCTTGCACAAGCGGCACATCCTTGTCACCATTGATTTTATTCCAAGCCTTATCCTGCTGTTCTCCTAATCCTATAACCAAAGCTCTCTTTGTCTGTGCTGTAACAGACAAAGAGAGCAATAGGAGAATATATGTGATGATTCTGGTTCTCATTCGGTGTTCATAAGTATATATACATCACTTTACAAAGTATAACTGAGCAAATTGAGTTTATTCATTAATTCTACATGGATATATTGTCTTAAAAACATTTTTATTGATGTTATTCCAATTCATACATTGCCTTACAGACTCGTCATCATATGCCACTTGATGAATAGCGGTCTTGTTACACATACCTTGCTCTGTCCCGTAATAAATAACTACAGGTCTCTTCCAACTATATGTAAAGTCTAAAACTTCTTTAACTTTATCTATATTTTTACAAAAATATAATATTCTATCTACATCATGGTTATCAAGAAAAAGCCATAATTCAAAATCTTTAGGATAGCGAGAAAAATGCTTTTCCACTCGTCGTTTTAACGCCTTGTTGTTTTTTATCGGCATATCATGACGTAGCGCATCTTTAATTATGTCGTAATATTCGTAATCCAAGACGCCATCTAATATACCTACATATTCATATTGACGAGCCTCTTGTTCCGACCATTTATCGTTTAAGTTGTCAGTATATCTTTTGCAAACCATGGGGTTGAAGTCCATCTCACCTACAACTTCTCCTATCAAACGCACATTCTTATATTTCCGTTTAATTTGTATTTTTAACTCATGGAGGAAAGCATAGCTCGGTCCCGTTGCGTGGTCTATTCGTATATAATCAAATCCCCATTTACATAACAGTAAAGCCTGTCTTATTATATACTCACGTGCTTCTGGATGATTCAAATTCAAAACAGGTAAGTCCTTAATATTAGCATAGAACTTATATTCTTTGTTGGGAAATTCAAACCAATCATAATGTTCTACATATATAGGATTTGTTATGTGACAATGATTAGGAACGAAATCCGCTCCACATGCCATTCTTCGTTCTTTTATTAGTTTAACGAAACTTTGTATGTCCTTTTCATTTCCAAAATGTGGTTCTATTTCGTTTCTTTTTGTAGTGCAATGATAACCATGATAAGCATTTGACTTAAAAAATGGGGATAGTAAAATGCTATTAACACCCAAACCTATAATATAATCGAGACGATTTATAATTCCTTCAATATTACCACCTCTAAATGGAGGAGGTGTACCGTTATCATTATTCTTTGGAAATATCGAATCATTATCAAAGCGGTCTATCATTATTTGATAAATGATTTGTTGCTTATTCCGTAGGAAATGAAAGTATTTAGATAAAAATTCAAGCATAGTTTCAACTCATCGACAGTTTATAATGTTTAGACTGTTCCCTATATTGTCTACAGACAGAACATCCTGACTAAATTTCCAAATCAATATCAATACAATAATCCAGCAGACAAAGAATATCTTGGGGAGAAACTTATATGGCATAAGACTGTCGAATTTATTCATGAACTCATTCCATTTTCTGTGTTTCTTCAAATTCATCCTTTGTGCAAGCTTGTGTTCCCATACAGAATCTTCAAAATTATCTTCATATGAATGAGAGTAGTAACTGCTTATTATGTGCTCATTGATTGGTGATATTGGATAATAATCGGCAACGTTCATTCCATTTTCACTTCTTACTTGATCCCAATATGCAAAAAGCATACTTATAGCTCTATCACTTCTCCACGCAGCATGAATAAAACTTGCTGATATGGCTATACCTATAATAGACAGCATAGTGATTCCCCCCATCTTACAATAATAAGTAGCATTGCTAAGAAGTAATTGGACAAGCCCTCCTCCCAAGGCGGCTTGAAACACCAAGAACCAATTGGTACGGGTGTTACGTATATCACATTCTACCTCCATCGAATGCCTTATGGCTTCATCTAAATGTTTCAGTTTTTCTTCTTCCATTGCAAAAAAATAACACGCATTTTTCGAATAACTTTTATCTACTCTATATTAGCTCATCTTCAGATGCCTCTTCCTCTGGAATACTCTCAATTTCTGCCCCATCATTAACAACAGGTCTAAAAGAATACGTTTCAGTACGTCTTCCTCCACGCACAATATAAGAATAGGGCCAAAAATTAACAAATACATTGCGCCTTGTTTTTTGGTTTTGGCATAAAGTTCCAGACCAATACACTCCATAGTCTAATTTATCCGTAGTATTATAACTGATGTAATTATTTGGTAAAAATATGCTATTCCCATTGGGAACCGGGTGCAAAGGTAAAAGAAAGACTTGGCTGACTTCCTGCCACTGAGACCAAGAGAGAAGGGAATTCTGTAATCTCCCTCTGAAATTCTTGTAACTTCTTCTAAATTTCTTTGAATATCTCTGAAATTCTTGTAGAATTTTGAAAATTTCTACAAGATTTTCAGAGAATATGCAAGACGGGGTTAGCCGATGGCTCACAATAGTCTTACAATGTTTACAAATCATGATGCATTGTTAACAGTCTGTGTTCATAAAATCCTGAATATCATCTTCTATTTGATGAGCTTGATTCTGCCACATTGTTGCAGAAACATACATACCATCATCCATACACTGTTGTGCATGTTCTTGAGCAAAATCTAGATTCTCTTGCATTTTATCCAAGGTATTCAAATGATTTTGCAAGTCAGAGATTTCTGTCCCTGTATCAAAAGCGGCTGTTGTATCCATCCAACTCATATCATTCAAACCAATATAATTGAATGAAAATGGATCTATGTTGTTACTTACTACAGGCATTGTTAAATTTGGATCAAATGCTGGTAAGCCCCATTGTGCAATTGCTTTGTCAAAAGGAATGTCCATCTGAGGATAACTTTGGAACATATCATAGAGTTGTGCTCCTTGAGTCGGGTAATCTATTTGGTGGCTATAATCTTGGAATTGTGTAAATGTATCATAATCAACATTTGCTACCTCCGCAAGATGTCCCTCATCCAAACCATTAGCTACCATTTGCTCTGTTTGCTGTGGTGCAGCAACATCTGTTGACACCATAAAACAATTGGAGTCTGCCCAAGCATCCATAAACAGACTTAGGGGATAAGGCTTGGCACACTCACCAGTACCAGGATCTGTCAGCATAACCATAGGATTGTTCGGGTCTGACATATCTATACCTGCCACAATAAGAGCATGATCAGGAGTATTACCCATAAAAATATCTTTCAACCAATCTAAGATGCTGTTGTTCCAAAGTTCACCACTATCTACACCAACAATAACTTTATGACCTTGTGCCAATTCGTTTGCTAGGTCATAAACATTGGCATTTTCTCTTTGGGAACATGGAATACCAGAATCAACAAGAAGTTTACCAACATCTTGTGGGCTTGTTCCTGTTCCATCACCTGTATACCAACCGTGTTCTATTGAATATGCGACACATTGGTCCTCTGTTATAGGGATTCCAAAATCATTCATTATCAACTGTTGCGACTTTATAGCGCAAGTATCAGGATAAGTTTGTTGATATGGATTTGTAAAATCCCCTACGCTGCTTATCAAATTAACATCTGCCATAATTTTTAAATTTAAGATTGTTACTCTAAACTTTTGATTATTGCTATATTTCTCTTCTCCATATTTGTCAAATCATTATACTCATTATCATTCAATGGAGTGTACCAACTATACTTTGTGAAAAAATCAGCTAATTCAGGATCTTTGAAAATATAACCATGCTTGGCAAAAATAGCATTTCGTAAGATTCTCAAGTCAGCAGAAGAGAACTTTTGTAGTTCTGTTCTATTTAGTTCATCTTGCGTCCAAGATAAATCTTTTAAATAATCTTCAAGATTAACATTTTCATCCTTGTCAAGACTTGATGCTTCTATTTTAGCTTCTGTATCAAATTCTGAATCTTTTACGATATCATTTGATACAGAGGATGCTTCTTGGTCCGCTAATGGAAGAACTGTCTGTTGTGTAACACCGAATGAGATTATACAAACAACTATGAAAACACAGACAATTACAAGCAACAAAATGTATTTTAAACAACTACTACCTGCTTTAAATCTATTTCCACATTTTCTGCAGAACTTTGCATCATCTGCATTTGGAGTACCACATTTTTCACAATATCTCATTTTATTTGTTTTACTGGTTTATGAAAATAAATGGAATCTATCTTCTCATACTCATATAGAAGTTTCTGTTTGAGAATCACAGAATCACTATCACTTGTTTGACTGCAAACAGATTTTATCATTTGGGAAGTCTTATTTCTATATCCACACCATAATCTCTCTTTTTCCTTTGTAATTTTATCTAATCGATTAAAGGCAAAAATTGCAGTAATTCCACAAAGTAAGAGTGCTAGTACAAAACCTACAGAGACACACAACAAGAAACGTCTTATATCTTTAGACTGACATCTGCTTTCATTGTATACAGATTCTTTAAACGAATCATCTATCTTCTGTGAGCCATCTACATCTGACTCAAAATTATCAGAAGTGCCTCCCTGCAAAATATTCGTTCCTATACAATGAGTCTTTTCTGGCTCTTTATGCAAATCAGCAATAATAACAGAATAGTTATCATGAGACTTCTCACCACAGACAGAATCTATCATACTCAAAGCCTCATCAACATTACGATTTACAAGAATAGCTGCCAATTCATCATCACGAAGTGCGTCAACAATACCATCCGTACACAGTAGCAACCTGTCTTTATTATTTACATTAAGTCTGTCAATATCGATTTTAACATCCATTTTACCTGCCATCACACTACGTGTCAGTATGTTTTTATACTGACTTGTAAATGCCTCTTCTTCTGTCAAAATTTCAGCTTCAACCGCTTCTGCAACCTTAGAATGATCTTTGGTGCGGAATTTCTTTATGCAATTTTCATCAAACAAGTAGCAACGACTATCGCCAACATGACCTACCAATACATTATTATTATTAATAACAGCAACAACAAGGGTTGTTCCCATCTTTTTGCTGTCACTATATGTATCAACATTGTTTAATGTGATTAAAGCATTATCTAAAGCATATTGCAAATCATCAGCAGAAAAATCCTTAGATGAATGGGCCAATGTTTCAAACACGCTTTCCGCAACAATTTTACTTGCCACTTCTCCATGTCCATGTCCACCCATTCCATCGCACAAGACTATTACTCTCGTTTGTGTTGGTAGAATGAAATCAGTACTATAAATTATATAGTCCTCATTGTTTTCTCTTATCCCCTTTTTGGAAAATCCATTAATGTCTGAAATACTTATCATAAGCAAATTACGTTAGAAATTATGATATGCAGACAATGTCTTGCGAACCGCAATTTGAACAAAAACGAGTTAGGTTGTCTGCAAATTCTTCTCGAATAACTTTACCACATTTTTTGCATTTCCACATTTTGGTCATTGGCTTCTCTACCTTTTTCTCTTTTTGAAATCCTCCACAAAATGAACAAAATTCAACATTGTTGCTAATCAACTTACCGCAATGAATGCAATGCTTTTGAACCGGGCGATGGAAAACAGTCAAAGCATCCCTCAATTCAGCACAAGACTGGAAACGCTTCTTCGGATTGTCTATAGTACATCTTTCCACAATAGAAGCAAAAAGAGGGGATGCTATCTCCACAGACGGATCAGTAGTTCCTGTACATAAGAAATGGAGCGTTTTTCCTAATGAATAAATATCAGAATAAAAACCGAGCTTTCCACCGACCTGCTGCTCTGGTGACGCATAAGCCATAGTGCCCTTGAACGTAGATTCACCTGTTTCTGTAACAAGCGTCAACTTTTCAGCGCCATCAATAATTTGAGCATTGTCACCAACAACACGAGCGATGCCGAAATCTATAATTTTAACATAGCCATCGAAGGTGCGAAATAGATTGCTCGGTTTTATGTCCAGATGGAGGACATTGTGCTTGTGCGCATATTCTAGGCCGTCAAGTGTCTGTAGCAATACCTTTTTAACAGCGTCATCCCCCATTCCTTTTTTAGCCTTTTGTTTGACATATCTCTCAAGGTCAAGTCCGTTTAGCCATTCCATTTCCAAAACGGTGAATGCTTTTCCTGTATCATCTGTATGCGAAAACGCATCCAAAATGCGTATTATGTTAGGATGGTTCAGTTTTGACTGCAATTGAATCTCTTTAATAAATTGCTGGCAAAGTCGCGGTGAGTTTTCTGCCTTGTCAGGACGTACAAACTTAAACGCCCTTTCAAAGCCATTGGCATTTACACCTTTATAGACTAATGCCATTCCTCCTTTAAAAGGAGGTTCCTGCAATATATAACCGTTGATTTTCATTTCTTTTTATTTTCGTTTGAATATTAATTTTGTTTTTCCTGCTACAATAAACCAACCATCTTGCAGCATTAGGCTCTTCTTTGTAAGCGGATAAGACTGTAAATCCAACACATCAAGGTTGTTGACAATTGTCGGTTTTGTCTCGCTGCAAGTTGTCAGATTATAATTACAATGCTGATTTGCATCTCTTGTCACTGTTATGGTAAAGTGCTTCCTACTCATATAAGCGTCATTAAAAGAAAAATCTGCACAAGAATCTCTTCCAAAAGTATTCTCACCTTCTTTCAACTGTAACATCTTCCCTTCTACTTGCAATATCCCTATTGGCTCTGGAGGAGGGGGAGGGGGAAGTATCTTCGAAGAGATTCCGCCTAAGCATGTCGCAAAGCGATGATTATATTCACCATGTACACCAACAGCATTACATACGATTTTTACATTGGGGGCGTTATGTGATATCAAATGATTCTTCAACATTTCTGATATGCACGGTATTGCCGTTGAGCCACCAACAAACAGAATTTGGTTTATGTTATTCCAAGTTTTATTAGCGGTATGCAACAAAGAATCACACGCATCTAACGTAAGTTGCACCTTGTCCCTAATCAATCCATTGAATGTATTTCTATCAATCCGCACATACTCGCCATTTGAAAACATCTGAGCAGCATCTTCTTTTATTGACAAGATTTCCTTAAGTCGCTTACATGCTGCATAATCCTCAAGTTTTCGGGTTCTGTCAAGAGGTTTTCCTTTTTCCTTTTCCGATATAGAAATGTGTTTGTACAATGCACTATCAAAAAAATGCCCACCACATTTTATTCCGCCTTCATGTCCAAGAATATTCAACGACTTGCCATCAGCCACATCAAGGATAGTGGCATCAAATGTGCCGCCGCCTAAATCATATATCAAGGATATACCTGTCCCTTTTCTATCCATTACATAGGAATAATGCAAAGCCGCAGCATAAGGCTCCGTAAGGAATTCCACTTTCTCAAAGCCTGTCCGGAACGCAGCCTGTCGCATTACGTCCTTGCGAGGGTCTTCTTCTGTATATAATGCAGGAACCGTCAGAATTACGGCATTGACAGATTCTCCATTATTCTCCATCTTAGCACATTCTTTCAAGAAAGAGAATATCGACTTTACGATATCCACATATTGGACTCCATACAAATCCAGTTTTTCATTTATCTGAAGCTTGAACTCTTGTTTGAATGATTCCGCCATGCTCTGTCGGAAAGGCTCTGCCTCTTGACATACCAATATCTCCGACTGCGGCATTACGCATGCTATCGTTGGGAAATATGAAGAGTTCCCATATTGTACAACGTGTGGTTTGCCGTCAACTTCTATGGCCGCTGCAGAATTGCACGTTCCAAAATCTATGCAAACCCACCTGTATTTATTTAAGTTCTTTTCCATAGATGTCAATTATACAGTTCCGACCATTGATGACAGCATTCAGATACTTATTCTTTTCTCTCCATGACAAGAAGTCATATCTTGCAGGAAGAAATACGGAATAATGGGCGACATTTAATATACCAAACATATTGTCTTTTACGAAAAATACAAACTTGGGAGTCTTTCTTCTTCTAAATATTCCCCAATAAGAATATTTTTGGCAATAGTCAGCAACTTCATGTAACGGTTTAGTATCTTTAGGACGTTTTGGATATCCACATATTATAAAATGCATGATTAAAAACAAGCTAATTCCCACACCTAAAGAAACCAGAAAAACATTTAAAACTTCTTTTTGATAATAATGTAATGATCTTTCAGCTGTCCATTCTACCGGATCAGAGACATATTCTCTATAATCAGCATCCCAATGATCATAATAGCTTCCATCTATTTTATAACATTCCGCATACTCATAAAACATTCCGTCGAAAATAGGATCAGTCGTTCGTGTACAATAACCCTTATCATCACTCCACCACAAATGATTATCCCCTTTTTGATTGTAAAAATTATATGACCATATACTATACAAACACAAAGCAAAAGACAAAAGAATTGGAATAAACAATATCCTTTTTATAATCATTCCTACAACTGGCTTTTTCCAATCCATAAAATTTGTCGGCACAAAATTTAATTTAGGATAAAGATCCATTATATTCTTTGCATTTGCCAAACTATCTCCGCAATGCCTGCAAAACCTTGCTCCAGCAATATTCTCTGTTCCACACTTACTACATTTCATATTCATTTCCTTTTATATCAATAAGAATTACTTTACCATCTATAGTTGCCCTCAACATCTGGCAATTTTCCTCCCATGACAAGCTATCATACTTTGGATACAAAACTGTCTTGACTCGCTTCATGTCAAACAAACCGAATTTGTGGTTGTTTTTATCTCCTCTCGCAAAGATAGCATATCTTTTATCGTATGAATTTCCTTCTACGAAATCACTATCCAACAATTCTTTTCTTCTTTTCCGAAGATGATTGCGAAAGCAAAATTTTGAAAAGTACCTTAAATAAAAAAACAAAAATACAGAACCGACTAACACACATGATATAATATCAAAAATTGCCAATATTGTATTAGCACCACCATCAAATATAACATTAGAAATAAAACCTAACAAACCGATTAGACATGGAATCCATAATGCATAACAGAAGATTTGTCCAAAAATACTATTCTTAATTTTAAAATCACGTACAGGTATAAAACCTATTCGTTTCCACCACGGCATTGATGTAAATTCAAAACCGCACTTACGACAATATTTTGCCTCATCATCATTTGTACACTGGCACTTGCTACACTTTTTCATAGTTCTTATTGATTAAACAAAAAAGCTTTAGCTTGATTGTATTGGTAATTCAATGTTTGTATGTTACTTCTCAGACGAGAATATGACTTCAGCATAACGTTCATCCATTCACGTTCTTCAGGGTCAGGCTCCAACGCTATATTTTTACGCCAATATTTCAAGCGTTCATCCGCTTTAGTCAACAACTCAGTAGGCTGCGAACCTACAAGCATGGACAAACGTTCTGGAGCTGATGCGCCTTTCTCTCCACATAAGCTCAAGAACTCTTCCTTCACATCGTCGTCCAACAGCAACACATTATTATATATGCGGTTCAGCATCTCATATTCTTGATGTTCATATACCAAGGAATTAAACAAGTTTGTTAAATGCTGCTGAACATTTGAAAGAATATGTAACGTTGAAGCATCCTTCGTTTGGGTTTTACACGACTTGATAGTCTGAGTAATATTCTGATAAACGCTCTCCAACTTAATAAGTTTAGCTCGCATACCAAAATGGCCATACAGAACTTTCTGGAAATCCGCAGCTCCACTTTCTTTAGCAAGTATTTCCTTCGCTTCTTGCAATGTGCAATCAGGTTTCTGCTTTAAGTATTTCCCTAAGACATAAGCACCATATAATCCTATAGAATCTACTATTCTTTTTCTTCCTTCAACAGATATGGACACATCGGGATTAACGCCAACAAATCTTGCCACGGATTTTAAAAGATTCTTTATCACATTATCATCATGAGACATAATTGACTTCAAATCTTCCAGCACACATTCATCCAAAGAATTTAAAGCCAAAAACAGCAATGCAGATATAGGATAAATATCAAACAAGCTTTTACTCAGCATCGTATTCTTCACTTTAAGATTCTGAGTCATTCTTTGCCCAATTTCCAAGGCTGTTCTTTTCCGTTCGAAATCCTCTTGCCATAGAACATCTATTTTTGCCAAAACGCCAACGGCATTCAAAGGTGTAAAACTGCTTTCTGCATTATACAGCCTCACGATGTCGAGGACATTTTCTGAAACAGAATGTGTAAAGAGCATTATCACTGCATCAGGATGTACCTTGCGAATAAAATCAAGAGTATTCTGTGAGTCTTTCCCCCTCAAAGCATCAAGTCCTGGCGTGTCGATGATATTTATATCTTTCAATATCTCAGCATCATCAAAAATCTCCACGTAGCTTATATTGTCTATTTCTGACAAACTGCTGTCTGTTGTCCATTTTTCAAACTCATCGCGGTTCTTTTTCTCAACAGAAGTGCCATCCTTATGATGAATTATGATATCTGATGACGGATCACCATATTTCAACCATCCTACATTATACGTCACCTCCTTCTGTCCTGTAGCCATAATCTCTTTCTTGCCAAGAATGGCATTTACCAATGTTGATTTAGATGAGCTTATCTTTCCGAGTATGGCAAGCTGCATCGGTTCATTCAGTTTAGCCACAGATTTCTTGAACACACCTGCCAAAGAAGGTAGGGACTTTTCTGGCAACATTTGCATAATGCCTTTTAGTCCTTGCTCTATTTGTTGAATGTCGTATAACATTTTCTTACAATCTATATCTTACAGAGATTTTCTTTAGCCAATTTCAATGGGCGTATTTGATTCTCAAGCATATTTTTCTTGTTAACAGAAATGTTTATCTGCTTTTTCATCTCTGTCAATTCTCCAATCGTCTGCTTCAAACAGTCCTTATATTCATTAGCACGTTCTCCCAAAGCCTTAAACCATTCTCTTTGAAATTCGCTGAATCTACTTTCCACATAGGTGCGCAAATTCTGCTTCTCTGTTTCTATCTGTGCTTGATAAGTACGACGAAGTTCATTCTGCTGTGTGGTAGTCCCTACATCAGAGGCATTTCTATAGGCCACATAGCTTCCTGCCAAAACAGATGCTATTACTCCCAATCCTCCTGTTCCCAACACGCAAAGTCCCATCATCGCTACACCCCAGCCTGAAGTAGAAGACAACACTCGCTTGTGTACTGGCACTTGTAGATTAACTTCTTTCACTACGACTTGTCCTATATACTTTTTAGCCTTGAAATTCAGCAAACCAGCAAAATCGTCAAGTTGGGATATTCTTTCAAACGACTTATTTAACTGCAATGTAATTTCTGAGCTCAACTCATTTATCTTTGATTTTATTTGTTTCCCAAGCCACATACCACCTCCTTCGCTTGTCGCATGCGAATCGTTCAGCAGTTCATTAAACCCATCTGTCGAGAATTTCACACATTCTGTATTCAAATGTAGTATGATTTTTTCTCGCTCCTCAGATATTTTGTCATTGACAGTAATTCTAAATGGCGATTGCGGATTGGACAAGTCTTGTATTTGCAACTCTATTTTCGTCTTTTCTTTTGCCAAGCTTTCCAAATCGCAGATTTTAGGACTTTCAATCTGATTTAGCTGCATTTGCAGTGGTAGTATTGCCAAATCAAGTTCTTCAGACAAGTCATCACGAAGTCCTATAATGAGTTCATCCTTAAATCCACTCACCAGTTTGTCTACATTTCCTCTTAGCTGTGGAAAATTTCCCAAGCCTTCCTCTTCCATTATACATTCCGCAGATGACACAGAAATCACATCTGGAGCAAATTGACATTCAGACTGTACTTTGCTAATTGTATCCTTGCGGATGTCTTCTACAGCAGAAGCTTCTTTTAAGTCAGACTTGTTCAATACGATTAGACTTTTCTTTGCGAAACGCAATACTTTATCTCTGTAAAAAGCGAGTTCTGTAGAAGTCAGAGGCTCATTGACATCTGTCATGAAAATAGCCATATCAGCTTGCGGCAAGAAGTAATTCGTTAAAGCAGCATGCCTTGGATCCAAGCCGCCAAGTCCTGGCGTATCAATAATTACCAATCCCTTTTTAAGTTCTTCCAACGGAAGTGTTATCTCTATACTGACCGTATTATCAATATTCGAAGCATTGCCAACTGTGTAACGTTCAATATCATCTATATTTATCTCTTGTGATTTCAGATTAGAGAAATCTCCATAAAAGCGAATCGCCTTAGGATTTTCGCCGTATCTTATAACAGACACCACTGACGTACATATTTCCGTGTCCGTAGGACAGATACTACGTCCAATCAGCGCATTTACAAATGTAGACTTTCCACGTTTGAATTCCCCACATACAAGAACCACTGTTGGACTGCATACTATTTCATTTAATCTTCGCTTAATTTCCGCCACCTTCCTTCCCTTGTTGATTTGAGTCATTGGTGAAGAAATAGAGGCTATAACCTCATTAAGTTTTTTTACTATTTCACTATTCATTTTTATTGAACTTCTTTTCAATTATATAATCAATTAAAGCATAAGCAACATCAGCAACTATAACAAAGACCATATTGTTATCTGTTATATATGGAATGTCCAACAACCATATTGCAGTCACCACGATATATATGATAACAAATCTGACACGCTGCCAAAGCCACTTTGACCAAATAAATTTATTTCGGCCAAAAGTTAGCCCCCATACGAGTTCCAAGGCTGGAAGAAACATACATAATGCAAATATCCAAAAAACTAATAACAAAGCCCTAAATACGTGTCTGGCGCAACTTCAAATTTATATTAAGTTTCTTCTAAAAATGCCCTTGGCACATAGGCCGTCACAACAGTTACCAAGTCATCTACAACAACCCCAACTCTCTGTTGTCCTTGCCAGCGTGCAACTCTTCCAACCACCCCTTTGAATACACCATCAATAACCTTTACCAACTGTCCTTTCTCAAACTTTGGAACTTTGACTAAAGATACGAAGGTGTTATCTGCATCGGCAGCACAGATGATTTTCAGACTGTCCATCTGATTGTCTGGAACTATCAATGGAGTCTTTATGATTCTGTTTCCTTCGTGGATATGGCGATAATAAAAACGGAGGAATGGGAGGTTTACGTTGTCATAAACATATTCTTTGAGTTGCTCTTCTGTACCATAGGCAAAGAAGATATTGGGTAAACGTGATTCGGTAACATTTTTGCGCTTACCTTTTATAAGTTTTACTACATTAGTGGTAGGATAGAAAGCCGTGATACCTTTGGCGGTCAAATAGTCGTATGCCTTTTTCTCTCTGCCATAAGTAGTTCGTAAGGCATACCAATGAGGAATATCTGCCTCTCGTTGTGCTTTAGGCTTAGTTGCCAAAAGTGCATTTTTGGTGGACACCCCTGTTTGTGAACTCTCTGCGGAAATGGTGCTTTGAGTTTCGGGGAGGACGTTGGAGGTAAGTCCAGCGCAAGGAGGGAATTCACCGCCTCCTAGGGTGTGTCCATCGCTAGATGGACATTCATCGACTTTCATATCGGTGTTAACTTATTTCTAGACAGAAAAAATCGTTAAATTGTGACTTAGAAAAGAATGTAGATTCATCTTATCATATGTCTGGATGCTATTCCCACCCATTGCCTGCTTGTGTTTTATAAATCAGTTAGTGAATCTTCTACACTCAGCACGGCGTAGGCTGCCAACTTGGTTATCATGCAAGAACTCGTCTAACAGCGACAACTCCAATCTGGCTATGCAATCCGAATGCAAAGATATAGAAATAAATTGAAATAACAATAAGAAAGACAAAAAAATGCCAATATCGTGATGTGGTTTTAAAATATTTTAAGTAAAAAACGCTTACTGAAATCTGAAGATTCAGGTTTTATGGGGGATTCACCTATTTATTATATATAAGGTAACTATTGTTGAGAGGGATGCAGATGGTAACAAAGCCAAAAGAGAAAAAATAAATTCTCTGACGTGGTGACATTTCAGACAAATTATACATAAACAGACAAAAGAACAAGAATAACAATTAGAAGTTGCGCCCGACACGAATCAGGGTATATGACAATGAAAAATCACCAACGGAGAGGTTTGGCAGCAATCATATTGCAAATACTGCGGACACAAAAAGAGCTGTCACAAATAGTAACTTTTACTATGCAATATCCAGATTAACAGAAAAGGATGGGATTTTAATCTATCACTCTATATAATAACTCTGTTATAAACTATCTGTGTGTATCTGTGTAATCACAGATGACGCAGGTCTATATGCCACGATGAACAGGTGGCATATAGACCCTTTATTATATGGTGATATTTGTAATCTACATTTCCGTTATTATTTTTTACAAATCGCTCAGTTTCTTAATGATTTCCAAAGGTAGCTGGGTTGCTTTGGCAACCTCTTCAGCAGAAAGTCCCATTGCCAGCAAACGTTGTGCTGTTTCTGTGTTGGCCTCATGTTTGCCTTCAGCCTTACCCTTTTCCATGCCTTGCTTCATGCCCATTTCCAAGCCTTCAGCAATTCCTTTCTCCATGCCTTTCTCCATTCCTTTCTGGTATCTGTCATCCAAAAGGGTTCTTTCAACACTTACAGAATCCCAGAACTTATCATAGGCTCTGAGTTCGGCATCTGTAAAGCCGGAAATCTCCAGCTCCTCTACTGTTGGCAGATACTGCTGTTGTTGTATCAACTCTTCTTCGCTGAGTGACTGAAGGGCATTCAGAAGACTGATCAGTCTTGCGGGATGATTGCCGAATATCTTCTTGAACGTAAGGTCTGCCTTAGGGTCTAAGTACT
>ERZ1034781.100-NODE-100-length-45135-cov-12.622227_pt1 | contig 45135 bp, 47 predicted proteins | sample MGYA00520700_ERZ1034781 | MGnify/ENA primary metagenome ERZ1034781 (study PRJEB33766, sample SAMN09781709) | gut metagenome | biome: gut microbiome | host: Homo sapiens | place: Madagascar | study: EMG produced TPA metagenomics assembly of the PRJNA485056 data...
GTCACAAGGGGTTCCTGCTAATACCTTGCTAATACGACATTTGAAAAGCCGTTGTAAGGCAGCATATTTCAGGGGAATTTGTGCAAATCGACCTGCCTCCAGGCAGCACAATTTTCGAAGAAACAACACGGGAAGATATGATATGAACAATTTACGAAATGGTACGCCGTACTCCTAAGCCTGAGGCCCCCGGTTCGAATCCGGGCGGGGACGCCATTTAAAAAAATGCGAAGGTCATTTTTCCATGGGAAAGACGATCTTCGCATTTTTCATTTTGAACCTACAAAAAAGCACTTTCCCTTATATTTGCATTGCAAATAAGGGAAAGTGCTTTTGTCTTGCTCACTATGAGGTTACTATCGCAAAGGATACGGTCAACTCCCAATAGCGAAAAGATAATACGGCAGCCTTCACTTTTTCAGCACTACGCACTCATAGGGGCGCAGCGTGTCGGCGGTGTCGGGGTAGTTACCCAGCAGTTTCTCGGCATCGGTCCAGCCTACGGGCAGGGGCTTGGCAATTTCCCGCTCCCGCAGGTTGCAGAGAACCAGCAGCTCCGTCTTGCCGTCGTACCGGCGATAGGCTAACAAATCCGCGTTGTCGGGGTACAAGAACTCGATTTTTCCCGCACTGATGACCGGCATTTTCTTGCGCAGGGCCACCAGCGTTTTGTAAAAGCTGCGGATGGAATCCGGGGCGTCCATTTGGGCAGCGGCGTTGATGGCCTTGTAGTTGTCGGCAATGCCGATCCACGGCGTACCGGTGGTAAACCCGGCGTTCTCGCTCGCGTCCCACTGCATCGGGGTGCGGCTGTCGTCGCGGCTGCGCTGGGCGATAATGTCCAGCGTCTCGGCCTCGGTCTTGCCCTGCTCTCGCAGGATCTTGTAGTAGTTGCGGCTCTCGACGTCGCGGTACTGCTCGATTTTCGTGAAGTGCGGGTTCGTCATGCCCAGCTCCTCACCCTGATAAATGTACGGTGTGCCGCGCATAAAATGGATGGCTGCCGCCAGCATCTCGGCGCTTTCCTTCCAGTAGGTCGTGTCGCTGCCAAAGCGGCTGACCGCACGGGGCTGGTCGTGGTTGCACCAGAACAGCGCATTCCAGCCGCCGTGGGCCTGCATCCCCTCCTGCCAGGTCTGGAACAGTTTCTTCATGGCGAGGTAATCAGGCTCCTTCAATTCCCACTTTTGCCCGTCCTTGTAGTCGACCTTCAGGTGGTGGAAATTGAAGCACATCGTCAGCTCGTGATTGCCCTCAGCGGTGTAGCCGATGCAGTTTTCCAGCGTGGTGGAGGACATCTCCCCCACCGTGATCATACCGTCGATGCCACCCGCGGCGACCAGCTCCTTCAGGTACTTGTGGACGTTGCGGCCATCGGTATAGAACCGCCGTCCATCGCCCTCAAAATCGTCCTCATAGACCTCCGGCTTGGAGATGACGTTGATGACGTCGAAACGGAAGCCCTTGATGCCCTTCGCCTTCCAGAATCGCAGGATGTCGGCCATTTCCTCCCGCACGGCGGGGTTCTCCCAGTTCAGGTCGGCTTGCATCACATCGTACAGGTGCAGATACCACTTGCCGAGCCATGGTACATATTCCCACGCAGGGCCGCCGAATTTCGACACCCAGTTCGTCGGGTAGCAGTCGGGCGTGCCGTCCTTGAAGATGTAATAGTCCTGATACTTTTTGTCGCCCGCCAGTGCTTTTTTGAACCACTCATGCTCGGTGGAGGTGTGGTTGAACACCATGTCCAGCATCAGGCCGATGCCGCGCCTGTCCGCCTCGCGGATAAGCTCCTCCAGATCCTCCATCGTGCCGTAGCGCGGGTCAACGGTACGGTAGTCGGCCACATCATAGCCGTTGTCGCGCTGGGGCGAGGGGAAGAACGGCGTCAGCCAGAGATAGTCAACGCCTAGGTCGGCGAGGTAGTCCAGTTTCGCGGTGACGCCCTTCAAATCGCCGAAGCCATCACCGTTCGAGTCCATGAAGGATTTCGGGTAAATTTGGTAGACAACTTTATCTTTAAAACCATTCATGGTACACACCTCACAAAATCAGGCAACGCCTTTTTTCTTGCCGACGATGACGGTCAGCACAAAGGGGACGACGATGGCAATGGCCATGCACAGCGCAAAGCTGAGCATATAGGCGGGCTGGATTGACAGAATGCCGGGGATGCCGCCGACACCGATGGCGTTGGCCGTGGTGGAAGTTGCCACACAGACGACCGCTGCGATGGCAGATCCAATCATGCCGCAGATAAACGGGAAGTGGAATTTCAGGTTGACGCCGAACATAGCGGGCTCGGTAACGCCGAGGTAGCAGGAGATGCAGGAGGGAACGTTGACTTCCTGTGCGGCAGCATTCTTGCGCTGCAGGTAGATCATGCCCAGCACGGCGGAGCCCTGTGCAATATTGGACAGCGCGATCATGGGCCACAGCATCGTACCGCCGAAGTCGGCGATCAGCTGCATATCGATGGCGTTGGACATGTGATGCAGGCCGGTGATGACCAGCGGGGCATAAACAAAACCGAAGATTGCGCCAAAGACCACGCGGAAGGAGCCGGAAATGCCGGCGTAGACGATGTCAGAAATGAAGGTGCCGATCTTCCAGCCGATGGGGCCAAGGACAGTGTGGGCGATGATGACGGACAGCACCAGCGAGCAGAAGGGCACCACGATCATCGAGATGACCGGCGGGCAGATCTTGCGGAAGAATTTTTCTAGATAGACCAGCGTGAACGCGGCCAGCATGGCGGGAATGACCTGCGCCTGATAGCCAATCATGTTGATGGTGAAGAAGCCAAAATCCCATTTCGGGATGTCTGCCGCTGCAGTAGAAGCCACGGCGTAAGCGTTGAGCAACTGGCCGGAGACGAGCGTCAGGCCGAGGACGATGCCAAGGCTTTGGGTCGTTCCCATTTTCTTTGTGACAGACCAGCAGATGCAGACCGGCAGCATATGGAAGATGGCTTCGCCGATCAGCCACAGGAAGCTGTCAACGCCGGTCCAGAACTGGCTGATGTTGCACAGGGTTTTGGTGCCGTTTTCAAAGAAGTAGATGCTGTCGATGCAGTTGCGGAAGCCAAGGATCAGACCGCCGGTGATGATGGCGGGAATCAATGGGGCAAAAATCTCCGCAAGCACGCTCATGACCTTCTGCAATGCGTTCTGGTTCTGCTTGGCTGCGCTCTTGACGGCATCCTTGGAAACACCGTCAATGCCGGAGACCGCAATGAAGTCATTGTAGAAATCGCTGACCGTATTGCCGATGATGACCTGGAACTGGCCCGCCTGGGTGAAAGTGCCCTTGGCGGATTTCAGTGCCTCTATCTTGGCAACGTCCGCCTTGGCGGGATCGTTGAGGACAAATCGCATACGCGATACGCAGTGGGATACTGCCGCAATGTTCTCCTTGCCGCCAACGTACTCAAGCAGCAGCCGCGCGTCCTGTTCGTATTTACCCATAATGTTTTCCTCCTTTTGCCCGGTAGAGCGGGCATTTTCGAACTTGTTCATACGGGCATCTTCAAACTTGTTCATACAAGTTTTCCTTACAGCCACAGAATACCAGCCTTGTTCATACAAGTCAATATGCTTTTGCAAAAAAGCATTGCAGAATGCCTATTTTCGGCACTGCTCACAAGTTGCCCACTTGAAATTTAGCCGAAAAGACGGTATACTAAAGTAAATGTTTGAACAAGTTGCGAGGTACACACCATGCCAAAGGCAAAATATGAGGGCATTTATCACAGCATCAAAAAACGCATCGAGGTGCAGGATTACCCCTATCAATCGCTGCTGCCCAGCGAGAATACCTTAATAGAGGAATACGCCTGCTCCCGCAACACAGTTCGACGCGCATTGGCGGAGCTGGTAGCCGACGGCTATGTGCAGACCATGCAGGGGCGCGGCGTGCGGGTCATCTACCAGCCGGTGGGCAAGACGACGTTTACCATCGGCGGCATCGAGACGTTTCAAGAAACCGCCCGCCGCAACCGCCTTCACGCCGTGACGAAGGTCACGAAGTTTGAGACCATCATCGCAACGGAACAGTTTGCCGCGGAAAGCGGATTTTCTGAGGGCGATGAATTGTGGGCGGTACAGCGTGTGCGTTATCTGGACGGCAAAGCGCTGATTCTGGACATCAACTACTTTTTAAAGGAGTTTGTCCCCGGCCTGACGCCGGAAATTGCCGCAAACTCTATCTACGATTATATTGAGAACACACTGGGTATGCAGATCATCACCAGCAAGCGCCGCATCACGGTGGAGCACGCCACCGCCCGCGACGAAAAGCTGCTGGACATGGACGGCTATGATTGCGTGGCGGTGGTGGTAAACCAGACCTTCAACTCCGATGGAATGCTGTTCGAGTACACCCAGTCCCGCCACCAACCGGACTATTTCTGCTTTCAGGACATTGCCACGCGGAAAAAGTGAGCGGCAGACACCCGGCGCAGGGGTATCCACCCGGGATTTTGCACTGGGCCGAGATCCTTCTAGGGATCAGTTTCAAAATGAACGGCAAGCCGCTATAAATCATCTTGAAAAAATCAAAGGTCTTTTATAATCACTTCAGCAAGAAACGCTCCTGCCAGTTTTACACCGGCAAGAGCGTTTCTTGTGTTATTCAAAAATATCGGCAAGGGTAAGCAGCTGTACTTCTCCGCGTTCCTGTGCCTGAAGTAGTCCGTCCGTAAATCCGCCTTTCGAGAAAATGTAGTAGTGGTAGTTTGTTCCTTTCCCAAAGACTGCTGCATATTCCCGAATCCGTTCCAGTTCGTCCAAACCGATTTTTTCATTGCGGTATTTGCAGGAGCCGATGATATAATCATTGCCCGCAACCGGCGTTCCGACAATATCGATTTGTGTCTGCTTTTTCTTTTTGGGGTCGGTTCCCCACCACTGCCCGATCTCACTCAACTCGATAGGAAGATCATTCGCATAATAGAGCAAGTAGTCTTGGCACATCTTCTCAAAAATCAGACCCATATAGTCTGGAAAATACCGCTTCACCGCATGGGGATAGGTCTTTGCGATCCGCCCCGAATCAATGGCACTTGCATTGACCGGCACAAAACGGTACCAAAAACGAAAAAAATTGTCCGCCAGAAGATAGATCGTTTTTTTGCCCGGTTTCTCTGTGATCGGCGTTTCCTTTTTGACGATTCCAAGGTCTATCAACGTTTTGAGGTACTTCGCCACCACAGAGTTTTCTTCACCAACCTTCGTGGTGATATCATTCAGGCGAGAAGCCCCCTCTGCAATTGCCTTGATGATTGCATTATAAATTGCCGGCTCACGCAGCTCCTGCTTTAACAGGTTGGCCGGTTCCTCATAGAGGTAGCTGGAACGGTCAAACAAGTTTTCCATCAGCGCTTCATCTACGCTGTCCCGAACATCCAATTTGTTGATATAATGCGGAACGCCGCCTGTGATGCCATAAATCAGGGCGTTATCTTCCTCGGACAGATTCGGGTGGAATACCGCTGTTTCCTTGTAATCCAGCGGCATGATCTTGAATTGCGCTGTTCTGCGCCCATACAGAGGGCTTTCTTTGCCCAAGACCTGACTTTCCATAAAACTCATGGACGAGCCACACAGGATCAGGTACATTTGGGAATCTGTCCATTTATGGTCGATGATGTGCTGAAGCGTTGCGGAAATAGCGGGTTTAGCCTTTGCAAGATAAGGGTACTCATCAATTACAAATACGATCCGCTGCTCTTCGGAGAGAGCTGTCAGTTCGTCCAATGCTGCATCGTAGGTTGTAAATTCCGGAGATGATTCTGCATTGGGTCGTTCAAAACTCATGATTGCCTTGGACAAGGCTTCCAGATTTTCTTTTCCGGTCGTATTCAAGGCAGAGAAGAAAATGGTCGGTTTATCCTTGCAGAATTCATTGATCAGCGCAGTTTTTCCGACACGGCGTCTGCCGTAAATGACAACGCATTCAAACTTTCCATTCTCATATCGTTTGTTTAACTTCCGAAGTTCCTCATCGCGGCAGTAAAATCGGCTCATTTTGTTCCCTCCCCAAAGTGTATTTATCGAATTTATACACTCGTAAGTTAGTTTCTTACGAGTATAATACTTCATTTCTTACACAAAGTCAAGAAATAATTTTGACGGCTCATCGAGAAACAGGAACGATGCTTCCTGTTTTCCTCAAAAATTGTGAACTCTGAGTTCCTGTTCATTTTGTTCCGCATCGGTTACAATACAGCCATAGCTTCGGCAAGCGTTCAAAGCAGCCCTCAAGCTATCCCGCCCCTTGAAAATTGAACACGCATTCTTCAGTCACGTTCCTGTGATGATGAGCCACGTCCGTAACAAATGCGATGATCTCCCACTGGCTGAAAGATTTCCCACACGAAAACGGAGTTTTCGGTTTCCGGGGATGTCGGGGACAAATACGGAAAGGTATAGAACTATAAATCACAGCATTTTTGCTGTTTGAGATAGTAGAGGGGATCGGCTGACCAGACACCTGCATTCCCTCTTGCAATTTCGGATCGCGGTGCTATTATACTAACAGATACGGAATGTGCAAAAAGTATTCTGTACGCGCTCATGATACGATTTGGATATGAAAGAGAGGGACGACCCATGTATGTGGACTGGGAATACTACAAAATTTTCTATTATGTAGCGAAATACCAAAACTTTACCAAGGCCGCGCGGGTGCTGGGCAACAACCAGCCCAACATCACCCACTCGATGAACCGGCTGGAAAGCCAGCTGAACTGCGTGCTGTTCATCCGCTCCAACCGAGGCGTGACCCTGACGCCGGAGGGCGAGATGCTCTACTCCCGCATCGCGTCGGCGGCGGTGCAGATCCAAGACGCCGAGGAAGAGCTGAGTGCCAGCGCCACGCTGGAACACGGAGCTATCTGCATCAGCGCCACCGAGACGGCCCTGAACATCTACCTTTCCGAAAAGCTGCGGGCTTTCCACACCGAGTACCCCGGCATCCGGCTGCGCATCTCGAACCACTCCACTCCCCAAGCATTGCAGGCCGTGAAGAACGGCGAGGTCGATTTCGCCATCATCTCCACCCCGGCCGAGGTGGAACCGGGGCTGAAGCTGGTGGAGCTGAAATCCTTTTACGAGGTGCTGGTGGGCGGCCGGACCTTCACCGCACTGGCCAGCCAAAGCCTGACCCTAAAGGAGCTGAGCAATTACCCGCTCATCTCCCTGAGCGATGAGAGCATGACCCGCAGCTTTTACCGGCAGTTCTTCCTCGACCACGACGCGGTGCTGCGGCCCGACACCGAGGCCGCCACCACCGACCAGATGCTGACGCTGGTGAAAAGCGAGCTGGGCCTCGCCTTTGTGCCGGAACCCATGGCAAAAGACCTGCTGGCGCGGGGCGAGCTCGTCCAGCTCCACTTGCAGGAGATCATCCCCACCCGCTCCATCTGCCTCGTCTACGACCACCACCGCCCGCTGAACACGGCGGCGCGGAAGTTCCAGCAGATGCTGGTAAAATGACGCAAAAACGCCCCTTCACGGAACAAAACCGCGAAGGGGCGTTCTCTGTTTCAAAAAAGGGTCATGCGTCGGAGCGGGAGTAGGCGTTCTTCATATTGCAGCTCAGCTCGAAGAGGACCTTATCCAGCGTATCGGCGGCGCGGGCTTTCAGCGCTTTGGCGATGGCCTCGTTGGCCTCCTCGCGCAGGGCGGCGCGGGCAGCGGGATCAAAGGCGGACCGCTGCTTCTCGTCATACTCATGCAGCAGGGCGCGGGTGGCCGAGAGGACGGCCTCCTCATAGCGCTCGATGTGGAAGATGGACTTGCCGTAGGCGGCATCCGCCATAGCCGCGATCATCCGGCTGACCCAATAGAAGCTGTCGGTGGAGACTTCGCCGGTGGTACAGGCAAGGTAGGCCGGGGTGGTGTCCACGTTGGCGTAGAAGGGCACCATGGTGTTGAAGGCGTTGGACGCATAGGCGATCCACTCCACGGTGCGGAAGTCCTCCGGCACATCCGGGCGCATCTGGATCAGGGCCATGAAGTCGTTGCGGTTGATGCCGATGGAACGGTATGCGCCCTTGCTCTTCTGGTCGCCGTAAGCCGCATAGGGGTCATAGGGCGTGCCCTGATAGTGGGACGAGAGCAGGTACTTCACATCTTCCGGCGTGACCTTCCGCTCCGGCACCATGCACCACGGCAGATCGTCCGACCGCGGGGTGTAGTCGGCATCCGGGCCGTCCCACGCCCACGTATTCGGGTTCAGATACCGCAGCATGAACCATGCGCGGGGGGTGTTGTAGACATGGTCGGAGTCGTCGTGGCTGCCAAAGGCGTCCCGCGGGTTGAACTCGCCATCCAGCGAGAGGTCAAGGTGGTACTTATCCACAAACTCCTTCAAATCAGCCGAGCACATGTAGTTTTCCTGTGCACCGGCTGCATCGGCGAAGTCGAAGCTGTCGATGCCGAGCTGGTTGGGCATGACTACATAGCTGTCGTCGGGCACGCGGCGGGCCATCCAGTGATGGCCGCCGATGGTCTCCAGCCACCAGATCTCATGGACATCCTGAAACGCGATGCCGTTCATCTCATAGGTGCCGTAAGTCTCCAGCAGCCTGCCCAGCCGCTCGACGCCCTGACGCGCTGAGCAGATATAGGGCAGCACGAGGTAGACGATGTCCTCCTCACCGATGCCGCCGGGCACCTCCGGCTGATCCCCCTGCGCGGGCTGGTACACCACCAGCGGGTCCGCGCCCAGAACGCGCGGATTGGAGGTGATGGTCTCGGTGGCCGTCATGCCGACATTGGCCGCGTTCACGCCCGATGCCGCCCAGATGCCCTTGCCCGCCACGGCGTTGGGCATGGCAGTCATCCGCATGGCCTGACCTGCGCCGGACAGCGGGATCTGCACATGGGAGATCACCGACTGATAGACCGACGGGAGTTCTTCCGGTTTTACGACCACGAACTTTTTTGCGGTGAAATGGCCCGACCCCGAATCGTCGTTCCGGGCGATCATCGTGGAGCCATCGTAGGATGCGTTTTTGCCAACTAAGATTGTAGTACAAGCCATTGCTTTGTCCCTCCGAGATCTTGTCATGTTCCGTTCGGTTTGCCGAGACCATTGTAAGCCTTTTGCAGGGAAAAGGCAAGATTTTTCGGGAGAGAAGGGGAATGGGTGCACCGCTAAAGGCGCACGGCGCAAAAAATGCGGCGGCGGGGCTGCGCTGCCTTTTTCTTCATAAGAAAAAAGGCGCATGGTGATCTCTCACCAAGCGCCTTTGCCTTTGATGCTTAAAGTATAACGTTTTCTCGTGTCGCTTTCAATCCAAAAAGTGCAACAACTTTTTCCTCTCGCTTTTCTGCATTTTATAAAGTTGCATAAAGTTCATACTTTATTTTTAGCATTTAAGCCCTTTTCCCTTCACCAGCACCACAGCCACGTCGTTGACGTTCGTTCCGGTGGGCCCGGTGAGGATCAGGCCGTCCACGGCTTGCAGGGCGTGGTAGGCGTCGTTATTTTGCAGGGTATCGTAGACGTTCCAGCCCGCTGCGGCCAGCGCGGCAAGGGTTCCACCGTCCACATAGCCGCCAGCGGCATCGGTGGGGCCGTCGGTGCCGTCGCTGCCCACCGAGAAGACCGCCGCGTTCCGGCCCGCCAGAGCCGGGGCTGCGGCCAGCGCCAGCTCCTGATTGCGTCCGCCGAGGCCTTTGCCGGTCAGGTGCACGACCGTTTCCCCGCCCGCAATGAACGCAAGCTTCCGGCCCTGCCCTGCGTGGGCGCGGGCGATGGAACCGAGGAAGCTGCCCGCTTCCCGCGCTTCGCAGCAGAGCTGGTCGGTCAGGAGAACGGGTTCATAGCCCCGCGCCCGGCAAGCTTCGGCCGCCGCCGCGCAGAGTTGGCGCACGCTGCCGGTGATCTTTGTCGTCACGTTGTCCAGCGCCTTGGGCGTCTCCTGCGCCAGTAAAGCCTTTGCCTGTTCCGACAGGTTCAGCCGGTACTTTTCCGCAATGGCAAGAGCCTGTGCGCAGGTGGAAGAGTCCGGCGCCGCCGGGCCGCTGGCGATCATGTCCAGCGGGTCACCCAGAACATCGCTGAGCACGATTTCGAACACCTGCGCAGGGGCACAGCGCTGCGCGAACCGCCCGCCCTTGACGCCGGACAGCCGCTTGCGGAGGGTGTTCATCTCCACGATGTCTGCCCCGCTGGCGAGAAGCTGGGATGTAACATCCTGTAACTCATTCCCCGGAATCAGCGGCTTTTCAAACAGCGCGCTGCCACCGCCCGACAGCAGGAACAGCACGGTGTCCTCCGCCGTCAGGCCCCGCACCAATTCCAGTGCCTGTTCCGTGGCCGCAAAGCCGTTTTCGTCCGGCACCGGGTGGCCCGCTTCATAGCACGCCACGCCGGGGATCTCGCCTTTTCCGTGGTGGTATTTCGTCACGACCACGCCGCCGTCCACCCGGCCCAGCACCTCCACCGCTGTGTGTGCCATCTGCCACGCGGCCTTGCCCGCCGCCACCAGCAGCACCCGGCCTTTGCCGGGCCGGAAGGCTTCCAGCGCCCGCCGCACCGCTTCGTCCGGCAGAACAGCGTTCAGGCTGGCGCGGATGATGGCATCCGCATCCTCTCGCAGAGTCGAGTTCATGAAAGGAACCTCCTTTTCAAGTTCGTACCTTCTTCGTGCGGCACGGCCTTTTCTTGTCTGGCCCTATCCTAGCATAGATCCGTCTTCCGGTCAAACCGAAGCCTATCCAGCACCTCCGCGATGCCGTCATCTGTTTCATTTTGCGCTGTTAACGTTAAAATAAAAAAACAAAGCTGTAAAGCCTTTTGGCTAAACAGTGTCTTTCCTTCGCTTGGCCCAGCGCCTGACTGGACGCTGGAAAGCCTCGACGAGCTTCGGCCTCCGCCTTCCATGTGACGCTGAAACTTGTCTGCAACGTTTTCCACCTCGCTTGTGTAAAATGTTTCCCAAAACGGCTAATAAAACATTGTCATGGGAGCGGAAACGGACTATAATAGACTTGTGGAAATCTAATTATGTCTGTTTCGGTTTGGCAACGCTGTTTCCTTTCCCACGGTCAAAATGGGAAAGGCTGCAAAAAGCGCTGTACGATAGCGCCTTTTGCCGGTTCGGGCTCATGGCTGAAGCCCGCCGGGAATGGCGGACTCGATGATGAAAGCATGGCTTCTTCAACCGTCATCTGTAATGCCCCTTTAAATTGTATTTAATGGTTCCATATCACAACCGCATTCAAGAAAAAGCAAGAGAAAAGAGGAAATTAAAATGAAGCTTGTAAAATGTGGCAAAATTGTGGTTGCAAGTTTGTGCATGATGGCAACTCTGGCCGGTGCGGCTATGCCCGCTCTGGCGATCAGCCCCGCCGGGTGCACCTCGCTTGCGCAGATCGAAGAAATGAATGACGACGAAGAAGCCCAAGTTCAGGCATTGAAAGCCGCCATTGCGAAGGTGAACGTCAAGTATGACGAGGTACAGCGGAGCTGGCAGTTTGACAGCCCCATCTATGACAAGGCCGAGAAAAACAAGACCTGCTGCCTTGCCCCGTGGATCTTTATTTTTGACGGATGCAAGGACGTGTATTTCGACGAGGACTTTTCCTACAACGGCTCTTCCTGCATCGACCTGAACACAGTCTATGTCCGCGCTGGAGATAATCTGTACACTTACGAGTGCGACCCGGATTATACAGATTACGCCTATGATACAGACAAAAAAGTTTGGTGGGCCCTCTCCAATTTTGAGATGGAGCCCAGCGAAATCGATTGGCTGCGTGAGATGCTCAGTGCCAAAACCATCATCACAAGATATTCCGGTGCATCCGGTGCGCAGTACGATTACACATGGACTGCCGACGACCGACAGGCCGTCACCGATATGGTCAACCTCTACGATCTACTTGTCGCAGCGTCGCCGGAAGTCCGCGCGCGGGCACTGAGAGGGTAACAATGGGACTCTTGTTGTTGCTTGTCATTATCCGGTTGATGACTATGTATTTTAAGTGGATTAAAAAGTCGGCACGAAAAAGTCAAGGCACTACCGCATAATGCAAACCCGTGGCAAACGTGCTATAAAACAAAAAGCTCAGCGCACATTCATGCGTTGAGCTTTTTTGGTGGAGCGAAGCAACCTAAATCCGAACCATTGCCCTCTGGGGCATCTTTGGCGGCAATTTCATCGAAAGTGATGGTTTTTGTGCCGTCTTTGTAGTTGAATGTAAGTCCGACTACCCCCCCTGATGTCAAGATAGGGGCGAAAACTTTTTAGAAAAAATCGCAAAAAAAAAAAATAAGCCCTACAAGGCTTTTATGAAAAAGATTCACCTCAATCTGGTACTTGTGAAACTTCTGGAACTGCATCATCTGGGGTATGATTTGCGGCATTATCACGATCAGCACCATGCGTTTATTGAGCATTTCAAACTGCCAAGATATTTCCGGTTTGATGCCGCATAAAGATTATCTTCACTGAAAAAGCCCACAGTAAACAAGTTTGTACCTGTTTTCACTGTGGGCTTTTTACTATTGTGTCCGTGTTCATCTATGTATCAAAATGTTGAAGAATTTTATCTATAACTAATGCCGTATATATCTTTAAGCGTGTACAACTCCCATAGACCCGCGCCTTGAAAATACGATACCATCTTCTAAGTGGAATAACATCCCAATACACCATAATTCCCAAAACACAGATTGCTATAAAAGCAAATATACTTTTCCCTTCTTTCTTTATTTAAAGAGTAATGTATTCATGGCATTTAAAATTGTTAGTGCTTGCTGAAAAATAATTTTTTTAGGCAAATTATTCATGCCATAAAGATTTGCCCACTCATCAATCGCAGCACCAACCAATCTCATGAGGTCTTGTGTCATTTTGTCACTTTCTGCCGGACTCATTTCTGTCTGCACACTTGCGGTCGATTTACCTGCATTCTCATCCAATTCGCTCATTCCAATGTTTTCCTTTCGATGTGGAAGTAATAGGTTCTTTCCATGCATTATTACGTCCTTAATATGGGAAATATGCTTACAATCCATTCATATAACCCTCCAAATTGACATTCAGCATATCATTTAGTCGATCCATATAACTCATAGCATAGTCAAGTGCCGCGCCTTCCATATGGAGCTGATCAATAAAATTCTGTGTTTTTGCAATTTCATCAATATTCGCTCGTGCTACTTCTCCCATTCCCCTTGCCCTTGCAATCGTCTGGAAAGCCCGAATCTTTTCTTTCAAGATAATCGATTCCTGCTTTTTTACTGTTCTGAGAGTCTTATAGGTATTAACCATTGTTCCTACCGCAGTGCTAACTTCCTTAGCCGCTGTCCAAACTGTAAGCTTATCGCTCATAATACCACACTCCTTTGTATAAAATAGAACAACCATCTTTTTCGGAATCGCAGAAGAGGAATTTTCTTATTAGGCATCATTCTTTCTCCGCGATTCTATTATACACCAAAAGTCCAATTTTTTAATTGACGCAGTATGTGGACAAATAAAAGACGGTTTGTGACAACACCCAGAAAAAACTTGTCACAAACCATCACATCATAAATATTTGATTATTTCTGTTAAATCCTCACAAGTCTGTATACAGTCATTCCATATTGTCCTGTTAGTAGGATCTGTGAGTTTGGGATTGATACAAAGTGTCCGTGCTCCCGATATATGCGCAAATCGATCATTAACAGAATTTCCGATAAACAGGATATCTTTCGGTGAGACATTTAACTCCAGTGCAATTTCTGTTATAAAAGCAGCCTTTCCCTCAAAATCATATTTTGTTCCTACAATTTCTGTTAAAAATCCTCCCTGATTAAATCGAAATTGATTTGCTTTTATTCCATCTACATATTTATATAGGTCTCCTATAACTCTACGAATAACCAAAAGAATCGATCCAGACACAATATATATTTTTATATCACGCTTTTGTAATTCTTGAAATGTTTCTTCAGTTCCTTGCATCAATTCAATCTTAAATGCAAGATTTTCTACCGTTTTTCTATGTAAATTGCGTTCTCGAAACTTTTCCTCTGTCAACTTACACCATTCAGCATGAGTAATTTCATTTCTATCATAACGCATATGCAAATCTTGACACATTTTCACATCATAATCAAGACTTGTCCATAAACACTCCCATGTTGTTCTATTGGTTTTCCCTGAAGTAAGCGTTCCATCAAAATCGAAAACAACAACTTGTGTTTTTCCAGTTGGTTTAGCATAATTATGTTCTTTAATAATTACCGAGCGTTTATTTTTAGCTATATCATAACAAACCTCTAACATTTCTCCAGAAAATTGATTCATCATCGGATACAACCTTCTCAAATTGTAATACTCCGACACCGCTTCTTGCTTTGCAAAGAAATTTTTTATTTCTTCATAGATCTGCTCATCCTGCCTCGAATTGCATGGAATGTTATTTGACAAGTATTCTTTTATATTAAGAATTCCTTTCCGTTGTGGAAGACTTCTTCCAATGAACCAGTATCTTATTGTCGATGTGCTCCAATGATATTTTTCTGCAAAACAAGAATAGTCAAGGTCATACTTGTCAAAGAATCGTTTTAAAAAAATGCCAAACTGCTTTTTCCAATCAGCATTATCTCGCATAGCATTTCCTCCTCTACCGAATGCGCCACATAAATATTCCAAAACGTCTGGCTTACCTTTTCCCGATCATCCCAAACCATAGCAGCACTACGATTGCCATGCGTCGAAATTCCGAGCATTGCAAAAATCACAAAGTAGTTGGCGATTGAATACCGATAGGAATATACGCCTAGACCATCACTACCTAAAACTCTCGAAATATACGGAGAGGTAACAAGAGGAAACAATACTATCAACACCTAATAAATCAGATTATATATAAAGCTCTTCTTTATTGAGTTCATCTTTTTCGTCTGTCCTCTTCCATCACTTTTAGTATTCTCTCTGCCACTGTATCCCACAAATATTCTTTAATATATGCTTCTCGATTTTTCTTCACAAACTCTTTCATCGTATGATTGCAGATGGTTTCATACATGATCTTTGCTAATTCCTGTGGCTCATCACATTCTAAAAGGTAACCATTCTTCCCTTCCTGCACAAAATAACTCATCTCAAAAGCATTCCGCGCAATAACAGGAAGCCCATATATCAAAGCCTCCACAAACACAAGCCCGTATGCCTCATAACGGGACGGCATACAAAAGACATCGCAGAGATTAAAATAAGTTGATAATTTTTCGTAAGTCAAATCACCAATATAGTGAATATGGTCATTCAGATCACACTCTGCCGGCTTATCTTTTGGGCCTGCAACATATAGCTCAGCTTCCGGGAAATCATTCTTTTGCAGCAGATCGAATGTAACCCCAACTTTTCCAAAACGAGAGAGTTCAGATTATCCAGCTGATTAATGTCTACAATAATTTCCTTATCAAACAGCCGACAGACACTATCACTTTTTCCGTGGAGAAGTGCAAGTAGTGCGTTGGCATTTCGGAGATTTTCCATTGTTAGCATCTGTTCAGGAGAATTAACTACCGCCAAGTTGTCCATTTGATTCCATCCTTTCTATTTTGTTTTAATATAATCACTTCTTCTCTAAATTTCAACTGTTTTATTGCGTCCACGTGAGCCTTCATTGTTGTACCCGAAGAAAACGAAAAATCCGAACCCTTCTCCAATCGGAAATAGGTTCGGATTTCTCTTGTTTGGTGGGCGCGGGTGGATGTCGCAAGCCGCGCATCTAAAAAAGCCCCGCAGGGGCTTTTTCCCCGCCGGACTGTTCGGCGGGTCGATGCTGTTCGAATCCACCCTTGAGAGTGAAACTCAAGATTCCATGTAAAACAAAAATCCAGCGTAATTACTACGCTGGATTTTTTGGTGGGCGCGGGTGGATTCGAACAAGCACCACTTCCGCCAGCCTATGCGCGAGCTTACAGAATTTCCAGTATTCAAGCCAATTTTTGTGCATTCGATTTTTCATGTATTCCAGCACGCGCCAAATTTTTCGCTTTTAAGTGGGTTGCGAAGTGGGTTGCTTTTCCCTACTCGGCGCATACTCCGCCAGCGTCTCAGATACAGCCAACGCCGCTTTATCTGCCCGCCCGGCAACGGCATGGCTGTACGATCCATATGTATCCATTGACTTGCTGTGCCCTACGATCCGGCGCATCTCCGCCGGGGATATGGCATCCTCGATAATGCTCACAAAGGTATGCCGCAGCTCATACAGACTGATCGGCGGGACAATGCCATTGCAGCGCTGATAGAATCGCCAGTAGTTATAGAGACTGTGTTCATTCTCCATCGGGAAAATAAGATCATCGCCTCGGAGCTGCCGCCCCTCTTCAAATGTGCGCTGCTGCAACTGGGCATGAAGCTCGGCAGCAGCCAGCGGGTGCAGGACAACGGTGCGGATTGCATTCTCGTTCTTGCCAGTCGTCTCCTCGTTCAGCGTATTGATGGCGCGGGCAAGGTGCAGCCGGTTTCCCTCCACATCGCCCACACGCATCCCGATCAGTTCACCGGGCCGCAGTCCGGTCATGACCGCCATCCGGTAGGCGTGGATGTTGTCATCCTGCACGACTTTTCCACGGACTACACGGGTATCGGTGGAGAGCAGCACTCGCAGCGCGTCCGGTTGAAGGATCTTCTTGCCCTTGAGCCGTGCCCCCTTCGGAACGGCCAGATCCTCGTCCTCTGGCCGCAGCGTCGTATACTTATGCTGCCGGGCCCACTTCACAAAGGATACCTCCACGCCCCGGATGCCCTGCAGCGTCTTCTTCGAGAGGTTCCCCTTGCTCTTGCGCTTGCTTTCCGGGTTCAGGCAGCCCTCCTTATAGGCCCGGTTCAGTACGTCTTGCAGCATTCCTGTGTTCAGATCGCCGATGCGCCGGGCCCCGATGACCGGCAGAATGTAGTTCCGGCCAAAGTCCCCGACCTGATCGGAATAGCTGGTCCCGCCCGACGCCCGCACCGAGATCATGTATTCCTTCCAGACCTCTGAGCAGCGCTTGGTGGTGTTTGCGATACCCTCATCCAGCCACTCGTCCGCCTTGCGGTTGGCTTCCCGCTGGCCGGTGCGGCCCGGCTTCGAGCTGGTGAACGTCCGGCGCACACCGTCCTTCTGCACCTTGATTTGCCACCGGTTCTGGTTTGGCAGCCATTGGGCCGTATTCGTCCTTTGCCCCATAAAACAAACCTCCTTTGGGTACACTTTGACAAGCCCGCCCAAAAGAGGTATAATCGCAGTGTCGAGTGTGCGATGACCTCTTTTAGAGCGAGCCGCTTCTTTTAACTCCCTCAGTGCTGGAACACTGGGGGAGTTTTTGTTTAGACAACTTTCTCAAAAACCATTGTAGCCTGAATCCGGTCACCACCCATCAAGCCTTTGCTGCCGCCGTTGGCCGTGGTAATCGTGTGGAGGCGGTAGCCTTTGGCGGCCTGTTTATTGATGACATCTTCCAGCTCGGTCAGATTGCCCGAACCGGTTCCAATGAATTTTTCCTTCAGCGTTACCTGAAGAACAACATACTGGTACGCGTTGCCGGATGCCGTCGAATAAGTAGATTCGTCTTTCAATGTGTCCATAAAGCCCATAGTATGTTCCTCCTATTTTTTACTCAGCGGACGGATTCCGCTGTATCATCTTTTTTCTCTGCCAATGCAAAAAGCTCTGCACTGCTTTCGCCCAGCTTCGATTTTGCAGTATCGCTCATGTATGGCAGATACGGTTCAAAAGCCTGATGATATTTTGTCGCCCAGTTCTGTTTTGCCTTTTGGGTTTTCAGGCTTTCAATTTTATCTTGATACTTTTCTTGCGTCCGCTGAATGATTTCTTCCACTGCTTCTTCACGGAAATCCATGTTCCGGTACTTCTCCAGATCCTGCGTGGTACTTACCGAAACGCCATATTTCTTGCACTCTTCCAGTTCCATCAGCCTACCAACGCAAAAATCGTATCTTGTGAAGAACGTGCCCGGTTCTGTCGTCGTCTGCAAAATCTTTGCGCTTTCCAATGCCTGTTTCATGAACTGCGGAGCGAGGATCTGTGCGTTTGCACAGGAGTCTACAAGGCCTACTTGCCCCATCCATTCAGGATTCGGGTTGTATTGGGGCTGTTCTACTTTCTTCGGCTGAGTCTCCGTCCTTTCATCTTCTAAAGCCACAGTCGGACGCGAAATCAGATTAAAAATCATAAAAATAAGAACCATCACCAAGAACGGCAATGCAAAGAAGAAGAATTCCACCAGAAGAAACATTCCACTAAAGCCAACTGACGGAATACTGAAAAGCCCCAACACCGGCATAACCAGTCCGATGCCAATCGCAACAGATGTTTGCTTTTTACTCAAGGCGGTTTTTGACCACTCACTCTGCTCCGTCCTTGACATCTGTGTTTTTGCAGCAGATTTTCCAACCGCACCCGCACCTTTGAATGCCGTGTCAATACCTCTGTTTATCATACGCTGCTGTTTTGTTGTTCGGTGGCGCAGGTAATTTTTGCGGTCATACCCCTTCAATTTTCCCATACGGATTTCACCTCTTGCTTTATATATCCCGGCAAAGACCGACAGCCTTACCTTCGATCACAACAGTGTTCATGTCTTCTTTGCTCAGAATAATGCTGTCAAACGCAGGGTTTTCCGGACGCAACTCTATAAAATTCTCATGCAGGTAGACATGCTTCAATGTTGCTTCGCCATCAATGCGCACCGCTGCAATCTCGCCGTTTTCTACTTCGGGCTGCTTACGAATCGCAACCAGATCGCCATCGTGAATCCGCGGCTCCATACTGGCGCCTTGGCAAGTCAAGGTGAATGTGGCGTGCCAATTGGACGGTACGCAGACCATCCGTTCTATATTCTGTTCAGCAGTAATAGGAGTTCCGCACGCAATCCGCCCCACCAATGGAACAACATCCATAGCGGGCATCGGCTGAAAGCCCTTTGGGATGGGCTGAGATATTGATGCGGTTTCCCCTGTTTCATCGATTCCGAGCAGCCAAGAAACGGTTGTATCCAGTACATCTGCAAACGCTTTTACCTTAGACTGAGGAATATCGGCTTTTCCACTTTCGATTTTGCTGATGGACGACCTATCTTTATACCCCATCCGCTTTGCAAGCTCATCGGTTGTCCATCCGAGTTCCTGCCGACGCATCCGGATACGGTTGTATATCTCAGACATCGTAGCACCGCCTTTCTTTATAGATAGGATACCACACGCGTGAATGAAATTCAATATTTTTTGAGGATTTGCTCAAATATTGTTGACTTTCCTTCCGCACAGTGATAATATGTCATTGCGGAATTTAATTCCGCAGAAAGGAGATGAATTGCAGATGACAGACACCAAGGCACTTTGTGATCGTATCAAAGCCAAGGGGCTCAAATTCAAGGTGATTGCTGAAAATCTCGGCATAACGCCTTACTGTTTGCAGCGCAAAATCAACAATGAGAATGAATTCAAAGTCTCAGAAGTTGATAAGCTGTCTTCCATGTTGGGCTTGACTCTGCACGAAACGCAAGCTATTTTTTTCTCTTAATTGTGGAATTTAATTCACTTTTAAGAAAAAGGAGGTGAACAATGTGAAAAAGCCCTATCTCAAACTCCGCCGCCGCATCGAGGATGAAGGGCTGGAGCAGAAGCAGCTGGCCGCACTGGCCGGTATCGGAGACCGAACGCTGAACAGGCGCTTGAATGCCCCAGAATCCAAAGGCGAATGGAACAACAAGGAAATCGTCGCCATCTGCCGCGTCGTCGGCATTTCGCAGGAAGAAATCGGGGAGTACTTCTTCCCCTGTCTCAAAAAGGAGGATAAACCCGCATGAAGCTTAAAATCCACACCCTCTATACTGCGGGCATCGCGCTGCTGATCGGCGCGGCCAGCACCGGCGACGGGTTCAACGCCCTGCCCGCTTCCGCATGGGGCGGTCAGGTGTTGGCAGCCATCCTCATGGCCGCCCTCGGCATCGTCTGCTTAGGCTATGGCCGCGGGCTGGAAATCGAACAGGAATCCAAGCGCCGCCGCCAGCACATCGAGCGGCCGGAGTACCGCCAGAACCGGAGGGGCGCATGAAATGAAGGTACTTATCGCTTGTGAGGAATCGCAGGAAGTTTGCAAGGCCTTTCGTGTGAGAGGTCACGAAGCCTATTCCTGCGATATTCAAGAGCCGTCTGGCGGACACCCAGAATGGCATATCCTCGGTGATTGCTTAAAAGCCATCATGGGCGGGCCGCTTGAGACGATGGACGGCATGATTCACGATATTGCCCGCTGGGACATGATTATTGCTTTCGTGCCATGTACCAAAACAAGCAATGCCGGGGCAAGGCACTTGTACAAAGGCGGCAAGCTCAATCTTTGCCGCTACTACGAAGGTTTGTGTGGCAAAGCGCTTTTCTTAGCGGTATGGGCGGCAGATTGCGAAAAGGTAGTAATCGAAAATCCGACTCCTAGTAAAATTTTTGGTTACCCGAAGCCAACTCAAGCCATTCAGCCATGGCAATTTGGGCATCCCTACAGCAAGAAAACACTGCTTTGGGAGCGCGGCGTGCCTCCGTTATTCCCGACAGACATCGTCGAGCCGATTGCAACATGGTGTCCATCTAGCTCTTACATCCACAAGCACGGCACGCAGCACAATGGAATGTTTACGACAGACCGTGCAAGAATGCGTGCCAAAACCTTTCCGGGCGTTGCAAAAGCGATGTCCGAACAGTGGGGCGGCATTGTTGCTGAGAATGAAGAAGCAAAAAGGCCCGTCCGTGTTGGTAGCACGGACGAGCCCCAGAGGTGATGGTTTTGACAAGCCCCATCACCCCGAAGAATAACATACTTTGGAGGTTTTGACAAGCTATGAAAGGAATTTTGGTAAAACCGGGCAAAACGCCGGAGATCGCGACGCTGCCCGACACCCTATGGGGCATCGAGGCACGTTTGGGGAGCCCCTGCGAGATGATCGTCCTGCCGCGGACGCCGGTTGCGATGTTCGTCGGCAAATTCGACGGCCCCATTCAACCGGCCAGCCTGTTCAATCGAAAGTATCGCGGCAAGCAGTTGTTCGGCCCGATCTTCATTTATGGCTGGAAGGGCAACAACATCCAGCCGCTGAGCAAGCAGCTTCAGGCCGAAATGTTCGACCGCATTACCGACTGGGAGGTGAACGCCTGATGTCTGTAACCATCACGGCCCTTGAGGCCGAGAACGTCAAGCGCATCAAGGCGGTCGCTCTGACGCCCGCTGCCACCGGCCTGACCTTGATGGGCGGCAACAACAATCAGGGAAAGACCAGCGTGTTGGATGCGCTGGCATGGGCGCTGGGCGGGGACCGCTTCCGCCCGGATGCAGCGGTGCGGGATGGCGCTCAGGCTCCGGCACATCTCAAGGTCACGCTCTCCAACGGCGTGGTCGTGGAACGCAAGGGCAAAAACAGCACCCTGACTGTGACCGACCCCACCGGGCGGCGCAGCGGTCAGCAGCTCCTCAACGCATTTATCGAGCCGCTGGCCCTCGACCTGCCCCGCTTCATGGAAGCGTCCGACAAGGAAAAGGCCGACATTCTGCTCAAGATCATCGGCATCGGCACCGAACTGCACACCCGCGACCTTGAGATCAAATCGCTGTATGACAAGCGTACCTTCACCGGCCAGCTTGCCCAGCAGAAAAAGAACTTCGCCGAGGAGCTTATCTATTATCCCGACGCGCCGGAGGAGCCGGTCAGCGCGGCCGACCTCATCAAGCAGCAGCAGGAAATTCTTGCCCGGAACGGGGAAAATCAGCGCAAGCGCAATCAACTGTCCCAACTCACAGATTTGCTTGAACGGCAGAAAAAAGTTGTTGCAGACCTCGAATTTCAACTGAACACGGAAAAACAGCGGCTTGACACAATACAGGCCAACGAAAAAATCGCCCAGACCACTGCCGCAGATTTGCAGGACGAATCCACTGCCGAGCTGGAAGCGTCCATCCAGAACATCGAGGAGACCAACCGCAAGGTTCGGGCCAACATGGAAAAGGCTCGCGCCACGGATGAAGCGACCCACTATGCGGACGATTACAAGAAGCTGACCGAAGCCATCACGCAGAAACGCGCTGACCGGCTAGCGCTGCTGCAAGGGGCAGACCTTCCGCTTCCCGGTCTGAGCGTGGAAGATGGCTCGCTGACCTACCACGGCAAGCACTGGCGGGATATGTCCGGCAGCGACCAGCTGCGGGTAGCCACCGCCATCGTGCGACGTCTGAACCCCGACTGCGGCTTTGTTTTGTTGGACAAGCTGGAGCAGATGGATCTCGGCACCCTTTCGGAATTTGGCCGCTGGCTGGAATCCGAGGGTTTACAGGCCATCGCGACCCGCGTTTCCACTGGCAGTGAGTGCCAGATCATCATTGAAGACGGCATGGTCAAGGGTGCGGAACTCCCCATTCTGGCCGAACCGTCTGCACCTCAGCCGAAGAGCTGGACGAAAGGAGCTTTCTAATGAGCAAGTATTCGATCACGACCGGCGTGCTGGATTCTCCGGTCAAAACCGTATTGTATGGCCCGGAAGGCATTGGTAAGAGTACCTTCGCCTCCCATTTTCCTGCCCCTGTGTTCATCGACACCGAGGGCGGCACCAAGCGGCTGAATGTTGCCCGTCTGCCGCAGCCGACCAGTTGGGCGATGCTGCTGGATGAGGTCAACGAAGTCCGAAAAGGCTCCATTCCCTGCGGGACCCTCGTCATCGACACCGCAGACTGGGCGGAGCGGCTGGCCATTACCGCGTTGTGCGCCAAAGCAAAGGTGGACGGGCTGGAAGGCTTCGGCTACGGCAAAGGCTACACGTACTTAAAGGAAGAGTTCGGTCGGCTTCTGGACTCGCTGGAAGAGGTTCTGAACGCCGGGCACAACGTCCTGATCCTCGCCCACTCCACGATCTCGAAATTCGAGCAGCCGGATGCAGTCGGCAATTATGACCGCTGGACCATGAAGACCACCAAGCAGGTGGAACCCATGCTGCGGGAGTGGTGCGATCTGCTGCTTTTCGCCAATTACAAGACCATTGTGGAAAAGTCCGGCAGCAGCCCCAACGCCAAAAACAAGGCCAGCGGCGGCCGCCGGGTGCTGTACACCAACCATACGCCCTGCTGGGATGCCAAGAATCGCTTCGACCTTCCCGACGAAGTTCCCTTTGAATACGCGAGCATTGCGGCGTGCATCCCGGTTCTGGGTGCTGCACAGCCGCAGGGGCCAGCGCCCGAAGAATCGGATATCCTGCCCACGCCGCAGCCGCCAGAAGCCGCCGCTTCCCCCTCGTTTGCTGAGACCATCAAGCCGCTGCTCACCCCGGACCTCATTGCTCTGGGTGTGCCGGAGAAACTGGCCCCGCTGATGAGCGCCAACAACGTCACTCCCGAAGAGCTTCAGGCGGTCGTGGCGAAGCGCGGCTATTTCCCCGAAGATATGGAGATCAAGAACTATCCCGCCGATTTCGTGGAGGGCTGCCTTGTGGCTGCATGGCCGCAGGTTCTCCAGATGGTACTCGACAACCGCGATTTACCTTTTTGATAATAGGAGGAACATACCATGAATGAAATGAACAACACCGCAGACCGTGCCCTTAACTGGGATGACGAATTTACCAATGAGCAGCCGGAGTTTGTGCTGCTGCCGGAAGGAGAATACTCTTTCGAAGTCACTGCGATGGAGCGGGCTCGCTATGAAGGCGGCTCCAAACTCCCGCCCTGCTCCATGGCGAAGCTGACACTCCATATTTTCGGCGGGGAGTTCGGCGACACCACCGTTTTCCATCGCCTTTATCTGCATACCAAGGTGCAGGGACTTCTGGGCGCATTTTTTGAGAGCATCGGCCAGTGCCAGCGCGGGGATACCTTCCGGCCCCGCTGGAACGAAGTCGTCGGTTCGAGAGGGCGGTGCAAGATCGGCATCCACGAGTACACCAAGAAAAATGGGCCGTATGCAGGAGAAACCAACCAGACCAATGAAGTAACAAAATTCCTTCCGCCGCCTGAGCCCACTGCCGCGCCCTCGACCGGCTGGAAACAGGGGGCATTCTGATGGCGCAGGAACTCAGACCCTATCAGCAGGGCGCACGGGACAGCATCCACCGCGAATGGGAAAATGGCCGGCTGCGCACCCTGCTGGTTTTACCGACCGGCACCGGCAAGACCATCGTGTTCGCTTCCGTTGCTGCCGATCAGGTGCGGGCGGGTGATCGGGTGCTCATCCTTGCCCATCGAGGCGAGCTGTTGGAACAGGCTGCGGACAAGCTGCAGCGTTCCACCGGCCTTGTCAGCGCCGTGGAAAAAGCCGAAGCGTCCTGCCTGAATAGCTGGTATCGCGTCGTCGTGGGCAGCGTCCAGACCTTGCAGCGTTCCGCTCGATTGGAACGTTTTCCGCATGATTACTTCGGCACCATCATCATTGATGAGGCTCATCACGCCATCACGGACGGCTACCGGCGCATTCTGGACTACTTTGGCAGCGCAAAGGTGCTGGGCGTGACCGCAACGCCCGACCGCGGCGACATGCGGAATCTCGGCGAAGTATTTGACTCGCTGGCCTACGAATACAAACTGACCGATGCCATCCGGGAGGGCTATCTGTGCAAGATCATGGCGCAGACCGTTCCGCTGAAGCTGGATATCTCCACAGTAAGCATGAGCGGCGGAGATTACGCAGTCGGAGACCTCGGCACCGCGCTGGACCCCTACCTCGAACAGATCACCGCCGAAATGGCTGCTCGCTGCGCAGATCGGAAGACCGTCGTTTTCCTGCCGCTCATCAAGACGAGCCAGAAATTCCGCGATCTGCTCAACGCCCATGGCTTCCGCGCTGCGGAGGTCAACGGCCAGAGCACCGACCGGCGCGAGGTGCTGGACGATTTCGCCGCCGGAAAATACAATGTCCTCTGCAACTCCATGCTGCTCACTGAGGGCTGGGACTGCCCGTCTGTGGATTGCGTGGTTGTCCTGCGTCCCACAAAAGTCCGCAGCCTGTACAGCCAGATGGTCGGACGCGGCACTCGCCTGAGCGAAGGCAAAACCGACTTGCTGCTTCTCGATTTTTTGTGGATGACCGACCGGCACGAGCTGTGCCGCCCTGCCGATCTCGTCTGCGAAGACCGTATTGTGGCGCAGCGGATGACGGAGAATCTGGCCGAGACCGGGGCTGCGCAGGACATCGAGGAAGCCGCAGCACAGGCGGGAGAAGAGGTTGTTGCCCAGCGTGAAGAGGCTCTTGCCAAGCAGTTGGAAGAACAGCGGCGCAAAAAGGCTAAACTTGTGGATCCGCTGCAATATGAGATGAGCATTCAGGCGGAAGACCTTTCCGGCTATGTTCCCGCCTTCGGGTGGGAAGCTGGCCCGCCCAGTGCCGAACAGACCGCCGCGCTGGAGAAGCTCGGCATCCTGCCGGATGCGGTGGAATCTGCGGGCAAGGCGTCGCTCCTGCTGGATCGGCTCCACAAGCGCCAGAGCGAAGGATTGACGACCCCCAAGCAGATCCGCTGTCTTGAGAAATATGGTTTCCAGCACGTCGGCACATGGAGCTTCGAAGCGGCCAAGCGCATGATCGACCGCATCGCAGCGGGGGGATGGCGCGGCGTCCCGAAAGGTGTAGATGCAAAGAACTACACTCCGCCGCCCATTCTTCCGACTCTCGATTTTGGATGGTAACGATACATGGAACATGAAAACGAACTCAAAGAAGCGCTGGATTTTCTCAGCCCGTCCGCCCTGAATTATGAGGAGTGGACCACCGTGGGCATGGCGCTCAAACAGGCGGGCTTCCCTGCTTCCGTCTGGGAGCAGTGGAGTTCCCGCGATGCAGAGCGTTACCACAAAGGGGAATGTACCCGCAAATGGGAAAGCTTTCACGGTAGCTCGCAGCCGGTCACGGAAAGCAGCATTTTCCAACTGGCTTACCGGCAGGGGTGGACAGGCCCCGCCGGGCACGCGCTGGACTGGAACGATGAGATCTCTTCGGACAACGCCGCTCCGGCAGATGGGCGGCTGGTCGATCCACGCTGGGTGGAAGTGCAGGAGCTGCAGCTTCCATCGGAGTGGCATCCCGCCGAAGAGCTGAAACGCTATCTGCAAGCACTGTTCGAACCCGATGAACATGTTGCTTATGTTGCCGAGAGCTACCGCAGAGATGGCCGTCCGGCCCCCACGAAAGGCTGTTGGGACCGTACCGCAGGGCAGCTCATCGAAGAGCTGGAACGCTGCGGCGACGATGTGGGCAAAGTCGTTGGTGACTGCGACCCGGACGCCGGTGCGTGGATCTGTTTCAACCCGGTGGAGGGCGGACGCAACAACGCCAACGTCACCGATTTCCGCTATGCCCTCGTCGAATGCGACAATATGGAGCTGGGCAAGCAGCTTGCCATCATCAAGCAGCTGGAGCTGCCCTGCGCCGCGCTGGTCTACTCTGGCGGCAAGAGCGTCCATGCCATCGTCAAGGTCAATGCGCCCGACTACACCGAGTATCGCAAACGGGTGGACTACCTTTATTCGGCCTGTCAGAAGAACGGCCTGACCCTCGATCAGCAGAACCGCAACCCCTCCCGCCTGAGCCGGATGCCGGGCATCCTGCGGGGCGGGCACCGGCAAGCACTGTTGGAAACCAATGTCGGAAAGAGCTGCTGGGAAGAGTGGCAGGATTGGCTGGAATCTGAGACGGACGAACTGCCGGACTGGCACAGCAGCAAGGACTTTTCCGGCATCCGCCCGCTGCGGGAACCGCTTATCGAAGATGTTTTGCGAAAAGGGCACAAGATGATGATCGCGGGCCCCTCCAAAGCGGGCAAGAGTTTCGCCCTGATCGAGCTGTGCATCGCCATCGCGGAAGGCACCACATGGCTGGGGCGCTTCCAATGCGCACAGGGCCGCGTGCTGTACCTGAACCTTGAACTCGACCCGGATTCCTGTATGCACCGCTTCGCGGACGTTTACACGGCGCTCGGTCTGGCGCCGAACCATTTCGACCAGATCGCGATCTGGGATCTGCGCGGCATCCCGGTGCCGCTGGACAAGCTGGCCCCCAAGCTCATCCGCCGCGCCAAGAAGCAAGGCTTTGCTGCCATCATCTTTGACCCCATTTATAAGGTTCTGACCGGCGACGAAAACTCTGCGGAACAAATGTCCAAATTCTGCGGCCAGTTCGACAAAGTCTGTCATGAACTCGACTGTGCCGTGATCTACGCCCACCACCACAGCAAGGGTGCGCAGGGCGGCAAGCGCAGCATGGATCGCGCATCCGGCTCCGGCGTCTTTGCCCGTGACCCGGATGCCATGCTGGACATGACCGAGCTCATGCCGACCGATGCCATCCGGGAGCAGCTCCACAATAAAGCTGCCTGTGCTGTCATCAAGCGCATCCTCGACAAGCGCGGCTTTGCCGAAAGCTACGGCCCGGACGACGCCCTCAGCCGCAGCCGGATGCTGGCCATCGCGAAGGAACATCTGGGCCTGTCCGACCTGCGCCAGATCGACGCCGAGATAGCCGCTGCCAACAAAAAAGCCGACAGCCTGACCGCGTGGCGCATCGAGGGCACCCTGCGTGAGTTCCCCCGCTTCGACCCGGTGAACCTCTGGTTCGACTACCCTGTGCACAAGCTGGATAGCGGACTGCTGGAGGATTTGCAGCCGGAAAATGATGCGAGAACGACAGGCCGTTTTGGAGCAGCAAAACGCTGGTCTGCATCTCCCGCCGAAAGACAAAAGCAGAGCCGCGAGAAAAACAGTCAAGAGCTTTCGAATGCCTATGAGGCTTGTCTGATGGACGGAAAAGTTACAGTTTATGCGTTGGCTGAGTACCTCGGACTGAAACCGGATACTGTTCGCAGACGTATCAAGGCAGATGGAAGTTACTGGATGGACGGAACAGATGTTGGTCGCCGTGAACCGGGAAGTTCCGGCTGATTCTCGGAAGAATAGGCCTATAATTCCCGCATTTCCGCTTCCGAATTTCGGAAAAATGGGCCTATTTTTCCCGATTTCGGACGGAAAAATAGCCTATATATAATATACAAATCCAATCCGTATTGTGATGGGGTTCCCGGAGGATGGGACGTACACAGCCCCCATCCCTCCGGAAGCCCTCCCCATCACGTTGGCCTGAATCAAAAGAAAGAATGAGGTGAACACGATGCACATGCAATTCTTTATCCCCATGCGCCCGCCGACTACGACCCACAACGACAAGCAGCTCCACGCTTACATGAAGGGCGGCAAGCCCTGCGCGGTGCTCCACGACAGCCCGGAGCTGAAGCAGACCCGCGCCAAGCTCCACGCCTACCTTGCGCCGCACGCGCCGAAGGAGCCGATCCCCGCAAAGCGTCCCGTGCGGCTGCTCGTGAAGTGGATGTTCCCCGCCGAAGGCCATCATAACGGTGCGTGGCGCACCAGCAAGCCGGATACCGACAACCTCGAAAAGGCTCTCAAGGATGAGATGACCCGGCTGCACTTCTGGCACGACGATGCACAGGTGTGCAGCGAGGTCGTCGAAAAGTTCTGGGCCGACCCCTGCGGGGTGTTCGTCATGGTGGAGGAACTGGAATGACCTACGAAGAAAAACTGGTCTGGCTGGATCGCTACCGGGAAGCAGACAAGAAGTATCAGCGGCTTTCGTGGCAGCTGGCCGAAGCCCAAGCTGCGGCCCGGCACACCACTCAGAACATCAGCGCGGCCCCCGGTGGCGGCGGCGATGGGCAGAATCTTGCCCGTGCAGTCGAGCGCGAAGAAGAGGCAGAGCGCAGGTGCTACGCGCAGCTGGCCGTGTGTGACCGGCTGTTTGCAGAAATCGACGCTGTTCTGAATCAGATCGCGAGTAACCGAGCTTACTGCATCCTCCGCCAGCATTACCTGAACTGCCTGACGTGGGAGAAGATCGCCGAGGAGGCTGACCTCTCGACCCGCCGGGTCTATGCCATCCGGCGGGAAGCGGTAGAACAACTGGAAATTTGAAAAAGTTCAGTCTCTGTTCATTGTGGGTTCATCTTGCGGTGTGCTACACTGATACCATCGGAACCCGCCGAAAGGCAGACCGATGCCGCGCAGCTCCCGGAGCGTGTTCCTCCCCGGCATCATCAATATTTGTGTACCTTACGCGATGGAGTTCTCCTTCTGACACTCCGCGGGCTGCTTCAAGATTTATTTCCCTGCATGGAAACATGCGGGGATTTTTTATGCTCAAACGAGAGAGGTGGTGACGTGCCGAATGAGAAGAATCTGGTCTCGCTTGCTGACCGAACAACGAGCGAACAACGGGAGATCGCCCAGAAGGGCGGCATCGCGTCCGGTGCGGCTCGCCGCCGCAAGCGCTCGATGCGGGAAGCGGCAGACTACTATCTCAGCTTGCCGGAGACCGACCACCGCCGGGTGAACGCCCTGCTGCGGGATCAGATCGACCCGGAGGACGTGGACAACCAGATGTCCGTCATCGTGGGCATCGCGGAACAGGCCAAGCGGGGCAACCCACAGGCGGCTTCGGTGCTGCTGAAGATGCTGGGCGAAGACACCCCGCAGGATGACCCCGCCGCCGATGCTCTGGAAGCGGCCCGCGAGCTGCTGGGAGGTGTAGACAGTGCCATTGACTGAGTTCCAGAAGGAATACCTCCGCAACTGCTCCCACCGCTGGAATGTCAAGACCGGGGCCACCCGCTCCGGCAAGACCTACCTCGACTGTGCCGTGACCATCCCGCAGCGCATCCTCGCCGCCAAAGGCGAAGGGCTGCTCGTGCTCATGGGCAACACGCTGGGCACGCTGGAGCGCAATGTGCTTTCCCTCATGCGGGAGCTTTGGGGGCCGGACCTTGTGGGCGTCATCCGCACCTCGGCTTCCGGCAATGTGGTGCAGCTCTTCGGCCGGAAGGTCTATGTGCTGGGTGCCGACAACAAGAAGCACATCGCCAAGATTCAGGGCGCGGCCTTTGAGTATGTCTACGGCGACGAGATCACCACATGGGACGAGGGCGTTTTTCAGATGCTCAAGGGCCGCCTGTCCTGCCCGCACAGCCATTTTGACGGCACCTGCAACCCGGAGAACCCGCAGCATTGGTTCAAAAAGTTTCTGGACTCGGATGCAGACATCTATTGTCAGGCTTACACCATCGACGACAACCCGACGCTGCCGCCGCAGTTCGTGGCCGACCTGAAAAAGGAGTACACGGGCACTGTCTACTATAACCGCTTCATCTTGGGGCAGTGGATGGCTGCCAACGGCGTCGTCTACCGCCTTCTGGCTGACAGCCTCGCCGCCGGGGATGGGCGGTTCTTCTGGCCCGCAGACAAAAAGCTCCCACTGTGGCGTGTCCGCATCGGGGTGGATTTCGGCGGCAACGGCTCGAAGCACGCCTTCGTCGCCACGGGCATCCTGCCCGGCTATTCCGGCGTCGTCGGGCTGGCCTCCCAGCGCATCGACCCGGTGGCGCAGGACGCCGATTTTCTGGCAGACAAGCTCATTGACTTCTGCCTTTCCATTTTTGCGGCTTACGGCGAGATCCAGTACATCTTCTGTGATTCCGCCGAGCAGACCCTCATCAACCACATCCGGCACCGGCTGCGCCGCTGCAAGCTGAGCTGGCTGGCCGACCGGGTGGAGAACAGTGCGAAGATCCGCATCAATGACCGCATCCGCCTGACCTGCATCCTGATGGGCGGCGGGCGGTTCTGGCTGATGCCCGGAGCGGCCACCCTCCGGGATGCCCTTGCGACAGCCCTGTACAGCGGCAAGCACCCCGGCGTGGATGAGCGGCTGGACGACGGCAGCACCGACATCGACACGCTGGACGCCTACGAATACACCATCGAACGCGATTTCAAGAGGTTGACTGCATGAACATTTCTGCCTTTCTGGGCTATCTGAACAAAACCCATGGTTACCATCTGGATGCGGATTATTCCGGCCAGATCGAGACGTGGCGGCAGTGGTGGAAGGGCAGCGTTCCCGGCGTCCACACCCGGTCCGCCGAATACCGTGACGGAAAACACACCCGGCTGCTGGCATCGCTCAAGATGCCGAAGCGGGTCTGCGAGGACTGGGCAAACCTCCTGCTCAACGACCGCACCACCTTCCAGATCGCGGACGAGAAGACCGCCGCCTATCTGCTGGGCTCGGATGAGCAGCAGGTGGGCGGGCTGCTCCGGGAGCTGCACTTCTGGGACAACGCCAACAAGCTGGTGGAACAGGCCTACTGGTCCGGCACGGGTGCGTTTGTGCTCAGCGTCACCGGCGTCAAGGGCGAGGGCGGCAGCCTGATCGCGCAGCCGGATGCCCGCATCGCGCTGGACTATGATCCGGCGTCCTGTATCCTGCCCCTGAAGGTGGAGCGCGGCGTCGTGACCGAAGCGGCCTTCGTTTCCGAGTGTATGCGGGACGGCAAGCCCGCCGTCTACTTGCAGACCCACACCGGCGACAACACCCGCCGCACCATCCGCAATGAGTGGTTCGCCGTGACGGATACCGTCCACGGGGCACCGGACTTTTCCCCGCTTCCCGCGCCGGAGGGCACTGTAGAGAGCATCACCGTGGAGAACTCCCCGCCGTGGTTCGCGTTGTTTTCCCCTGCGGCTGTCAAGAACATTGACGGCGGCATAGGGCTGGGCATGGCGGTCTTCGCGGAAGCTCTGGACGAAGCGCAGGGTCTTGACCTCGCCTTCGACAACTACCGTGAGGACTTACGTTTGGGCCACAAGAAGATCTTCTACTCCGCCGACCTCTGCCGAAAAGTTGTGGACAAGGACGGCGTAGAACACCATATTCCGCCGGACGATGACGTGGTGAGCCAGTTTGTTGCCCTGCCGGAGAAAGCGGGCAGTCTCGACCAACAGAGCGAATACCACGAGTACAACCCCGACCTGCGGGTAGAGCAGAACCACCGGGCCGTGCAGGACATGCTCGACCTGTTCAGCTTCAAGTGCGGGCTGGGTTTTCACCGGTATAAGTTCGAGACCGGTAACATCACCACGGCCACCGAGTACACCGGCAGCCGTCAGGACCTTGTCCAGTCGGCCAACAAGAACCAGATCCCCATCGAGGCCGCGCTGATCGGCATCGTGCGCGGCATCCTCTGGGCGGCCAAGAATCTGCTGGGTGCAGAGGTAGACCCGGAAACGGCCATCTCCGTCAACTGGGATGACAGCTATATCACCGACGCCGAGACCCGGATGGGCCAGATGAGGGACGACGCCCTCAGCGGCCTTCTGCCGCGGTACAAGTACCTCGCGGCCCGGTACGGCGTCAGCGAGGAGGAGGCCCGGAAGCTGGCCGAGGAAGCCCGCACCGAGAACCAGCAGCCTGAGTTGAGCTTCGGCGGAGGTGCCTGATGCTTTCGCCGTCGTATCTGGAGCACGCCCCGGACGCCCTGACGCTGTTGTGGCAGCAGGTCGAGGATGACATCCTGCGGGATGTGGCCCGGCGCATCTCCAAGATGGAGACGCTGACGCCCACAGCAAACTGGCAGCTCTGGCGCTACCAGCAGACCGAGGCCGTCCGGCAGGACGTGGTGAAGAAGCTGGCTCAGTATACCGGCAAGAGCGAAGCCGCCATCCGGCAGCTCATGCAGGAAGCGGCCACGCGGGCGCTGGAAGCCGAGGATGAAATTTACTACCACTACGGCAAGGAGCCGATGCCCTTGGAGGACAGCGCCGCCCTCCAAGCCCTCCTGAATGCGGGCTACCAGCAGACGGCGGGCACCTTCCGCAACCTGACCGGCACCACGGCCAACACCGTCTCCGGTCAGTTCGAAACCGCCCTCGACCGGGCCCACCTCAAGGTGAGCACCGGGGCTTTTGACTACAAGAGCGCCGTCAAAAGCGCGGTGGACTCGCTGGCTGACACCATGAAGTATGTCACCTACCCCACCGGCCACCAAGACACGTTGGAAGTTGCCGCCCGCCGGGCGGTGCTCGCCGGCGTGAACCAGACAGCCGCCAAGCTGCAGGTCGCCCGCGCCGACGAGATGGGCGTGGAATTCTTCGCCGTCACAGCCCACGGCGGGGCCCGGCCTTCCCACGCAGCGTGGCAGGGCAAGACCTACCACCGGGGCGGTGCTGTGGACTACCTCGGAAAGCATTACGAGGACTTCGAGTCCGTTACCGGCTACGGCACGGGCGCAGGGCTGTGCGGCTGGAACTGCCGCCACACCTTCTTTTCCGTCTTCCCGGAGCTTGGCCCTGCACCGAACTGGACGCAGGAAAGCCTCGCCGAGCTGAACGCCCGCGACATCGAGTACAACGGCCAGAAGTACACCCGGTACGAGATCAGCCAGATGCAGCGGGCCCGCGAGCGAGCTGTCCGCAAGTGGAAACGCCGGTATCTGGCCGAGGATGCCGCAGGGAGCGATACCACCGTCAGCGCCGTGAAGCTCCGCGCCGCGCGGGGCGAGCTGGCCGATTTTGTTGCCAAAACCGGCAGCAGAGCGGACAGCGCCCGCACCATGGTCTCCGGCTTTGGCCGCAGTGCCAGCAGTAAGGCCAGCTATCTTGCCCGCAAACAAGAACGTTTTGACGCGGCCAATGCAGAGTTGCAACAGATGCGGGAAGCTGGTATAATCAAATCAACCGGAAAGCTCATTGAATCCCCACCCGCGCCTAATGAACTGATTGCGAATCGTGACCATGTTTTTCAGCGCATGATAGAAAGAAATATGACTCTGGTTGACTGTGATAGAATTATCGAGTCCTCAAAAGTTGCTCTTTCACAATGGAATGGCGGACAAATCGTTTATTACTCGGAACAAGGTTTTGTTGCCGTCCGTTCAAACGGAGTCATTTCTACTTTGGGCCCATTGGATGAGGGCGGAAAGAAATTGATGGAGGTGGTGAAGAAACATGGAATTTCGCATTCGTGATGATGTGAAGCTTGAAGAGTGGTTTTGCCCCATTTACAACCGCAAAATCGACTGCGGCCTGTGTTTCGATGTCTCCAACATTGGCGATGATATTCTCTGTCTGAAGGGCGATGACAAGCCGCCTTGCAGTTGGGAGGAAGCACACAAGATTTGTCTCAAGTGTCATATTTACAAAGAAATGGGACAGTAACAACCAAATATCGCAAGCGTCTTTGCCCATCCGGGCAGGGGCGCTTTTTTCATGCCGTTTTAGCTCAGATGGAAGAGCGGCTGATTTGTAATCAGCGGGCCGTGGGTTCGAATCCTGCAAACGGCACCATGCGGCGGGCGGCGCGTACCCTGCCCAAGACCGGACACTGACAGAGAACAGCGTAATAAACTGTGGTCTCACAAATTGAAAGGAGTTTTCCCCTATGAAGCGCGAAGACGTGAAGAACAAGATCCCCGGCATCACCGAGGAGCAGCTCAACTGGATCATGACCGAGAACGGCAATGACATCAACCGGGAAAAATCTGCGGCCGAGCAGTTCAAGACTCAGCTCGCCAATGCGAACGCCCAGCTCAAGACTGCGCAGGAAGGGCTCGCTGCGTTCGACGGCAAAAAGACCCCGGAAGAGTATGAAGCTGAGCTTGCCAAGCTCCAGAGCGACATGAAGGCACAGGCCGAGGGCTTCGCCTTCGACAATGCTCTGGACACTGCCATTCTCGGCAAAAAGGGCCGCAGCGTCAAGGCAGTGCGTGCCCTGCTGGATCTGGACGCCCTCAAGGGCTCCAAGGACCGTTCCACCGATATCGATAAGGCTCTGGAAGAGGCCGCCAAGGCAAACCCGTGGGCCTTTGGCGAAGCGGAACAGCAGAAAGGCGTCGGCACCTATTCCACCGGCGCGGAGCACGGCACCCCGCTCACCGGCGACACCGACCCCGTCCTCGCGGCGTTCAAGGACCTGAACCCCGATATCAAAATCAACTAAACGAAAGGAAACATTATGGCACACGAAGCACAGGTTCGTTATTCCCAGTTGGTTGACCTCAAGCTCCGCAAAACGCTGGTCAAGAAGGTCGGCGTCATCTGCAACAACCGCTATGAGGGCAGCCCCAAGGCGGGTTCCGTCAAGGTTCCCGTCCGCGATACCGAGGTCGTCGTGAACGACTACAACAAGGCCACCGGCGCAAAGCGCACCACCGGTGACACCACCTACCTCACCGTCACCATCGACAAGGACAAAGCCGTGAATGAGATCATCGACGGCTTCGACGCCGAGAGCGTCCCCGGCAATCTGGTGGCTGACCGTCTGGACAGCGCCGGTTACTCGCTGGGCTTGCAGATGGACACCGACGGCTCCACTGAGCTGACCACTGCGGGCACTGCCTTCGGCACCACCACCGCCCTGACCGCAAAGACCATCTACGAGAACATCGTGGACGCCCGCACCCGGCAGTCCTCTATTGGCGTGCCCACGGCGGGCCGCTGGCTGCTGGTCTCCCCGGACACCTACGGTCTGCTGCTCAAGAGCCCGGAGTTCATCAAGGCGTCCGACCTCGGCGACGCCGTGGTGCAGAGCGGCGCGGTGGGCCGCATTGCGGGTTATACCGTCTTCGAGGACTCCACCCTCGGCGAGGGCGTGGAGTATGTGGCGGGCCACCCCAACTGGTTTGCCGTGGTGGAGGAGTGGGCCGTCCCCGTCCACGTGCAGGACCTGTCCGGCTCCGGCGATTTCATCGGCGCATCCGCCGTGCAGGGCCGCAAGGTCTACGCCTACAAGGTCACCAAGCCCCAGACCATCCTTGTGAAGAAGTCCGCATAAGGAGGGGCTTATGATCTACTGCACCTACGAACAGTACCAGACAGCGGGCGGTACGTTGGACGAGGCTGCCTTTGACACACTGTGCGCCCGGGCTTCCCAGCTCATCGACCGGCACACCTTTGGCCGGGCAGAGTCCCACGCCGGGACCTGTGCCGGGTGCGCCGCCCTGCTGGCTGATGCTTGCGTCCAGATCGTCGATGCCATGAGCGCCGCCCAGAGCACCTGTGCCGTGCCCGGGGCTTCCAGCGTGTCCAACGACGGCTACTCTGTTACCTTCGCCAGCGGGGCACTTTCCGAGCGGCTAGCAGCGGAAGCACAGGGCATCCTCTCCAACACGCTGGGCAGCGACCCCCACGGGCTGCTGTATCGGGGGTGTTTCTGATGCAGTGCAGCGTCACCGTCGTCAACCTCGTGCACGACATTCGGACGGAAGCCGATACGCCGGTCTGCAAGGTGCTGGCGGGGTGCAGTTGGCGGGAGACCCAGACCACCCAGAGCGGCGACCCGCAGCGGGTGGTGCATGTCCGGCTGCCGCCCGCAGCGGGCTTCCTGCCCTATGCTCAATGGGCCAAGCTCCCTGCTGCCGAAAAGGCCGCGCACTGGACCCTCAAGCGGGGGGATAAGCTCGTCCGGGGCGCGGTGCCCCGCCTGACCGAGGCGGAGTACACCGCCCTTGAGAAGACACACATCTGCTGCACGGTGGCGGCAGTTTCCGACAACCGGGAGCCGCTGCTTCCGCATTTTCATGTAGAAGGGAGCTGATTCCATGTCGAGACCCATCTTTGACCAGCCCTATGGGTTGAAGTATCAGGTGGACGGCATCCAGATGCAGCTTTCGTGGCGGCCCGACTTCGGGGCCGAGAAGACAGCAGCATTGCAAAAGGCGCAGTACGCCTTTTCTCAGGAAGCTGCCCGGCTCATTGACCCCTTCGTGCCGTTCGATACCGGTACGCTGAAAAACAGCGTGAATCAGGCGTCCAAGTTCGATGAGGGTTTGCTGGTCTACAATACCCCCTATGCCCGGAAGCAGTATTATCTCCATGCACAAGGTTCTGACCTGCGCGGAGATACCGGGCTGCGCGGCTCCTACTGGGGCCAGCGGGCACTTGCAGACATGGGAGAGCATCTGGCCCTTTATGCGGCCCGTGCCGTCACGACCTTCTGGGGAAGGATGGGACACTTATGAGTGAGAAAGCCACCATCACGGCCATGCGGGAATGGCTCAAGACCTGCCCGCTCATTGCGGAAGAGCAGACCGAGAACGGCGCGGCCTTCCGCATCTCCGGGCTTTCTCCGGAGCCGGTGGCGGAGTTTTCCATCGAGGACAGCCCCACCGACCCGGTGCTGACCAACTACTTCTCCGGGCGGAACATGGCGAAGAGCTACCTCTTCCTCTCCCGCCGGGAGTACAGCGAGGCCCAGAGCGTCCAGATCGCGAACAGCGGTTTCTTTGAGCAGTTGACCGACTGGGTGCTGGCCCAGAATGACCGCCGTGATTTTCCCAAGCTGGAACCCCCCAAGCAGCCCCTCAGCGTGTCCGTCACCGCGTCGGGCTATATCGTTACCAACAGCGCCGGAAGCTGCAAGATGCAGATACAGCTCCGGCTCGTTTACTATCAACCGAAAGGAGTTTCTGTATGACCGTTACCGAAGCTGTCACCAATTCCGGCATCACCCCCAGCGCCGATTACGCTGGCATCGAGAACACCGATGATTTTGTTCTCGCCATCCAGACCGAGAGCACCCAGACCAAGAAGAGCGCTTGGATCGTCTGCGCCGACCATGTGCGGGAGCACTCCGGCGCACTGAACGCCCAGACCTCCGACAACAACTATATCCGCACCGGCCCTGCCACCACCAAGGGCACCACCCAGCGCACCCTGACTGTCAACGGCGACCGCTGCGTGGGCGATGCCTTTCAGGATTTCGTCCTGTCCCACAAGATGAAGTACGGCACCGGCCAGAGCGTCGTGGTGCCTTACCTGTACTTTTCCCTGCGCACCGGCAAGGGCGAAGTCGGCAATGCCGTCATCATCGTCACCTCCGACGTGGGCGGCGCTGCGGGTGCCATCGCCACCTTTGCGTGCGACGTGAAGGGCATCGGCACCCCGAAGGAGTTCGACTACACCACCGACGCTGCGGCCTGAGCTTCGCAGCATGACCATTTTAGCCTTCGCCCCTGACCGGGCGGGGGCTTTTTTGATAGGAGAGTAAGCCATGATTACTGTTCAGGGAAAAGAGTTCCCGTTTTCCAGCCTGAATGCCAACGATGCCGACCGCGTAGATGCCGCCCGCAAGGCGTTCAAAGCGCAGTGGAACACTGCTTGTCAGAAAGCTGTGCACATGCCCACGGGCGATGGCCTCCGCACGCTCTGCCGTGTGGTTCTGGAATTCATCGACCAAGTGCTCGGCGAAGGGGCTGCCACGCTGCTTGGCCTCGATGAAAACACCTGTGACAAGGCGCTTCTCTGCATGAACGAGATGATCGAAGCTGTGGAGACGGAACAGAAATCTTTTAAGGAAATGTTCCAGCCTTCCGCCCCGGCTCCCATCCCGCAGAACCGTGCCCAGCGCCGTCAGCAGAAGAAGCATAAGCCCCGCAGCCGTTCCGAAGGGTTTGCGCCCGCCTTGCAGATGGTGGAGCGCGTGGACGACAAGGCCGCCCGCCGGGCGGAGCTGCTGCGCGAGCTGAACGCGCTGGAACATGAGTGATATTCTGACGGAACCGCTGCCGACCGTGTGGGCAGGGCGGGCCATTGACCCGGATTTCCGGCACATGGTCTGGCTGAACAACCAATATCTGCGCGGCAGAGCCAAAAGTGACCCGCAGGGCGTGGCGCTGGAAGCCGTCCGGCGGTTTTACCGGGACCCGGTGCCGCCGCTGGAAGTGCCGGATGCCTTCGAAGCGCTGACACGCTTCTTCGTCAGCGGTACCGAATCCACTGGCAGCGGCAAGGGCGGCGGCACGCCGGAGATCAGCTTCGACTATTCCTTCGACGCCGATTACATCGTGGCAGCGTTCCAGCAAGCCTACGGCATCGACCTGACCACCACGCAGATGCACTGGTGGCGGTTCCGGGCCTTGTTCCGGGCACTGCCGGAGGAAACGCTCATGGCGAAGATCCTGTCGTGGCGCACGATGGACACCTCCGACATGGAAGGCAGACAGCGCCAGCGGTACGAAGACCTGAAGGAAGCCTTTGCTCTGCCCAAGGAGCTGAAAGGAGGGACGCGCATTGTTACCGTCGCCGACCACAACGCCGCTTTCTACGCGCGGTTCCGGCACGACTGACCCGCGCGTCCCTGTGCGCTGCCCCTTCTGCGGCAAAGCACTCCCGGTCTGGGCCGCAGAAAACGCTTCTGCCCACGGTGTGTGGGTCAAATGCAAAAATCCGGCTTGCCGCCGGGAAATTGAGATCACGTTATAACAGCCTGTGCCCTTGTGCCCGCGCTCTGAATGAGAGGTGGACACATTGGCAGATTTTTCGATCACCGGTGAAGTAAAGCTCAACAGCGGCCCGGCAGAACAGAGCGTCAACAAGTGGACGGTCGCCGCCGGAAACCTCATTGCGGACTTTGCAAAGAAAGCGGCATCTGCGCTGGAAAGCGTCGTGAAGAGCGGCATTTCCTACAATGCCGGGATGGAAAGCTACCTGACCAACTTCAAGGTCATGCTGGGCGATGAGCAGCTTGCCGCCGAAAAGCTGGAAGAGATCCGGAAGATGGCGGCCTCCACGCCCTTCACCCTGTCCGACCTGACCGACGGCACCCAGACGCTCTTGCAATTCGGCATTGCAGCGGATGACACCACCGGCGTGCTCAAGCAGCTGGGTGATATCTCGCTGGGCAATGCGGACAAGCTCCAAACCCTTGTCCGGGCCTACGGCAAGATGTCCAGCGCCCAGAAAGTCACGCTGGAAAACGTCAACATGATGATCGACGCGGGCTTCAACCCGCTGAATCAGATCTGCGACGCCACCGGCGAAAGCATGTCCGACCTGTACAAGCGCATCTCGGACGGCAAGGTGGGCTTCGATGAGCTGGCTTCTGCCGTGAATGCTGCCACCAGCGAGGGCGGGCAGTTCTACAACGGCATGTTGGAGGCCAGCCAGACCGTGAATGGTCGGCTGTCCACCTTGCAGGACAACATCAGCGCCCTCGTCGGCAAGCTGACCGAGGACCTGTTCACGGCATTCGGCGACATCATCGGCAAAGGCAACGAGCTGGTGGTCACCTTCCTCGACGACGACGAGAAAATGCGTCAACTGAAGGAGACCATCGGCATTGCAACTGCGGTGGTCGCCGCAGCCGGAGCGGCGTTTCTGAGCTATAAGGGTGCCGTCACTGCCACAACGGTTGTGACCACAGCTCAAACTGCGGCAACAGCAGCATTGGCCGCCATGCACAAAGCTGAAGAAAGCGGTGTAAAAGGGCTGGCTGTCGCTCAGGCCGGACTCAATGCTGTAATGAAGGCCAATCCTATCGGGCTGGTCGTTTCGCTTGCCGCGGCACTGGTTACCGGTCTTGTCACGGCTTACAATACCAGCGAGACCTTCCGGAACGTTGTGAATCATGCGTTCCAGTCTGTTGCCAACACCGCCAAAAGTGCAATCGGCGGTGCAATTGGCTGGCTGGACCAGCTCAGCTACAAGCTGAATCATGCCCTTGGCAAGGACGGTTATTCCAGTTTCAACACCTACGATGACTACAAGGCCGACAAGGATGCTCAAAAGGATGCAGAGACCTCGAATGCCAACCGCGACCAGCGCCACAAAGCGGCCCAGTCTGGTGAAGGCATCAGCAATAAGAGTTGGACGGAGCGTCAGAACGAAGCCAAAGCCGCTGCGGCAGAATCCCAGAAAGCGGCGCAGACCATTTCGACCTCTGCCGCATCGGCTGCTTCGGCCACGCAGAACGCGGCGGAAAAAGCCAGCTTTGCTGCAACAAAAGCCGCTTCCGAGGTGGTGAACTCCATCACCTCCACCGGCACGAAGGTCGAGAACGGTGTGACCACCACTACCGAGACGGTCAATGAGACCCTGAAAAACGGCACCCAGCAGCAAAAGCAGACCGTGACCGAAACTTCCCGCCAGATGGTGAACGGCGTGCTGTCGGACGTGAAGACCATCACCACCACGGCGGCGGACGGCAGCCAGAAGGTGCAGCAGAGCATCGAGGCGGTGCGGGATGTGGTCTCCACCACGAAGGACACCCAGACCCAGCTCATCGACGGGGCGAAGGTCACGGTGGAAAAGACCACCGAGCTGCTGGCCGACGGCAGCGAGCGGATCAGCACCGTCACCACCCGGACGGGCAAGGAGATCATCGACGGAGTGGAGCGCACGGTGAAGACCGTGACCACCAAGACCGCCGACGGCGTGGAGTCCACCGTCCGCACCATCGAGGACGCCGGGCCCCAGTACGCCAGCGCGGGCGAGCTGCTGACCACCCAGTTCCGCACAAAACTCGAAGACGGCTGGGCGCAGATCCAGTCCGACATCCAGACCGACGCCCTCGGTGCCATCAAGACGCTGGCCAACGCCATCAAGAACGGCGACATCGAGCAGCTGGGCCTCTGGGCGGCGGAATATTTCTGGAACGCTTGCAGTTCCGAACAGAAAAAGCAGATCAACGACCTCGCACTGGGGGCGCTGAATAAGCTCTCCTCGGCGCTGGGCGGCGTCGGAAGCAATCTGGCCAGTCTGGCTGCGTCGCTGGTGGCGAAGTTCATCCCCGCCGCAGCTTCGGCCACCGCCGGGCAGACCGCCCTCAACGTGGCCATGGATGCCAACCCCATCCTTCTGGTTATCTCCCTCATCGGGATGCTGGTGGGTGCGCTGGTCTCCTTTGCGGGCACCAACAAATCTGTCGGCGAGGGCTTCAAGAAGGTCTGGTACGGCGTCGAGGATATCGCCTCGTTCGTTTTCGAAAGCATTCTGCGGGCCATCGGCCTCAACGTTCAAGGCTTCGTCTCGGCGGTCAACGCCATCATCGACACCTACAACTGGGCCGCCAGCAAGCTGCACCTGTCCACCATCAGCCGGGTGAGCAACCCGCTCTGGAAAGCAGCGGACAAACTCGCCGCCCAGCGCCGGAAGCGGCAAGCCGAGCGGAAATTGCAGGACGAGGACGCCGCCACCGCCACCGATTCCGGCTCCAAAAAGGTCATCGAGTCCCTGACCGATACCCGCAAAGAGACCCGGCAGGACGGCACCACCGTCACCACCAAGACCCTGACGGAGAAGCTCCAAGACGATGCGGGCCGCATCACCACGCAGGTGACCAAGACCATCACCGAGGCGGGCAAGCGGCTGGTGGACGGCGTGGAGCGCTCCTACAAGACCATCACCACCTATGTGGACGGCGTGAAGCAGAAGACCGAAACCATCCTCGACGACCTCGACAAGAGCAGCTCGTCGGGCGCTTCGTCTGGCACTCCCGCCCCGGACAACACCGGAGCCATCGAGGACAACACCGCCGCCATCCTCGCCGCCAACAAGACGCTGGCCGAGATGGTGCGTCAGGCGGACAGCCTTGTGCTGTCGGACAATATGGCCGTCACCCGCAGCGTGGCCGCTTCCGGCACGGCGCAGGTGGCCGCTGCCGCCAACAACTACCACCGCGAGGGCGATACCACCATCATCCAGAACATCCACTCGAAGGCCCAGAGCGCCGCCGACCTCGCCCGCGAGACCCGCTGGGAGGCTGACCGCGCCAAGGCCCAGAAGCACTGAAAGGAGGCACCCCAATGGAACGACAAGATCACCTCATGCTCGTGACCGATGCGGGCGCAGAACTCCATCTGGGCTGGGATCACGACATTCCCTATACCATGGACCCGCTCAACGGTGTGCCGGTGGACTTACAACTGGCGCAGGGCGTCAATCAGGTGGGCCAGACCGTCGAAGATCAGAGCGTGGCGGGGGTGTATCGCCAGATCACCGCCGACTGCTGGGGCCCCCACGGCGATGCAGACGCCGATCTTCTGCTCCGCACTCTGACCTACAAGACCGCGGGCACCCTCTACTTCGGGGACAAATGGCACTGCCGTTTCGTGGTCAGCAAGACCCCCTACACCGTCCAGCTCCACGGCTTCGTCCGGCTGGAGATGATGCTCTTCTGTCCCAAGCCCTTCTGGTACAGCCTGACTGCTGCCAGCTACACGCTGGGCGGCTTCACGGCAGCCTTCCGGTTCCCGGTCAACTACGCGCAGCCCCACCGCTTCGGCATCCGGCAGCCCAACACCTTTGTCAACTGCCGGAACACCGGGGCGCTGCCGGTGCCCTTCACCGCTACCCTCAGAACAGACACCTCGGTGGTCAACCCCTGCATCCTCAACGTCATCACCGGCGAGCGCATCCGCATCCTGACTACCCTGACGCAGGAGCAGACCATCGAAATCTACCGCACCACCACCGACCAACTGGCCGTCAAGCGGACGGAGCACCAAGTCGAAGAGAACATCTTCGCCCTGCTGGACGAGGACAGCGATCTTGTGGAGCTGGCCCCCGGTGACAACCCGCTCAAGACCGAGGCCGACAGCAACGTGGACAACCTGCAAGCCACCGTGACCTTCTACCCGATGTATTCGGGCATCCTGCCGGAGGTGATCGCTTGACGCTGGACGTTCTGGACGAGACCACCCTCGCCCGGCTGGGGCAGATCGGGGTGTGGGTCTCCCTCTATTGGGATGAGCCTTACAACACCCTGCAATCCTCCTTGCTGGAAGTTCGCCCCACGCGGGAGAACCTCGAACTGCTGCGGGAGGGTCGCTGGCTCCGGCGCAGTGACAGCAATGTGCCCATGCGCATCTGCCACCGCTCCAACGAAAACGAGGGTGCGAACCTCGTCTGCACCCTCTACCCGGCCACATGGATCTTGAGCAAGCGGGTCAGCACCGAGGTTGTCAAAACAGAGAATGCGGAGGCCGCCATGCGCCGCCTTGTGGCCGCAATGGACCCGTGGCCCCGGTTGGAACTGGGGGAGCTGGTGGGCTTCGATACCCGCTACACCGCCCAGACCTCCGGCGGCTCCGTCCTCAACTACCTGACCACCATCGGAGCCGCGTGCGACCTCGGCTTCCGCATTGTCCTCAGCGGTAAAAATGCAGCTAAGAGGTTGCAGTTCGAGGTCTACCGGCCCACGGCAGACCCCAACAACCGCTTCAGCACCAAATGGGGCAGCCTGACCGGGGCAAGCTGGGCCTTTGGTGACAACGACTACTGCAATGTCGCCATCGTGCAGGGAGCCGGTGAGGGCACCAGCCGCGCCACCGTGACCGTCGGCCTCACCGATGCCACCGGGGCCGACCGACGGGAACTCTACGTGGACGCCCGCGACGTCCAGCCTGACGAAGAGAAGGGCGAGACCAACACCTCGCCGGACTACCTCCAACGGCTCATGGACCGGGGCACCAACAAGCTGCTGGAACAGCTCCGCACCGGCAGCATCGAGGTTAGCCTCGACGCTGACCTCTCTCCCGGCGATGTGGCCTTCTGCACCCTGCCGGAGCTGGGCTACAAGGCCACCGTCCGGGTGGCAGACGTCATCACACAGAGCCAGAGCGACGGCACTACCCGCACCATGCGGCTGGGCACGCCGGTCTGGCACAGGCTCTAAGGAGGGTTATTTTGAGCAACATCGTTACTTACCCCCTCAACGGCATCGACTACGACGCCCGCGACGCTGCCGGGTTTACCGCCACCCGCACGTCGGGCGTGTACAGCAGCGAGGAGGATTTCGCCGTCACCGCGGCGGGCGGCTTGTCCGTGACCGTCAGCGCGGGCGTGGGCTGGGTACACCCAGCCCGGTTTGAGGGCTACAGCGTCATCATGCGGGAGGCCGATACCCTGACCCTCGCCCTTTCGGACGGCCAGCGCCCCCGCATCGACCGCATCGTGCTGCGCTACGACGCAGCGGCCCACAAGTCCTCCCTGTTGGTATTGCAGGGCACCCCCGACACTCAGCCCACCGCGCCGGGCATCTCCCGCACGGCGCTGCTGTACGACCTGTGCCTCGCCCAGATCACCCGCCCCGCTGGCTCCACCACCATCGTTGCGGGCAACATCACCGACACCCGGCTGGACCCCGCCCTCTGCGGCGTCATGCGGGACGGCGTGACGGGCATCCCGACGGGGGAGCTGATTGCGTCCGCGCGGGAGCGCATCAACGCGCTGGAAGAGACGGCCAGTGCCGCCGCCAAACAGGCCGACGCCAGCAAGACCGCAGCGGCACAGTCGGAGGCAAACGCCGAAGCGTACAAAAAGGCCGCTGCCACGTCGGAGCGCAACGCCGCTGGCAGCGCCTCCGCCTCTGCCGGTTCCGCTGCCGCAGCCGCCCGGAGCGAGAGCGCCGCGGCGGGAAGTGCCACGGCAGCGGCCGGGAGTGCGTCCGAAGCGGCGGGCAGCGCTGGTTCCGCTAAGCAAGATGCTGACCGGGCAACGAAAGCTGCCAATAATGCAGCCAACG